>Ga0210400_10004385_pt1 | contig 12225 bp, 5 predicted proteins | sample IncBWH26MmetaG_FD_155456 | JGI IMG/M metagenome (GOLD analysis project Ga0210400, IMG submission 155456) | Forest soil microbial communities from Barre Woods Harvard Forest LTER site, Petersham, Massachusetts, United States - Inc-BW-H-26-M | ecosystem: Environmental > Terrestrial > Soil >...
CCGGCCTCCGCAGCGAACAATCCGGTTCAAGACTGGTACGGGGTTGTAGGCTTGACCACCAACATCACCAGCAACACGACCAACGACTTTCACTACAGCTGGCTGCGCAACTGGTGGGCATGGGCGCGCAACGGAGCTCCGCCACAGATCGCTGGGCTCGGTGGTGCACTCGAATTGGATGCCGGTCAGTCGGCGAGCCAGGACCTGGGCCCGTATAACGTGAACAACCAGCAAATCCGCCGCCGTTTCTGGGATGGGCACGATCAGATGGTTCGCGATGACATTTCCACGTTGAAAGGCAACCACCTGTTCCAGTTTGGCGGTACCTATCAGCACAATTGGGACTACCATCAACGCAACGACAGCGGCGGCACCATCAACGCCTTTCCCGTGTATTCTCTGGGCAACGGAAGCACCGGATCGGGGCTGGGCGCCGACCTGTATCCTTGCTCCACGACCGCTACCATTACCGTGAGTTTGGGTGCCTGCGATTCCCTGGCCGCGGCGGTGCTGGGGGTCGTTTCTATCGCGTCGCAGACTTTTGTGCGTGCTGGTTCAACTCTGACCTTGCAACCTCCGCTTTCCAATGCCTTCGACAAGAGCAAGATTCCTTATTACAACGTCTACTTTAGCGACACCTGGCACATGAAGCCGAGTTTCACACTCACCTACGGTTTGGGCTGGGCACTCGAGATGCCGCCGGTAGAGGAGCAGGGAAAGCAGGCGGTGCTGGTGGACGCGGCGAATCAGCCGCTTGGCACTGAGGCCTATCTGGCCAATGTCAAGAAAGCCGCGCTGGCAGGGCAGGTATACAATCCGGAAATGGGGTTTGCCCTGGTGGGCAATACCGCAAATGGGTTGAAGTACCCCTATAACCCGTTCTACGGCGAATTCAGCCCGCGCGTGGCCGTCGCGTGGAATCCGAAGTTCGACAGCGAATCGGTGGGTGGCAAGATCTTCGGGCACGATAGTACGGTTATTCGTGGCGGGTATGGCCGGCAATATGGCCGCACCAACGGCGTGGTGCAGGTGCTGGTACCGCTGCTGGGACTCGGCCTCGAACAGCCCGTGGCTTGCAGATCAAACCTCGTCACCGCCTCAGCTTGGAACTGCGGAGCCTCGCATGCTGGCACTTGGTCCGACGGGTTTCGCGTTGGGTCAACGCCGTCCGCTACCGGTGGCCCGACCGTTCCCCTGATCTCGTTGCCGAGTACGACGCTGCCCCAGCCCGTCTATCCCGGGTTCAACAACACCTTCTCCTCGGACCCCGAGGGTTTGGATCCGAACTTCCGGGCGAGCGCGATTGACGCGTTCGATTTCACCCTCCAGCGCCAGGTAAGCCGGAAGGTGAGTCTGGAAGTAGGCTACATTGGGCGCAGAATCACCCACGAGTACCAACCTGTCGAACTTAACCCAGTTCCCTACATGATGACGCTGGGCGGGCAGCAGTTTAAGCAAGCCTACGCCAATCTGGTCATGCAATACTGCGGCGGCGTTCATGGGCTCGCTGGTGGAGGTTGCGCGGGGGCAAGCACCACCGCTCCAACCCCCGTCACCGCCCAGCCCTTCTTTGAGACCGCGCTTGCGGGGACGGGCTACTGCACCACCCCCGTCATGATCGGAGGAACGTCGTTCACTCCGGCAAACTGCACCCAAGCCGTGTCAATGAATGAAGGTGTGACCGGTACAGGTAACCTCAACAATGCTCAAGTCTGGGGCATCTGGAGTGATTTGGACAATGGCGCATTCAACTTCCCGCGCAGCTTGCAGAGCACTCCGATTCCCGCCACCTGCAACGGGACAACTACGATCGGGTGCGCTGGCTCGTTCACCGATGGGGCCTATCAGAACGCCAGCATTGGCTTCGGCAACTACAACGCCGCTTTCGTTTCCGTCAAGATGGCCGATTGGCGCGGATTGACGATGCAGTCCAACTTCACATGGTCGAAGGCGCTGGGTCTGGGAGCGCAGGCGCAATCCTCGAGCGTACTCACTGCCCTCGATCCATTTAACCTCAAAGAACAGTATGGGAGACAGGCTTGGGACCGGAAATACCTCTACACCGCGTTCTTCGTCTACCAGCCTCCGTTCTTCAAGGGACAGTCTGGATTCATGGGACGAGCCTTGGGCGGCTGGACGTTCGCAACCATATTCGCTGCCGGGTCCGGCATTCCGACGCAGGTGGGTACCACCTTTGGTGACTACCAAGCCTTCGGTGCCTGCGATGGCGTCGGCTGCGGCGACTACGACATGGAGAATGCCGTACCCATCGGCCCCGTTCCCCACGTTCATGCCTACAACTGCATCAACAACTCAGCCTGCGGAAATCAAACAAACGGCTACCCCTACAATTATTTTCCAAATGGGGTGAACCAAGCCAACAACTGGCGTAACCCAATTCTGGGGATAGACAACCGGGATGGCGGCGCTGGAATTCTCGGCGGGCTGTCGTACTGGAATATGGACTTCAGCGTCAAGAAGAACATCCGGGTAGCGGAGAGCGTCAGCGTGGAACTCCAGGGCGTCTTCGCAAACCTTCTCAACCATAATCAGTGGACCGATAACTTCCTCGGTCTCTACAACAACGGCGGCTTTGGTGCTCTCGGAGGGAATGGCGAGGGAGAGCCCCGAGAAATCGAAGTCGGCCTGCGGGTTCGCTTTTAACTTGCTTCTCCTGTAACTTCGGCAGGGTCGAGGCGCCACGTCGGTGGCGCCTCCGGCCCCACCTTCGCAATGTTCAGAACAGGCTCCTGCCAGATCTGCCTCTAAGTTGACCTGTGCGCTAGCCGGGTAGTATTCGAGGCGAGACCAATCGACATGCCGATTCGGTCCCTTCCCCTTCGAGGGTCCGCAATCGCTCGCGTATGTCATGGCAAAGCAATGTGACAGAAATACCCCCGAAGCCCTCCGGATAGCGATCGAGTCTTCTTAGAGCAGCCTGCAACAGCAGCACGGTTCCCAGGGGATTGTTGCGCTGCAGGTGATGGAACGCCGCCGTCACCTGAATCAACCCCTGCAGGAACGTCTTCTCCGGCTCGGGCGACCCCAGCCATACGCTTTCCCACGCCTCATGTGCGGTAAAGAACTCGCCGGCATGGTAGAGTCGGAGGCCTTCGGCGAGTGGTCCTTCGGTCCAATCAAGTTTCATCGGCTGCGACCCATGCTACAAGCTAGCACGGTACGGATATCGATTCTTGCTAGCTTCACCCGGAATCTCCCCCTGCGGTCAGAGAAGGAACGCATCGTGCAGCCGACATGACGGGACGCTCAATATGAAAAAATATTAACCTTCTTTTTAATCACCGCGAAACAAAGCCTTTCTAGAATTCCCACTCATCCTGACGAAAAAGTCTTTCCTGAGTCGTGGAGCAGTCCCCGATGAATCGGACTTCTGCCCAAATCAGTGCGCAACCGGACGTTTTGTCAATTCCGATTAGGAGCACCTACGCATGAAGCCAAGTCATTCCGCCTCGATTCTCCCCTGCGGTCTGAAGGTCACCGCGAGCCTGATCCTCGCTCTACTCTTGGGAACAACGGCGCTCGCCCAAGTGGACCGTGCAGTGCTCGAAGGCACGGTGAAAGATCAAAGCGGAGCGACTGTAGTTGGGGCCGGGGTCAAAATCATGGCCGTGGACACCGGCATTACGCAGGAGCAGACGACCAATTCGAGCGGCTACTACCGCCTTCCCGGCCTGGCGGTTGGACGCTACACTGTGACGCTTGCGAATACCGGCTTCAAAACAAAGGTCATCGAGGACGTGATACTACACGTTGGTCAAACGCGGACTTTGGACGCTACGCTTGCGGTAGGCGTGCCAACCGAAAAAGTTGAGGTGAAGGCGTCGGCAGCTCCGGAGGACCGCAGTTCCGCGGAAGCGTCCACCGTTATTCGAACCGATCAGATCGCAAACCTGCCCAACAACGGACGCGACTGGTCCAGCTTGTCTTTGCTCGCGCCGTTCGCTCAGGATGATGGCGGGGGCGATCAGCGCACCATCCGCTTCGCGGGCCGCGCCCGCGACGACAACAACTTCCAGATTGACGGCGTCGATGCCGGCGGCATTCAGGAACAGGCTCAAAAATCACAAACCCGCCTGCAGATTTCCCAGGATGCAATCGAAGAGTATCGCGTCAACAGCGCCTTGTACGACGCTGAGTACGGCACCCAGTCGGGCGGCCAGATCGACGTCGAGACCAAGCACGGCACCAACGACTGGCACGGCAGTGGGTTTGGCTACTTGCGAAATTCGGTTTTTGACGCTCGGAATTTTAACGACTTTGACGTCAATGGAAACCCTGCCATTCCCCCTTTCCGCTACGGCCAATATGGAATGTCGTTTGGCGGTCCGGTCGTCAAGGACAAGCTGTTCTTCTTCGTGAACTACGAGGGTCTGCGACAATACGGCGCGACGACGAACCAGCTTCAGGTTCCGAATACAGCCACAATTCAGAGAACTCTGGCCACATCCCCGCAGATGTGTTCCATCCTTCAGGCTTTTCCCTGGCACGCGTCGGCCGGTTCCATCGGAAATTGCAGTCCCCTGCACGTTTATCCCGACGGCGCCTTTAAGGACCTAACCCAGGGCCTCAACGGCAATCCTCCTGTGCCCGATTCCGATCAGCTCACGGCTCCGGCCCCAACCACGGTTCATGAAGACACTTGGCTCATCCGAATGGATTACAGGATCAGCGATAAGACGACCCTGTACGGCAGCGCGCACCGGGATATCAGCCTGGTAAGCGGCACCAACGGTAGTGGTGCTCTTCCCTACGACCTGGTTAAGACGATCAATCATCCCGCGGGTTACTATATTGCCCTTCAAAACACTTTCTCACCGCGGCTGCTGAATGAGGTTAAGGTTTTCATAAACCGCGCTCCCTTCATCAACCCCCAGGCAGGCCCTCTGGATTACGCAGTCCAAACGAACAACTGGGCCACGATCAATGACATCAACGCGGACCACGAAGTCGGCACGACGTATGGCGTCGTCGACAACCTTACCTGGGCTCGCGGCCGCCATACCTTCAAGACCGGCATGGAGATTCGCCGGGTTCGACTGAATCAGGGCAAGACTGCCGACAATATCCTCAATTTTACGGACGGCGACCCAACCGATGCCGGCTTCGTGAACGCGCTGCTATACCAGATTTCCTTTACCGCTCCGTGGTGCTGTCATAAGTATCGGCGGACATTCTACATGCCTTATTTTCAGGATGAGTGGAAGGTGACCCCCAATCTCACCCTAAATCTTGGGCTGCGCTGGGAATACTACGGAGTGGCGCACGAGGCCGACAACCGGACCACCGTTTTCGATGTCAACGAATTTCATGGAGTCTGCCTTGGATCAGGTTCGACCAACGGACCGTTTCCCACTCCGATCAATACGCCAGCGTGTCCAAAGAACCCGGCTCTTTACAATCCGGATTACAAGAACTTCGATCCCCGCGTCAGCATCGCCTGGGCTCCGAGTATGTTTCACGGGAAGACCGTTATCCGGACGGGTTTCGGAATCTACCATGGAGCCGCTCAAAATGATGACTTAAACGCCGGCCTGGAGAGCGACAGGTTCACGGCATTCGTCAATATCGACCCAACGCAAGCCCAAGGTACACCACTGTTGCCCGCTTACCAGCAGGAAGTCCCAGACCTGAGTGGTTTGCAGAACAATCCCAATATCCCTTTCTCGCTTCTTCAGCAACCTCGCGCCCTGCAGCGGCATGGACGCCGCGACCTCTATGCGGAGAACTGGGGCCTCACCATCGATCGTGAATTGCCCGCCAATTTTCTGGTGTCGGCCCAGTATCTGGGAACTCGCGGAGTGCGCTTGTTCTCCCGCGGTGGCGTCAACTTTTGCCTTACCAAACCCGACTATAACGGAAACTGCACTCGAGTGCTGGACCAGTACTATCCCGATCCCAACAACCCGGGCGGCACGATTGATCCTTACGGTTCAGTTGACTATAAATCCGACATCGGGGCCAGCACCTACCACGCTCTTCTTTTGAGTCTGGAGCGTCGCTTCTCCAGCGGCCTTTCCTTCCAGAGTCGATACACCTGGTCCCATTCCATTAATGATGGTTCGGTCGGCGGTGGCGAGTCCAATGGTCCCGAAAACGTGAATTGCCTCCGCTGCGACAAGGGACCCAGCGTGTTCGATATCCGCCACAACTTCGCGACGAACCTGGTGTACGAACTCCCCTTCGGCCCAGGCAAACCTTATCTCAGCGATTCGGGCGCGATGGGCAAGATCGTGGGCGGATGGAGCGTCAGTAGTATCGGCCTCTGGCACACCGGGCATCCCCTCACCGTCACAATGAACATCAACTCCACTCAACTCCCCGACAATAACGATCAGACCACACAGAGGCCCGATCTGGTTCCCGGAGTGCCGGTCCTGCTGGGTGGAGGAGCGCCGAACCACACCCTTCAGATTAATCCCGCCGCGTTTGCCCCACCGCCGCTGGATCCGGGCGGTGTTGTCACAAACATAATCAACAACCCCGACGGTTCCCAGACTGATGTCTGTCAACTCTCCTGTGGCTTGGTGAGCCGATTTGGCACCGCGCCCAACGGAGTCATTCGCGCGCTCCATTCCTGGCAGATCGACTTTGCGCTCATGAAGGAAACGAGGCTGACAGAGCGCGTTTCGATGAAGTTTGGGGTGCAATTCTTCAACATCTTCAATCACGTCCAGTTTGGAGATCCGAGCACCGATAACCTGACGCTTAACTACAGCGCGGTGGGAGTTCAGCAAATACCCGGGGGACCCATTCAGACGGTGCAGTCCCTAAGTCCGAAGGGCAATCTGGGTCAAATCACCTCGACCAACAATTTCAACAACAACAACGACAACGCTGCCTCGCCCAACACGGGTACTGGCTTGCCCAGGCAGATTCAATTCATGCTCCGCTTCGAGTTCTAGTCGCAGAAACGGAATGATCGCGGGATTCAGGTTCCTTTCAGGTTGAACGGATAAAGTTCGTTCAGGCGGATTGTCGTCGCCAAAGCCTCGATTGAAAAGGATCGCGAGAACTCATGAGAAACGAATCTTTCGCACTATTGCGAACCCGGTTACGTACATGCTTGGTGGTTGCGGGTTTAGCGCTGTTGTGTTCGGTTCTTCCGGCGTTTGCCGCTCCGCCCTCGGAGGGCTACAGCGTGGTCAAGAAGATCCCGATCCCTGGTCAGGGCAGTTGGGACTATCTCAGCGTGGATGAAGCCGCGCGGCGACTGTACGTTTCCCATGGAACGCAAGTAGAAGTGATTGACGTGGATTCGCTCGCCGTCGTCGGCAATATCCCGAACACGATGGGCGTGCACGGAATTGCGATTGCGCCGGAGCTTGGCCGCGGTTTCGTGAGCGACGGGAAGACTTCGACGGTCACAATTTTTGATCTGAAAACCCTGAAATCCATTGCGGATGTGCCGACGGGTCAAAAGCCTGACGCCATCATCTACGATCCGGCCACCTCGCGAGTTTTCGCTTTCAACGGCGGCAGCAATAGCGCAACAGCCATCGATGCCGCTTCAGGCAAGGTCGCGGGCGCGGTCGATCTTGGCGGCGGGCCTGAATTCGCGGCTGCGGACGGCACCGGCTTCGTTTACGACAACCTGGAGGACGAGAGCCTGGTTCTAAAGATCGATTCCCGCAAACTCACAGTCGAAAAGCGGTGGCCCACCGCTCCCTGCGCTTCCCCCAGCAGCATGGCGATGGACCGCGCCAATCGGCGTCTGTTCCTGGGTTGCCGCAGCAAAGTGATGGCGGTTGTGAATGCCGACACGGGCCAGGTGATTACCACGCTGCCGATTGGCGATCACGTGGATGCGACCGCTTTCGATGAAGCAACCAAGCTCATCTTCAACTCCAATGGCGAGGGAACCATCACTGTGATTCGCCAGGAAAGTCCCGACAAATATTCCGTGGTCGAGACCGTGAAGACTTTGCCGCGGGCCAAGACCATGGCTCTCGATCCGAAAACGCACCGGCTCTTCCTGTCCACGGTAGAATCGGGGCAGTTCGAAGTGCTGGTCGTGGAAAAATAGCGTGTCCCTGAGTTCAGGGCGTAAAGTTTAACTATGCTTTCGCAACGCAGAGCTTTCGCGCGCAAGGTGTCGCTGCTGTGCGTAACGGCAGCGCTATTCGCGTCGACTGGTTGCACGAAAAAGTCGACGGCGCAAACGTCGGTTGATTTGCAGCTGACGCTGAGTGTTCCATTTCGCTTCGTGGCCTACGGTGACACTCGCTTCCATGATCCTAAAGATACGGAAGCCGCCAACCCTCCGGTGCGCCAGGCTCTGGTGCAGGCCATCGCCGACGCCAACCCCGCGTTCGTGTGCTTCACCGGCGACATTGTTTACAACGGCAACGACGCGAACGACTGGAAAACCTGGGATACCGAAACCAGCATCTGGCGTGACAAGAATATCCCAATTTATCCCGCGCTCGGCAACCACGACCTCCACGGGAACGAGAAAGATGCTTTGGGCAACTACTTTCAGCGCTTCCCCGATCTGAAGAACAGCCGCTACTACTCGGTAAGAGCCGCGAACACGCTCGTGCTCGTGCTCGACAGCGCTCTAGAGGAGACCTCCGGCCCGCAAAGCCAATGGCTGGCCACCAAGCTGGACAACATCCCTTCGGATGTGGACTTCGTTTTCCTGATGTTCCACCATCCGCCCTACACCAGTTCCTCAGACGCAAAAAAGTTCGGCGGCGGCCACTCCGCGCGTTCCTCGGAGCAACTGCTGGCAAAGATGCTGGAGGAACGTCAGCCTCACACCCGCGCGCGTTTCGTGGTTTTCTCCGGACATGTGCACAACTACGAGCGGCACGAGCACGGCGGCGTTACTTACTTCGTTACCGGTGGAGGAGCGGCTCATGCTTATCCCATCGAGCGTGCCCCCGACGATCCTTTCCAGAGCAAGGAAGTGAACTACCACTACCTCCTCGTCGAGGTCGACCGTCAACAGTTGAAGGTTACGATGAACCGCCTGGACATGAGCAGCGGGAAGGCGGTGTGGACGCAGCCCGATTCGGTGAAGATTGCGCTTCCGGCCGCAGCGTCCGCCAACGCGGCCGCGCGCTGACCACCCTCCGCTTAACGGCCTCGCGGGGCAGTCGGGACGGGTGTACACTGTCTGGCAGCCTTCTAAGCCCACAGGGAACCCTACTTGTGGGTATGCCGACCGAGTTCGCCCTGCCTTCCCCCCGGCGATGGCTGGAGTCTTATGAGGAGTTCTCCGGAAGCTGCGCGGTCTGTCACACCCAGCGGTGTACCAAGAGGCTTCTTCTTCGTCCACGGCTTGTTTGCCTGGTTGTTTTTGTCCGTGATCTGGTTTTTCGGCAGCTCCGCCCCTGCACTTGCACAAGGGAGTCCTGCTGCTATCCCAGTACCCCAGTCTGAAAGGAAGGAGAACTCAGCAGAGCTCGCCTCTCGGGACGAACCCACCACATTCAAGGTGAACGTTAAGCTTGTGGTTGTGCGCGCGGTAGTCCGCGACTCCCATGGGCAGGCCGTCGGGAATCTTCATAAAGAGGACTTTCAAGTCTTCGACAAAGGCAAACCGCAACTCATCACACAATTCGAAGTCGAACAGCCCGGAGCCCTGACCGCCAAGGCGCGACGACAATCCGAGACCTCCGGCGATGAGGCTTCCGGCAACCCGTCCTCTAGTACAGAGAACGTGCCGGATGTGCCCGAGCGCTTTATTGCTTACCTGTTCGACGATGTACATCTGGAATTCGGAGATCTCGCCCAGACGAGGGCTGCCGCGGAACGCAACTTTTCCAGTTTGCGGCCCACGGATCGTGCCGCTATCTTTACCACGTCGGGCCGTGCGGCACTGGACTTTACCGACGATCGCGGCAAGCTGCATACCACCTTGCTTCAGCTGCGGCCACAGCCCATCGCCGGCGGTTTTGGGCAAGAATGCCCAGACATCAGTTACTACCAGGCTGATCTGATCGTCAACAAGAACGATCTCCAGGCTATGCAGGTTGCCATCCAGGATGTGGTTGCCTGCAGCCCCGGCACACCGCCCGCAGCCGCTACGGCGATGGCGCAAGGCGTCAGCGCAAGAGTATTGAGCGCGGGCGATCACGAAAGCCGCATCTCTCTCGGCTTACTCAATGATGTGGTCCGCAACGTATCCAGGATGCCAGGCCAACGAAGCGTCGTCCTTGTTTCTCCCGGATTCATCACTCCGCAACTGGAGTACGAATACACTGAGATCATCGATCGTGCGGTGCGCTCGCAAGTTGTCATCAATACGCTGGACGCTCGCGGGTTGTATGTTCCATCCTCGTACACCGATCCCAGCCGTTCGCGCCCGCTACCTGGCGGTAAGGTCTTGATCGAGACTGCGGCTGATTCCGCTCAGGCCGACTTGCTCGCCGTCCTGGCTGACAGTACCGGCGGGGTTTTCTTTCACAACAACAACGATTTCGACGAAGGTTTCCGCCTCGTGGCCCAGGCTCCCGAATATTCCTACGTGCTGGCGTTCGCGCCTAAAAATCTCAAGCTCGATGGCAGCTTTCACAGTCTAAAGGTCACGCTAAAGAGCCCGCAAAAACTGAGCCTGCAAGTCCGCCGGGGTTATTACGCCCCCAAGAACTTCGCCAGCCCTGAAGAGCAGGCCAAGCAGGATATCGAAGACGCAATGTTCTCGCAGGAGGAGATGCACAATCTTCCCGTCAAGCTGCACACTCAGTTTTTTAAGGCGAGCGATCAGGATGCCAAGCTCGTCGTCCTCGCTCACGTCGACGTAAGGCAGTTGCACTTTCGAAAAGTCGAAGGCCGAAACGACAACATTTTGACGTGTGTGTCCGGATTGTTTAATCGGAACGGGAATTTTCTTCAGGCGGTGGAGAAGACCGTCACTATGCATTGGAAAGATGACACTCTGGAACACAAACTTGCCTCGGGCATCACGCTCAGGACGAGTTTTGACGTAAAGCCGGGGAGGTATCTGGTCCGGCTGGTAGTAAGGGACGCGGAAGGACAATCGATGTCCGCTGAAAATGGCACGGTTGAGATTCGTTAAACAGTCTCCTCGGAGGTGAGGTATGCGCGATCGCCGGCTGGTTTTTCTGATTGGCATGATCTGTCTGGCTAGTGTCGGGATATTCCGCGAGCTAGGTTCTGATCACCCCGTGGCGCACGCCCAGCAGCCCACTGCAGCGGGCGCGGACGACTCAGGTGTCATCCGCGTGGAGACGCGTGAGGTGCTCGTGGATGCCGTGGTGACCGACAAGAAAGGCAACTATCTCCGTGACCTTGCCCAGAAAGACTTCAAGATTTGGGAGGATGGCAAGGAGCAGGCTGTCACCAGCTTCTCTTTTGAGGAGAGCGTTGGTTCCACCCACCCGCAGCCGCACTATATGGTTCTGTTCTTTGACAACTCCACCATGAACATGGGCGATCAAGCCCAGGCCAGGATCGCAGCGGCAAAGTTCATCGATGCGAATGCCGGCACCGACCGGCTGATGGCCATTGCGGATTTCGGCGGCAGCGTGCATATCTCGCAAAACTTTACGGCCGATGCGAGCCGGCTGAAGCAAGTGGTGGCGGGGCTACAAGGATCGTCAGTTTCGCCGAACGCGCAACCTCCGGTCATGGTGGCGTCCCTGGGCACTCCATACATAGGACCGTCTCTGAGTAATGCGGAAGCTGACTTCGGCATCCACAGCGTGCTGCTCGCTCTGCGCAGCCTGGCGAAGAGCCTGTCCACCGTGCCCGGCCGCAAAACACTAGTAATGCTGACCGCTGGCTTTCCGATGAACCCGGAATACCAGTCGGAACTGACCGCAGTCGTCGATACGTGCAACAAGGCGAACGTTGCCATCTATCCCATCGATGTTCGTGGTTTGGTGGGGTCAGACTTAACCGGAAACCAAAGCCGTCTGGCGCTGCCCCCGGCCCATTTCCAATCGGGATCGTTCGTTCCAGCGACATTTCACTATTCGAGTAGGGACTCTCATCGGCCATCCCTCCGGCTCGCTGCCTTTGCTGAACCCGCTGAGGCGCTTCCCCCGCAACATGGCGGTGCTGGAGGCGGTGCTGGAGGCGGAGGTGGTCATGGGGGCGGCGGTACAGGCGGCGGGACCGGCGGTGGTGGCACTGGCGGCGGCGGAACTGGGGGAGGCGGTCACGGTGGCGGAACTGGCGGCGGGACCGGCGGCGGTAAGAGCGGCGGCGGAACTGGCGGGGGCAAGACTGGTGGCG
>Ga0210400_10004386_pt1 | contig 12224 bp, 11 predicted proteins | sample IncBWH26MmetaG_FD_155456 | JGI IMG/M metagenome (GOLD analysis project Ga0210400, IMG submission 155456) | Forest soil microbial communities from Barre Woods Harvard Forest LTER site, Petersham, Massachusetts, United States - Inc-BW-H-26-M | ecosystem: Environmental > Terrestrial > Soil >...
CCTTTGCAGGCGATGAGCAGCCTGATCGAATCGCCTAGCGCCGTGACTTTATTCGGACATACGCATTATCAGGGCGGATTTTCTTACCGGGCCGGCCATATCAGCGTGATTCATCTGACCCCGGAGCCGGGGCCGAAGTTTGCCGCGCTGCGCCTTGAGTCTGGAACGCGCTATCTGCTCAATCCCGGATCGGTCGGCCAGCCCCGGGATGGCGACCCACGGTCCGCGTTTGCCATCGCGGATCTGGACCATCAGGTGATTGAATTCTGGCGGGTGCCGTATGATATTTCGGCAGTGCAGCAACGCATGCATAGAGCTGGGCTTCCTGATCCCCTGATTGAGCGGCTCGCAGCAGGCCGTTAGCGAGGGACTGAGCCATAACGACCCGCTTACATAAACCGGGAGGACGTACCACTTGATCCCTTCAGAAGAACGAAGCCGGCTTCCCGTAGCGTTCGGCGCCGGATTGATCATCGTCGCGATTCTCGTTGGTGCTGCCGTTCTATTCAGCCGTTACTCGGCGTCCTCTGGACCGGAAACTCTGAAGCCGCTACCCATGGGCCCGTCCGAACAAGCCTACGCTCAGCAAATTCACTTTCTCGAGCCGAAAATGAGCCGCGCGGCGAATTTCTTGAACCAGGAAGTGACATTCGTGTTCGGCACGCTCCAGAACGGCGGTAGCCGGCGCATCAAGCAGATTGAAATCACGCTCGAATTTCACGATCCGTTCAACCAGGTGGTCCTGCGCGATAAGCAACGTCTGTTCTCAAACTACGATGCGCCACTGGCCGCGGGGCAGCAGCGCGATTTTCAGGTTGGCTACGAGCATGTGGCTGCGCAATGGAACAACGTCTATCCCACGATCCGTGTTACCGGGCTCGATCTCGATTAAGGAGGCGGTTCCGGCCAGAATGAAACTCCCTTATCTAATTACCAGTCTGTAATAGTCTATAATGGTTAACACATGGAACTGGCTGCCGAACTCGAACGCGCACTGGCTGGGGTGTCCGCCTCAGGCCCCGCCGAGGTCCATGAAAACGGCGAGTGGCTTGCGGCTTTGGACGGCCTGCAATATAAGGTGCTGTCGCAGGGCGATGTGGCGCTGCTGCACTTGTGGGGCGCGCAGCAAAGTCTGGTACGGCGCGTCCTGCGTGTCGCCGAGGAATCGCCGGAACGCGTGGTCCTCGAAGTCGCGCGATTCGGGCGCGCTCGCTCCGCGAAGCTAGAGTTCCTGACCCGTGCCTCGCGCCACGAGGACAGGCGTTGGCGCCGGGAACAATTTCGCAGCCGTCTGCATCAGCTCCTTACAGACCGGTTTCCTGATGAAATCGTCGATTCTCTAGCCACAGGCGCGGATTTGCATCATTCCATTTCGGGTTCGTACACGCGGGGCCTCATGCATCGCGGCGCGGATGCCTACGCGGTGTTGAGTGCGGCTCCGGAAGAAGATTCCGCGACCATCGACGGGATCTTGACCTTCGGATTGATCTGGCTTGAGCGGACGCGCGACCGGCGCCAATCGGTATGCGGGCTACGCCTTTTCCTGCCGCGCGGCACCTCAGCAGTTACGGCGCATCGCTTGACGGCGCTCGCCTCGCCACAAGAAATTGAGTTATACGAATACGACCCGCTCCACTGGCGCATCTGCCGTATCCCCATCTCCGACGCTGGGAATCTGGAGACTTGGTTGGTGCCGCGCCGTGAAGCGGACCAGGCGCTCAGCACGGCTTTGCCCGAGGTGGAACGCATTCGGCGCTTGGCTCCAGAGGCGATCCGCGTAGCGGTCGCCGGACCGGCCCAGGACGTTACGCTACGTTTCCGAGGCCTGGAGTTCGCGCGCTGGCGACAAGGGATGGTGTGGTTCGGGCTGGGTGACCGGCAGGAAATGTTGATTCCAGAACGGTGGTCCGCCCTGGAAAAGCTCGTCCGCCAACTGGAAACGCATCGTCATGCATTAGCCACGGATACCAAACGGCGTCTCTACCGCGCGCAGCCAGAGCGTTGGCTTGAAACCATAGTCGCCGCCGATCCCGCACGGATGGATGCACGCCTCGATTCCCGACACATCTACACGCAGGTTCCCGCATCTTCTGCAGGTGACCGAGGCATCATCGATCTGCTCGGCGTGACGCGAGACGGCCGCCTTGCGGTGTTGGAACTGAAAGCTTCCGAGGACATTCAACTCGTGATGCAGGCGGTGGACTACTGGCTACGCGTTCGCTGGCATCACGAACAAGACGACTTTCGCAGGTACGGCTATTTCCCGGACGTGGATTTGCAGCCCAAGCCGCCGCTGCTATTCCTCGTTGCGCCGGGATTCCGATTTCATCCTTCAACCGATGTCCTGCTCCGGTATTTGTCGCAAGATATTCACGTGGCACGAGTAGGGTTGAGCGAAAATTGGCGCCGCGGAGTACGAGTTATCTTCAGGCAGTAAGGGACTGGCGCAAAAATCGCGAAATTCGCGGGTAAACAGGGCCAAAAAAAGAGAAGCAGCTTTGGCTAAGCCGCCGCTGCTTCCCGGGGTGTGTCCTTGAAGTGGTTTTGTTAAGTTAGACGCCCGAAAGTCGAAAAGGTTGCATCCGTGAGATATATTTTAGCGAAAGCCGCGTTTTTTATTTCTTCAAGCCGGATGGCAGGTGACACTAATGATGTAAATCTCAGTAGAATAGATACTTGCGCCACTTTTCATCCTTGTTGCCGATCAGGCGCATCAGCTGGCGGGAGGTATGCAGCGTGAACGGGCGAGGACGCCGCGTCAGCGCAATGCCGGCTTCTTCGGGGGTGCGATCACCTTTGCTGTTGTTGCACTGGTAGCAGCAGGCGACAAGATTCTCCCAAGATGACCGCCCACCGCGGGATCTCGGCACCACATGATCCAAAGTCAGCTCCGAGGCCGGAAGCGTGCGACTACAGAACTGGCACGTGTTACGGTCGCGCAGCAGGATGTTCTTTCGGGAGAGTGCGCGCGTCTGCTGGGGGATATGGCGATAAGCGAGTAGACGAATCACCGAGGGTACAGGAAGCGTCCGTGACGCGGAGTGCACCTGAGTGTGATTGACTTCCTCGGCTTGCGCGACACCTTTAATCATAAGAACCATCGCACGGCGCACCGCGGTGACGTTGATGGGTTCGAAGGTTGCGTTCAGGACCAGAACCGGTTCCTGCATGATGGCTGGTTTTCGCGCAGAGGGGGGTACAGCGCCCGGGGGGCGCTTCCCACCCCGCGCTTCCGGCAGGGGTTTCGGCCGGGGGATTCTACTGCCGTGGCCAAATGGGTTCATTCTGTTTAGTCCTGATACACCACAGCAGTGTCCGGTGCCCCTGAGAAGGGCAGCGCCCTCGCAACTGTGATGCCTGCCACCCGGACAGCGCCGGCCCCACGAAGGGCCCGTGAGCACGCATCTAGCGTCGCCCCGGTGGTAAATACATCATCTACCAGTAAAACGCGCAGTTTGTCAACTTTAGCTGTGCGATGCATGGCATAAGCGCCACGTACCGTCTCCCAGCGCTCTCGGCGAGTAAGCCTGATTTTATCCGGCCGAGGTCGTGTGCGAACCAGAAGATAGGAACGATAGGGAATACCAAGAAGCCGGGCTAGCGGGCGCGCGATCAATTCGGCTTGGTTGTAGCCGCGCTCGCGCAAGCGGCTTGGATGCAGAGGGACCGGCACCACCGCGTCCGCTGCAAATGCGTCCACGTTGCGCTGGGCTAAGTTCGCGAGCTGATTTGCGAACCAGCCCCCAAGCGGAGTGATCTCCCCATACTTCAACATCAGAATTGCGCGGGCCATGGAAGAGGAGTAGGCGCCGAAACTCCTTACGAAATCAAAGTCATACGCACCTAGGCGGCAGAGGTGGCATTGCGGCAGTGAGGCCCCTTCGGTCACGGCAGTTGAGACGATCGGACGGCCGCAGCGCGCGCACTGGGGCTCGGGAAGCGTCTGCGATAGCGACGCGACGCAGGCCCGGCAGAACGGGATGCGATTACCCGTGTCCAGCATCCTGCCACAAATCCGGCAGGGTGCCGGAAACACCAGCGAGGCGAGCGCCTCGTAGATTCCGCGCAACTGGGACCGCACCAAAATGGAAACCCGGTCCACGATGCAGCAAGCCTACTCCTGCATTGTGGTGATTCAAAGTAGTGAATAACAAGAATGATTATCCGTGCCCTGCAACTTTCACGGCTTCGACATTTCCCAAAATGGGAAGTCTTTCTTCAAAGTCTTGCTCTTTCAGGGACAGAGGCGTTCTAGCCGAAGCGACGGAAGGCGTACCTGAAATCACGCCCCTTCGAGTTGATGGGAACAAAAAACTCTCTCCGATTGTTATGCTTTCGTCATACCTGTACCACGCCATCGAGAACCCTCCCAAACTCGCAGGTTAATATGAATGATTGGTCGAACTATGATGCGCGTCTCCCGACTCACACTGTCACTCATAGCTGCCTGGCTAATTTTGCTGGGGGGATATGCCACACTAGCCGTTTCGATGCCTGCAGGGGCCAGCCGAACTGCGTTCGGGGACATCTTCCTATGCTTGCTGCCGCTGCTAGTTAATGGCGCCCTCTTGATGAATGCAGTCACGCCGACCTGGCGCAAGAATTCTTTCTGGATGCTGCTGGCTCTGGGCTGTTCGCTTTGGCTCGTTGGGCAATTTATCTGGACTTATATTGAGGTCTATCAGCGTCACCCTCTTCCTGATCCTTTCATCGGGGACATTGTTTTCTTTCTGCATACAGTCCCAATGATCGCTGCGCTCACGATGCAGCCTCACAAGAGCCACGACAACCGCAAGATGGTGTACGGCTATGTGGATTTCTCTCTCCTCTTATGCTGGTGGGTGTACCTGTATCTATTCGTCGTCATCCCCTGGCAGTACGTCGCGATCGACGACGCGCGATACAACCAAGCCTACAACGTCATCTGCACGTTCGAGAATCTTGTCTTCGTGGTTGGCGCTACGGTGCTGTCCGCAAGGGCGGCAGACCGCTGGCGCCGCATCTATGCCCATCTGGCAGGGGCTGGCGCGATGTACTCGTTCGGCTCATTGCTGATCAATTTCTCGATCCACCGTCACGCGTACTCGACCGGCAGTCTCTACGATCTGCCGATGATCGCGTCGCTTCTTTGGCTGGGAACGGCCGGGGTGATCGCGTACAGCAGCAGCGAAAAAGATACCGGTAAGACCAGGGAGACGGAGGAAAAGTCCTCCGGAAATCCCCCACGCAACGAATTCCCCTGGGCGTCCCGCCTGGCGCGGGCCGCATTGTTTTCGCTGCCCCTCATTGGCATATGGTCCGTCAAAACTAGCCAGACGCCCATGGCTGTGCGCGAGTTTCGTATTCTTGTCACGCTTGCCGCCGTACTGCCATTGGGCTTCCTGGTCTTTCTGCGTCACGAGCTCATAGACGCGGAACGCCTCCGTTTGCTGCGCGTCTCACAAGAATCCATCGACAACCTCAAGCGTCTTCAGATGCAGTTCGTGCAATCCGAGAAACTGGCATCGCTTGGACAGCTGGCCGCCGGCGCCGCGCACGAGATCAACAATCCACTCACGGCGATCCTGGGCTATTCCGAGCTGCTGATCGACGAGCCTTCCATCGGCGAGCGCCCGCGCAGCCTCGCGGAAAAAATTCGCGATCAGGCGCGCCGCACAAAAATGTTGGTGAACAACCTGCTCAGCTTCGCGCGTCAAGTGCCCAGCGAACAACGTTCCCTGGTCGACGTCAACACCGTCGTCACGAGTTCGGCGCAACTCCGGCGTCTCGATCTTCGCGGCAAGAATATTCGCATCGAATTGCAAACCGGCGCTGCTATTCCCGCGGTCCGCGGCGACGCGAATCAACTGCTACAGGTTTTCTTCAACGTTATCAATAACGCAGTTGACGCGATGGAGGAAGTGAGCGGCGGCACGCTCACCGTGCGCACCTTGTGCGAAGGCGAGAAGGTCGTCATCCTGTTCTCCGACACCGGTCCTGGGATCAGCGAGCCGCGCCTGGTCTTCGACCCCTTCTACACGACGAAGCCCGTTGGCAAGGGTACGGGCCTTGGATTAAGTATCTGCTATGGACTCATTCACGATCACGGCGGCCAAATCTCGTGTTACAACCGCCCCGAGGGCGGAGCGACGTTCCGCGTCGAATTACCTGCCGTCCGCGCGATGTTTCCTTCGCGCGCCTTCAGTCCGCCGCAACGCGACACGCCGGCAAAACTCACCTGAGAATTGCATTTTCTCTGACGCGCGCAATCGCGGCGCTTTCAGCTATAATTCCCGGCCATGCCGCGATCTTCTTCGCCCGCCGTGCAGAAGGCTCCGCAGCCGACCCCCGCATTTCAGCCGCCGCGCTCCATCGCGATCGAAGGGCCGATTCGTGTCGGCAAGTCCACGCTAGCGAGGGTCCTGGCCGACCGTCTGCATGCAAGGCGTGTCTTCGATCCGGAGGACAATCCGTTCCTCGCCGATTTCTACAAGGAAAGAGCTGGCGCCGCCTTCCGCACCCAGATGTATTTCCTGATCGAACGGCACCGCCGCCTCACCGAAGTGCAGCAGAACGACTCTGCGCCGTTGGTGTCCGATTTTCTGTTCGAGAAAGACAAAATTTTCGCGTACATCAACCTGGACAACGAAGAGTTGAAGCTCTATGAACGCTACTACGAGATGTTTGCGGTCGGCCTCAAGCCGCCCGACCTGGTGATCTATCTACAGGCCACTCCAGAAGTGCTGCGCGAGCGCATCGCGAAGAAAAAATTGTCGGCCGAAAAACAGATCTCGCACGCCTACCTCGAAGAAGTCGTCCGCGCCTACGAACATTTCTTCTTTCGCTACTCCGCCTCGGACCTGCTGGTGATTAACACGTCCGAAATCGACTTCGTCGACCGCAACGCCGACCTGCAGCAGCTTCTCCGCCGCCTGCAAGAGCCGGTAAAGGGCACGCAGTATTTTCTGCCGTTGGGTGCGACTGATTAAATTACCTGCAGTTCAGTCGCCGGGCCAGGAAACACATTAGTCTTTCTACTGCTAAACCAGCCGGTTAACCAACCGTTTTGAGCAGGGAAACTTAATTTCCGTTGAGGACCTCGACGAATCCCATACGAGCCGAGAGATTTCCGCTCCACCAGACGCGGTTTGGATTACTTGGATCGACCTCAATCCTTCTTGGGTCAGACTCGGAATCTGGAAGAGGGAATTCAACCCATTCGCCCGTCTTGGGATTGAAGCGGGCGATTTTGTCGGCCTGTTGTTCACTCACCCAGATCAGATTATTTTTTCGGTCCACGCTCACGGAATAGGTTCCGGATGTTTCCGTAGGCGGAGCAAAAAACGTCATTTGCTTGGTTTCGTAATCGACCTTCATCAGGAGTCCCGCGTTCCAAAGTCCTACCCAGACATCGCCTCGGGTATCGTGGCTCATGCGGCGCGGGTACGCAACGCCGTCGAAGGGGATCTTGAACTCCTCGACTTTGCCCGAAACCGGGTCGACTCGCACCATGCGGTCGGCCAAATCCTCCGCCCACCACACGGACCCATCGCCGGCAACGGTGATACCGTAGGCGCCTGTCGGCTCCTGCGTGGCGAGGTAAGAAGGCGGGTCGAAGAACTTGAATTCCTTCGTCGACGTGTTAAGCATTCGCACCTGGTTTCCACTCGTTTCCCAAATGGACCCATTCGGGTGAACGAGCATCGAATTCCCACCGGCTGCACCATGACCACTCTTGGGCCAATCGTAGGCCGTGAAATTCCCTGTGTTGATGTCGTAATTCAACCAACGGCCGTTGGGCCCGTCGGGAACCCACAACTCACCCTTGGTGTCGATCTGAAGATTGCCCAACACTTGGGCGTCAGCGGGTGCGGGGCCCGCTGGAATAGAAACTTCGGTATATTCGAGCGTTTTGGGATCAAGGCGGCCCAGCTTGCCGATTCGCTGGCTTACCCAACCGTTCCCGTGGGGATCCACGGCGACGTCATGAGGCTCAGCGCCTACATTGGTATCAGAGATGTCATATTGGACGACCCTATAGTGCAGGGCCTTTCCCTCCAGCAGTGAACGAGGAAGTCGGCTGTTGAGGTCCTCGGGGCCCCTCGGTGGGAAGTTGGCGGAAAGATAGTCGATCGCGAGCTTTGCTTCGTCTTCGGTTAGATCCCGAAGTTTTGCAGTTCGCATATTGCCGCGCATCCTACGAACGGTGAACTGCCAGCGGTCGCGCGGCATGTGAAAGCCTGTGAATCGCTCCGTGTCATGGCAGGTCGTGCAGCGCGCCGCGACAAGTTTCTTGCCGTCTCCTTCCGGCAAATCCTTCGAGACCGTGACCATCAGCGCTTCGGGAGTCTTCATCGGCCACGCGCGCGGGAGCATGGGTCCTTGCTTGGCGGAAAGGGACAAATCAAGTTTCGCGGTCTTACCTTCTGCTACATCAACCGGCGTGGAAATATTGCTCTGATATCCGTTCCCAACGCCCTGGACCACATATTTGCCGGCAGGCAGATTGCTCGCTGAATAGTGTCCTTGCGCCTGACTGATAACCATAAATTCGAGATGGCGTTCGTTATTCTTCAGTTTTACAAAAGCGCCAGTAACAGGTTTCCCTGAAGCATCCTGAACGACGCCTTCAACGGTGGAGCTATTTTCCGCCGCGCGGGCAAGCTGGCCGGAAAGCAATAGCAGTGCAGCTGCGAAAATGACCGTGAACTTCGACCGCGTTCCATTTGATGTCATTCCGGATCTCCTTTGTCGCTCTTTCATCGTGTGTGAGCAGAGAATTTGTAATCACTGCCGTTGTTGTCTGGATTTGCGAAAAGAGGCATTTGGAATGTTATTTTGCCAAGCGCGATTTCGGTCATTATACGCCAAATCGGTTCCGGCGCTTTCGTCGAAGGTCAGATGTCCTCAGGCCTTCCGGCGGAGAACCCGCCATCGACAGCTAGGGCCTGGCCGGTGATCCAGGATGATAGGTCGGATGCCAGAAACAGCACTGCATTGGCGACATCCTCGGGAGTGCCGAGGCGTCCCAGTGGGTGTGTGTCCACTAACCGCTTCTCTTTGATTGGATCCTGCAACAAAGCTTTGGCCATGGGTGTCCGAGTGAACCCGGGACAAACGCAGTTGACCCGAATCTGATACCGAGCGTAATCCAACGCCATGTTCTTTGTGAGCGCAACCACGGCGCCTTTGGTGGCGGAATAGACCGCGCGATTCCGGACGCCGACAATTCCAGTGACGGACGATGTATGGATGATGCTGCCTCCGCGATCGAGCATGTGTGGAATCACGTGCTTCGCGCATAAAAAGATACCTTTGAGATTGACGTCCATGCAGGTCTGCCAGCCCTGTACATCCTGTTCGGCGATCGGGTGGCGCACAGCAATTCCTGCGTTGTTATGCAGGATATCGATTTTTCCGAACCTGACGACGATTTGCGAGATGGCCGCGCGGACTTGTTCTTCGCTGGACACGTCCACTAAGAAGAATGCTGCGTCGCGTTTCTGTGCGGTCAGTTCGGCCACTGTTTGCCGGCCTGCTTCCTCATTGGAATCAAGAATCGCGACGCTGGCCCCTTCGCGGGCCATCGCGTAGGCAGATGCCTGGCCAATTCCGGAACCCGCCCCGGTAATAACTGCCGTCTTTCGCTCAAGTAACGCGTTCATGTGCACTTCTTTCTGAAGTCAGCCGGTTTGATTGACGAGGAAAGGTAGCAGAAAGCTTGCAAGAGTCGCAAACTGTTCTCGTCATTTATGGGATTTTCGGAATGTGGCTTCGCACTCCCGCAAAGTCATTCCTTGACAAGAATTGACGCCAAACTCACAATCTCCGACAAATCGGTAACGCATGCCGAGGGTGTTTGAACAGCAGATTCGGAAATACACAGAGGTGAGCGATGCGAAACAATGATTCGATAAAGCTTAAGGCTTTGGAGCGGGGAGAGCTCGATCGGCGCCAGCTGATTCAGGCCTTGGGCATTGCGGCTACGGGCGCATTGGCCTGGAGTGCAGCGCCAAAAACCGCCGCATTTGCCGCCAGTGCCGCGCAAATGGGAGCCGCCAGCGGCACAGGTTTCAAAGCGGTCGCCTACAACCACATCAATTATCAAGTGACTGACTACGCCAAGGTTCGAGATTTCTACGTAAGTTTGTTTGGGATGAAACCTGTGTGGGACGACGGGAAACAGTGTTCGGTCGAATTCGGCGATCCCCCGAACGCCATTTACATCCGTCCACTCACGCGACCCCTCGATCGGCCGGCTGGTACCGGACCCAACGCAAACTGGACGGAGCAAATGGGGCAAGGCAACGTCGATCACCTGGCGTTCTCCATCGAGAATTTTCAACTGGATTCAGTGAAAGCCGAACTGACGCGTCGCGGCCTCAACCCGCAACCCGATGGCCCGTTCGCCTGGAGCATCAAGGATCCGAGCGGCCTCACGGTGCAAATCTGTGCCACACGGGGAGTATTTCCCGGACAAGCTTCCCCAACCGCGAAAGAATCGGATGGAACAAAAAATCTGGATGCGATTCCCAAACCTGACGGCAAGAGTTTCAAAGCGAACGCCGTCAGTCACCTTGTCTTGATGGCTCCCGATGTTGATAAGTGCCGCGATTTTTATACAGATTTGCTTGGGATGAAAGTGGTTTTCTACAAGCCTGGCGATGTGTTCGGCGTGGATAGCGATGCGGGCCCGGTATGTTTCCTCAAGTTTGGTGAGAACGCATTATATCTTCGGAAGAGTCAGCACCCCGAGCATAAGCCCTATATCGCGCACTTCGCCCCCGCCGTTGAGAATTACGACCAGGCAGCGGTAAGGGCCGAATTGATCCGGCGTGGCTACAAGCCTACGGCTGATAGCAAATACGGTTGGTCTATTCGTGACCCCGCGGGAATGAGGGTTGAAGTTGCTGGAAAAGGACTACCGGAACATGTGGCTGGTGATTGCAGCGGCGCTAATGTGAACTGTCCTGGAGGCCCGGATAAATAAGAGTTACTGATACCTGCGAGCCGAACGGCCCGATGTGTCCAATACCCGCCCACGTCTGCGGTTGTCTGCGCGAATTCTGTAATCTTGGAGGTCGTCACATGAAGCGAGTCAGCATAATCGTTGCCGCCCTCGCGGTGCTTTTCCTGGCCAGTACTAGCTGGGCGCAATCGAGCGCGAAAGGTGTGGACCGGCTTTATGTGCTCGACTGCGGCCAGGGACACGCGCCCGACGAATCGCGATGGACAGTTGGTGTGAATGTCGGCAGGCCGATCGATATCTCGGACAGCTGCTTCCTGATCCATCATTCCGAGGGCTACTTTCTTTGGGACACTGGGATCTCCGATGCGGTTGCCGGTATGCCCAACGGCTGGCTTCCGACGAACAATCCGACGACCGACATCCATTGGACCCGCGCGAAAACGCTCGAGTCGCAGCTTGCGGCAATTGGTGTAAAGCCAGGTGACATCCGCTACATCGGCATTTCGCATACGCATCCCGATCACATCGGCAACGTCGAACTGTTCCCGCGCGTTCCCATCCTCATTCAGAAGGCGGAATATGATTTCTATTTTGCGCCGGGCAAGGAAGGCATACTAAAGCCGCCTCTGGACACGAGGCCTACGTTTCTGAAGGATCATGCTGTGAATTTTGTGCAAGAGGATCTGGATGTGTTCGGCGATGGCTCAGTCATGATCGTCCTCACAGCTGGCCACACTCCCGGCCATCAATCGTGCCTCGTTCACCTGCCAAAGACGGGATGGATTTTGCTGAGTGGTGATGCCGTTCACCTGCAAGAGAATTGGAACAACCGCCGCATCCCGTATTTCGCTACGATGCCGACCGACCAAAAGGTTCAGACTCTCTTGTCGATGCAGCGAATGGCCGATCTGATTTCTTTTTATCATGCGCAGCTTTGGATCAATCACGAGAAATCCCAAACGGACAAGCTGCGGCACGCGCCGGCGTATTACGAATGACGTGGACATCTCCGAGACTCGCAGCAAGGCTCATGGACAGGGTTTCATTAGGAGAGATGGCCTGCCTACCTGCAAAATAAACAGAGAGCCACAGTGTCGCACCGCTAGCGTTTGAAAAGGCGGTTAGCGTCGGCGTAGGTCATGGCACCGTCGGTCATCAAGGAGAAAGAGCCTTCCTCGCGGATTTGCCGAGCTATGCGTGCAATTAGCCCAAGCGTTGCGCGCATCGGTCCTGAACCAACGCTCACGCGCGCCACGCCTAGTTTTTCGAGGTCCGC
>Ga0210400_10004387_pt1 | contig 12224 bp, 14 predicted proteins | sample IncBWH26MmetaG_FD_155456 | JGI IMG/M metagenome (GOLD analysis project Ga0210400, IMG submission 155456) | Forest soil microbial communities from Barre Woods Harvard Forest LTER site, Petersham, Massachusetts, United States - Inc-BW-H-26-M | ecosystem: Environmental > Terrestrial > Soil >...
TCGCCTGCGATGGTGGCCTCATGAGCGAGCTGGCGAGCGTTTCAACCGGCTACGTGGTTTTCGCGCATGGATCGAGCATCGAATCGGCCAACGACGCGGTTCGTGCGGTAGCGGCGGAAATGGCTCGCCGCGGCGGCCTGGAAACAGTCGTGGCAGCGTTCCTGGAAGGCGGCCAGCCGGATTTGCCCGGAGCGCTGGAGGCGCTTGCCAAAAATGTTTCGCGGGTGGTCGTCGTGCCGTATTTCCTCACGCTCGGGCTGCACCTGCAGCGCGATCTGCCGAGGCTGATCGAGAAGATCAAGAGCGCGCATCCGGGGCTGGCGATCGAGGTGACGCCGCCGCTGGACCAGCATCCGGCCATGGTTGAGGCGCTGCTCGACCGCGCGCGCGGATCACTCTAGAATTCACACAGGCTAAATTCACAAGATGGAAGCAAGGCTGATCGATTCGCGGGAGATCGCTCCAGGCGTGCGGCACTTTGAATTCGAGGCCCTGGGAGTGGAGCGGCTGGCGTTCGTGCCGGGCCAGTTCACATCCTTCACGGAGGTAATCGGAGGCAAGGAAATCACGCGTGCGTATTCCATGGCCTCGGCGCCGTCGGGAACCAACCGCTTTGAGCTGTGCCTGAACCGCGTGGAGCCCGGGCATCTTTCTCCGCGGCTGTTCGGGATGCGGCCGGGCGACCGTATTGAGATGCGTCAGCCGCTGGGCCTGTTCGTGCTGCGGCAACCTCCGCGGGATTCGATTTTCGTCGCCACGGGCACCGGCATCGCGCCGTTCCGGTCGATGCTGCAGGCGCATTTGAAGGCATCCTCACCCGCGTTCACGCTGTTGTTCGGCGTGCGCTACGAGTCTCATCTGTTGTACAGCGAAGAGCTCAAGCAAATGGCTGTGCGCTATCCGCACTTTCGATTCTGGCCGACACTGACCCGTCCGGACGCCGCCTGGAAGGGACGCCAGGGCCGCGTGCAGGCGCATCTGGCGGAAGCCATCGGGGAGCGTCGCGATGTGGATTTTTATCTGTGTGGGCTGAAAGAAATGGTGGATGACGTGCGAGGCGTTCTGAAGAGCCAGGGATTCGACCGCAAGCAAATTCACTACGAGAAGTACGATTGATGGGGTGGAGATAGGTAATGCGGCAGAGCCTCTTGATTCTGGGCGGTGTCTGCGTGTTCGGCGTGACGGCCGCCGTACTTGTCGCGATCATGCCCGCTCCGCTGAAGGATTCCGACTACCTGGTGATCGGTTCCATCGCAACGTTGGTTTCGTTACTGGTGATGTTCGTGGTTTTGATGGCCACCAGGCTGAAATCGCCGGATCCGTTTTTCAGGAAGCGTAAAAAGAAACGCTAAAGCTGCGAATTTAACGCACCGGGCGGACTTCCACCTGCTTGTAAATGGCGCGGGTCTGATCGAGAGTCGGAAAGCTCATCCCGGGTAGCGCGGCGGTGGCGGTTCCCGCGGCCACGGCCCAGCGGAGCGCATCGGCGAAGGGCTTCTTCTTCTCCACGGCCCACACGAAAGCGGCCGCTAGCGCATCGCCCGCGCCGATGGGACAGAGAGCTTCCACGCGCGGCGGCAGCGCTTCCAGAATCCCCTCCGGGGACGCGGCCAGCGCGCCGCGGCTGCCCAGCGACAGAATCACGGCTTCCGCTCCCATGTCGTGGATGCGCTTGACCGCTTCCAGAGACTGGCTGCGGGTGATGATGGCGCGCCCCAGCAAGCGCTCGGCTTCCTGCTGATTAGGGGAGATGACCGACGGCTTGGCCTCCAGGCCGTGATTGAGCGCGTCTCCGTCGGTATCGAGCAGCGTCCGGACGCCGCGGCTCTTCGCCAGAGCGATGATTTCGGAGTAGAAGTGCGGCGGCACGCCGGGCTGGGTGCTGCCGCAGATCATGAGCCAATGGGCTTTCTTGAGACGGGCGTCGACCAGGTCGCGTACGGCATTGATTTCCTTTGCCTCCAAGGGCAGGCCGATTTCGTTCAGCTTGATGGTCAGGCCCTGCTTATCCGAGATGGTCAGATTCGCGCGGCCCTCCGCCTGAACGCGCACCACTTCGAACGGAAATCCCATCTCCGCCAGGGAGCGTTCCATGCGTTCGCCGATGCCGCCTCCGGAGGTGAGAAGCGCGAGCGTTTTTCCGCCGAAAGCGTGAATCACCAAAGAGGCGTTGATTCCGCGGCCGCCGGCGGCTTCGCCGCGGGTAAGAATGTATCCGCGGTCCTCAAAAGCGAGCCGGTCGGAAATGATGGTGCGATCGATAGCGGGATTGATGGTGAGCGTGAGAATCAAGCTAACATGGTAGCTCGACCGTGCGGGATCATCCACACTTTACGGCGTATCTGGCGCTGAGTTGTGTGTGTTTTTTCTGGGGCACCACGTACCTCGGAATCCGCATCGCCCTGGAATCCTTTTCGCCGGCCTTGCTGGTGTGCCTGCGAAACCTGATCTCGGGAGCCATCACGTTGAGCGTGGCGGCCATGATCGGAGCACATCTCCCACGCGGGCGCGATTTGTGGATGACGGCGCTCTACGGCCTGATGGTGATCGGCATGGGCAATGGCACCCTGGCCGTGGCCGAACAGTGGATTCCGAGCGGACTTGCCTCCCTGTTCGTGACCACTTCGCCGTTCTGGTTCGTCGGCATCGATGCGCTGCTGCCGGGCGGCGAGAAACTCCACGGACCCACCATCCGGGGCCTACTATTGGGATTCGCGGGAGTGGTGCTGCTGGTGGCTCCGGACGCGTGGGCCGCGATCACGCAGCATACGTTCGCATCGGGCGGCGCGGTGGTCCTGGCATTCTTCCTGCTGCAACTGAGCGGCGCGAGCTGGGCCTTGGGCTCGCTGCTGCAGCGCAACCGGCGTTCGCGCGCTCATCCGTTCGTACTCGGCGGCGTGCAACAGCTCAGCACCGGGCTAGCTCTGCTGGCGCCGGGCGTTATTCAATTGCCTTCGGCGCATTGGACGACGCGCGGAGTAGGGGCGATCGTGTACCTGGCGATTTTCGGCGGCATCGTAGGATACAGTTGCTACGCGCTGGCGCTCAGCCGGCTGCCTCCAGCGACCGTATCGACCTACACCTATGTCAATCCGGTGGTGGCGGTTTTTCTAGGCTGGTGGGTTTATCGGGAACCGTTCGGCCTGCGCGAAGCGGGCGCCATGGCGGTCATTTTCGCGGGCGTGGCGATGGTGCGGCGGGCGGCTTCAATGCCGGTTCAAAAGCTTCGCCCCGACGGCGCCGCCTAAAGCGGGCAGCAGCGTAATCATGAAAAACGAGAACAGCACCATCGCTCCGATCCCAGAAGGGCTCGCCAGAAAGTTGATCACTTGATTGATCTGGACTTCGGTTGCAGAGTAGTTCTTGGCCATTTGCTCGCGTAAGCCGTTCATCAACGCGGACGGTGATTGCGTGACTAACTGGATAGTGAACACGAAGATGGCGATCGCGAAAATGAAAATCCCGGATATCCAGCCCAGGCGAGCGCCGTTGGCGACCGAGAGCATCGCCCCGGTGCGGCGACGGTAGAGGTAGACGGCGAAGAATCCACCGAACGCCAGAGCCAGCAAGCCGAGGGTCCCCAACAGCGCCGAGATCATGAACGCCAGCGTGCCAGCCAGCAGGGCGACCCTCACGGCGATCGCATTGCGGAAATTGATCGCCACGGGCGGAGCCGGTGCGACCGGCGGTGGTGGTACGACGATGACCGGCTGCTCCTCGACCACCAGGTCTTCATCACGCTGGGGCTTGCCGCACTTATGGCAGAATCGCGCGTCGGGCGGAAGTTGCGCGCCGCAGGTGCAGAATTCAGGCACGTCCCTAGTTTGGCACGTAATTCGCACGCCTGGAACCTGATTCGGATGTCTGGCACGTTATTCTGAGGGGAAGGGTATGTCTCTGACGCTGTTGGTCCTTGCCGATCCCTCGGCTTCGTGGCTGAAACTGCTGGGAAATCTGGGATCCGATATCAACGTCATCGTCAGCAACGACGTGACAAAAGTTCGGGAGAGCGCGGCGCAGGCCGACGTCATCGTGAACGGAACCTCCAATCCGCCGTTGCTCGGCGCTGCTATCCCGCCCGCCCGGCGAGCCCGTTGGATGCACTCGCTGTGGACCGGAGTCGACAATGTCCTCTGCCCGGAAGTGCTGGCGAGTCCGCTGCCCTCACCAATGGACGCGGTGTTTTCCGCAGGCCACTGGCCGAGTGGACCATCGGAGCGATGCTGTATTTCGCGTATAGGATGCGGCGCATGGTCCGGCAGCAGCAGGCCGGCGTGTGGGAGGCGTTTACGACCGAGGAAATCCAGGGCAAGACGCTGGGGATCGTGGGATACGGCGGAATCGGCAGCACGGCGGCGGAGCTGGCGCGTCCGTTTGGAGTGAGGATCGCCGCGCTGCGGCGGCGCCCGGAATTATTCCAACAGGCTGCAGGCGTCGACCAGAGCTTCGCTCCCTCGGAGATCAATCAGCTGATGGCCGCGAGCGATTACGTGCTGCTGGCCGCGCCGCTAACCGAGGAAACCCGCGGCATGATCGGCGCGCCGCAGATCGCCGCCATGAAGGCCACAGGAGTGCTGGTCAACGTGGGTCGCGGAGCGGTGGTGGATGAGCCGGCGCTTATCGAGGCTCTCGAAACCGAAAAGATTCGCGGAGCCGCGCTGGATGTGTTCGCGGTGGAACCGCTTCCGTCCGGACATCCGTTCTACCGGCTGGAGAACGTCCTGCTTTCGCCGCACACCGCGGATCATGTGCAGGATTTTATTCATCTGGCCGTCGAGTGTTTCCTCGAGAATCTGCGCCGTTTTCAAGCCAACGAGCCGCTGCTGAACCTGGTGGACAAACATGCCGGCTACTGAGACCGTTCGCGCTGAAGTCACCTTCGACGATATCCGCGGGGCTGCCGCGCGCATCGGGAAGATCGCTAAGCGTACTCTCGTCATGCATTCCCGCGGATTCGACGCCGAGGCTGGAATTACGACGTTTTTCAAATGCGAAAATTTCCAGACCGGCGGAGCGTTCAAGATCCGCGGCGCGTCGAACTTCGTGTTTTCGATACCCCCAGCCGAGCTTGCGCGCGGGGTGGTGGCATTTTCCTCCGGTAATCATGCCCAGGCCGTGGCGATCGCCGCGCGCTCCGTGGGGATTCCGGCGACGCTGGTCATGCCGGCCGATGCGCCCCGCTCGAAGCTCGAAGCAACGCGGGCGCAGGGCGCGAAAATCGTCGAGTACGACCGCTTTCGCGACGATCGTGCGGCCATCGGGGCGCGTATTGCGGCTGAAACCGGGGCCACGCTGGTACCCCCGTTCGATCATCCCTGGATCATCGCCGGGCAGGGAACCGCGGCGCTGGAATTGTTGGAGGAAGTTCCCGATCTGGATGCCTTAGTCGCGCCTATCGGAGGCGGCGGCTTGATGTCGGGCTGCTCGATCGCGGCGAAGCACCTGCGGCCGGGGATCCGCGTGATCGGCGTGGAACCGGAGAAGGGCAACGATGCGTTCTTATCGCTCCAGGCGGGAACGCGAGTCGAAATCCCACCGCCGGATACCATTGCCGACGGGCTGCGCACACCGGTTCCCGGCGCCATGACCTTCCCGATTCTGCAGCGGAACGTCGAGTGCGTGGTCCTGGTCAGCGACGATGAGATCAGGGCTGCGGTCAAATTCCTGCTGATGCGGCTGAAGATCCTGGTAGAGCCCAGCGGCGCAGTGGGTGCCGCGGCGGCGCTGTTCGGAAAGCTGCCGCCCGGCCTGGGGCGGGTGGGGATCGTGCTTTCGGGCGGAAACGTGGATTTTGACGTGATTGCCGAAATTGTGTCGAGATGAGTCTCGACACTGCACGCAGAGTGCGTGCGCCACGTCTCATTGATCGATGAGTGCGTTGCGTTTTGCTCTCTCCGCTCTCTTAGGCTCAAGCGTGACAGTGCCCGCAATGGCTCAAGGCGAGCCATTGAGCGTGTGCCAGATGTTGAGTTCCACTCATGAGCGCCAGGAGGTAACAGTACGAGGCGTGATCACTGGAGGACACCATGGATACTTCTTAAACGACGAGAGAGGCGATGAAACGTGTCCGGGCTGGCCGAAGCGCTTTTTCACCTCGCCCGCGGCTGTAGGTCTAGCATTCTTCTCGTGGCTTGGAGTGCAGCTCACCGATGATCAAAACCGGCTAAATCTCGATTTTCTGCGCCGTTTTGGAACGCTGAGGTTCGAGCATAACCTAAATTCGTACCGTGTCACAGTTAGAGGGGTTTTGGCGAAACGACCTTGGCTCCGTACGTTCCTGCATGCGGATGGAACCTATAGCTGCTTCTTGGCGGCTTATGATGGGGACTGCCTTGGCGTCTTCGTGCTGCGGTCGATCGTCTCGGAAGGCAACTAATCGAGCCGGCTCATGTTGCGGCACGGTCGAATTCGATGGCCCCGGCGATATTGCCCTCGGTGTCCTTAAAGAAGATAAGCTGTCCGACCCCCGGAATCGCCACTTTGGGCATTACTATGGTTCCCCCGTTCGCCTCCACCGCCGCCGTGATTGCGTCCACGTTGGCGACCGAAAACGAGCATTCGTAGCCGATCATCCGCGCCCCGGGTACGATTTCGCGGCGTTTCTGAAGGGCTCCTTGCAGGGGAGGGCTGGTTTTGTCTCCAGTGCTGATCTGGAAGAAATCGGGCGGTCCCCAGGACTGGAATTGCCAGCCAAAGACGTTTGTATAGAAACCGCGGGCCCGCGCCGTATCGTCGGCATTGATGGCGAAGTGTGCGAGGTTATTGGGCATGGCCCATATTAAGACATGTTGAATACACATTGAAAAACGAGGAACACTGGGCCAGGGCGATCCGTTTGTTATACTGGATGCGTCTATAAAAGACCCCATCGAAAGAGGCGCCTTCGCTCTGGGCGTTGCGCGCGGTACGTAAGCCAATATGCCGAAACGGACATTTCAACCTAACAATCGCAAGCGCGCTAAGGTGCACGGATTTCGTGAGCGCATGAAGACCAAAAACGGCCGGGCCGTGTTGTCGCGCCGCCGGGCCCGCGGCCGTCACAAGCTGACCGTAAGTGACGAGAGAGCCGTCCGCCACGCCAAAGCCAGTTGATCGGGCTGGCGGTGGCGCGCCTCCTTGCTCTCCGGCAACATGTTCTCCCATACCTGGGGCTCTGCGCACCGCCGACTTTCGAAAAGTGTATGACCATGGCACGCGCGTTTCCTGCCCGCTGTTCGCCGCCTTTTGCCTGGCGCGCCAGGACGGCGGCGGCCAGATTCGTTCCCGCGCGCGATTGGGACTCACCGTTCCGCGCGCTATTGGCGGAAGCGTGGACCGAAACCGCATCAAGCGGCGTTTGCGGGAGGCGTTCCGCCTGCACCGGGCGAAACTCGATCCCCAGTGGGACATCGTTATTAATCCACGGCGCACCGCGCTCGCCGCGCCCTTTGCGGATCTCGAACGCGCTCTTAGGAAGGTGATCGAGCAATGCAACGGCAGATAAGGTTGCCACGCATCGTCGCCATGGGCGCCATCGGCCTCATTCGGGCGTACAAGCTGGTGCTCTCTCCCCTGCTTCCTTCAGCGTGCCGCTTTCATCCGACGTGTTCGGACTATATGAGGGACGCCATTCAAAAGCACGGCGTAGTGAAGGGCGTGGGCCTGGGCCTGCGCCGCTTGTCCCGCTGCCATCCGTTCCACCAAGGAGGTTTTGACCCGGTCCGTTAAGGACTGGTTTTTCCCCTGCATGCAGCCCAACAAGGAACTGACAACGGAGACACGGCTCCTCCTCGCATTCGTGCTGGTGGGGATCGTACTGGTGGGCTGGAATTATATTTATAAGCCACCGCTGCCACCCGTAACTCCTCCGTCGCAGACATCCCAGCCCGCGACGGAAGCACCGAAGGTTGCACAGGTGCCTGCCCTGCCGTCCCCGCAGGCGGTTGAACTTCCGGGGCAGGTGCAGGCCAGCCAGGCGCAAGAGTTCACCATCGAAACCGACCTCTATCGCGTGCGGTTTTCGAATCAGGGCGGGGTGGTTCGGAGCTGGATTCTCAAGCAGTACAAAGATGGCCAAGGACAGCCGCTGGATCTGGTGAATACCAAGGCGCTGTCGAACGTCCCGGCGCCGTTCGCGCTGGCTTTCCGCAACCAGGCGCCGCCCAACGACCCCAACAAAGGGCTCTTTACGGTGGAACGGTCTGGCGACCTCGGGGTGACGTTCGAATACTCGGATGGGCGGACGGCTACCAAGAAAACCTTCCAGTTCATGCCCAAGAGCTATCTGGTGCAGATCACTTCCCAGGTGGTCGACAACGGCGTGCTGCTGCCGCACGAATTGACCTGGCGGGGAGGTTTCGGCGATCAGACGATCGTCAATCCCGCCAGCGTGGAGGACACTCTTTTCTACGATGAGGCGAACTCCAAGCTGGTGAAGAACGCCATGAAATCGGCGGATAAGGGACCTGTAACTACCAGCGGCCAGTACTCGTTCGCCGGCATTGAGGATAAATACTTCGCGGCCGTGGCTCTTCCCGGCGCGGGCGGCGGGCTAGGCTTGACCACCTATTCCGATCTGGTCCCAGGCCCGACCGGAACGGACGAGAAACGGATCGGCGCGGGCGCCGGCGGGTCCGGTTTGAATTCGTTCAACGCGTTCGTCGGCCCCAAGGATACCGAGATTCTGCGTTCGATCAACCCCAAACTGGAACAGTTGATCGATTGGGGGACGTGGTTCGGATTCATCGCCAAGCCGCTGTTTTCTGTGCTGACCTGGACCGCGAAACACGTGACCGGCGAGAATTTCGGCTGGGCCATCGTGGTGGTCACCATCGGCATCAATATGGTGCTGTTCCCGCTGCGCTTCTCGAGCCTGCGGTCGTCCAAGAAAATGCAGGCCCTGCAGCCGCAGATTCAGGCGATCAACGCCAAGTATAAGGATCTGCCCATGCGCGATCCCCGCAAGCAGGAACAGCAGGCGGAAATGATGGAGCTGTACAAGAAGAATGGCGTCAACCCGGTGGGTGGATGCATCCCCATGATTATCCAACTCCCGTTTCTGATCGCCTATTACACGGTGCTGGGCGTGGCGATCGAAATGCGAGGAGCGAGTTGGCTGTGGGTGCACGATCTTTCGCAAGCCGAAACGCTGGCCATCCGAGTGTTGCCGGTTTTGCTGGTGATCACCCAATTCCTGCAGCAAAAGATGACGCCCAGCCCGGGCGTGGATCCGGCACAGCAGAAGATGATGCTGTTCATGCCGCTGGTATTGGGTTACATGTTTTACTACCAATCGGCGGGGCTGGTACTATACTGGTTGACCGGCGGCTTGGTAGGTATCGCGCAGCAGTGGTTGCTCAACCGGGGAACGCCTGCTCCAGCGGTAGTTGTCCCAAGCCCGCCGCAAAAGAAGAAGAAATAGACAAAAAGGAAATGGGTCAAAGAAGAAATAGGACCTGACACCGTGTCAAAGAAGTTTACACTGGCCGACTCCGAGCCGCGCATCCGGCAGTTCCTGGATCTGATGCTCAGCCGCGCCGGATTTGCGTTGACCTACACGGTGACGGCGGGGGAAACCGTGCATCCGGACTTCGAGAATCCAGACGTTCTGGTTCGTTTCAGCGGGCAGGATGTGGATCTGCTGCTGGCGAACAAGGCGGAGCTGCTTCTGGCCATCGAGCAACTGACGACAGAGGCGCTGGGAATGGCTCCGGAAGAACATTCGCTCCTGTGCTTCGACGCCAATGATCATCGCATGCTGCGCATTCAGGAACTGCGCATGAGCGCGCAGGCCGCCGCCGAGCGCGTCAAGAAATCGCGCATGCCGTTTCACTTCAGCCCCATGAATAGCCGCGAGCGGCGTATCTTGCACTTGTCTCTGCGCGATGAGACTGAAGTACGCAGCGAAAGCGTGGGCGAAGGTCCTATCCGGCAAGTGGTGGTGGTTCCGGCGGACCTGAAGATTTTGCCGGAGCCGATCCGTCCGCCACGTCCGCGTCCCGAGGACGACACTCCCCGTGGCCGCCGCCCTTTTGGCGGAGGACGCGACAGGGGCCGTGGTCCAGGAGGGGGACCGGGTGGACCACGTGGACCTCGCCGGGATGGCCCTCGCAGTGGCCCGCGGTATTAACTTTCGTCCTATAAACTCTCGTTGTGCGCACCGGTGACACGATCGCGGCCGTCTCCACGCCGCCCGGCCGGGGCGGGATCGGCGTCGTCCGGGTTTCCGGCCCCGCTGCGTGCGAGATAGTCGAAAGTGTTCTGCGATTTCCTGACGGAGCACCGGCCTGGAAGCCGTGGTCCGCGACGCTGGCAACGTTGCCTGACGCGGACGGCCTCGCGGTGGATCAAGTCGTAACCACGTACTTCGCGGCGCCGCGCTCCTATACCGCGGAAGACGTGGTCGAGATCGCCTGTCATGGATCGCCCGTGGTGCTGCGGTACGCTCTGGAGCGACTCTGCCAGGCCGGCGCGCGGCTAGCCGAACCCGGAGAGTTCACGCTGCGCGCCTACATCCATGGCCGCATCGATCTGCCGCAGGCCGAAGCGATCCGCGATCTCATTGATGCAACTACGTTGTACCAGGCGCGTATAGCCGCGCAGCAGGCGGAAGGATCGGTCTCGCGTCGGCTGAAGCCAGTGAAAGAGCAACTGCTGGAGCTGATCGCGCTGCTCGAAGCCGGGATCGATTTCGCGGAGGATGACATCAGCGTCGCGCCCGCGGAGGAGATTTTGCGCCGGCTGGGATCCGTTGAAGCGGCTATCGCCGGTCTCGCCGCGAGCTTTGCTTACGGGAAGCTGGTGCATGAAGGATTCACGCTGGCCATTGTGGGACGGCCGAACGTCGGCAAGAGCAGCCTCTTTAATAGGCTGTTGGAGCAAGACCGGGACATTGTGACCGAGATTCCCGGAACCACGCGCGACGTAGTGTCGGAGACGGCTTCCCTCGGCGGGATTCCGATGAAGCTTCTAGATACGGCGGGCATCCGGCGGGGGCAGGACGTCGTCGAGTCGCTGGGAATCGAGCGCAGCTATCAGGCCATGGCCGACGCGGATCTGACCCTGGTTGTGGTGGACGCATCGCAAGTCTTGACGCAGGAAGACGAGGCTCTTATCCGGCGCGCGCGAGAGCAGGGTAAAGCACTCATGGCCGCTAATAAATCCGATCTTGCGCAGCACTTGAAAATCCAGGATGGCATGAGTGTTTCCGCGCTCACCGGGGCGGGGATCGAAGAACTGCGGAACGCAATTGTGAATGTGGTCGTACCGGAGGGACGCCTCGAGCAAGACGGCGGGTTTATTACCAGCCTTCGCCATGAGCAACTCTTACGAGAGTCGGGCGAAGCCCTGGCGCAAGCGCGCACCGCGACCAGCATCGGCATCCCGCACGAAATGCTGCTGCTCGATCTCTACGCCGCTTTGCGGCCGATCGATGCAATCACCGGAGCGACCACCGCCGACGACATCCTGAACCGGATTTTTTCGACGTTTTGTATCGGAAAATAGAGCGAATCTAAAAAGGCCCCGACACGTAGAAACTTACCATATCGGTAAATCCCCCGAGGGTTTGGACGGCCAAGCCCCGCAAGCCCGTCGCGACGGCTGGAATCTTGCAATTTACGAAATAGACGCTGGCCAGGGTGGGCACCAATCCCGAGAAATTGATGTCCGCGCAGGGCACGCCTTCCACGTAAACCGAGAATGGGCCGTTCACCCAGGCATTCGCCTTGGACAATGGGTTCAGGGGCGCGGGAGCGCCTTCCGTCACCGGCGGAGTCACCGCGCCCAATCCGGTGAGATAGATGGTTACATATTCGCCCACTTGAGCCGGATTGGCTTGTTCCACTTTCGCGGCCGTCAATGCATGCGCGACGATGCCTTCGCCCAATCCATTTGCCGTCCAGCTATACACGCCTGGCGCTGTCAGCGAAAGAGGGACGTCCACAGAGTTTGATTTGGTGGTGTTGACTGTCACCACCACCGTCGCGGTCGATCCGGTGACGGAGTACGGCACCACCGCGCTGATGAAGGTCGGCTCAACGTGGTAGACGGGCGCGGGGACGCCGTTAACCGTAACCGAGACTCCTCCGAGTGCAGGCGAATACGGTGGAGTCGCGGTCAACGTCTGGGATCCGAATCCGGAACCGAACAGAGCGACGTACCCGCCCGGAGTCAGCGGATACCCAAGCGCGAAATTGGCGGCGTTCAAAACGCGCTGCGGATCCAGGAACACGCCTGTTCCGGAC
>Ga0210400_10004388_pt1 | contig 12223 bp, 10 predicted proteins | sample IncBWH26MmetaG_FD_155456 | JGI IMG/M metagenome (GOLD analysis project Ga0210400, IMG submission 155456) | Forest soil microbial communities from Barre Woods Harvard Forest LTER site, Petersham, Massachusetts, United States - Inc-BW-H-26-M | ecosystem: Environmental > Terrestrial > Soil >...
GGACGGATGGGCGGGGTGAGCTACGCCCATGTCAGGGTCATCCAGGCACCGCGCAGAGACAGATGAGCAGCCCGATCGCCAAATTGAGCTTTTGGGGAGTCCGCGGCTCGACGCCGACCGTCGATCCTGCCACATGGCGCTATGGCGGAAACACGCCTTGCCTGGAGTTCGTGGCGCCCGATGGCACGAAATTTATTCTGGATTGCGGTACCGGGCTGCGCGTGCTGGGCAATCGCTGGGACGCGGATGGTTCGGCGACCGCCGCCCCAACCCACATTCTGGTTACCCACTATCACTGGGACCACATCCAGGGACTGCCGTTTTTCGCGCCTCTCTACGATCAGAAGAATCAATTCCAGTTTTATAGTTTTCGCTCGAAATTCCTGGGGCCGGATTCGCTGCGGCAGGTTTTTGAAGCGCAGATGGCCTTGCCGTATTTCCCGGTGGATTTTTCGGCGATGACCGCGCAGCGGAAATTCCGTGAAGTAGATGGCGGCGAAACCTTCCAGATCGGCGAAAACAAGATCACCGCCCGCTGGTTGAACCATCCGCAGGGCTGCCTGGGATTCCGCATTGAGACGCGCGCGGGGACCATTGTCTATGCCACCGATAACGAGCCTGGAGTGCCTTCCCTGGACCTGAACCTGCGCGAACTGGCCGCAGGCGCGGACATTTTCATTAACGACGCGCAGTATTCGCCCGCGCAGCTTGCCCACGATCGCAAAGGCTGGGGCCACTCTTCGTGGAGCGAAGGCGTGAAGGTGGCGCGGGAAACCGGCGTAAAGACACTGGTGCTGTTTCATCACGATCCGGATTCGACGGACAGAATCGTGGATCAACTGCTGAAACAGGCTCGAGAAGAGTTTGATTCGGTGTTCGCGGCGAGCGAAGGCATGGTGATCACCCTGGGAGCGGCCAGCGAACCGGTGCAGGCGCACATGCCGGGGTCGCGCACGGCACTGCGTCGGGAAGCGCAATTCGAGGCTTGCGTTACAGGAGTGACAGCGGAGGGGCAGAAATTCGAGGAAGCCACATTGGTGAGAGATCTCTCGATTCAGGGGGCCTTGATTTCCTTGAAGCATAGCCCGCGGATGCAATCGGAAGTGCAGGTGGTGATGCGGGCGCCGGGCGCGGACGGAATGCAGGAGATGATTCTGCGGGGCTACGTGGTGCGGATTGAAGAAGGCGCGGAGAAGGGCACGACGGCGGTGGGCGTGGTGTTTACGGATTAGCGCGATACGGAACGGGGAAATTCAGGCAGCGCGACGCTGCAGCTTTCACTAAAAATCAACTGAGCTGGGCTATTTTCTGGTCGAGGTGTGCGAGAGCGGCTTCCAGGGATTTTCTGTGATTGGGATGTGTGGCGCTCTGAAGGTCGTTGACGATTCGGATGCGCGAAAGCTGAAGGTCGCGGCATTCCTGCTCCCGGCGCAATTCCTCGGGGGATTTGGGACCTTTACCGGGGGCTGCGCTCATGGACTTCTTCGCTTCCACTTGAGACTCGACATCTTTGCTCTCCCATCCTCGTGCCATGGCTATAGTTTGACACACTTCCTGCGAATGATTCGATTCTTCCCAAGGAGGGTGTGCTCAGGGCTAGGCACCCACCGCACGTTGCTTCCGAACTACGTTCGCGGTTGAGGGGTTAGCCGCGAGGATGGATTCCTCCGCCAATCTGGCGAAGCGCTCGGCGAAAATACCGCGATAGGAAAATTCCGCCTTGTGGTCCCCCCAGCGGACCTGGAGCAGCCAGCCGCCGGCACCGGGCTCCAGCCGCATGCGGGAAATCTCCGCGACAGGAACGACCACCAAAGGGTGAAAGTGGGCATCGAGCGCCCAGACGTGTTCCGGAGAAATAAATAGCCGGACAGTGGAGGCGGCTGCGTTGCCGGGTTGATATTCGCCGCCGCTGACAACGGTTTGCGCGCCGAGTTCGCGGGCTTTGCGGTCGGTGCTGGATTCGAGTTCGGCGGGCGGCAACAGGATTGCCACCACGAACAGGGCCAACCCAAAAATTGCCGTCATCCAGCCGTTCCAAAGGCTCAACGGCAGAACCACCAGCGCTGCGCCGAAGCACGCCAGCGCGAAACGGAAAATTGCCCAGGAGCTTTCGTTACGGTGGAGCTGCAGCAGTCGCGGGAAACGCCGCAGGGCCAGAAAGAGGGCCGCCCCCAGAAAGCCGCGCACCCGGGGCAGGAATTTTGCCCGTTCGGCGGCGATGGCAGTGGGTGTAGCGCTCATAGCAGGAGTATCGTTTATTTTACATCAGGCTGAAGCCCTTGTATCTCCCTCATTCTGGCAAAGGCCCGTCGGACATGGGGGATAGCAATGGAGCCCCCGACGACCAGGGCGACGTTCAACGCGTCTATGACTTCGTCGCGTTGCCAGCCGACTTCGCCGCAGCGGACGAGGTGATAGGTGATGCAGTCGTCGCAGCGCAGAACCATGGAGGCGACCAGGCCGAGAAGTTCCTTGGTGCGTGTGTCGAGCGGGCCGGCGTCGTAGGCCTGGTGATCGAGGGCGAAGAATCGCTTGATGCCCAGGTGCCCGCAATTGAGAATCTCCTCGTTGAGCTCGGCGCGAAATTTTTGAAAGTCGTCCACTTCTTCGGCCATGAATCCTCCGCAAGAACCGCCCCCACATTGTACCGCCGGCGGAACGCAGCGAAAAAGTTAGAGGGCCACCTCGGTCAGGGCTTTGTGCGCCACATCGGCGGCGCCGGGCTTTCCGGCGAGGACGAGATTGGCCCATTCAACGCCGGCGTGGGAGATCCGCACGGCTTCGCTGGTGAGGGATTCCGGGCCGCCGGAATCGGAGTTGCCGAAGAAGATGCGGTCCAGCGGTTTCGAGGCGATCATGCGGTTCTTTGTGTATTGCCCCGGGACGGCCATGAACATGGGATGGCCGCGGCGGTAGATGCGGATTTCGACGGGGTCGACGTTGAACTCGGGAAGCAGGCCCTGAAAATCTTTCAGCGCTTTCGCCGCCAGCGATTTGCAGTCTGATTCATCCAGAAGAATTGAGCGCTCGGATTCGCGCAGCGGCGTGTAGAACGTGAGGATGTTGTACTTGGGCTTGTAGCCGGGATTGTTGCGGATGGTCCAGTCGGCGACGATGAAGTCGGTGAAGGTTTTTCCCGGGCACCAGTTGTCATAGCCCTTCCGGTAGACGGGCTTGTCGAAAATCATGTTGATCATCGGGTAGGGGGCATAGCGCGTGCGGCGCATGGCTTGCTTTTGTTCGGTGGGAAGTCCTGCCACGAGGCGCGAGGTGATGTACTTTGCCGTGCACATCAGAACCACCTTTGCGGCCACAGTCGTAATTTTGTCACCCTGCGCGTAGGTGACGCGGACTTCGTCCTTGCCGGGGACGACCGCGACAACGGTGGCGTCGCTTAACATGCGTTCGCCGTAGTGCGGTTTGAGGACTTCCACCAGTTTGTGGGTGATGCAGCCGAGGCCGCCGGGAAGAATCACCCGCTGATCGTCCAGCCCCTGGATGAGATATTGGGAGTCCGCGATGCCGATGAGGGCGGAGGTGTCCTCCGAGAAGGCGCCCCAGTTGGAAGGGCCGTAGGCGTCCCAAAGTTTGGTGACTTCCGGCGCGTAGGGCGCCAGATACTTGGTGAAAGGCTCCTGATCCAGCTCCTCCATGTTCTTTTTGATGTCGATTTTCATGATGTCGACGCAATATTTCTTGAAACTGGCGATGACTTCTTTCGAATAGGGGAGATCGTTGATTCCGGTTCGCCAGATGTCTGGAGCGTATTTGCCGTTATCAATGACGGGATCGGGCATATTGATGGGCGGCATGTCGAGGCCGATCTCTTTTGCGAGTTGGTCGCCGGAGTCGCCGCGATAGCCGTACGCGGCGCCGGTGCCGAAGATCTGGCCCTCATATTCTTCCTGATAGGCGTTGCCGCCGAAGTGATCTTCCTTTTCGAGAAGGAGCCAGTCTTTGCCCTTGAGGAAGTAGGCTGCGGAAAGGCCCGAGACCCCTCCGCCAACGATGACGACGTCCGCTTTTTTGGTTGCGTCGGGTTTGGGAAACGAATGGCCGTCGCGAACCTGGTGGCAGACGGCGAAGTGTTCGCCTTCGACGAGTGGAGTGGCAGCGGCGCCGCCAGGCTCTTCGAGGAGAGCTTTGTCGAGCGGGCATCCAGAAGCAACCGAGCCGGCCACAACATATTTGATGAAATCGCGACGGGTATGGGACATGGCGGTCTTTCTCCTATGGGGCCCTATGGGCGTTCGAGAAGCTCTTGCGCTTGCTTGCCGGTGGTGCGGGTGCGGATTCGATACCAGATTAAAATTAGAATTACAGACACGGCAAAAATCAGCGTGGAGATGGCGTTTATCTCCGGAGTAATGCCGCGGCGCAGGCGGGCCCAGATTTCGAGCGGCAAGGTGTTGTCGCGGCCGATAAGAAAGAAAGTGACCGCGATTTCGTCCATGGAGAGGGTGAAGATCAGCAGGCCGGCGGCGATCAGCGAAAGTTTCAGGTTTGGGAGCGTCACCCGCCAGAAGGTTTGCCACGGCGTGGCGCCGAGATCGAGCGAGGCTTCTTCCTGCGCACGGTCCATTTTTTGCAGGCCGGCGAAGAGTTCAGTGGTGGCGACGGAGATTAACGCGGTGCCATGGCCGAGGAACACGATGGCGAGGCTGAGGTGAAGTCCGGAGAAAACCGCGAACATCAGCAGGGAGAGGCCGGTGATAATTCCGGGCAGGATCAGCGGGAGGAGGACGAGCCGGCGAAAAATGGGTTTGCCGGGGAATATGGCGCGATCCAGGGCCAGCGCAGCAAGCAGACCAAGCGTGAGCGAAAGCAGGACTGCGCCCGCGGCGACCAGCAAGCTGTTGAGGACCGAGTCCCAGATGGCGCTGTCGCTGAAGAGGAGACGGTACCACGCCAGGGTGAGTTGTTTTGGCGGGAAGCCGCCGACGCCGCTGCGATTGAAGGAATAAAGAACAAGGACCAGAATCGGCGAATAGAGAAACGCAAAGACGAGGAGCGCGTAGAGACCGAGCAACGGCGAACGACGCATGCGCTGGAGTGTGCGGCTCATCGGAACGACCACCGTTTTTCCAGGCGCTCGGTGAGAAAGAGAAGGGAAATGGTCAGCAGGAGAATGCAGACGGAGATTGCGGCGCCGAGCGGCCAGTCGTAAGCCGTGCCGAAGAGGCTTTGCACAATGTTGGCGATCATGATGCTGGAAGGGCCGCCGACCAGGAGCGGAGCGAGAAAATCGCCAAGGGTGAGTACGAAGGCAAACGTAGCCCCCGCGAGCAAGCCGGGAAGGGAAAGAGGCAGGATGACGCGCAGGAAAGTGGCGCGCGATCCGGCGCCGAGATCGTGGGAGGCTTCGACGAGATTGCGCGGGATGTGTTCCAGCGAGGCGTAGAGCGGGAGAAATACGAAAGGCGTGTAAATGTGCGTGAGCATGAGGATGACGGCGAAAGGACTATAGAGGAAAAAGCTGACGGGCTCTTTCGTGACGTGGATGTATTGCAGGAACCCATTGAGGACGCCTTCGGAGCCAAGAATCGTCTTCCATGCGTAGCCGCGGACCAGATAGCTCACCCAGAGTGGAACGATTACGAGTTGATAGAGAAGATCCTTGCGCACGCCTGCGTGGAACGACATGTAATACGCGAGGGGATAGCCGAGGAGCAAAGAGAGCAGTGTGACGCCCGCCGCGATGCGCATGGTGCGGAACAATACTTCCAGGTAGACCGGATTCTGGAAGAGCTTGGCGTAATTTTGCAGATTCCACTGGTGCGCGATCATGCCGTCGCGTACCAGCCAGAAACTGTGGGCGAACATCAGGGCGTAGGGGAGCAGCAGGAACATTCCCACCCAGAGGAGGGGAGGCGCGGAGACGATCCATTTGTAGGCGCGCGAATACATTTTTGAGTCACTCGCGGACGGCTACGGCGTCCGCGGGAGAAAACCAGAAATCCTGTTCGCCGGAAAGCGGGCCGCGCGCGGGGATTCGGGCGCGCAGCGACTGACCGGCGAAGTCGAGTTCCAGATGCTCGCTGGAGCCGGAGAAAATTTGCTGCCGGACCGCGGCGCGGAAGTGCACCGCGTCGGCGGGGGCGGCGCCATCCGGCGATAGATGTATGGACTCTGGCCGCAGGGAAAAGAGAGCGGCGCCGGCGGGTTGTGTTGCGCGCCATTGCAGCGATCCGCAGGCGGCCATGCCGTTTCTTATTTCCGCGCGAAGCAGATTGGTTTGCCCGATGAATTCGGCGGTGTAGCTGGTTGCGGGATGCGCGTAGATTTCTCGGGGAGAGGCAACTTGTTCCAGGCCGCCATCCTTCAGCAGGGCAATGCGATCGGAAAGAGCCATGGCTTCGTCCTGATCGTGGGTGACGAAGAGAAACGTGATGCCGAGTTCGCGTTGCAGCGATTTCAGTTCACCCTGCATCTGCTTGCGGAGGTTTGCGTCGAGCGCGGAGAGCGGTTCATCAAGAAGAAGGAGTTTGGGGCGATTCACGAGCGCGCGGGCAAGGGCGACGCGTTGTTGCTGGCCTCCGCTGAGTTTCGCCGGCCGCGACTCCGCGAATTCCCGCATTTTTACCATTTCCAGAGCTTCGTTCACCCTGGCGGGAATTTCGGATTTCGCAGCGCCGCTGACCTGCAGGCCGTATCCGACGTTTTCCCGCACGGTCAGGTGCGGGAAAAGCGCGTAATTTTGAAAAACGGTGTTCACGCGGCGCTTGTACGGCGGCAAAGTGTCCAGGCGCTCGCCGCCCATCCAGATTTCGCCGCTGCCCGGCTGTTCGAATCCGGCGATCAGCCGCAGCAACGTCGTTTTGCCGGAGCCGCTTTCCCCGAGCAGGGTAAGAAATTCGCCGGCGGCGATTTCGAGCGAAATATGCTTCAGCACTTCGCGCGCGCCAAAACTTTTGGCGACGTCGCGGACTTCGAGCAGAACATTTCCGGGGACCGTGGTTGCGGCGGTGGATTGCACACTGGAAACCGGTTGGGTCACGGAGCGGCCTTTACCTCATTCCAGATTTCGATGTATTTCGAACGGCGCGGGACATCCTGCCAGAAATAGATGCGCTGCATATAGACATCGGGATTGTCGAGGTGCAATCCTTTCCGTTCCACTTCGGTCATGAACTGCGCGGCGCCGGGATTTGCGGGAGTGTAGTGCGTTACGTCAGTGACTTTTTTTTGCGTTTGCGCCCGAATCATGTATTCGAGGAAGGCGTAGGCAAGTTCCTTGTGCGGGCTGGCGCTGGTGATCATCAGGTGGTCGATCCAGCCGGTGGTGTTTTCCCTGGGTATCGTTTCGCCGATGGGAAAATTCGCCTGGTGCAATTGATTGGTCATCAGCGGCCAGCCCATCGCGGCGGCGACTTCATGATTCTCAAAGAGATTCGTCAACTCCCCGCCGGTGGACCACATCTTGCGGATATTGGGCTTCAGCGCCAGGAGTTTTTGCTTCACGGCCGCGAGTTGATCGTCGGAAAGATTGTAGAGTTGCGCGGGATCGGACCTGTCGTAGCCGAGCATTTGCGCGGCCATATAAAGGGTGGAGAGATCATCCCAAACGGAAATTTTGCCCTTATATTTCGAATCCCAGAAAATTCCCCAGGAGTCCGGTGGGTTTGCGAACACGGTGGTGTCATACAGAAGAGGATTCGGGCCCCACATGAACGGAACGCCATAGGTTTTTCCGTTGGACTTTACCAGTGGGAGTTCGCGAAGTTTTGCAGAAAGCTGCGGGTAAGTGGGCAGCTTGCTCATGTCCAGAGTCTCGGCGAGGCCCGCACGCACGATGGAAGCGGCGACGTCGCTGGACGGCGAGATTACATCGTAGTTGGCGGCGCTGCCTCCGCGCAGTTTTGCCACCAGGTCGTCGCTTGAGCCCATGTAGGACGCGGAAACCTTGCAGTGGTGCGCTTCCTCGAACGCGTGGACAAAAGCGGGGTCGGCGTAGCCTTCCCAGACGAGCAAGCTGAGCGACTCCTCTTTTTTTCCGCAGGAGACGAGGAAAACCACGCACGCCAGCAAACTGCCGGCCATGTGAAATGCACGCAGTTTATTTGGCGTCGGCTTCATAGACGATCTTTCCTCCCACGATGGTGATCGCAACCTTTGTATCACCGATGGTGTGGGGATCGACTTCAAAGATGTTGCGGTCAATGATGATTATGTCGGCCACTTTATCCGTCGCGATGGAGCCTTCGGTCTTTTCACGGTGTCCGGCGAAGGCTGCGCCGAGCGTATAGCCCTCGACCGCTTGCGCGACCGTCAAACGCTGTGAAGGAACGAAGCCCTCTTTTGGAGTGCCTTCCGCCGTTTGCCGGGTGACCGCTGTCCGGATCCCTTCCCAGGGATTTAGGGTTACCACGGGCCAATCGCTGCCAAATGCGTAGCGCCCTCCCGCTTCCGAGATGCTTTTCCATACCCAGGCGCGTGTAGCCCGTTCGGGCCCGACGTTGCGCGCCCAGACGTCCAGGGTGTCGCTGTCCGGGTAAGAGTGCAGTGGTTGCATGCTGGCGATTACGTCCAACCGGCCGAAACGCGGGATATCGGCCGCGTTTATGTCTTCAATATGCTCGATGCGGTTGCGGCGATCCTTCGTATGGTTGCTTTTCTCCGTGAATTCGTAAGTGTTCAGGGCAGTGCGGATGCCGTTATCGCCAATGGCGTGGGTGAAGATCTGAAAGCCTCGCTTGTCCATTTCCGCCACTGCAGACTGGTATTTCGCGGGGTCCCAGAACAGCGGCCCTCGCGTGGAAGGATCGTCCGAATACGGTTCGATGAAGGAAGCGGTGTGGGATTCGACGACTCCATCCACCATGAATTTCACCGCGCCGGCATCGAGCCAATCGTCGTGGAATTTTCTCCGCGCCGTCTCCATGGCTTCGATATCCTGCTTGCGAAGTTCCGGCGGGTCCTGGAAATAAGCGATATACAAGCGGACAGAAAGCTGTTTTTCCTGGCGCAGTTCGTCAAGCAGGTCGAGCTGCTGAAAATCACCGCCAGCGCTGTGGACGCGGGTCAGGCCGTTCTGATTGGCCCATTTCAAGCCGCTTCGCAGAGCGCGCAACTTGGCCACGCGGTCGGGTTTTGGAATTACCTTTGCCACCAAATCCGCCGCGCTTTCTTTCAACGCTCCCGTGGCTTCGCCATTTTGCGGATCGCGCACGATTACGCCGTTCGCGGGGTCGCGCGTCTCCTTTCCGATGCCCGCAAGAGACATGGCTTTCGAGTTTGCCCAATACGTGTGACCGTCATAGCCTTCGAGGAAGACGGGCCGGGTTGGAAAAAGTTCGTCGAGATATTTTTTGTCCGGAAGGGCGGCGGCGCCGAACATGGCGTAATTCCAGCCGCGACCGAGCACCCAGTCGTCCCCGGGATGCTGGGCCGCATAAGACTTCAAGCGCTGCTGAATATCCGCTGGATCCTTGGCGCCCTCCAGATTGACCCGGCCCAGACTGAGCGAGCCATCCAGGAAATGAATGTGGCAATCGGTGAAACCCGGCAGCACCAGCTTTCCGCCGGCATCGATGCGTTTCGTGCCAATGCCCCGGTAGCGTTCGACCTCTTCATCGCGGCCAACCGCCTGAATTTTTCCGTGGCGGATGGCGATGGCCTGTGCCCACGGCTTTTGCGGGTCCAGCGTATAGACCTTTGCGTGGACGATCAGAATTTCCGCGGGCGCGACCCGCGCAGATTGCTGGGCGAACACAGGCTGGGTGACGCCGGGCACAGCGGTGAATAACAGAACTGCGGTAAGTAGGTAATGCAGTTTCAAAGCGAGCCTCAAACGGCGTTGCGAAACCGCGCACCGCCGCAGGTTGGATTGAATTTCTAAAATGTGGGCGGTGTGTTGACCCACAAAACCCAAGCTTCGGTGCGGCCGGGATTTTTCCAGCCATGCGGGGTGGAGCTTTCAAAATACAGGCTGTCACCCGCTTTCAAATGATAGCGGCCCTTGTTTAGCAGCCAGAGCTCGAACTCGCCGCGCAGGACATGCAGGAATTCTTCGCCTTCATGCGAATAAGATTCGCCGCTGCCGCCGCCGGGTTTCACGCGGAAGAGATGCGGCTCCATGGTGGTGTTGCCCCAGGCGAGAAGTTCCATGCGGACGTCGGGGCTGGTTTCGAGGATTTTGCGCTGTGAAGGACGCACCAGGTGTTGTCCTTCGCCGTTGGATTCGAACAGGGAAATGATGTTGGTTTTGTAAAAGCGCGCGATGCGGCGAAGCGTGGCGACCGAGCAGCGCATCTGGCCGCGTTCGAGGGCGCTGAGGAATCCCACGGAGACGCGGGTGGCGCGGGCGACCTGGGCAAGAGACAACTTGCGGCGCATGCGGAGGCGGCGGAAGCGCTGGCCGGGAAGTTGCGGCGCGTCGGCCGGAGCGGAAACGACACCCTGTTTCTTGAGGACGTGAACGATGGCGGCGGGATTTAGGCCGCGGGCGCGCCGGAGGAAAATGGCACGTTGTAAAAGGCGCACGTCTGCTTCGGTGTACATGCGGTAGCGGCTTGCGGTGCGCTGCGGCGAAACCAGGCCCAGGGCTTCCCAGGCGCGCAAGGCGGAAGAGGAGATCGCGAGCCTGCGCGCCACTTCGGAAATGCGGTGAAGCGGCTGGCGGTCCGGAGATTTCGATGTGGCTGAGAAATTCTTTCTGCTTGACACGGGTCCCGGCTTTCTCTAAGTTTACTGGATTATAGTAAGGTTCAGCGGGAAGTAGCAACCTCGAAGAATCTCTTTGCCGGGGCAAGAGATATTCGGTGAAACAGGGGTGAGTCCAAAATGAAATACGCAAAGCGGCTTCAGCAGCTTCGGTCTGCCTGTTGCAACAGCATTCTGTTTACCGCAGTCCTCGTACTCTTCAGCTTCTTTATTAATATTCCCTATTCCAACGCGCAAAGCACCGGCGGCCGCATCCGTGGCACGGTGACGGACGCGAGCGGCGGCGCCGTCGTAGGCGTCAAGGTTGTTCTCACTAACGAGGCAACAAATGTGAAGCGCGAGGCGCAGACCTCCAACACCGGAGAATATTTGTTTCTGGAAGTGCCGGTCGGCAGCTACGCGATAGAAGTCAATCAGACTGGATTCAAAAAGTATGTCCGCAAGGGTCTGCCTTTGGACCTGAACGAAGCACTCACCGTGGATGTCCCCCTGCAGATAGGCGGTTCCACCGAAACGGTTGAGGTGACAGGCGCGCCTCCGGTGGTGGATACGACTTCGACGCAACTGGGCGCCGTTGTGAATGAACGCTCTTCCACCCAGTTGCCCTTGAACGAACGCGATGTATTTCAATTGCTGCAGCTTCAGCCGGGTGTTCAGTCCCAGATCGGGAACAACCTGTTTTACGGGTCGGATAAGGCCGGCGTCGTCACCGTCAACGGGGGCCGGGGGCGTTCCAATAATTATTCGGTCAACGGAGGCGACAGCAACGATCTGTTTGCGAATCTACCCGCGGTGCAACCCTCGCCTGACAGCGTGGAAGAGTTCCGCGTGATTTCGAATTCGTTCGACGCCGAGTATGGGCGCAATTCCGGGGCCGTTGTTAACGTAGTGACGAAATCAGGCACAAACGAAATCCATGGCAGCGCGTATGAATTTTTCCGCAACGACGTTTTGAACGCGCATGGTTTTACGTTCCAACCCACGGTCAAGCCGCCTTTTAAGCAGAATCAGTTTGGTGGAACGCTGGGTGGGCCGGTGAAGAAAGACAAGACTTTTCTCTTCGGGTCTTACGAGGGTCGCCGGATTGTCCGTGGAATCGTCTCGCAAAGCGTGCCGGTACCGACCGGAGCAGATTATGCGGGGACATTCACCGGCGCTCCGACGGATGCCGTGGTATTCCCGGGATCGCTGAACGACTCCCTTGTTGCGAATATCCTGCAAAACCGCTGTGGAAGCGCCAGCCCGGGCGGAAGCAAATTAACCCCGGGAGGGCAGACGGCGCTGAATGGAGCGATTGGCGGGGCCTCGACGCCGTGGGACTCCATTTTCCCATCCTCAGTCGGGCCGACTGGCGCGCCCGTGGCTACAGTTCCGACGCAATGCTTTGATCCGGTTGCCCTCAACCTGGCGAAGCAGTTCTTGACGGGGTCCGGAGGGACAAGTTCGCAAACACAAGATGTGGTGAAATCGCGGGACAGTGGAGACCAGTTCCAAATCCGCTTCGATCAGATCTTGAATCCTAACCAAAAGCTCTCGGTTTATTATTACTATGACAACGACA
>Ga0210400_10004389_pt1 | contig 12222 bp, 10 predicted proteins | sample IncBWH26MmetaG_FD_155456 | JGI IMG/M metagenome (GOLD analysis project Ga0210400, IMG submission 155456) | Forest soil microbial communities from Barre Woods Harvard Forest LTER site, Petersham, Massachusetts, United States - Inc-BW-H-26-M | ecosystem: Environmental > Terrestrial > Soil >...
ATCGGGAAAGGCGCTGGAACAGGCCCTCGCCTATGCGCTGGCCCTGGGATGCCTGAAAGCCGGCGTGATCGAAACCAGCTTCAAGGAAGAGACCGAAAGCGACCTGTTTGGCGAGCAGGCCGTATTGTGCGGCGGCGTCACCGAGCTGATCCGCGCCGGATTCGAAACCCTGGTCGAAGCCGGCTATGCCCCTGAAATCGCTTACTTCGAGTGCCTACACGAATTGAAGCTGATTGTCGATCTGATTCAGGAGGGCGGCCTCGGCTATATGCGTTATTCGGTTTCGGACACGGCGGAGTACGGCGATTACACGCGCGGTCCTCGTGTCGTAACCGGTGAAACGCGCAAGGAGATGAAGAAGATCCTGGGCGAGATTCAGTCCGGTGAATTCGCCAAACAATGGATTTGTGAAAACCAGACCGGCCGCAAGAATTTCCTGGCGATGCGGGAAGCCGCGCAGAACCAGCCGATCGAAAAGGTGGGCGCCGAACTACGCGAAATGATGACGTTCCTGAAGAAAAAGAAAGCTGGAGTTTAGCCGTGAATGAACGTGAATGAACGTTCATTAACGGCCAAGAGGCCTTATGCGAGTTTTTACTTTTGACACGACACTGCGCGATGGCACGCAAGGCGAAGCCGTCAGCTTTTCTGCCGACGACAAGCTGCTGATCGCGCACAAACTGGACGATCTGGGAATCGACTATATCGAAGGTGGCTGGCCCGGATCGAATCTCAAAGACAAGGAATTCTTTGAACGCGCCCGCGGGGTCGAATTCAAGCACGCGCGGATCGTCGCTTTCGGAGCGACGCGCTTCGCCAAGAAGACCGTCGAAGAAGACGCCAGCATTCAGGCCATCGTCGCCGCCGGAACGCCGGTTGTGTCGATTTTCGGAAAGAGTTGGGATCTGCACGTCCACCACGCTCTGGGAGTCAGCGAAGAAGAAAACCTCAAGATGATCGCCGACACCGTGAAATATTTGAAGGCTCAGGGCAAGGAAGTGGTCTACGACGCCGAACACTTCTTCGACGGTTATCATGCCGACCGCGATTTCGCCCTGCGTACCATCGATGCCGCCAAGTCCGCCGGCGCTGACGTGATTGTGCTCTGCGACACCAATGGCGGAACGATGACCACGCGTTTGGCCGCCATCTGCGCCGACGTGCGCAAGCGCTTCGACGGCATGCTCGGCATTCACGTTCATAACGATTGCGATCTCGCTGTCGCCAACACACTGGCCGCCGTGGATCAGGGTTTCGCGCATGTGCAAGGCTGCATGAACGGGTACGGCGAACGCTGCGGCAACGCCAATCTCACCTCGGTTATCGCCAATCTGGAATTGAAGCTGGGCCACACGACGATCGGAAAGGAGCACGTGGCGAACCTGACCGCCACGGCGCGATTTATCGCCGAGCTTGCCAACCTTCCTCTGCCTGGCGATCAGCCTTACGTCGGCCACAGCGCATTCGCGCATAAAGGCGGCGTGCACGTCAGCGCGGTCCTCAAGAACGCCGCGACGTACGAACACGTCAGCCCGAAAGTCGTCGGCAACCGCCAGCGAGTGCTGCTCAGCGATCTATCGGGGCGGGGAAGTATTCTCTACAAGCTTAAGCAGCACGGCCTGGAAGATCGTCTGGACGACACCGCGCGCCGCGAGCTGCTCGATCGCATCAAGCACATGGAGTTTCAGGGCTATGAACTCGAAGCGGCCGAGGGTACCTTCGAGCTGCTGGTTCGCGAAGCCTTGAATCCCGGCTTGCAACTGTTCGAGGTCGCCAGCTACGAAGTCACCACCCGGTCCGACAAGTCGCACGCGACGGTCACCCTGAAAATTCAGGACGACATCCATACCGCCACAGCCAGCGGCAACGGCCCGGTTCATGCGCTCGATCAATGCCTCCGAAAATGTCTTTCTAAGCTATATCCGGCCATCGCGAAAGTCCGGCTAACGGATTACAAAGTCCGCGTGCTCGACGCCAAAAAAGGGACGGCGGCACGAGTGCGCGTCCTGGTGGAATGGTCTGACCATCGCCGCAGTTGGACCACGGTGGGCGTTTCTGAAAACGTGATCGAGGCAAGCTGGTACGCCCTGGTCGACGCACTGCGCCTCGAAATCATGCGCCTCAGCGAGAAGGATCCGACCATCGAGCGGGTGGTCGAGGACTACTGCTGGGGAGTGTGAACATTTTAGCCCTCGAATTGTGACACGTCGACATCGGCCGCTTCCTTCGGTCGCGGCTCAGGGTCGGCCCTTGTCATTCTGCGCTATGAGCCGCGACCGAAGGAAGCGGTGGATGCTGAGTCGTTCCGCAGTCTCCAAAGCTTGCTCAATGTCTCGTCGGCTTAAGCCGTGTTATACAATGAGCACAAATGAGCGTGCGCGAGACCAAGACACTTCACCAGCGCATTTCCGAAACCATCCGCCGCTTCTTCCGCAAGCCGGAACCCGACCCTGACGACCCCTATGCTCTGGTTGGAGCCCCCAAAAAACCGCGCACTCCCCTGCGAACATTGGCCGCTGCCGTAAAGCCCGAACCCGACCCCCTGAACCGTCCCTAAGCAAATCCCTTACGCGTTTTCTAAGTGCTTCACCGCGTAGTATTTCCGTTCCATAACCCGTACCATGGGACGATGTCATGGGCTGATGACATACGGTGTCTGCACTGCGATGGCCGGCTGCCGCTGTATCGAAAAATCACGAATGGACAATTCTGTTCCACGGCGCATCGTAAAGCGTATTGGGTGGAGCAGGAGCGGCTTGCGGTGGAGCGCCTCCACCAGACCCACAGCTCCCTTCGCGCGTATCACACCAGCCATTCCATTGAATCCATCCTGGGACCCACCGAGCCCGAAGCGGTGGAGCCCGCCGTGTATGAAATGCCGCAGCCTGAGGATCGTCCTGCATGGCTGACGCAGGTCAATGCAGGCGAAGTCCCGTTAGCGAATTTCATTAAATACTCCACCGCGCCGCAGCCGCGCTGGATAGAGGATCAGCTGGCCGGAGCCTTCGAGCCGCTCGAATGTGAGAATTCGCTGCGCCGGCCCGTGAACTTCTACGCGAGTTCCGATTGCGGATTCGACTTTGCCAGCCCCGTCCGGCTGGAGGTTGCTGCCGCCGATGTGCTGCCGGCGGAGCAGACTCTTGCCGCAATTTCGGCGGCATGGCACTTGGAAACCCGAGTACCCCACGAGGTAACCCCGGAGACTCCGGAGTTTGATCGAATCTCAAAGCACGCGGAGAAAGACCCGGCGCCTCGATGCGAAACGATGTTTTCGCTCCATCAACCGGCTCCCGTGCAGAGTCCTTTCATCGCCGATACTCAAGCCGCTCCAATGCTGGCCGCGATGCGCACCCAGATCCCTCTGGACCTGTTACGAACGCAGGCCGCGCCCCCATCCGCCTTGCGGCTCGAAGCCGGTCTATGCGAGCTTCCCGTGAACCGCATCGCGATGGCTCCGCGCCCTTCAGTTGACAGTCTGCGCACCGTGGAATTCAAGGCCGACGCCCCGCACTTCGATCTTTCAACTCCGCCGCGGCGTCCGCGCCTGCAACTGGCCGCCGGCCGGCGTTATCCGGTGCATAGCCGCGAAACCAAACCGGCCATCGCCGCGCCGGAGACCGCCAGTCTCCCTGTGGTGGCGGTATCGCTGCCCGAGCGGCGCAACATTAAGGTGCAGCGTGTAACCGTCGCGCCCAGCACCCCGGCCCCAGTCCAGTCCGAAATCCACGAGCCGAATCCGACCGGTCTGCTGCCGCTCGTCAGCCTATCGACGCCCAGCCAGTCCGCCCTTGGGATTCATCCGGCGCCGGTGGCATTGACCCTTCCGCAGCCCCCGCGAACTGCCCCCATGCGGCCGGCCTCCAAACTGGAACCGATCGATGCCAAGCCTGCATCCGATTTCATGTCGGGAGCTCCGCTTCCGGCCGAAGCGGCGCCCATCGCCCATTACGTACCCGTCCCTGAGTCGCTGCCTGCGCCGTTGCCCGAACCGCACGAAAAAGCCCACGTCTGGACCTACGCGATCGATTTTTGGAACCGCGCCCCGCGCGACCTGAAAATGCTGGTCTTTGCGATCCCCGTGCTGCTTGGCCTGGCGATGCATCCATCGCTTCCGAAAGTCCGTGTGGCTGCTCCGGCCGCCGCCAGCGGGTTCCCTCGCAATTTCCAGACGGTAGTAAACCAGCGGCTGGGCAACGTTCGAAAGACCGTGCTCGATCGCGCTGGTGTCGCCCTCGATGAAGATTTCCGGGCGGGTCTCGATGAGTGGGTCAGCCGTGGCGATGCCACTACCGAATGGTCCTTCGACGCCACCGGGTTTGTGCGCCCCGGACCCCTCGCCATGTACCGGCCGTCCATGGGCCTTTCCGATTATCAATTGCAGTTCCTGGGCTTGATCGACAAGAAGGCCCTGAGCTGGGTGGTCCGGGCCGCCGATTTCGACAACTACTACGTGGTCAAGCTGATGGTGCTGAAGTCCGGTCCGCTGCCCAGCATCGGTCTGACCCGCTATGCCGTGATCAACGGCAAGGCCGATTCCCGTTCCGATACCGTGGTTGCGGTGGATGCGCGGCCTGACATGCTGTATCGGGTTCGCGTGGATGTGCATGGCAACGATTTCGCCCTATTGGTCCAAGGCCAAATGGTCGATTCATGGAGTGAGCCGCGGTTAGCCCACGGTGGCGTCGGATTTTTCGCCGCCCCCGGTGAGGAAAGCCGCTTGCGATGGGTGCAAGTGACGCATCAGTACGACATGCTCGGCAGACTTTGCGCGTACCTGGCGCCCTACAACATGACTTCGACCACCGGGAGCCTGCAACCATGAGCGCACGCAAGAACGGAACAGACACGGGGCTTCGGGCCTCGGGTAAAGCGGTGTCACCGGCGCTGGCGCGCTCGGTTTCGCTGCACCTCGAAGGAAAACGCAAGGAAGCGTTGAAGGAGCTGAACACGGCCATCGAGGGCGGGGAAGAGACCGCCGAAGTATTCGCCGCCAAAGGCCATGTCCTGTTCGAGCTGGAACAATACGACGACGCCATCAAGACCTACGAGCGTCTGCTCGGTCTCGCCCCGCGCCATCCTACCGCGAACTTCAACCTGGGCATCTGCTATGAAAAGCTAGGCCGCTGGCAGGAAGCCACCGACGCGTTCCAGAAAGCGCTGGACGCCGACCCGCAGCGCGAGGAAGCACAGCTCGGCCTAGGCATCTGCCTGCTGCACCAGGAGAAGCCGGAACCCGCCATCGGCTACTTCGAAAAGGTGCTGCAACGCCAGCCCTCGCATGAAACCGCGCTGTTCGGGAAAGCCGTTTCCCTTCAGTTGCTGTGGAAATTCGATGAAGCCACCACGCTGTACCTGGCGATTCTCGAAAAAAATCCGCAATCGGAAGAGTGCCTGGTCAACCTGATCACCATCGGGATGGCGCGGAAGGATCACGACGCCATTCAGCAATACTCCGAGCGCCTGCTCGCGATGCGTCCCTTCTCGCAAGCCGCTTTGGAAGGGCTGGCCACCTGCGCATTTCACGGTAACGAATACGAAGCCGCCGCGCGTTTCTGCGCGAAATTGGTCGAGTTCACACCCGATCACTTCGAACGCTGGTTCAACGTCGGCGTGGCCGAACAGAAGTGCGGACGCCTGGATGAAGCCGCCAAAGCGTACTCGGAAGCCGTGCGCATCCGGCCGGACGCCAAACAAGCCCACGTCAATCTGGGCATCGTGCGACAGGAAAAAGGTGAGCTAAAGCTAGCCCGCGAATCCTACGAGCGCGCCTTGCAGATCGCTCCGGATCTGGCCGACGTCAACTACAACCTGGCCAGCGTCCTCGAACAACAGGGCGAAAAAGAAGACTCCGAGCGCCTCTACGTGAAGCTGCTCGCGCGCAATCCTGAATGGGAAGACGCGTGGTTCCGGCTGGGCTACCTGCGCCTCCAGCGCGCCGATCATCGCGGCGCCGCCGAAGCCTTCCAAGCCTGTGTTCGCAAACGGCCCAATTGGCCGGAAGCTCAATTGAATCTTGGTCTTGCCTACTGGAACATCAACGATCACGAGAGTGCCGCGAAAGCCTTCGAAAGCGTCCTCGAATCGGATCCTGTCTCTATCGACGCCCTGCGCGGACTGGCCGCCCTGGCCGTGGAGCGCGAAGATCTCGATAAAGCTCTGGATCTTCAAGCCAAACTGATCGAAGTAGGCGAGCGCACGCCCGAGCTGTTCTACAACACCGGGCTGCTGCTGCACAAGTCGGGTCAGGTGGAGGATGCCGTCCGGCTATACCAGGAAGCCCTCCAGGAGCGTCCCAACTTCGCAGAAGCGCTCTTGAACCTGGGCCACGCGCTCAAAGCTCAGGGCAATCTCGAAGACGCCCGCAACTGCTGGCGCCAGGCTCTGGAACAGAAACCAGAACTAGCCACCGGATACTTCGAACAGTAATACTGTTCGTTCTGCACGTCCTTCGTGGGAAAATAGTCTGGTGACGACACTCTCCCGCCCATGGGACGCCCTTCTCTTCGACTTCGACGGCGTCCTTGCCGACACCGAGCCTCTCCATTACGCCTGCTGGCGCGAGATCCTGGAACCCTATGGCATTCAATTGGATTGGGGCTTCTATCAAAAGGAATGCATTGGAATCTCGGACCGCCTGATGATCCACACTCTGGCCTCCGAACGCGTCCCGCCCATTCCGTTTGAAGAGATCTGGCCCGAGTATGAGCGGAAACAGGTCATGTTCCGGACCCGGCTGGAGGCTCAACATCCGTTCCTTCCAGAGACTGTAGGCCTGGTCCGAAGTCTATCCAATACCTATAAGTTAGCCGTTGTATCTTCAAGTGGAAGATCCGAAGTGGAACCACCCATCGAGCGAGCCGGGCTCCGGCCTTGTTTTCAAACCCTTATCTGTGGAAGGGAAGTCCCCAACCTGAAACCAGCCCCGGATCCGTATCTAAAGGCTGCAGAACTTCTGGGCGCTGCTCGTCCATTAGTGATCGAGGACTCCGACGCCGGCATCGCCAGCGCCACTGCCGCAGGATTCGACGTCCTGCGCGTGTCGAGCGCCCACACCGTCGCTGCCGAGGTTCGCGCACACTTGGCCAGTAGCACTCCTTTGTAGCTTGGGGGGCGGACCCCCTGGTCCGCAGCCGATCCCCTGATCGGCGTTTTCGTGTTGTCCCAAAGTCTGATCTAATTGGCGACCAGCGCGATCGGGGATCGCGCGCGGACCAGGGGTCCGCCCCCCATGACTTGCAAACCCTAACTGAAAAGCGTCCCTACCGTCGTGGAAGGACTCTTGCCCGACGAGACCCGCTTGAGCGCGTCCACCAGCGACAAGAGTTGTGCCACGGTAAGGTTCTCGATGGGCGTTGCGAACAACGCGGTTAATTTAGCCGCGGTCAAATGAGTCGCGACGTCGTGAGTAACGGTCTTAGATCCGGTAACTGTAGCTGCCATGATGCCGAGAGTATGGCACCTGGGTCTTCCGCCCGAGGTTCACCGATTCGCGATACTGCTGATTTCCGGGGGGTTCCGCTCAACCATCCGTTGTGGTGACGCTTCACTGGTCCTGTTTCATTTTCGGGCTACTAAACAGGGATCCATCAGCTCTTCCTATTTCGGCTTTTGTTTGGTGAGGTAACTTTCGATTGCCTTGAGAAGTTCTTTCTCCGATTTCGAATGCGGCTGCAACCTTTCCGCCCATGATCGACCGCGATGCAACACGTCCCAGGCCGATCGTTGCTGCTGATACCGGCCCTTGCCAGGATCATGATTTCCGAAGCCGTCAATGAGCCGATTCCAAATCGGAGAGAACATCTCTATCAGAAGGTTTTCGCCGAGCGGAATCCAGATGTCGTCCACCACCAGATAGCGGCATGCGAAATGCTTGATCGCAAGATTCTTCGTCGCCCGAATCGATTCGGCGTGTTCCGCCAGGCGATTGTAGAGAGCGGCCCCGGCGTTGTCGGGCCGTCTGCCTTTTAAGCCATGTCGGCCGCGCCAACCTCTACTCTGATCTCCTTGGAACTTACTTTAACGTTGCGACGCGCTTTGCTTGCCCTTCAACGGCACCCACAGCCAGGCCTCGACGTACGCTCCCTCCTCATCTCCTCTAGAAACGCAAGCGTTGTCGTCCACTTCGATTTGGCCGTCTTCGTGATACAACTCCTTCGCAAGCGCGCGAAACCATTTGTCGCTCTTCATGACTTTCTCCTTTATCCGGCTCTCGAGCGCTTGAACGATCGAAGAGCACGTCACACCGCTAGGTGAAAATGTTCGTCAAGCACAACCTTGGATAGCCGAAAACCGTCAACAAGGACGATCGGATTCTTGCCTAGCTCGCTCGCCTCATTGATTGCAGCTTTCGAAAAATGGCTGGTAGTGACAACAGCGCCTTTGGCGAATGGCTGCAAGCTCCCGCGCAACTCGGCGACTTCTTTTCGTCCGACCGAATGCAGCCAACGCTTCGCCTGTACTTGGACCAGGGTGTTTTCGAAAACCCAATTTCGAAGGCCAGCTCTGGCGTTTACGTCAACCCCTCCATCAGCGCTGAATCTCGTAACGCAGACCTCCGAAAAGCCACAATGCAGCAGCAGCTCTTTGATAAATAACTCGAAGTTCCTCGGCTCCATGGCTAAAAGCTTGCTACGAACTTGTTCGATCCGCTCGACGTCTTCGGTTTGCTGGTGGCAGCTTTCGTCGATAATTTCGTCGTCGTCAGAATTGGATGCAGCGCGAAGTCTTGACGCCGTAAGTGCTTGGCCTGAAACGGCCGCGTCGGTTGAAAGCGGTAACACCGCATGATCACTGTGAATCATGAATTCAAAAAGCCAGACCTTGCGAACCTTACCATCCGCGTCGAGCTGAGTGTCCGGATAGTGGCGAATGTATTCGAGCAGCCCCAAATACTTCCAGCGTTTGGGCCCGACCGACCTGTCCCTTCTGCTCGCAACTAAAACGAATCCATGTATCGGAAAATTGAATATCTTCTGTTCGATCAAGCGACTGTTAACGCCCGCGAGTGTCTGTTGGCCGAGCTTTCCCGCCGCTGTGTAGGTTAAGACCCCGGCCTCCAGCCTGTCGTGATAAGGATTCTCCATTGTGCTATGGACACCATGCACCGAAGTCATGATAACTGCTCTAAGAACTGCCTTGTCCTGCAGCGAAACGCGTATTCCGCCCGCGTTTGAAACCCTGAGAGAGCTAAAGATCTCCTCGTTTGAATAAAGCTCTCCGACGACCAACGCGTCAATCATGCCATGTCCGAAGCCGTTCCGCCCGGTTTCGTGGCGGAAGCCGGCTTGCTCGATCGCGAAGGCCACGCCTCCGGTCGTATTCGTCTGCGCTCCGGGCCGATATAAGAACATTCATTGACTAAATGATTTTACATCGAGATGGGAATATGAGGTCTGGCTTTCCGGGCAGGTTTGAAACGTGGAGTCGGTAGCGGTAGCCCATGCCATGAATGAGACGACGGATCACCATCTCGGGTTTAGTGTCCACGCCCCGGACCAGGCTCATCCGCGCGCTTCGTTCTTCGGGAGTCATTGTATCCATAACAACTACGGTCGCCTAGTTGCATCCTTCCGATAACGTATATTATGTAACATTACAAAAGTAGGCAGTCCTGGCAGCAAAGGCAACGTGACGATTCAGCACATTCAGTGAACCCTTCGCGATACTCGGCTCGACATTGAGGGCAAAACATCGCAGAGCCCTATCCTATCAATTGCGTCGCTCTTTCTAACCACCGCTCCTCGGCTTCGAGCAGCGCGAATGAGGTCGGACACTTCCCACAGCCAACCCCCTGATTCCAGCGGTCATTGCGCGAATAACGCATAACGCGCGGCAGCACGGCGGAGTCCTTAAACTGCGTCGCGAAATTCGTGATCGGCGCGGTTCGCCGCGGGTCTACTTGCTCAATTCCGCGTACGCGATCCCGGTAACGCTGCCCTGCCCTGACAGCAGGTACTTTCTTGTCCGACCCGTTCAAGTTCGCCGAATACACAGTGCCGCCCAGGTCCGTAAAGAACATGCGGCCGCCCTTTAGATCGAGCGCGATCCCGATGGCTTCTTTCAGATCGCCGGTCAGGATCTCCTGGTCCTTGCGAGCCTTCGGATCGAAACCCTTTTGGGGATCCATGCCGTCTGGACCTTTCTTGTGGCCATTGACGAGCATCTTCAGATCCGACCCATCGGGATTCGCCGAGACTACGCGCCCGCCACGAATGTCGAGGAAGAAAATTCGAGCAGTCGAACCCGAAACCGAAGCCGGCTCATCCGCTGCCCACGCACTTCCGAGAGCGAGCAGAACACAGAGGACGAAACGCGTCATGTGTTCTAGCTACCATTATGCGATCCGGGGAGTCAAGTAATTGTCCCCGGCTCCAGCAGCTTTCAGGATGCATCCAAAGCGGGAGGATTACGCATAACATAATAGGATGCGAAGGGTTCTTCGATCCAAATGACGTTTCCCGTTCGGCTTCCGGCCGGAGTAATTCTCGTTCTTATCGCACTTATCGCAGCGGCGTGCCAATCCACTCCGTCGACGACGAAAGCCGCTGGCGCGCTGCCGCCGGCCCCGGTGACGGTGCTCGAGATTGCGCCTGAAAATGTCGTGATTTACAGCGAATACACCGCGCAAACTTTCGCCCGCGATATGGTGGAGGTTCGCGGCCGAGTCGATGGATTCATCGAGAAGCGCCTGTTTCAAGTTGGCGCGGATGTCAAAGCCGGCGAGGTTCTATATGAACTGGACCTGCGCCCGTATCAAGCCGACGTGGCGAAATCGAAGGGCGACGTGGCGCAAAGCGAAGCGAATCGCGAGTACGCACAGAAACAAGTTGCGCTGATCCAGGCGCAGGCCGACCTGGCACAGGCGCAGGCGAATCTGCTCAAGGCCAAACAGGATGTCGATCGTCTGCGTCCGCTGGTGAAGGAAGAGGCCGCCGCGCAGCAGGATCTCGACAACGCGCTGGCCGCGCTGCAGGCGAATGAGGCCACCGTGAATTTCAAGCAAGCGGCGGTAGAGCAGGCCCGGCTTCAAACCCGCGCGCAGATCGACACGACCGGCGCCCAAGTGGAATCGAATCGCGCCGTGCTGCGCAACGCCGAACTGAATCTGGAATACGCGACCATTCGCGCGCCCATCGCCGGCCGCGTTGGCGACAGCCTGGTTCAAGTCGGCGGGCTGGTGACCAGAACGTCCCCGCAACCGCTGACCACCATCGTGCCGCTGGATCCGATCTGGGTTCGATTCAAAGTGAGCGAAGGCGAGTACCTCGCGTCGATGCACAAAAACGGCGCGTTGAATGAGCAGCCTCTGCAACTGGTGCTGGCCGACAACACCACGCATCCTTTTCCAGGACGCGTGCAGAACACGGTGAACAGCGTCGACCAGAAAACCGGAACACTCGAATTGCAAGCGACGTTTCCGAATCCAAAGCACAATCTTTTGCCCGGCCAGTTCGGACGAGTGCGCGTGACCACTTCAGAACAAAAGAACGTACTGTTGGTCCCGTTGCGCGCCGTGCAGGACTTGCAGGGACTGCAATCCGTGTTCGCCGTGGGTCCGGATAACAAAGTTCAGGCGATCAGCATCGTGCCGGGCGAACACGTCGGCGAACGGGTCATCGTGACGCAGGGATTGAAGCCCGGCGATCGCGTGATCGTCGAGGGCCTCCAGAAAGTGCGTCCGGGCGCGATCGTGAATCCTCAGCGGGCAAAGTAATGGCGAAGTTTTTCATTGATAGACCCGTGTTCGCGATCGTCATCGCCATCGTCATCGTGCTGGTGGGGCTGGTAGCAATTCCCTCGCTGCCGATTGCGACGTATCCACAAGTGGTGCCGCCAGTGGTGCAGATCACCGCGATTTATCGCGGCGGCAATTCACAGGACCTGGAGCGCACCGTCGCCCAGCCCATCGAGCAACAGCTGGTCGGCCTGGACGGGATGCTGTACTTTTTCTCCCGCAGCTCAAACGACGGAACGCTGACCATCGACGTGACCTACGACCTGGGCACGGATGTCGATCTGGCCACGGTCAAGACGCAGAACAAGGTGAACCTCGCGCTGCCGCAGCTTCCGCCGGAAGTGCAGCGTGAAGGCGTCACAGTCAAGAAAGTCTCGACAACTTTTCTGGGCGCGATCGCACTCTCGTCCAGCGACGATCGCTACGATTCGCTGTTCCTGAACAATTACGCCGCGATTAATCTGCAGGACAAGATCGGCAGTATCGAC
>Ga0210400_10004390_pt1 | contig 12222 bp, 8 predicted proteins | sample IncBWH26MmetaG_FD_155456 | JGI IMG/M metagenome (GOLD analysis project Ga0210400, IMG submission 155456) | Forest soil microbial communities from Barre Woods Harvard Forest LTER site, Petersham, Massachusetts, United States - Inc-BW-H-26-M | ecosystem: Environmental > Terrestrial > Soil >...
CTCGAGTTCATCGTCACGACGGGCGAGGGCGAAACTCCGGATCTGCCCCTCACTGTCTATTCCTTAGAAGCGTTGTGCGCCTCGAAAACCGATTCGACCTGGCACGAAGATTCCATCAGCAAGGATCTGGCCGCGATTCTGTACACTTCGGGCTCCACGGGAAAACCGAAAGGCGTAATGTTGAGTCACACAAACGTCATGGCGGGTGCGACCATCGTCTCCACGTATCTCGGCATAACCGAAAAGGAACGCATCTTGGCGGTTTTGCCGTTCAGTTTTGATGCTGGCTTGAACCAGCTAACAACCTCCATCCAGCGCGGCGGCACTATCGTGCTGATTAACTTTGTGTTTGCGCGCGAGGTCGTGCAAATGCTGGTGAACGAGAAAATCACGGGACTCGCTGGCGTTCCGACGCTATGGAGCCTCATTACTCAGCCAAACTCCACTTTGACGAAGCAATCTCTCCCAGACTTGCGCTACATCACGAATACCGGCGGAGCGATGCCGCAAAACGTTCTGAAACTCTTGCGCGCTGCCTTGCCTACAACTGAAGTCTTTCTGATGTACGGTTTGACCGAGGCCTTCCGTTCGACCTACCTCCCTCCCAACGAACTCGACCGTCGTCCCACCTCCATGGGAAAAGCCATTCCAGACACCGAAATTCTAGTGGTCACTGAAGACGGGAAGCTCTGCAAACCGGGAGAGGTTGGCGAACTGGTGCATCGGGGGCCGACTGTGTCCCTTGGATATTGGGGCCGGCCGGAAGATACGGCTCGGGTGCTCCGGCCAAATCCGCTGATGCCTCCCGAACTCGGGGATTGTGAAAAAGTTTGCTATTCCGGAGACCTTGTCAAAATGGACGATGAAGGTTTCCTGTATTTCGTAGGGCGGCGGGACACGATGATCAAATCGTCGGGTTATCGCATCAGTCCCACGGAAGTGGAGGAGGCTGTTTTCTCGAGCGGCAGGGTGCGGCATGCGGCAGTGATCGGAATTCCAGACGAAACGCTCGGCCAGACGATTAAGGCCTTTGTCGTGGCTCGCGATGGCGAGATGGTTGATACGTCCGCCATCCTAGGGCATTGCGCCAGTCGTCTACCCCGTTACATGGTGCCCCAAGCGATCGAGGTATTAAACGAGATGCCCCGAACCAGCAGTGGCAAGGTCGATTATCCGGCGCTACGCCGCCGCGAAGGACTCTGATGACCAGCGCTGCATCTTCAATCATCGAGCGTCGCTTTCCTGAGTCCAATGCGGAACTGCTGGTCGGCGGCGTTCCCGCCAGCGTGCTGGCTGCGGTGTATGGTACACCTCTGTTTGTTTATGACCGTGCCAGTATTGATGCTCAACTGAGTGCACTCCGATCTGCCCTGCCCTCTCGTTTCACGGTCTACTATTCTATCAAAGCAAATCCTAATCCCGCGGTCGTAAAACACTTGCTCATGAAGGGCTGCGGCATGGAGATTGCCTCCGTCGGCGAATTCCAAACAGCGATCGGCGCAGGGTGCCTTTCCGAAAGCGTCCTATTCGCAGGTCCGGGCAAGACCGAATATGAGCTTGAGTATGCCTTGGCGCACGGCATTGGTGAGATTCACGCGGAGTCGCTGCTGGAAATACGGCGTCTCGGTTCGATTGCAAAGCGTCTCGGGGTACGCGCACGCGTGGCCATCCGCGTCAACCCTTCGGGTGAGGCAGAGGGCGGAGCGATGCGCATGGGTGGGAAGCCAGCGCCGTTCGGAGTAGATGAAGAAATTCTGGAGCAAGCGATCGATGCGGTTCTCGCCGAGCCCGCTCTGGAATGGAGCGGACTTCACTTTTTTGCCGGGACTCAAATTCTGGACGCGGACATTCTAATCAATCAGTACCGCCACGGCCTCGACGTCGCGCGCCGTGCGGCACAGTACGCGGGCCAGCCCGCGAAGACTGTTGATTTCGGTGGCGGCCTTGGCATCCCATACTTTGCTCACGAGAAACAGTTGGACCTTTCGCGCGTTCGTTCAGGCCTCGTGACGCTTTTTGCCGAAATCGAACACGATCCTATGTTTGTTGAGACTCATTTTCTCGTGGAGCCGGGACGATTCCTCACCGCGGAATGTGGCGTGTATATCGCCCGCGTGAGTGATGTAAAAGTGTCACGGGGAAAGAAGTTCGTGATCGTGGACGGCGGCATGAATCACCACCTTGCAGCTTCGGGCAATCTCGGGCAAACGATCAAACGTAACTACCCCGTAGCTATTTTGAACAAACTGAAATCACCGAATGTCGAAACCGTGGATGTCGTCGGGCCGCTTTGCACCCCTTTGGATACCCTCGCTCGAAATGTCGAACTACCTTCCGTCGAGGTTGGTGATTTGTTCGGGATTTTCCAGTCGGGTGCCTATGGCAGATCTGCAAGCCCGTTGGGGTTCCTAAGCCATCCCGCTCCTCCCGAGATCTGGGTCGAAGCGGGGACCCACAGAGCAGTGGCAGGGAGAGGCGCAATGCCGGAGCGTAATGAGGCTGCTCCGCAGGCGTTGGATACCGTGGACAAATGAAGTTGCGGCCACATTCCGTCGGAGACTTCCTGTGAGTAGGCGTGTCCTCATGATCGCGTACCACTATCCGCCTTGCCGCGGAAGTAGTGGATTGCAGCGCACTCTCAATTTTACCCGCCATCTACCGGACCACGGGTGGGACCCTCTATTGCTCACTGTGAACCAGCGTGCTTACCCGGAATGCACAACAGATCAACTTGGGGATATCCCATCCGGCCTGCCAATCGAGCGCGCCTTCGCCCTGGATTCAGCGAAACATTTAGCTCTAAAGGGACGCTATGTGTCTTGGACGGCCTTGCCGGATCGCTGGATTAGCTGGTTCTGGTCTGGTGTGCCCGCTGGTTTACGGATGGTTCGCAAGTACCGGCCGGACGTGATCTGGAGCACATACCCGATTGCGACGGCACTTTGGATTGGCTACGCACTGCACCGTCTCACGGGTATCCCTTGGGTAACAGATGTGCGCGATCCGCTGACCGAGGACGATCCGCGGACCGGAAAGCGTCACCCCTTTGAACCTAAGCTCTGGCGGGCTCGACGAGCCATTGAAGAGCGGGCGATGTTGCAGAGCACGCGCTCGGTCCTGGTGAGTCCAGGATCGCGGGCCATCTATGCCACACGGTATCCAAACATGCCGGAGAATCATTGGGCCGTGATCCCTAATGGATATGCCGAGGAAAGTTTCGCCGAAGTAGAACGCACGGTGACACGGCCCTCGCCTAACGGTCATCCTCTTCACCTGTTGCATAGCGGTTTGTTGTATCCCACACCAGACCGTGATCCAAGTGCGTTCTTTGCGGCGCTTTCACAATTGCGTGCAAACGGTCAAATTGCTCCGGGCCGGGTTCGAGTTACCCTTCGAGCCTCCGGTTTCGATGAGCACTATCGCGCGCAGATTCATCGACAGGGTTTGGAGGACCTTATTCAGCTTGCTCCCCCGATTCCTTACCGCGAGGCCTTGGCGGAGATGTTGACGGCCGACGGGCTGCTTGTCTTTCAGGGCTATACTTCAAATCCTGCAGTACCAGCAAAGTTGTACGAATACCTCCGGGCCCAGCGCCCCATTTTCGCGCTTGCGGACAAGGATGGCGACACGGCCGCCACCCTACGGAGCGTTGGCGCCGGGACGATTGTGCCGCTCGATTCCAGCGAGCAAATTGCTCAGGGGTTGACCCAATTCCTCGATTCTATTCGCCAAGGCACAGCCCCCGTGGCCAACGAACAAATCGTCCGGAGCTTTGCACGCGAGTCGCGCGCGACGGAGCTGGCGGCATTGCTGGACGAGGTCGTCCGTGAAAAAGAAATCAGTGCAGGTGGGGTTTCATGATGTCGCCACATCCCACGCTGTGCTTCTCCGATGCTTTTCCGCCGCACGCCCACAGCTTGCGAGGACAGAACTCACCGCACGATTTGTACCTGACGTACAACGCTCGCGGCGCCCTGTACCAATTGCTGCTGTCCTTACCGAAGGATGCTGGCGATACCGTGCTCCTTCCCGCCTACCATTGCACGGCGCTGGTCGAACCGGTTATTCGTGCTGGGTACCAGGCTGTCTTCTACCGGATAACGCCGGATTTCAGAATCGATGAACTCGACCTGCGGAACAAGATGTCCGAGCGTGTCGCTCTCACTAGCGTGATCCATTTCTTCGGCTTTCCGGTCGAGCTGAGCGGGGTGTTGAAGATGGCTCGCCAGCACAAAAGCTATTTGCTGGAAGACTGCGCGCATTCATTCTTGAGCCGCGTAGGAAACAAGTTCGTGGGCCAGCAAGGGGATTTTGCTCTCTTCAGCTACTACAAATTTGCGCCGAGCCTCGCCGGCGGCGGGCTTGGCGTCAACCTCCGCGGATTCGTACTTCGCAACCAGCCGGTCGCCGCGTTTCGGCGAGAGTCGGTAGTGATCGCTAAGCGCTTGCTCGAGCAATCAGCCTTGAATGCCCCGAAGAATCTTTTGAGTGAGTTTTTTCTCTGGCTTGAGGAAGCCCGAGTCGCGAGAAACAAATCAGCAGCGCCTTCTTCGACCATGACTAGCTTCGCCTCCTTCGTGGATGATCCGTATCATTTTCGCGACGATCTCGCTCGTGCTGCCATGCCGGCCCCTTGCCGATACATCCTTGAGTCGTGTGATTGGGAAGGAATCGCCAAATCTCGGCAAAACAACTACCGCTTGCTCTCAAATTTGGTTCAGGACGGTCCGATGTTGCGCCGCGTCACGCCCGACCTGCCGGACACTGTGGTTCCCTGGGCCTTCCCGGTGTTCCTCGAGAATCGGGCGGCACATGAACAAACACTGCGGCAGTTGGGTGTGCCGTTATTCACTTTTGGCGAGATCCTGCATCCGGCACTCAGCGCATTCTCCGGCCGCGCTGGCAAGGACGCCGAAGCCCTTTCGCGGCGTTTGCTGCTCCTGCCTGTTCACGCGCAATGCAATTCTGGCGATATCGAAGCTTACGCCGGGATTCTGAACCGATATGTAGAACAGGTGGGAGAATGCCCCCGGAAGGCGCTCGAGCAGGGTGATCCCATCCTTCAAAAGGCTTTTGGCGTCGCCGAAAAGGATCGGGTATGAGCCGGCAATCGTCCCTCGTCGATGTTCTTCGCGCCACTCAGGCGTGGGGTGAATTGCGCGGTGCCTGGGACGATATCGTGGCCCTGCAGAGTGCCGGCATTCAGGATCTTGATATTACAGCCGGTCTCGACTGGGCTATGACTCTTTGGGAGACGCACTTAACGGCCGGCGAAATTGAAGTCTTGGTCGTCCGCGAAGGAAACCATATTTCTGGAATTCTGCCCCTCTATCGCTCCGCAAAACGCATTCGCCGTATTCCCTGCCGCAATCTTTCTCAGCTTCCCGAGCTCTACTCCGGCCGCGCGGGCTTGCTCCTCCGCGACGCGAGACCCGAAGCACTACAGCAAATGTTCACTCACCTTCACACGCACACGCCGGGGTGGGACGTGTTTACCATCACACTCCTGCGCGGCTCCGTTCAGGAAAAGCTCTTCATTGAGTTTGCGGCGGCAAATGATCTTGCGGCTCGGATAATCGAGGAGCAGTTCTCTCCGTATATCTCCCTCAAGGGGACTTGGGAGCAACACTTCGCTTCGCTACCCAAGAAACTTCGCTCGACAATCAGGAACGGTGAAAAGCGCCTTCGAGAGCGGGGCGAATTAACCTACCGGGAATGCCGCACTCCGCAGGAAGCTGAGATTTTCAATTCCGCTGTCGAAGAAATCGAACGAGATTCCTGGAAGGAAGCAGCCGGAACTTCCATCGCTTCTAACCGGGTTCACGAGGCTTTCCATCGCGCAATCACCATCCGCGCCGCGAAGGGGGGCTTTTTCAGTGGACACCTCCTGCTGCACGGCCAGCAACCCATCGCTTATGTGATGGGCTTGCTTTACAACGGAGTTTTTCTCGATCTGAAAGAAAGTTATCGGAATACATTTCGCGAGACGTCTCCCGCGCACGTGCTTAAGAGCTACCTGTTTACCCGGCTATACGAGCAGCAGGCCACTCTGTTCGACTTTATGGGCAAATGCGAAGAATACAAAATGAAATGGACCGACAAAACTTACTGTCGCTCCACCTATCTGCTTTTCAATAACACTGCTCGAGGCAAACTGGCCCGATGGGTCGGATCCCTGGGCAATCCTTTGCGGAAAAGTGATGCGCCGGTTCATCAGGATGTTGCCGTAACCGGGGACGGCGCTGGTCCCCAGCACGGAACGGAACACCAGCCAGGGAGCGTAAGAATCGCTGGCGGAGCGGTCAAGGTCTAAGGAGCTTCGGACCAACTATGTGCGGCATCTACGGCATCGTCAGCCACGGTCACCCGGAACGTGCCCGGGAAGATGAACTCGCACGGATGGGCGGCGTAATCCGCCACCGCGGCCCGGATGACTTCGGCCATTTCCTAGACGATGGCATCGCACTGGGAATGCGTCGGCTCTCCATCATTGACGTAGCAGGTGGACATCAGCCTATCAGTAACGAAGACGGAACTGTCTGGCTGGTTCTGAACGGCGAAATCTACAACTTTCGTGAATTGCGCGCAGAACTTGAAGAGAAAGGCCACCATTTCCGCACGCGTTCGGATACGGAAGTGATTGTTCATCTGTACGAAGAAGAAGGTCTTGAATTCTTTCGCCGCTTGCGTGGCATGTTCGGAATCGCGCTGTGGGACAAAAGACTCGAACGACTGGTTCTTGGGCGGGATCGCATCGGTGAGAAGCCGCTTTACATCCGGAGAGAACCACACCGCCTGCTGTTCGCATCTGAACTGAAAGCCATACTTCAAGCTGAAGATGTGCCGCGGCGTCTGAATCCTGTTGCCCTCGAAGAGTATCTGGCTCTCGGCTATGTTCCTGCTCCCCTTTGCCTCTTGGAAGGCTTTGAAAAGTTGCTGCCCGGGCACTATTTGGTCGTAGAGCGCGGGCGCACCAAAGACCATTCCTATTGGGATGCCCCACTCGGCAAGACAGAAAACTGCTCAGAAGAAGAATGGATCGAGCGAATTCAGGCAAAGATCCTTGAGACCGTGCAAGCGCAGCTCGTCAGCGACGTCCCCCTCGGCGCTTTTCTGAGCGGAGGGCTCGATTCAAGCACCATTGTTGCAGCGATGGCACGTGCTACCGGCCAGCCGGTAAAAACCTATTCCATCGGATACAAAGGCGAACATACCTACTACAACGAACTGCCCTATGCCAATGCCGTGGCCAAGGCATTTGGCACCGATCATCATGAAATTGTGGTTGAACCGAATGTCAGCGAATTGTTGCCACAATTAATCTGGCATCTCGACGAACCTGTCGCAGACTCCGCAATTCTGACAACTTACCTCGTCTCACGGCTTGCGCGCGAGAGCGTCACGGTGATCCTTTCCGGTGTGGGAGGAGATGAACTGTTTGGCGGCTATCGCCGCTATTTGGGTGATGGTTTGCAGCGGTACTACCGCTGGCTGCCTGGTTCCCTGCGCAGGCGCCTGCTCCCGGCTCTGTTGCGGCGTATCCCTCAAGACCGCCATTCAGTTTGGAAGGACTATGCCCGGTATGCGGCGGCATTCGTTGACGCCGCGGAACTTCCACCCGCCGAGCGATACATGAAGTATGTAACTCTCTTTTCCCCGCAGGTGCAGTCTCAACTCCTGCAAGCCGGCGCACATATGGAAGGCCCAGCAGGCGGCGCGGCCGCAGCCGCTCTTCATTCCTATTTTGAAGCCTGCAAGAATTCCGACAGTTTGCAAAGGATCATGTATGTGGATCTGAAGACCTCCCTCCCTGACGACCTCCTTGCGCTGACGGATCGCATGACCATGGCGGCCTCCATCGAATGCCGTGCGCCTTTTGTGGACTTCGAACTAATCGAGCTCACCATGCGCATGCCTTCGTCTTTGAAGGTTCGAGGTACGCAACTGAAGTACCTGATGAAAAAAGCCGTCAGCCCTTGGCTGCCACGTGAAATTATTCATCGCAAGAAAAGAGGATTCGGCGCACCCATGGGTGCCTGGTTGCGCAGGGATTTGAGGCCGCTTGTCGAGGAAATGCTGTCGGAGTCAGCGGTGCAACGTCGTGGTCTCCTCCGTTGGAATACTGTCCGGCAGCTCATCGCAGACCATGAAGCGGAGCGGCATGATCACACCGACCATCTATTTGCCTTGATCTCCCTGGAGATTTGGTGCCGGGCTTACTTGGACGGCCAGCCAGGATCCAGCAGCGACAGCGTCATGAAGGCGGAGCAAGTACTCCGCTAAAGTAAAAAAGGGTTTGTGCACAAGGAGCATCGAAGATGAAGCTAAGCGTGATAACTCCAACATACAATGAAGCGAAGAATATCGATCGCTTCGTCGATGAAGTTTCCCGGGCTCTTGAGGGCCTCGACTATGAGGTAATCGTGGCCGACGACGATTCTCCTGACCTCACCTGGCAGCGCGTTCAAGAGATCGGCGCGAAGAACCCACGGATCAAGGTTCTTCGCAGAACTACGAACCGTGGTCTCAGCGCCGCTGTAATTGACGGATTTTCGTCGGCCACCGGCGACGTCGTTGTCTGCATGGATGCGGACCTCCAACATGATCCCACCGCGTTGCCCAAGATGTTCGCCAAGATTCAGCAAGGTTCGGACATGGTCATCGGGAGCCGCTACGTTACCGGCGGAAGTGTCGGCGAGTGGGGCCCGCTTCGCAGGCTGACTTCCTGGTCAGCAACAAAAATGGCGCAGATTCTGCTCAATGCCAAGCTGACCGATCCGATGTCGGGTTTTTTCATGATGCGCCGCGAAGACTTCCTCCACATTCGCGAGAATCTGAATGTGTCCGGATTCAAGATTCTTCTCGAGATTGTGGCTAAGCTGAAGCCCAAGGCCCTTGCCGAAGTCCCGATCGTCTTCCGAACCCGAGTGGCGGGGGAATCGAAGCTTTCCGGCCGGGTGATTTTTCAATACCTGCAACAACTCTGGAGACTATCCTTCCTCGGTCGCTGGATGCCGGAACGCTTCATCAAATTTGCGATCGTCGGTGGAATTGGAGTTGTTGTCAATTTGCTCGGCCTGATCCTGGTCATCCGTCTGTTGGGGATCCGGGATTGGCGGGCTTCCTCCTTGGCCACAGGCATCGCCATCATAAACAACTACGCACTCAACAACATTTGGACTTATCGCGATCGCATTCGCCGCGGTCACCGGTTTGTGAAAGGGTTCGTTCACTATCTCGGATACTCGCTCATCGGATTCGTGCTGACTACCGCGGTATTCACAGGGTTGGCGAAGGTGTGGAGCACGTGGTTTCAGGGCGGGCATCCACAGCAGCAGATTCCCACACCGGTCATTCTGGTGTGTCAGCTTTTCGCTATCGTCTCTGGCACTTACGTTAATTTCTCGCTCAATAACGCTTTTACTTGGAAGCATGAGTTGAAGCTGGCTGTGCCTTCCGCAAAGGACAGCGCCCCGACAACAATTTCGAAGATCTAGCTGTCTAATTAGGGGGCTGCTCAGCTGACTGGAATCGTTCTACGAACCACGCGCTCGTAAATGCTCCAGCCGCTTTGGATTCCCCATGGCAGCCAGGGCAATTCCAAGGGTAATCTTCCTCGGACCAGATTACCCCAATAAACAGCTGTCACTGCCAGCATCAGCATGGTCCAAAGCAATACCATCGCCAGTGGAAATGAAAAGGAATAAATTCTGCGCGAAAACCCCAAAAGCAAGAACAATAGCAGGCTTCCATACGAGCATACGATGAGCAACCGGATCAATCCCGGCGTTTCAGAAATAGGAGTCAGCCACCGCGCGAGCTTATAGACCACCAATCGGGGAATTGCGCCGGGATTCTCTCTTAGGAATTTGCGGGCCATTTGATTTTGCAACTGACTGGCCAGCAGTTCGTCGTGAATAGGTCCGATAATGGCCCAGTAGTCTGGTATCTGTCGTGGTGGTAGCCACAACCCGTGCAATTCCGCTTTACTTAGCACGTAGGGGTTGTTGGCCCCGAGAAGAGTTTCTCCGCTTTCCGTGGCCAGCAATGGTTTCCCAAAAACTCGCTGGTTCCTCCACACCCACGGAGCCAGGATTAGCAAGCAACCTGTCCCTAGCAGAATTGCTCGCCTCCAGCCCGCTCCCCAGCAAAGCAGGAGTACCGCCACTAGCCCCGCCATCGGCACGGCATGGGGCCGCACCATCCCAGCTGTTCCCCACGCCAAGCCAGCGACGAATGCGTACCAAACAGGTGTTTCCTTTTGTGCACGGCAACTGAGAAACATTGCGAGCAAAAGCAAGGGAACAAAGAATGGTTCTGAAAAAGCGGTCGTCGAGTAAAACAGCCAGGCTGGATAAATGGCGCAAGCCAATCCTGATAGGAGAGCGGGTATGGGGCGGAATACCTGTAAGGCGAAGAGATACATCAGTGGCGCCGAGAAACTGCTGAACGCGGCCGCAAGCAGATGCGCAACCCCCGGACGATCGCCAAACAGCAAAACGCCAACGCCCAGTATCAAAGATGTTCCCGGCATTTGCTTCGCTGTTGGGCGGACCACTCCGTCCTCCCAGACTCGCGAAAATCCCTGGCCGTGCATCAAGTTCTCACCGCGAGTAAAGTAGCTCGCTGCGTCGCTCTCAAGCGGCGAGTTTAGACCTTGCGCAAGAATCACACCGGTTCGAACTAAGCCAGCGAAGAGATAAAGAAGAAACAGAATCCCTAAAATCGAGCGCTTCCGCAAAACATCATCGTTAAACTTCAATTTTGCGTGTCCTGACTCGCGAGAATCCGCAATATCGTCCCGAAGCGCAGAAATAGTATCACAGGTCTTGAATCCTGAAATTCTGGTCAGCTTAGTTCAGTATTGAGGGACTGCGATCGGTTGCGTCGAAACGATCAATTCATCATACCAAGCGTACGCAGTGGGGTGATCAAGACTTGTACTTTTTCCCGTCATGTAGTTCAGCAGATCCACGGAGTCGTAGTTGTGGCCTGGATCATCATAATTCAGCACAAATCCCCACATATTGACCCATTGACGCAACGGTTCTCCCGGTACTCCCACCCACGCAAGAATTTTGCTGTTGGGCTTGCCCCAGTCCCCGATCGACACCTGGTAATAAAATGTCATCCACACATTTGGCACGAATCGAAAGCAGCGTGGATCTCTCTTATAGTTAGTTCCAAACGAGCAATTGTATCCGGATTTGGCGGTATCGCCTTGCTGCTTCAGGTAGGGCGGAGTCCCCGCGTTCGTAAACAAGCCTCGCGACCCGCAATCGGTATACATGATGGGCAGTCCGTCCAACCCTACATTCGTTGTTGTAAGTTCCACGCTGCCGCAGGTTTTGGGGAGATAATGAAAGATGGCGATCTTCCAGCTCGTGTTTCCTGACGGATCCCCCCAATCTTGATTCACCATTTCGGGAGATATCCGGAATCGGAACTGGACAAAGAATGTGGAGTTTGGCCCAAAGCTCTTTCCGAAAGCTTGCCGCCAAAACCCGGCCGAGTTTGCGCTGGTCTTCCCGTTGATTTCAAACCGTAGTGATCCGGAACCAGATGCGGTAATGGCCGTGTCCATGGTGCCCTTGTAACTGCCTGAGCCCGCAGGGTACAGGCCAGAGCTCGGAGATTTCGCAGGAACAAACCTTCCGGGCTCATCGAAGCCCTCGCACACGAGAACTCCTGGGGCGGCACAGCGTTTGCGAAAATCTAGAAACGCTTGCGCAGCTCGCTCGCCCTCGGCTTCGCCTCGCGGACCTTTTATTGCTTCGCCGCCGTGGGCCTTGAATTCAACTTCATATTTCTTTCTCTCTCGTTCTGCATTTGCCCTGGCCTCAATGGAAGCAACTGAACCCCCTCCCAGGCAGAGAGTCCAAGCGTCCTCCTGCCAGTCATTCACAAGGGCGAACAATCCTAGTGAGGGAAAATAGCGGAATCGCCCGTGCGTCCCGTTCGGCTGCTGCGTGCCCGGCCCTCCTGGATATGTAACTGCCGCACAGCTCTTTGTGTCCGGATCCAATAGATAAACTGTGCCGCCTCCCGCCCATAGCACCACGCGTTTTAGATCCGGGTCATACGCCATTCCGGGATACAGCGCATCGCGCACCGGTCCGCAGCCGTGCATTCGCATGCTCCAATCAAACGGCGCTCCGTCCGTTAGCCTGTACCCGCCCGCAAATCCGTTCCCCACCGATAGGAAGAGTCGCCGAGTCGGAT
>Ga0210400_10004391_pt1 | contig 12221 bp, 10 predicted proteins | sample IncBWH26MmetaG_FD_155456 | JGI IMG/M metagenome (GOLD analysis project Ga0210400, IMG submission 155456) | Forest soil microbial communities from Barre Woods Harvard Forest LTER site, Petersham, Massachusetts, United States - Inc-BW-H-26-M | ecosystem: Environmental > Terrestrial > Soil >...
CTGAGATGGTCAGTCCCAGCCCGGTTCCTCCATATTTCCGCGTCGTAGAAGCATCCGCCTGCGTGAAGGGTTCGAAGATCGAATACCGTTTCTCTTCGGCGATCCCAATCCCGGTGTCCGCAACTGCGAAGTGCAGCAGGAGATCTTCACCCTCGCGAGCGTCGCTACTCACTTTTAACGCCACCTCGCCCTGATTCGTGAACTTAATGGCATTGCCCACCAGGTTTATTACAATCTGGCGCAGCCGGCTCGAATCTCCCCGCACCACTTCCGGGACTTCCGGCGCCACCTCGCACAGCAGTTCCAGCCCTTTTTCGTCCGCACGCAGAGCGAGCGACTTTAATGTTGTTTCCAGGCAATCACGCAGGTTGAAATCGATGGCTTCCAAGTCGACCTTGCCTGCCTCGATCTTCGAAAAATCCAGAATGTCGTTGATCACGGTAAGTAGGGCATCGCCCGACATCTTCACTGTCTCCAGATACTCGCGTTGCTCCGGAGTAAGCTGCGTCTCCAGGGCCAGATCGGTCATCCCCATAACACCGTTCAGCGGGGTGCGGATTTCGTGGCTCATGTTGGCCAGGAATTCGCTCTTCGCCCGGCTGGCATCTTCCGCGGCCTCTTTCGCCCGGCGCATTTCCGTTTCCGCCCGCTTGCGTTCCACAACTTCCTTCTGCAACTCTTCGGTCCTCTCCCGTACCCGGAGCTCCAGCGAATCGCGTGCCTCAGCCAACGCCGTATTCTGGCGTTCAATCTCTTGGAGCATGTAATTGAAATCCGTGCTGAGTTGGCCTAGCTCGGCCCCACCCGACAGCGGCGCCCGTAGCGAGTAGTCTTTTCCCAATGCCACACGGCGCGCGGTCCAGGCCAGATCGTAGATTGGCCGCGTAATCCCATTCCGAAGCCAGGCAGAAAGCGCGTACACGATGAGCAGGCATGTTCCAGCCATGACCGCAAGGGCTTTGGTAAAGTGAAGGATTCGCCTATGCAAGTCATCAAGATCATCTTCGAGGTAGAGGGCTCCTACGGGATTGCCGTCGAGATACACGGTTTCCGTGTAAGAAAGCGATTTTGCCGCCCATAGAACGCCCGGCTGAGGCAGTTTGGGCGGCGTAAAATGGCCGGTCAGATCGCGACGGACGTACCACGACAGTACCTGCTCGTCTACCCGGTACAAAACCGCCGCGCGAATTCCCGCGCGGACCCTCATTGCTTCTAAAATCTGGCCGCCAACGCTGGAATCGTCGAACGCCAGCGCCGAATTCGCATTCGTACTGAGCAGGTCCGCGGTCGATTTGAGATCGTTTACCTTTTTGTCGCGGAAATCATGCAGGTCATACAGCACGAACGCCGCACAAAACAGCAATATTCCGGCTCCGCCGGTCAACAGCGAGAACAGCAGTAGACTCCGGCGCAGCGAAAGCTTTTGCAGGCTTAACATTGCATTCAAGATCTCCCTGATTTGGGCTTGTCGATCGCTCTCCGTTCCCCCTCAAAGAGCCTCGCCCTTGCTGCCTACTTCGCACGTCGTACAGATCCCAAGCCGGTCTCTGGCTGGATTTCTTCCCACACAAAAGCTATGCCTGCACCTCTTCGAGCGAAGCATGCCGACTTATCAGCAGCGAGATTTTCATTTTGGTATACGCACGTGACCCGCCAGAACCGAGCCGCGTCAGGGAGCCATCTCCTTTGCAATCAATCTCTTTCTTTTTGGGAATCCTTGCGGGACCTCCTCAACCGGGTCATTGAGGCATACTCGTGCCAGATTGAAACTATTGGGAAGGATTCAACTTGCAGGCTGCATGAGCCGAGAGCTCGCTAGTCATCGAGGCACGGAAGCTAGTCCTTTCGCGTACTTCCAGTACCAGGCCAACCTAGAACGTCGGCGAATAAGATCACCGTGGTCGGTTTACGGGTGATGGATACCTTTCGAATAAAGGACATTTCAAGTCCCTCTTTGACCGCCGATTACAGTCTTCGCGAGTGCCAGCAGCCGCGAGCTCACTTTCAATTTGGCGTGTTCCGCAGCTTCCAGATTGATTTCGAAGCGAATTTTGTTTTCTTCCAGGAAAAAGCCGATCATCCCGCCGTTTCGCGCGAAATGTTCTGACTCTCCTACCGTCAAGACGGAAGTTCCCTTGGTTGCCGTTAAAACCTCGGGGATCAGCCGGTTCTCGGCCGCTCCAATGAACAGGATCTGACAGCCCGGAATCTGTTGGGCCTGCTTGATGTGTTGCACGCGCACGACCCTCGCTTCGATCGTTTTTCCGTTCAGGCTCGCGTCCAGCGCCCCGTGCAACGGATCCTCCCCAATCGTGCAATACGTCAGCGGGCTGTCGGCCTCCTTGAACGTTCCTTCCGGCCAGTCCACGAATTGCGCAAAATGGAAAAGAAAGGCCGCCTTGACCTGATATTCGCCAGTTGCATTGGTTTGGGTGGATGCCGAGCGCGCCCCGCCCAGAGCCATAAGCACTCCAAGAATCGCGGCTCCGAATCGCCAGCCTACGCTGTGAATTTTCCACGCCTGGGTTCGGTCTCCCCGTCGCCCACGCTCCCCTCGTACTTTGTCAGGAAAATTCAAAGCCATTTCCTCCGCGTTCAAAATTGCCATGTCAATTTCGCGTAGGCGCTGCGCTTGACCTGCGAGGAATTCACGCTCTGGAATGCGTCGTTGAACTCCACATGGTGATCCCGGAGCAAATTCTGTCCCACGAGGCTCAATCCCACGGATTCCCGAAGCCGCCAAGTCAACTGAGTATCCAGCCGCGTGTAGGAAGCCACCATCTGCGCCGGGAGTCGTCCGACAAAATAGGCGTTGGCATCCCAGGCAAAACCTCGCCACAGTTGAACGTGCGAGCGGAGTTGTGCCTGGTGACCGGGGTTCGAGCCCTCCGCATGTGCCACGGTTGTTGTATCGAGGCTCGTGGGGTCGGTATGCAGATGCATTTGCAGGAAGGAATAGCCGGGACTCAACGTCCAGCGACTCACGGGCTTCCATTTTAGATAGACTTCGACGCCGTCGGTCGTGCCATGCAATTTGTTGTCGAGTAACTTTGGGAAAACCAGAATGGGTGGGACAGTGTCGGTGTCAAGGGTGGGGGGAAGCGGCTCCGTGCTTTCCAGATTATTGTAGATGTTCACGAACGCAGTCACGCCGAGCGAAAGCTGCTCGGTGAGCTGTGCCCGATAGCCCACCTCATAAGCGATCACGTGTTCCGACTTTATCTTCGGGTTTCCGAGCAAAACCACTTCGGCAGGCCCTGGCAATGCTGCGAGAGTCGCGTCCAGCCCTACATCACGCCGGGCGGGCGTGCGGCTGGCGCGCGAGATGCCGACCCAGAAAGTACGGTGAGCGCTGGGAGTCCAAGCTATGTGAACGCTCGGCTGAATGTCGAAGCCGGTGAAATAGCTGTCTTCGAGTTTTGTCCCAACATACAAGTACACGCGGTCCAGTTTGAGCGTAATTTGATCTTGCACAAACACGTTGAAAAACTGCTTCGTCGAGTCGGCTGGAACAAATGCCCCATCCACAGTACCTTCGGTATCGTCCACGGTGCGGCGATATCCCGCGCCCCAAATGAGATCCTGACGGGCGCCAAGCACCAGATGGTTCTGAAAATCAAAATCAATCGTATCGCGAACGTCGGTGCCGTTCGGACCGCTTCTGTGGTATTCGTCGAAATAGAACTGCAGTGCCGTGTCGCACCGGCTCGAAAAAATATGATTCCACCGGCCCAAGATGTTCCCACCCGACAGTGTGGCGAGCCTCTGTACGTTCACATTGTCGGGAGGAGAGAGGATGGCGTGCACGATGATTGCTCCCTCCTTTCCCGTGTACACGTCTCCTTGGGTCGTCAGGGAATCCTTCTGGGACAGCTTCGTGTCTGCCCGAAAACCGCCGTGCAGCAGATGCCAGCCGTCTTGTCCGTTTTGCCCGTTCAGATCGAGGAAATGGTTATTGTTCTGGTAGCTCGTAAAGATGCGATAGTTGGTTCTTCCAGTGATTTTTCCGCCGTACTGCGTTGTGCCGAATCCCTGCGCCTGCGTTCCTCCACCGCCCGTCACCAGAACGCCCGGGGTCTCCTCGGCTTTTTTGGTGATGATGTTGATGACGCCATTTACCGCATTGGCGCCCCATACCGCCCCCCCGGGCCCGCGGATCACTTCAATTCGTTCGATGTCCTCGAGTGGCACGTCTTGCGTATCCCAATTCACTCCCCCGAAAAGAGGCGAGTACACGGCCCGGCCATCAATAAGCACCAATAACTTGCTGGCGAATTGAAAATTGAATCCTCTCGCGGAGATCGCCCAGGTGTTCGAATTGATCTGCGCCACATCGATTCCGGGAACCATGCGCAGCAGATCCGGAATATTCGTCGCTCCCGATTGGCGAATGTCTTCCGGCGTGATCACAAAAATGGCCGCCGCCACTTGCGATAACTTCTGCTCTTTCTTCGAGACCGAAGTCACTTCCACGTTCATCAGATCCTCAATACTTACCTGCGTTAGGTCGCCCGCCGGGGATTGCGGCCCTGGTGAGGATTGCGGTGCGTGCAGTAACGGCGAAGCTTGTCCCCATGCCACTCCGCACCCAACCAGGAGAAGCAAGATCGTCGTTCCCGGCACTCCAGCTCGTAGTGGCCTCTTCGATCGTTTTCCACCCATACCTGATCTCCCCTCTTCCCCGGGAGTTATCCGCACGCGACTCGCCAGTGTCGGGAGAACCATCGTCCGTATCTCTCTTGCAATCAGCGTTTTTTTGTTTTGGAACTGGCTGTGGGATTCAGTGTTTGGTAATTAAGGAATGCGAGTGCCAGATTGGAACAAATGCGCTTTCACCTCTCGCCAGATCGTCTCTATCTCCGCGAGTGATTCAGTGGCCTGCTGCCCCTATCCCTCCAGGAATTAAATATAAAGATACGTCCATAAACAATTCTCATTTGATGCGCGCTTGGTCATTTCTCTAAAGAAATGTGGAAAGTCGAGATGGGAATGGCGACCCGGAACCTCTTATCGAGAGGTCCGCGAAGAGATTTTCAAAAATTAAATCACTAGAAATAACTCACGCCTTACTCTCCGGGTCAATCGCTGCTTGGCCTCCGAAAGATGGTCACATGCGCAGCGAAAATATTCGTACCAGGTTTCCGTGAAGCTGGTGACGCCCGCCCGGAGGCTCTCCATTACCGATAGGAACCACGTCACCCCTTCCTATCCATTTCATGCAAGAATGTGGACCATGAGCGCCCGGCCCAGGCGCCTGCGAATCACCAGTCTAGACGATCCAGCCCTGCCTCAGACGCCGCGGTGTTCTTTCGGCGATCGCACGCCAGGCGAGTGGGGTGTCCCCATTGGCCGGCTCACAAGAATTTAAAGTTGGAGGTGCACTATGAGCGACGTCTGGAAGCAGTGCGAAGGTCAAGTCATCGACAATCGATTCCGGCTGCTGCGGTACCTGGGCGGTACGGACGACTCCGCCGTTTTCCTCACGCAGCTAGCCGGATCACCTTCACAAAAAGCCGCCATCAAATTTATTCCCGCCGGCACTACCGCCGATCTCCAGCTCTCACTTTGGCGCCGCGTCACACAGCTCAACCATCCCCATTTGCTCCGCATCTTCGACATCGGCCGCTGCCGCCTGGAGAACAGGGATCGTCTTTACATCGTGATGGAGTATGCCGAGGAAGACCTCTCCCAGATTCTCCCCCAGCGTCCGCTCACGGCTTCCGAAGCTCGCGAAATGCTCGAACCCGTGCTCGATGTCCTCGTTTATCTCCACGGCAAAGGCCTCATTCATTCACGCATCAAACCTTCCAACATTCTCGCCACCGCCGATCAACTCAAGCTTTCCAGCGACGCTCTCCTCCCCATCGGCGAATCCCGCAGATCATCGAGCAAGTTCGGTGCTCACGACGCTCCTGAAACCGCGGCTTCTCCGCTCTCTGCAGCCGCCGACGTCTGGTCTCTCGGCATGACTCTGGTCGAAACGCTCACGCAGCACGCACCTGTCTTACAGCCCGGAAGCCAAGCCGACCCGGTCGTCCCCGATGCGCTTCCCCAGCCGTTCCTCGATATTGCGCGTCACGCACTACGCCGCGAACCCCGGCGCCGCTGGACCCTTGCCGAAATCGCCGCGCACTTCAATCCCGCGGCCGCCGCCCAATCCGTTTCTCCTTTAGCTGTCCCGCTCTCCACGGTTCCGGCTGTCCCCGCGGCAAAGCTGCCAGTGCCAAAGTCCGACGGGCCTCCGCCAAGACCACAAGCGCAGCCGCCACGTCTCGAACCCGCGAACCTGCCGAAGCAAACTCTGGTTCTTCCCAACTATGTCCTTCCCGTTGCCGCTGTGCTGCTGGTTATTTTCGGTATCATTGCGCTACCGAAAATCCTCGGCCATCGTTCCGACTCTTCGTCGTCCGCTTCAACGGCTCCCGCTCGGCCCGCAGGAACCCCCAATCCGGTCGAGCAGCCTGTGCGTCGTGAAACCCCGCCGGCTCCGAAGACGTCCGCATCATCCGCGCCGCAAAAATCGCTAAAGACCGCCGTAGAGAAAAAGCCTGCGGCACGGCCGGAGAGTTCGCCGGTTGCCGCAAGCACCCGTGCTGCCGTGCGCACTGATACCTTCCCCTCCGCAAATGCGCCACGCACTACCGCCTCCTCTCCCGCGCACGGCGAAGTCCTCGACGAGGTTCTGCCCGAAGTCTCGGACAAGGCGCGCGCCACCATTCGGGGCACCGTCCGCGTGAGTGTCCGCGTTCACGTGGATCCCACGGGCGACGTTTCCGAAGCTGCGCTCGATTCTCCCGGCCCCAGTAGGTATTTCGCTGACCTCGCGGTGAAAGCCGCGCGCCGCTGGCAATTCGCTTCACCCGAGGTCGACGGCCACAGCGTCCCCAGCGACTGGCTCATCCGCTTCCATTTCTCGCCCTCCGGGTCCAAGGCCTTTCCAACGCAAACAACGCCGTAGCGTTGGCCCGGCGACCTTAGCGGAAAAAAGGGTCGCCGCACACACATCGGTTGCGTTGAGCAGAGCGAGTGCTAGTCAGCAAGCTGCCCCCATCCCGAATGTTTTTTCTCACCGCCGCCCGGAGATTCCACAACAACCGCAGCGGCTGGGGCTCGATGTCCCCACCATCGCAGCCCATCCCGGACAGCCTCTGCCCTTGAGCGATTCCTCAAGAATCGTAGCCGGGGCCGCCAGGCGACCCGCACTCTTTCCACAGCTTTTCCCAATTCCAGAGCCCGTACGCCACCTGGTTCGGCAACGGAAATCCGAGCTGATGCGCGAGCATACACGCCTGCCCGCGATGGTGGGCTTCGTGAGAAAGCATGTAGCACAGCATTTCCAGGCCAACCGGCCAAGGCCGGGCCCAGCCGTCTCTGCGAAACTTCTCGACGCGGCCCCCACCACCGCCGAGGGCTTCAGCGAGCATCTCCGCGCAGCGAGCAGCGCTCTCGGCCAATGCCGCACGGGCCTGCTGCGGCGTGCAGTGCGCGCGGTTGAGCTGTCGTGGAACCTTCAAGTGCGGAGCCGTAAGCCTGACCCACTTGGTGCGGACATTGTGCATGTGCGTGAAGATCGCCGCAATGGTGCGGACCTTGCCGGGCGGTTTGGCTTTCCAGGCGGTCGGGTCAAGGTGTTCGATAAGAATCTGGTTCATGCGATCATTGACGGCAAAGGTCTGGACTGCGGCTCGGCCGAGTTGAGTGTGAACCTTTTGTTGACGCGTGGTCATGGCTCCCTACTCCTTGACCTATGATACTTCTGGGCTGTCGGCCAACGTTCTAGGATTTGCGACTGCTGCCCCGCTCGCGAAGACTTCTGGTGAATCCAGGGGGATAGACTCTCTGGCTGGTCATAAAAAGTGGTATGAACTCCGCTGACGTTATTAATCTGTATACGGCCCTTGAAAAATTAGGCGTCGAAATGTGGATCGATGGTGGATGGGGCGTCGATGCGCTACTTGGTGAGCAGACCCGCCCTCACAAAGACTTGGACGTAGCTATTGAGCAGAAGGACGTTTCAATGCTGCGTCAGTTCTTGCAAACGTGTGGGTATAGGGACATAAAGTTGGAGGATGCCAAATCTTGGAATTTTGTCTTGGGGGATGAAAACGGTAAAGAGATCGATGTCCATGTCATCGTGCTCGACGACAAGGGAAATGGATTGTACGGCCCGCCCGAAAAAGGTGAGATGTACCCCGCCGCTTCATTGACCGGGACTGGCGTCATAGAAGGCCGGACGGTGAGATGCATTTCACCTGAATGGATGGTGAAATTTCATTCCGGCTATCAACTCAAGGAAAAGGATTTTCGAGATGTGTCGGGTTTGTGCAAGAAGTTTGGGATCGACTTACCAGCGGCATACGAACAGTTCAACAAATCTGAATAAAGAAGACCGGACGCGGCTTTCAGAGCCACCCTGCACGAACGAGCATTTCGTTCGCCACGTCGGAAACGGTTCGATTCTCGTTCGGCAGCGAGAAATCCTCCAGATGAGCGCGGTCAAGGACGGCATTCAATTCGGTAACACGTGCGACATAGTTGTCTTGCAATGTCCCTATTTCGCGGCCTTGAACACGGTCCTGCATTATTTTCAGGCTGGCGGTCAAGCGGCAAACGACAACCTTCGATCCTGATAAAGCGTTACGACAACACTCCAGTTCTGCCTGGTCTTCTATTGCCCGCGCCAGCAGGAGCCGCCTCAAGCCAACCCGAGCGTAGTTCTCCCACACGGATTGAAGATTGCGATACATCAACTGCTTCTGGTCAACCGAACTTGGCAGATGCACCGTTCCAAGGGCGTCCAAGTCGATTGAAGCGTGCGGGATTTTTCGAACAGCCAGAATATCGGAAGCTTCGGACAGCACGGTTGTCTTACCTGATCCCATTGAGCCGGTGATGATAAGTAGCGCGTCCGTTGGTAGCGCAGCGAGTTTATCTTTGTGGGCCATCGCTGATCGATGGAATGTTCGCGTAGTTTACCGCAATGGACGTTCGATATTCTCTCCAGGAGGCCGGCCTCAAACTGCTTCGTAGTCACCGGGGGCTAGGGACCATATTTGGTAATTGCGGCCCAAGAGCCCTGCGGGGTCGGCGCCGTAACGATAGTCGCGAACATGAACAACCCATGCGCCGGGGTGGGTGCAGCTTGGCGCAACCGAGTCCACGTCAAAGATCATCCAGGAGCTTCCCTGAGGAACGCGAGCAGCGCCCCACTCGGTGAGCTGGACCATTTCCGGCTTGGCGTGGAAATGCGGTGTCATCGTTGACGCTACTCTATTCGTGAATTCTCAAGCAGTCAATTCAGCGTGCCTTAGTCAGCATTACCGAGCCGATGCGGTGCGCAGAGAAGAGCCGCAGGGCCTAAAGCCCTGGGCTACGGCGGGCGCGGAGAAAGCCGCAATGGATAAAACCCGTTGCGCCTCTCCCTTGCAAACGAGCGCGGGGCCATCTACGCTACTGGCGCTGAGGAAACGAAGAGTCACTTCATGCCCGATCTCTCACCGGAACTGCTCGCCCTTGGATTTATCTGGTACGTTGCGTTTCTCTTCTCCACCACTTGCCACGAGGCAGCGCACGCGCTGGCCGCCAAAATTGGCGGGGACGATACCGCGTTTGCGGGTGGACAGGTGTCGCTCAATCCGATACCGCACATCCAGAGAGAACCATGGGGCATGGTGGTGATTCCCATCCTCTCGCTGATCGTTAACGGGTCGATTATCGGGTGGGCTAGCGCGCCGTACAATCCCGAGTGGGAGCGGCGGCATCCGCGCCGGGCCGCCTGGATGGCGCTGGCCGGCCCGGCCACGAACTACACGCTGATGCTGATCGCGGCGGTCGCACTGCGGCTGGGCTGGTCCCAAGGGTGGCTGCACGAAGACGCCGTCACGGGCAAACCGGACTTTGCGAGCAGTGTGCTCAGCGCTTTTTTCTCGCTCAACTTGCTTCTCGGCACATTTAATCTACTGCCGGTTCCACCGCTCGACGGCAGCACGGCCATCATGCTGTTCATGGGCGAGGCACGTTCCCAGCGCTATTTGGACTGGCTGCGAGGGAATAGTTATGCCATGGTGGGCCTGCTGCTGGCGATCGTCGCTTTCCGTTACATCTACGCCCCGATCAAGGCCGTCGCTACGTATTACCTGCTTCAGAGCCGCTTCTGAAGCGCGCTCGCCAGAAATCCGAGATAGCGGATGGTAGGCCCCACTTGTAAACATCCAGCGGGTTGTCTTTTCCCAGCACAGTTTCGAATAAAAGAGTGCGCTCTACGTGGGGATTTTCGTTGGAGCTGTTCCGGAGTGGGAATAGAAGAACCATTTCTGCACCGAAGTGGTGCAAAAAGCGGTGATTCGAAAAATAATTCGAAGCAGGCGCTGCCTCCTGTTGGAAAGAATTCCGTCCCGAAACTAGATTTTTGCCCGGCAGAAAGTGATAACCGCAATATTTTCAATGAAGTCGAGAATTCGAGGCGATCTTTGGGAATCCTGAGAAGGGGCGGTGTGGAGAAGGTGCGGAAGTGGCGCATGGGTTGCGGTGAGGCAGGGCATGGTGGGATTTGCTTCGACAAAGCCGGTTGAAATCGCAGATCAGAAATCATCTTTGACGCCGTGCGTCCTGGACGACGATCCGGCGCAACTGGAAATGCTGTCGGCGGTGATTGCGGGCATGGGGTATGAGGCAATCTCTACGTCTAATCCGGGGCAGGCATTGAAACTGGTGGAACGCGGACAGTGCCGGCTGGTGCTCGTGGATGTGCATATGCCGGGGATGGACGGGTACGAGTTCCTGGACCGGGCGTTACGGAGCGATCCCGGGGTGCACATCGTTCTGATGACCGGAGACTACACACTGGATTCGGCGCTGGAAGCGATCCGCCGGGGAGCGTCGGATTTTTTGCCCAAGCCCATCGACCGCGCGCACTTGAAGAGATCGCTGGACGAAGTCGCGGCGCTGTACGACCAGCGGCGGCGCGTGAGGGCCCTCGAGGAGCAACTGCTGAAGGACCTGGAATTTCACGGCATCGTCGGGAAAGGCCCGGCGATGCTGGAAGTATTTGATTTCGCGCGGAAGGTGGCACGGCATTACACCAACGTACTCCTGGCGGGACCGACGGGAACGGGAAAAGAGCTGGTCGCCAGAGCGATTCATCAAATCAGCCCGGTGAGCCAGCAGAAACTGGCGGTATGCAACTGCTCGGCGATGGTGGACTCGTTGCTGGAGAGCCAGCTTTTTGGACACGTGCGCGGCGCGTTTACGGGGGCCACGGACACGCGGCCGGGATTGTTCGAGTACGCCAACGACGGAACGGTGTTCCTGGACGAAGTGGGAGAAACATCGCTGCCCATGCAGGCAAAACTTCTGCGGGTGATCCAGAACCGTGAGATTCAGCGCGTGGGCTCGCCCGAAGTGCGGCACATCAACGTGCGGCTGATCGCCGCGACCAACCGGGATTTGCGCGCGGAGGTGCTGGCGGGACATTTTCGCGAAGATCTTTTTTACCGGCTGAGCTCGATCCAGATCCGGATTCCTTCGCTGACGGAGCGGCTGGAAGATATCCCGCTGCTGGTGCAATTTTTCCTGAAGAAATACAACACCGCTTACGGAAAAAACATTTTCGGGCTGACGCGGCGGGCGCAGACGGTTTTGCTGCGGCACGCGTGGCCGGGAAATGTGCGGGAGCTGGAGAACGCCATCTCCAGTGGGTGCATGACGGCCACGGGGGATTTCATAGATCTGGCGGATTTGCCGGAGCAACTGCAACACCGCGAGACACGTCCAGTGGAAGGCGGCGATTGGAAGCCGCTGTCGCTCGAAGAGGTGCAAAAGGTGCACATCCAGCGCGTGCTGGGGATGTGCCAGGGCAACCGGCTGAGGGCCGCGCAATTCCTGGGGATCGGGCGCACCAGTCTATACCGCTACCTGAAACGCGACGGCCTGGACACCAGGAAAGAAAAATCAGGAGGCGCTGCGGCCTGAGAAGCAGGAACCAACACCGCTCCAGCAATTGGCGGCATGACGGCGGCAGTAAGTTATGGAACCGATGGGGCCGGGCCGGAGAGCGCGGAGCTCTGGAGAATCTAATTCGCCCCTTCGATGAGCAGAGATTTCACGAGCGGCATGCAGAAGTTCAAGAATAAGGAGCAACTATGAGAAAGGCAATCGCGGTAGCAGTGCTCGCCCTGGCAGCGACATTCGCCTGGGCGCAATCCACAACCACTGACACCTGG
>Ga0210400_10004392_pt1 | contig 12221 bp, 11 predicted proteins | sample IncBWH26MmetaG_FD_155456 | JGI IMG/M metagenome (GOLD analysis project Ga0210400, IMG submission 155456) | Forest soil microbial communities from Barre Woods Harvard Forest LTER site, Petersham, Massachusetts, United States - Inc-BW-H-26-M | ecosystem: Environmental > Terrestrial > Soil >...
TCGGCGAAGGCCACGGCGAACCGCAGCGCTATGTCACACTGGCAAGATTTTTCGCCGAAAACATCTCGGTGCAGGCGCCCGCGCTGGAGCGCACCGTGATGGATAGCGCCGAAGCCGTGAACGGCGCCGACGCGGTGTTGCTGGGATAGCTTTGACGCCTCGCACGCTCTCTGCTCGTGATCCCGACTCAAGGCCGGGACGATTCCTGTTGTACAGCGACGCCAATGTACGTTCCGTTTCAAATTTCAAGTAGCCAATTCCGTCATGGCGAAGAGCGCGGCGACGAAGCAATCCATCAGGCGTCAGCAAAAGTCTGGATTGATCGCTACGCGCGCAATCGCTTGAGTCACTGAGACATGCGTCCGCGTTCCCGCGGCGCGATGCGCCCGGGTTGTGCATGACCCGTCCCCTCGAAAACGAGGGCGCAGGGAAAGCCGGGTGCCCGCCGCACCCGCGGCCTCGTGTGCAAAGGTAGAAAGCACACGAGTTAGAAACCACAGGTTCGCCGGGACACCCGGCCTTCCCTGCGCAATGGTTTTAACGGTTTCCTTCGTGCTCTTCCCGGTGATCGGGCTTGTTTGTCACCGTCGCTTGCGAATTAGATTCGCAAACTTGACGCCGGCGTCGAGGCGTCAGAACCACACGACTTCGCCGTCCGCAGTTGGCGCCCTCGTCAGAAGCGCCGCCCGCGTCCATCGCATCCCGCCCCGCGTCCGTGACGATCGCGATACGCCCCCCGAGTGGGGTGGGATGGGCGCAAATATGGAAGTGATTTGGGTAAGGCGCGAAGGAAAATATATTTTCAGGGAGGACTGGACCGGTAGCATCAGCCTGATCCGCCTCAACAAATCAGCCTGAGCGCGCAGAGACGTTGGGCCGGTGGCCCACCGGGTCCGCGCAACGCGCGGCCCGATGAAGGCCCCCGGCCGGGTGGGCCGATGTCTGGACGGATTGCGCTACGGTGCTTCGCTCTACGAGCCCGGCATGAATGCCGAAGTCTTACTGCCGCTGAAGTTTCGTGATCGTCTTGGTGTCGCCGGTTGCCGTGACGGAAAAGCTGACTCTGTCGCCGGCATGAATATCCTCCAGCGATACGCCCTTTTGTACTTTGAACTCTTCGGCGCCGCCGGTATTCGCTCCGACGGTGCCGTTTTGCGTTTGTTTGATCGCGATGGTGTCATTGAGCCGGTTGATTCCGGTAATCGTGCCCATCAGCGCTTGTTCGGCCCAGGCCGCCGAACCGATGGTGATGAAGGCCGCCGCAGTGGCAAGAATCGTTGCGATCTTCATGGCAGTCTCCAGGTCTGTGAGGTATTCGCGATAAGTTGCAGCGGCCCGATTAGTTCCGGCGGTTCCCGGATTGTGAAGGGAACCCCTGCCGCAACATGCGGCAATTCAGCCGCGACTTGCAGACACGTATGGCGGATTACGGCGTAATCCGCCCACGACTGGGCCGGGCTTGCCGCGGCGTCAGGGTTTGCCGACCAGGCGCACATGATCCGACAAATGCGGCGCCACACCGGTTTCACGCCGAAGCAGTTGCGCCAGAGCGCCAGAAACCACGAAGCCTTCTGGGGCTACCGAGATCACCAGAACGCGACGCAGGCCTCGTTCAGGCTCCATCCCGGTGACTTTTCTCCACAATGCCATAGCGACAGCTCACAGCCTGTGCCCCTTCTGGCGCAATGCGTCGGTCAGGCGCAGCTTGATCGCGTCGGCGGCCTTGCGGCCGACGTCCCGGCCAATCTGCGAGGTTTGCTGCGCAATCCCTTGCGACCGTTCGAGCAGCTTCTGTCCGACCGGCAGGCGGTAGAAGGCCTCCATCTGGCGCATCTCGTCCGTCGTGAAGTTCGTGGCATAGACGGCAGCCGCGCCGTCAAGCATCTCGTTGTAGAACGGCGTATAGGTATCCGCGATCATTGCCGTCATCGCATCGTAGTCGCGCTCGATTTCCGGCCTGTCCTGCACCAACGTGGGCTTGAGGTTGAGCAGAATGACGGGCAACAGCGCCTTGTATTGATCCCCAAGCTTCATCGTGGTCACCAGGCTGCGCGCGGCGCTCATCGCGTCCGGCGATGGCGCTTGCGCGGATGCGCCAAGCGTCAAGCAAAGAAGAACGCCGGCAGTCATCAATATGTGTCTGGACATGCGCTCCCCCTGAAACTATTCGGCGCCGCCGCGAGCCATTGCTTGCCGTTTCGAGCTCGACGGCGGCCGCGGATCATGCTCCGCCGACTTCAAAGATGGACTTTCGCTTTCCTGAATCCATGACATCGACGAACAGGTCGGGCACCCTTTCCGCGCGGTCCAACAGCCATGCCGCACCGGTCATGATCAGAATCCCGGCCGCGCTGACCGCGAGCTGCTCCCAAGCGCCCTTGGTATATTGCGTCAGGATCCAATGCGCGGAAAACGACAGGAAGACGCCGAGACAGAAGAGCGGAAGCGAGTGCCGACCGCACAGGATGAGCGGGTGCAGCCATTTCGACGTGAGCAGCTTCCAGTCGTGCGAGACAAAGTACGAAACAATGGTCGCAAGCGCGAGGAAGTGTGTCAGGCGCAGCATGTCGAGATCGGTCTTGTCGATGGGATAGATCGCCTTGATCATCCACTTCGGCACGAGCGCCTCAAGGAAATGAACATGCCACGTCATCACTATAAAAAGCCCGAACAGAAGCCACAGGACCGCAATCGTCATGGTGGTCCTGGACCAGACGACGTCTGCGATTTTCGCGATCTGTCCGGAACCGCACCATGCTGCAAACACGAACAGGAGCTGCCAGCAGAACGGATTGAAGTACCAGGTCGTGCCCGGCGGATAGGACGCGATGTTCCAGTCGAACATGCGCGACAGAATGTAAAGCACCGCGGACCCGAGCAGGGTCAGGTTCGGGCGGCGAACGAGACACCATATTATGAACGGCGCTGCGAGCACCAGGACGATGAAGAGCGGCAGCACGTCGAGATTGACAGGCTTGTATCGCAGCGTGATCGCCTGTCCGATCAGCACGTCGGGATGCTGAAGAAAGTTGAAGACGTTGAATTCGTTTTCATACATCGGGTTGTCGAACCGTCTCGCAGTCCGCGCGATCTGCGCCGTGAAGATCAGAAACAGCATGATGTGGGCGATGTAGAGCTGGCCGGCGCGCTTCCACAAGCGCTTGAGCGCCGCAAGGAACAGGCCGCCGCGGACGACCGGCGTATAGATGAAGCCGACCAGATAGCCGGAAATGAAGACGAAGAACTCGGCCGCATCGCTGAAGCCGTAGTTGCGCAATGTCAGCCAGGAAACGACATCGTGCGGGATGTGATCCAGAAAGATCATCCACAATCCGATACCGCGGAAAAAATCGAGCCGCACATCACGCTCGACTGGTTTCAATAGCGCTGCAGTTTTCCAATTGGTCACGGTCGCTGCCATTCTTGGAAGCCTTGCTGGCCGGATTCTTGCGATACGTTAACAACTTTAATCGAGGTTTTGCCGTTGCCTTTGATCTGTATCAATGGAATTCGTCGGGAGCGATTTGCGCAAACGCGTCAAGATTTCTCGCTCGCCTCTTCGCCGCAAAATGCTAGCATCCAGGTGTTTCCTGAAGATCGACACCGCGAGTTCATGGCTTTGGTCGGCGCTTCGGCTTCAGTTCGCCGGAACCAAGAAAAGAACGCAGGCTCTCGCCACTGGCACAAGGGAGAACATCATCATGCTCGACAAAGCCCCGAACGGAAAAGTATCCGATCTTCTCAGCGCGCTCGACAAGGCGCTGTGCGCCGGCGAGGTAGAACACGCGGTCGATCTCTTTCAGGCGGACTGCTACTGGCGCGACCTCGTCACCTTCACCTGGAACATCAAGACAATGGAGGGCAAGGACCAGGTTCGCGACATGCTCAAGGCGCGGCTCGCCGACACAAAACCGTCGAACTGGAAAATTGCCGACGGTGAGGACGCTTCTGAAGCGGACGGAATTACCGAGAGCTGGATACAATTCGAAACAGCGGTTGCCCGCGGCTTTGGCCACATGCGCCTGAAGGACGGCCGGATATGGACGCTGCTCACGACCATGAGCGAACTCAAGGGGCACGAAGAGCCACTTGGCTTTGACCGTCCGATGGGGGCCAAACACGGCGCCGAACGCGATCGAACGACATGGAAGGAAGACCGCGAGGCGGAAACTGCCGAACTCGGCTACGCGCGTCAGCCCTATTGCGTCATCGTTGGCGGCGGCCAGGGCGGCATCGCACTCGGAGCGCGGCTGCGCCAGCTCAATGTGCCGACGATCATCGTCGAAAAGAACGAAAGGCCGGGCGACAGCTGGCGCAAGCGTTACAAGTCACTCTGCCTGCATGATCCGGTTTGGTATGATCATCTGCCTTATCTGCCGTTTCCCCGGAACTGGCCGGTCTTCTCGCCGAAAGACAAGATCGGGGACTGGCTCGAAATGTATACAAAGGTGATGGAGCTCAATTACTGGGGCTCAACCGAATGCAAGAAGGCATCTTACGACGAGAACAGCCGCGAGTGGACTGTCGTTGTGCAGCGCGACGGCCAGGAAATCGTCCTGAAACCAAAACAGCTCGTGCTTGCGACGGGGATGTCCGCCAAAGCCAACATGCCGAAATTCGAAGGCATGGATATTTTCAAGGGCGACCAGCACCATTCGTCCCAGCATCCGGGCCCGGACAAATACAAAAACAAGAAGGCTGTCGTGATCGGCTCGAACAACTCAGCCCACGATATTTGTGCCGCGCTTTGGGAAGCCGGCGCAGACGTCACCATGGTTCAACGCTCGACGACCCATATTGTGAGGTCGGACTCGCTGATGGAACTGGGATTGGCCGCGCTTTACTCGGAACAGGCGGTCCAGTCCGGAATGACGACGGCCAAAGCCGACCTGATCTTTGCTTCACTGCCTTACAAGATTCTGCATGAGTTCCAGATCCCGGTTTACAACGCGATCAGGGAACGCGATGCCGATTTCTACAAACGCCTCGAGAAGGCGGGCTTCCTGCTCGACTATGGCGACGACGAATCCGGCCTGTTCATGAAGTATCTTCGGCGCGGGTCGGGATACTACATCGATGTTGGCGCTTCTGAGCTAATTGCTAACGGCAGCATCAAACTGAAGAGCGGCGTGGATGTCCAAAGACTCACGGAACATTCTGTCATCTTGAGCGACGGAACCGAGCTGCCGGCTGATCTCGTCGTTTACGCCACCGGCTACGGTTCGATGAACGGCTTTGCCGCGGACCTGATCTCCGGGGAGGCCGCTGATAAGGTAGGCAAGGTCTGGGGACTAGGCTCGAACACGAGCAAAGACCCGGGCCCGTGGGAAGGCGAACAGCGAAACATGTGGAAGCCGACACAGCAGGAGGCGCTCTGGTTCCATGGCGGTAACCTGCACCAGTCACGCCACTACTCGCAGTTTCTGTCGCTCCAGTTGAAGGCGCGAATGGAGGGCATTCCCACACCGGTTTACGGTGTTCAGAAGGTTCACCATCTTGGCTGATCGACCTGCTCGATTCCTTTGAGCATGGTCCGCCAACGTTGGTCCGGAGTTGGCAGGTTTACAGCATGGCTGACGGAGCCTGAGGATGTCTGCTGATCGGGGTCGGCCGGAAGTGGCCAGACCGCGGCGGGAACGCGATTCGGCCCGGAGGAAGTAAGTCATCCCCAGAAACATCGTTGATGAAAGATGTCGGCACATCGCCGACGGGTAGGACCCGTCAGGTCAACCGAAGAAGAGACCGCGCCGGGAGGGGCCAAGTTGGTCCATGCCTTACTGATGAGGCCCATAGGCCGCTCCCAGCGTGTTGTTCGCAAAGAGCCGCTACGCTGAAGCCCGAACAGATGCGGCAGCGGTTATCGCGGCAGTTCTACCCGGTGGCGTCATTCAAGAACCTCCGAAGTCTCACGGCCGGCGCAGTGCACTCGCCGGCCTGCTGCCCTCATGAGGACAGACCCTAACACGTGAGGATCGCCAAAAGTTCCAGTGCGTTGGCTTGTTATGCCAACGTATGGACGATCACCGGACCGGCCATCGCAGTGGCTGGGCCAACCAGCAGGGGTGCAAGGTCTTGCTCGATCCAGGCGAGGGCACGCCTGTTTGCCTCCTCCGCTCCCGCGTAATTGTTGAAGAGGCTGATCGCCGTTACGGTGTCGTCGGGTGCATAAACCACATAGTAAGCCATGAAGCCGTCAACATCGCTGATGATCGGAATGGCGCCCTCCTTGATTCTGCGCGCGAGTTCTTCGGCCATGCCAGTCCTGGCTTTACCCTGACGAATGGCGGCGTACATGGGACCCTCCTTCACCGGCAAGGCTGCCCAAGATCGCGACTGCGGCGATTGTCCATCACACCCAGGCGGGGCGAGCAGCAGGATTCCCCGCGCACAGAATATTACGCGATCCAGCGTAACCGCACCATCAGGGAAGGCGATCTTTCGCGATGGCGTCTGCCTGTGGCGCGCTTTTCAGACGCGCCAGAGCATTTCTCGGCGTCCGATATTCGGGTAACGCGGACCGGGTGCTTTCGCCGGTGAGGTCAGTTCGCTCGCTACCCGATCGGCTTCAGCCCGGCCTCGATCGCTGCGCGGCGCGGCTCCAGGAACGGCGGCAGCGCCAGTTTTTCGCCGAGCGTTTCCATCGGCTCGTCGGTGGCGAAGCCCGGTCCGTCGGTCGCGATCTCGAACAGGATGCCGTTGGGCTCGCGGAAATACAGGCTGCGAAAATAAAAGCGGTCGATCGCACCGGAGTTGCGGATGCCGAGTTCGTTCAGCCGCTGCTCCCACGCATGATATTGCGTCTCGTCCGGCGTGCGGAACGCGACGTGATGCACGCCGCCGGCGCCCTGCCGCGCGATCTGCAAATCCTTGCTTTCGATGACGTGCAGTTCGGCGGCGGGGCCGCCCTCGCCCATCGCGAACACGTGAATCCGCGCCTCGGCGTCCGGGGCGGCGTAATCGCGCACGCGGCGCATGTTCATGACACCGGTCAGCACCGGCTCGGTGCGCGCCAGATCGTTCACGTTGAGCACGATCGGGCCGAGCCCGCGAATCTGGTGTTCCACCGGCACCACGCTCTTCTCCCATGGCGACGCCGAACCGGCGCCGCCGTCATCGACCAGCACCAGGCGCTGACCTTCCTTATCTTCGAACGGCAGCGTCAGCCGGCCGTCGACCTCGGTGACATCGCCGCTGTGGCCGCCGGCCTGCCTGAGGCGATCGCGCCAGTAGCCGAGGCTTTTCTCGCCGGCAACACGCAGCCCGGTGCGCGAGATGCTGTTGGCGCCGCGCCGTTCCGGTGCGGCCGGAAAATCGAAGAACGTCAGATCGGTGCCGGGATTGGCCTTTCCGTCGGCGTAGAACAGATGGTAGGCGCTGACATCGTCCTGATTGACGGTCTTCTTGACCAGCCGCATGCCGAGCAAGCCGGTATAAAAGGCCAGATTCTCGCGCGGTTTCGCTGATATCGCGGTCAGATGATGAATCCCGGTCAGTTGCATCGTGTCGTCCTCACGCGTCGTTGCGTCACATTTATACCCGGTTTTGGACGCGGTGGCAGATGATGTAGGCTATCTCCGAAGACTTGTTATCTGGAAGACTTATACTCCCCTCCCCGCTTGCTGAGGCCGCACCATGACCGGGCACCTGATCGTTACCGACGAAGACGCCACGCGCGTGATCACGCTGCAGCGGCCGGAGAAGAAGAACGCGCTGACGCGCGAGATGTATCGCGCGATGAGCGCGGCGATCGACACCGCGCAGAACGATCCGGCGATCCGCTGTATCGTCATTAGCGGCGGACCGGGCGTCTTTACCGCCGGCAACGATCTTGAGGATTTCCTGAAGGACGGCACGTCGAACACCGATGCGCCGCGTGAGTCCGACGCCGTGACTTTCTTGTATTCGCTGGCCCACAACACCAAGCCGATCGTCGCCGCGGTCGACGGCATCGCGATCGGCATTGGTACCACGATGCTGTTCCATTGCGATTACGTGATCGCCAGCACGGCGGCGACGTTTTCGACGCCGTTCATCCATCTCGGCCTGGTGCCGGAAGGCGCCTCCAGCCTGCTGATGCCGCGCGCCATGGGACACCAGCGCGCATTCGCCACGTTGGTGATGGGACGCGCGATGAATGCCGACGCCGCCCATACCGCCGGGTTCGTCAATGCGGTGGTGGCGCCCGGTCACACCGAAGCCGAGGCCCGCAAGGTCGCCCGCGAGATCTGCGCGCTGCCGTCCGAAGCCGTCGCGATCTCGCGCAAGCTTCTGAAACCGTCGCCGGAAGATCTGACCCGCCGGATCGATCAGGAAAGCCATCTGTTTGGCGAACGGATGCGTTCCCCGGAAGCAGTCGCCGCGTTCAAGGCATTTTTCTCGCGCAAGAAGGCGTAAGCGTTTTCCAGTCGGCCGAACCATCGCGGCTGCTCTAGGGGGCCTCATGGTTCGAGACGCACGAAGACGCGCTCCTCAACATGAGGGAGTTGGATAGTAAGGGTCTGGACCTCATTTCTGGATGCCTGTGGAATCTTTCGTGAAATCGTAGCACCCGTTCTTTATATTTTGGATCATGAGAAACAGACTTTATCACGCGCTGGCGGCGCTCGCGCTGCTGGTCGCAACGGGACTGGCGCCGCAGGCCTTCGCCGAGAACGCCGCACCGGTGGATGTGCGCATCCTCGCCATCAATGATTTCCACGGTTACCTGCGGCCGCCCGCCGGCGGGATCAGGATCAGCGATCCCGACGACAAGACCAAGAAGATCATGGTGCCGGCCGGCGGCGCCGAGCACATGGCGACCCTGGTGAAGCAACTTCGCGAGAACAGGAAAAACACCATCTTCGTCGCGGCCGGAGACCTGATCGGCGCCAGCCCGTTTCTGTCGGCTATGTTTCACGATGAGCCGACCATCGAAGCACTGTCGATGATGGGGCTCGAGGTCGCCTCGGTCGGCAATCATGAATTCGACGAGGGCAAGGACGAACTGCTGCGGATGCAGAACGGTGGCTGCCATCCCACCGACAAATGCCAGGGGCCGCATCCGTTCCCCGGTGCGAAGTTTCAGTACCTCGCCGCCTCGACCATCGCGACGGATACCGGCAAGACCATCTTCCCGCCCTACGAGATCAGGGAGTTCGAAGGCATCCCGGTGGCCTTCATCGGCCTGACCCTGAAGGGCACTCCTGGCATCATCTCGCCGGTCAGCGCCGCCGGCCTGGAGTTCAAGGATGAAGCCGAGACCGTGAATGCGCTGGTGCCGGAACTGAAGGCGCGCGGCGTCGAGGCCATCGTGGTGCTGATCCACGAAGGCGGCTATCCGACCGGCGACTATAATGAATGCCCCGCCATTTCCGGGGCGATCGTCGATATCGTGAAGAAGTTCGATCGCGCGGTCGACGTCGTGATCAGCGGCCACACCCATCAGGCCTATGTCTGCGAGATCGACGGACGGCTGGTCACGTCAGGCGACAAATACGGCACCATCGTCACCGCGATCGACCTCAAGCTCGATCCGGCGACGCGCGATATCATCAGCGCCAAGGCCGACAACGTCATCGTACGCACCAACAGCTATGCCAGCGATCCCCAGCAGACCGCGCTATTGGAAGCCTACGATAAAGTTGCCGCACCGATCGCCAACCGCCGAGCGGGGTCGATTACGGACACGCTGTCGCGCGCGGCTAACGATGCCGGCGAGAGCGCGCTCGGCGATATCATCGCCGATGCCCAACTGGCCGCGACCCGCGCCGCCGCCAACGGCGGAGCCGCGATCGCGGTCACCAATCCGGGTGGCGTCCGTACCGACATTACCAGGAAGGAAGACGGTGCGGTGACCTACGCCGACGTGTTCGCGAGCCAGCCGTTCCGCAATCAACTGGTTACGCTGACGCTGACCGGAAGCCAGATCAAGGCCATGCTGGAGCAGCAATGGCTCGATCCGAAACGGCCGCGGATTCTCCAGGTCTCGAAGGGTTTCAACTACACCTGGGACGGCTCGAAGCCGCAAGGCGAGCGCGTCATCGCCGATCGCATGTCGCTGAACGGACAGCCGATCGATCCCGCAGCGAGCTATCGCGTGACGGTCAATAATTATCTCGCGGTCGGGGGCGACGGCTTCACGGCGCTGAAGCAGGGTTCCGCGCCTCAATTCGGCGTCTACGACGTCGATGCGCTATACGCTTATTTCCAGGCCAACAGCCCGATTGCACCGCGCCCGGCCGATCGCATCGCGCGAATGAACTGAAAGGCGCCGGCTTATCCACCGCGCGGCTCTTTCCGAGTGGTCGGTGACGCCTTAGATTGGCTTGGATTAGAGCGTTTTCGAGCGAAGTGGATACCGGTTCGCGCGAAGAAAACGCGTCAAAACAAAAAGATTAGAGCCTTGGTTCTGATGCAATCAGAACCGAGGCTCTAGGGGCTTCCTCGAAAGCGCATCAAACGCGCCAGGGTATCGCATGACGACGCTTCTTCTGAGCCATCCCGCAAGCCTCGACCATCTCACACCACCAGGACATCCCGAACGGCCCGACCGGATTCGCGCCGTCAACGAAATTCTCGGCCAAAGCCGGTTCGACGGGCTGGTGCGCGGCGAGGCGCCGGAAGGCAGCCTCGATCTGGTCACGCTCTGTCACGACGAACACTATGTCGACGAACTGCGGCGCATCGCGCCGTCGAGCGGGCTGATTTATCTCGACGGCGACACCTCGATGTCACCAGGCACCTGGGAGGCGGTGATGCGCGGCGTCGGCGGCGCGGTGGCAGCGACCGATGCCGTGATGTCGGGCGCCTACACCAATGCGTTCGTCGCGACCCGCCCGCCGGGCCATCACGCCGAAACCAACAAGCCGATGGGCTTCTGCTTTTTCGACCAGGCCGCGATCGCCGCGCGCCACGCGCAGCGCAAATACGGCATCGCCCGCGCCGCGGTGGTCGATTTCGACGTTCATCACGGCAACGGCACCCAGGATATCTTCTGGGCTGATCCGACCGTGATGTACTGCTCCACGCACCAGATGCCGCTGTTTCCCGGCACCGGCGCCAGCGGCGAACGCGGCGAGCACGACAATATCGTCAACGCACCGCTGGCTTCGGAAGACGGCAGCGCCAAATTCCGAGCCGCGTTCGAGAACGTGATCCTGCCGCAGCTGAAGAAATTCAGCCCCGAGCTGATCATCGTCTCGGCCGGCTTCGACGCGCATCATCGCGATCCCCTGGCGTCGCTCAATCTGCAGGCGGAAGATTTCGGCTGGGTCACGCGCAAGCTGATGGATGTCGCCGATGCCAGCGCCGGCGGCCGAATTGTCTCGGTGCTCGAGGGCGGCTATGATCTGCAGGGCCTGAAAGAATCAGTCGCGGCCCATGCCACCGCGCTGATGGGCGCGTGAAGTCTTCCGGCAAGACGTCTTCCGGCAACAAGTCTCGCCGCAAGGAGTCTCGCCACAATATGCGCGTATAAATATCTTCGAATCGGCGTCGGCAAGGGCGCATCCGGAAAAGCAAAGACATGGCCGAAAACACCCAGGTGGACGTCAAGAAGCTGAGCTTCGAGCGCGCGATCGAAGAACTTGAAACGATCGTCAAGCGGCTGGAAGACGGCAAGGTTCCGCTGGAGGAATCCGTCACCATCTACGAGCGCGGCGAAGCCCTGAAGCGGCGATGCGAGGAATTGCTGCGGCAGGCGGAGGCACGTGTCGACAAGATCACCACCGACGCCAACGGCCAGGTCACCGGGACCGAGCCGCTCGACGTGCAGTGACACCCCTCATGTCAGGCATCCAATTCCCTGAATCTTTCCGGCGATAGTTAATCGCAGGGGGCCTGCATCAGCCCCGAACGCCAGCCGGAAAAAGCACGAAACGATCGCCGTCTGCCACGCAAATTGCGCGGATTTGGGCGAAGTCGAGCGATCAACGCCCTGCGCGGTTGAAAATCCCGGGTTCCATTACCATTGTGAAGTTCCCGTCATAATCGCGGCGGGTTGGCTTTGGCCGCAGCTTTAGTGTAAAGCTTTAGTTGCTATGGGCTGATGAAAGTACCGCCGCACCGATTTTTGACAGTGGTAAGCGCTTCAAATGGCTCACAAAAATCATTGTGAAGGGTGACGCCATCAGGGGTGATGTATATCACATTGAACGATCCGGGGCCCATTTAGACTATCAAATCGGGCCGCGGCCTGCTCAGGTGGCATCCGGCGTCCGGCTTATCTCTGCGCAGAACCTGCG
>Ga0210400_10004394_pt1 | contig 12217 bp, 11 predicted proteins | sample IncBWH26MmetaG_FD_155456 | JGI IMG/M metagenome (GOLD analysis project Ga0210400, IMG submission 155456) | Forest soil microbial communities from Barre Woods Harvard Forest LTER site, Petersham, Massachusetts, United States - Inc-BW-H-26-M | ecosystem: Environmental > Terrestrial > Soil >...
GCCGCGCGCGATCAGTTCGACTCGGCGGAAAATAAAAGCACGCATTAAGATTTCGCTGAGGTCGGCATCGCTCTGCACCAGGTTCTGCAAGCACCCGTGATTGACCTCCACTACTTCCCCGCCCTCGCGCATCCGCGCGCGCACCAAGCTGCGCCGGCCCGAAAGCATTCCTACATCGCCCATGAACTGCCCGGCGGTGTGCACGGTAATTAGCTCTTCCTCGTTGCCATTTGGACGAAGGATTTCGATTGCGCCGCTGATCACGACAAAAAACGGAAGGTTTTGATCGCCCTGCTCGACCACGATCTCGCCAGCTGAAACGCGCCTTCGTTTGCCATGGGCTGCAATGCGCTCGATCTGCGCCGGGCTCAGCGTCGGAAAGAGCAGCTCGCGCCGCTCCGCCGTTAGCGATGCGCTCAGCGGAATGGGAAGCGTGGTACTCATAACCAAATTAGCGTAGCACACTGCCTGCACCGCGCTATCAGCCTCCTGTTGAAAGACAATGGCGGTGGGGAGAATGAGTGACGCTTAGGGTGGACGGGTGGGACAGGAAAAAATCGGGCCGCACAAATCCTGCGCGGCCCGAGCGAATCATTATCGGTAGTTCCTGGGTGCCAAAACTGGGCCCATAGAGAGCTCCGCCGAGAAACGAGCAGCTAAACGAACTCGTGCCGCAAGCCTCGACGGTCCACTTACCAACACCGTCTTAGGCCACCGATTTACATAACGCGGCTCATAGCCCGAGGGCTGCGCTCTCGGGTCCAGCTGTTCAGCGATGCCGTCCAGTCGGGAGGGATACTCGTGCGTATCTAGAATCGCAGGATGATCATCGAATGAGAATGCCTGCACCTATGGCGCGCGCCGTTCTGGAGGCGTATCCTGACGACGAACCGGTCGTAAGCCGGGACTCAGGATGGAGAACGTTATGAGCTCCGCGGAATTGCGACCCAACCCGGACCACAAAATACAACTCCGTCACGCCGCAGGCCCCACCAGTTCTGAATCCAGAGAAGGGTTGAATACGACAACGGCATCGCGGGCGGAATCCCTATTAGGTGCGGAGAAATTAACGTACATCTTGCCGGCCGACATTGACGACCGGAAGCTCGCTGAGGGTGAATTAGAGAGGGCATTCGAAAAAATACGCAAATCCGAAGCCGAGCTTCGAACAATAATCGATGCAATACCTCAGCTCATCACGGCTGTTGGGACCGACGGAAACTTTCTGTATGCGAATCAGGCAGTACAGGAGTACACCGGCCTGAGGAAAGATGAACTCCGGTTGGAGTGCGTTCATCCGGTCTTTCATCCGGAGGATTCCGAGAGATTGCGCGCTCAACGCGAAACGGCGATGTCGCGACGGGTCCCATTCGAGTACGAACGACGAATCCGCCGGAAGGATGGTCAGTTCCGTTGGTTCTTGGTCCAATACAAACCGCTGCTGGACGAACGAGGAGAGGTCAGCCGGTGGTATGCGACCAGTACCGACATCGACGATCGCAAACAGGCGGAGGAAAGAACGAAGCAAGAGAACGTCGCGTTGCGAGAGCAAATCGATCAAGTCTTCATGTTTGAGGAGATCGTGGGCTCCTCGCCGGCGTTGAAAACTGTCCTTTCCAGCATTATGAAGGTCGCACCGACCGACTCTACGGTGCTGATTACGGGCGAAACCGGTACCGGCAAGGAACTGGTTGCGCGTGCCATACATAAGAGTTCGCACCGCGCTGGCCAGGCTTTGATTAGCGTGAATTGCCCCGCGATACCTTCGTCGCTCATCGCCTCAGAATTGTTTGGCCACGAGAAGGGGGCATTTACCGGTGCCTTGCAGCGTCGGCAAGGGCGCTTCGAACTGGCGCACTCCGGAACGATCTTTCTCGATGAAATCGGCGAACTTCCCGCGGACACTCAGATTGCTTTGCTTCGAGTGCTCCAGGAGCGCCAATTTGAACGAGTGGGAGGTACCCGCGTCATTCCCACTGATGTGCGAATTATCGCTGCTACCAACCGCGATTTGGCGGCAGCCATTACCAACGGAACATTTCGCGGCGACCTCTACTACCGCCTAAATGTTTTCCCGATCCACGTGCCGCCTCTCCGAGAACGGAAAGAAGATATTCCGATGCTGGTCGAGTACTTCGTTAAGCGCTACGCGGAGAAGGCGCGAAAGCAAATCAGCAAAATCAACAAAGACACCCTCAAGCTATGCCAGTCCTATCCTTGGCCCGGCAATATTCGTGAGCTGCAAAATATCGTCGAGAGATCCGTAATCCTTTGCACCGGAGATACCTTTTGGATCGATGAGGCCTGGCTTTCAGGCCAAACCGCACCTCGCCCGGAGTCGTCACACCCTCTGACAGAGAACCTGCGTAGCTACGAAAAGCAAATCATCGAGACGGCTCTTGCGGCAAGTAAGGGAAAAGTGGCCGGGTCAAATGGCGCGGCGGCCAAGCTCGGAATTCCGCCATCCACGTTACATTTGAAAATCAACCAGCTCAACATAAAGAAAAACAGCTTCCGGTAATTCCCTCGTTCAACTCGCAGAATTCTGACAGTTTCTAAGATTCTGTCACTCCAAGTTCCTATCCATGCCTTGTTTTCAGTGAGATCCAATTGGGCACTCGCTTGCACCACGGTTTCACCTGGATGAATTGAAGCCCAAGAAACACAAGCAACTTTCCCATTTTCAAAGACTGGAGCTTCATATGGGACAGAGTCGAGAAACGGCAGCCGAAATCACGGAAACGTCCAAACGCCCTTTCCCTGTGGTACCAACGACAAAGATTCTGGCATTAGGCCGATTCGCGTCTCCGCCGACGCCAGAGCAGCTAAAGACGATATTTCCAAAGGAGGTGCCAGCCACGCTTCGTCTTTACCTCGCTGGAAAGATCGACCAATGGTGGGCGCGCCAAGATCAAAAAGGTCCCGTCTTCCTGATGAATGTAACGTCAGTCGAAGAGGCACGCGCCATCCTTGAGAAGCTGCCGTTGGGCCAAGCAAAGCTCATGGAATTCGAATACGTCGAGCTTAGTCCGCTGACCCCTCTTCATTTGCTCCTAACGGAAGGCCGAGCGAACGCCAACACATAATTTCTCGTTTCGACTTGCGGAATTCGAAGCACGTCATCTTCCTGGCTGCACGGTGCGCCAAATGGCTTGACCGATGACCTTTAGGATTGAGACAGCGGCGCGTGGGCGAGTCACGGTATTCAGCCTGTGTGGCCGAATTGAAAAACAGGTGATACCCGAATTGAAGAGGCTTTTTGAATTCCAAACCGACTACCGCGACATCGTCTTAGATCTGAAAGAAGTTGGCATCGTCGATCGCGAGGCAATGCGCTTTTTTATGAGTTGTGAGGCGGATGGCGTGAGGCTTGAAAATTGCACGCCATATATTCGCGAATGGATGGAAAGAGAAAAGGATTGAGTGGCGGCGACGTGGTAGTGACGCGCCGTGGAGAGTCGATCAGGGCGATTCGACTGGCCAGCCCGCAGCCGGGATGCAATTCGAGAGCCAAGTTGAAACTCAAAGGAGAGGTACATACAAGTGAAACCTGACAAAGCAGAAGAAGTCTCCGCACAGACGACGAGGACCAAGTTTGATGGGGTCCTACTGACTATACGCTCGCGTAAGTCCTTCTTCGAGGTCACTCAGGCGATTGAGATGGCCCTGCCGCGCTTCCACATACCCAAGCTGATGGAGTACGTGACGCATGGGGATCGCGCGGGTGTCGAAGCGTACGTCGACTCCACTTCCAAGCCCTTCTCGATCTTCTGGGATTTTGAACAGGGTTCCACAATGCGCCTTGCAGGGATTCCCATCGAGTCGAAGTTCTACCTCGTTGGGAACGCTGTAATTGCACGTGGACTATTCGAGTACAGTGGTGCCGCCGGGCTGGGCGCTCCCGTGCGCATCTGCGTTTCCCAGCGGGACGGGGAGCAGACACGGATCGACATGGACAATCAGCTGTCATTTTTTAGCAAATTCACAGAGATGAAGCCGTCGTCTGTGCCCGCTCTGCTCGACGAAAAGCTGACAAAGTTCTTCGAGGAAATCGCCGCCTAGCAATGCGCGATGATTGGCACTCGGAACGTGGATTTGCATGTTAGATTCTCTTGACAACCCGATCTGGTCCGCGCTTACAACGGAACACCAGTACCTTGCCCGCTCGCACGGCCTCGCGCGACGATATCCGCCGGATGTTTCCCCGTTCGCGGCTTTTCTTCATCCTACGGAGGATGCATTCGTCGATTTACAACGGCTGGTCAGTCCCGGCGAGCACGTCGCGTTTTTTACCGCCAGTCCCTTCGATGTACCGGGCGGTTGGGAAGTCGACCGCTCTCGGTGGATCGACCAGATGATTTGTGAGGCTACACTGGACCTTCCGCCTGTCGCGCCCCTTCCACTCGGGACGGCGGACATTTCCGAAATGCTGGAACTCACAGCTGCCACCGAGCCCGGCCCGTTCTCGCCGCAAACAATCCAGATGGGAAGCTATTTTGGGATACGTGCGAGCGATGGGCGGTTGGTCGCAATGGCCGGCGAGCGATTGCAATCCACTGGGTTTGCGGAAATCAGCGCAGTGTGCACTCTTCCCGAATTTCGCGGCCGCGGATATGCGCGGGACCTCGTGACATTCCTCGCAGCTCAGATTCTGGCCGCAGGAAGGACTCCTTTTCTTCACGTCAAGTCCGAGAATGGCGCAAAAGTGGTTTATCAAAAAATTGGATTCCGTTTACGGGCGGAAATATGGCTAACGGTCATTTCCCTCCGCTAAAGCCGTCGTCAGTGCGAACGTATTCTCGCGCTGACCCGGGGCGTCAAACGGCAAAACAGAAACTCATTCGAAGTGCGCACGACAGCCACACCCGGTCGAAGCGGCGAGAGTTCGACTTGACCTCAACTGTCAAACACCGATTGTTGTTCCTAGTTCTTTTGGCCCCGCTGCCGTTGCCGGCGCAGCGGCAAATTGTGAGTGTGCCATTTCGTTCCGTGAATTCTTACATGCTGGTGGAGGCGTGCATCGACGGCACGCCCGTGACGCTGATGGTAGATACGGGAGCGAACAAGACGATCCTCAATGCGCGATCGATTGGTAGAGTGCAACTTCCGGTGAGTCAGCCGGTGAATCAGGGAGCAGGCATTATTGGGAATGCCCTCCGTTTGTGCGTGCACGTTGAAATCGCGCATCAGTGTATGTTTTCTCAATCGGTTTCCGTGATGAACCTGGAAGATCTCTCGAAGCGCTTTCAAATCCACTTTGACGGTTTGCTGGGGCAAGACATCCTGAACCAATTCCGCGCCGTGCGGATCGACTATAAAGCACACGTGATCGAGTTGGAGCGTTAGTTTGACGGTCTGCTTCTTTTGTCCCAGCGATCTTGCCAATAGAGCTGACAGCGACTCCGCGCGCCTCGGGGACGCCCTTCCGTTACAAACTGCGACCCGTTTTCGATTTGCCGTATGGGTTGGTTGAAAGTGACAGCGTTCGGGTATGAAGACAGGAACGGTTTCAAAAACCGCATTACGAGAAATGGATGAGGTGAACGTTATGGTGATTCCTGTTCCAGCTATTTCGCGCCGCACTTTACTCGCCGGTGGGACTGCTGTAGGTGCAAGCCTGTTGCTAGGGCAAATCGCTGGAGCTGAAAGCTCTGGAGGCGTCGACGGCCCCGGTCTGAAGGAATACGACATCGCTACCAATGGCATGTCCTTGCATGTGACTGAGCAAGGGGAAGGGCCAGCGGTTCTTTTCTGCCACGGGTTTCCGGATACTTCCTATACGTGGCGCCAACAGATGAAAGCCATCGCGTCAGCTGGATATCGAGCAATTGCTCCAGATATGCGCGGCTATGGACGCAGCTCAGCTCCTGCGGACGCAACCCTGTACACGCCGCTGCATACCGCGGGTGATCTAGTTGGGTTGCTCGATGCGCTGGGGATATCCAGCGCTATCATCGTGGGCCATGACTGGGGTGCAAGTCATGCGTGGAACGCAGCGCTGATGCGTCCTGATCGATTTAAAGCGGTGTTCTGTATGAGCGTGCCTTACGTCCCACGTGGGGATGTCAGCGTCTTCGAGCGCATGCGGAAGTCCGGCCATCAAAACAATTTCTACATGTTCGAACAGATGAAACCGGAAGCTGATCAGATTTGGGCTGACGCGGCAGTCACTATTCCAGGGGTTTTGTATTGGGCATCGGGTTCTGCTCCGGCCGATAAGCAGTGGAACCCTATGGATCCTGCGCGAAGCCTTCATCGTCCAGCTCCGGGGCCATTGCCGTCGTGGGCAGAACCAGATTATGTCGCTCATAACGTCACTGAATTCCAGCGTACTGGCTTTCACGGTGGCCTGAACTACTACCGCGCCGCCGAACCGTATTTCTATTTGTCTGGTGCTTGGAAAGGCGCGAAGATCACCCAACCTTCCTTTTACATTGCGGGCAAGGCGGATGGCTTGTCGGGACTCTATCCCCCCGTAGAAAAACTCGGTGTTGGCCTTCCGGGTCTCGTGGGAACTCTCGAAATCGACAATGTGGGCCACTGGGTACAACACGAAGCCTCTGCCGAGGTCAACGACCAAATCGTGAAGTTCCTGCGCACCGCAAACCCCGCTTAAGACATCGGAAGTGATCGCGCTTGCTGCCGGTATCTTCACGTTTCGGTCCCTAGCTTGAAATCCTATTATTCGCCAACCTTGTCGTATCGCGCGTTTAACCACCCAAATTGTAAGACCCTCCCCTGGCACTCCACGATAAGATGATGAAGATGACCGCGCGCAGGCAGGTTTCTTGCATCAAACACCCTTCATGCGGCAATTTCTTGAGAACCTGGTTGAGCCCGACAGACAGTGGAAAGAGGAGAGGCTCCTCATTCTTCGTTTGGCTCCCTTCGATACGAAGCTGAATTCTCGGCCCCCACACTGCAATCGGTGAAATATAGAAAGGTCTTCAACGGGCGCAGACTAACGCAGTTTTATGAATTGCGCCGGAGTTATAAATCCTTTTCGGATCTTGTTCTCTTTCAGCATCGGAAAATGAAGAAACTGCGATGACTTACCCTCTCTCCGCGCCAGATTCATCATCCTTCGCAGCAGGCCGAGATTCCGGTTGATTGTCGCGTGTTCTGACTTAATGCCGATTGGCCTCAGTAAGAGCGAGCACCGCGTAGGCCGTGGCCGCGTCGTTCATGAAGAGGGCGGTGCTTGGAGTCATGTGATGTTCTATGTTTTTGTTTAAGGAGTAGGACTGCCAGAAGCCTTCCGACTTGTTTTGATTACTCGCCAGCCACGCGAGCCCTTGCTTCAGTTGAGGATTATCTCGAGGGATCCCCGCCTGTTGTAGCGCATACGTGATCAGCCCGGTGGCGTATCCGTCGCTCTTCGCTTCCTGCGGGGTACCATCATTTCGTTTCCAGGACCCGGACAGTAACGACAGGCTCCAGCCGCCGTCGACCCGCTGCTTACCCAGCAGTTCAATGATGATCGCCTTTTGCTTTTCCGGTTCGAGGAGTCCGGGGACTTTAGCGGAAGCCCACAGGAGGACAGCGCGATTGATGGTGGTCTGGGCTGCGCATTCACGGTTCAGGTATTCGCGCAACAACTTAAGGTTATTTTGGATTTCAGGTCTCGCGTAATAGTTCCCAGGGGAAGTGCCCGCCGCAAGCGCGGCAAGAGTGGCTCCATAGTAGTCTGAATCGTCCGCTTCCCACGGCTCATTCGCGAAGCGCAGCCACAGCCACGCACCCTTTTTGTTTCCCGTGGTTTGCTGCTCGGTCCACATGTTATCCAACGCCGTGCGCGTGTCGTTGCTGAGTTGGCCGCCCTGCGCGTCATTGCTGGCAAGGATCAGGGCATTGAGAACGGATTCCGTCCCGCGAGACTCGACAGTCTTGTACACCCCGCGATCCGCGTCGCTGTAGAACGGCGCGACTTCCTTCCAAAGGCGTACGCGCTTGGTGACATTGTCCAGGAGCCTGCGTTCGTTCGCGGAAGGAGCTGCCTCGGCGAGCGATTTACGAAGAGCAGGCCGCGAGAGCGCGTAAGGTACCGCTGTGTGACATGACACGCAGAAGGTTTCGTGATCTCGCGCGGCCTTTGGCCATTCCATCCACCAGGCTGCCCTTTGATCGAGGTAAGCAGCGGCGGCCTTCTGGTCCCAGGAACTGGCGATTTTCGTTTTAGGCTGATCGAGGCGATTCGCCATCGCCTTTGGATCTCTGGAGCCAGCGGCTTTAATTTCCATGTGCCAACAGACAGCAATGATTCCCGCCACGAAGAACGCCGCAACGGCGCCTATTCGCTGCACGGTCGCATTCATAGGGATTGTCTCCCTTCACGTCCAATTCGAAAATGGATCGCGCCCATTCGAACCAAGCGCAGGAAACATCAGTCCAATGTGAAGAGGTTACCACGAACAAGCCTGTGGACCGTGAGGGCAACATGTCCGATAATCCGGCTTTCATGATAGGTCTTTGTCAAGAAGGCAAGAGCTCTCCCGGCGCGCTTCGGAGGAGCGCGGGTGGTTCTTCGCCGCGTGTGCTGGCCTCTCCAGGAAGGCGCGTAGTTCTTCCAACTCCCCTTCGACGCGTTCCTTTCGGAACAGCGATTGCAATCCATCTGATAGGTTTCGCAGCAGTGAATTAGGTCTTTACTCGTAACGTAGGGCGACCATTGGGTCGACCCGCATAGCTCGCCGCGCAGGGACGTAACACGCTAAGGCCGCTACCAAAGTCAACATGACTGACACGGTGGTGAACGTTAGCGGATCGCTCGCGGCGACTCCGTAGAGCAGGAGCGAAAAACTGGTGAGCAGCCTGATGAGAATCAGCGCGCCAACGACGCCGATGGCGAGGCCAGCGAGAGCCAGAGCAAGGCCTTGCCCCACGACCATACGAAAAACATCGCGTTTATCCGCACCAAGCGCCATACGGATGCCGATCTCGTGCACGCGCTGGCTCACCGAATAAGAGATCACACCGTAGATTCCGGTGGACGCCAGCAGCAGCGCCAAGCCAGCGAAGATCCCCAACATAATCATGGGGAATCGCTGCGACGACATCGATTCCGAAACAGTCTGCTTTATCGTGTGAACGTTGTAGATCGGTTGGTCGCTGCCTACTCCGTAGACCGCTTTTCTAATCTCGGGCTCCACAGTCGAGGCCTCGAGTGGAGTGCGCACCACGACCCAGGTCCAGGTATCAATGGTGGTCATCCATCGATCCATAATCTGATAAATGGAAACATAGGACTGCGCGGCCGTGAATGGGCTGGAGAATCCCAGCTCCCAGTGCTGCACGTGGCCCACGACTCCGACAATCCGGTAACCGCCGACCTGTGCAAAAGATATGGTGTGGCCTATGGGGTCCGTGTCCGGAAAATAAGTTCGTGCCAGCTCAGTATCAATCACGGCAACCAACGGCGCGTTGACGGTGTCCTGCTCGCCGATGAACCTTCCCCGTATTAGCGGTATTCCCATAACTCGCTGGAAATCGGGGCCGGTGATAAAACCCAATGTTCTTGGCGCTTCTGCGACAGAGGCAGGCCTGCGGGAGTCAACCCAGAAAGGGAGCGAGTTGACCTGATGGCTCATCGGCACAAGTGTGCTTAGATCTGCCGATTGAACTCCAGGAATCTGGCGAATGCGCTCAATCAATTGTTGGAAGGCGGTTCGCACGCCCACGCCGTTCCCAGTCGCCGAAGGGGAAAGACCTACTTGAAAAGTAATGATGTTGTGAGCGTCAAAACCGAGATTAGCCTTCCACAATTGCTGGATGGTGCGGAACAGCAATCCGGCGCCTGCCAACAAGACCACCGTCAGCGCCATTTGAATGACCACCAGGCTGCTTTGCGCGCGTTGATGCCCTGTCGTGGATCCGCGCGCTCCTTCCTTGAGCGAGGTTTGAAGATCAACTCTCGAACTCTTGAGTGCGGGCGCAAGACCAAACAGAATCCCCACAACTATCGAAATGCCGAGGGCGAAAAGCAGCACAGAAACGTTCACGCGGACGTTCTCGCTGCGCGGCAGACTTGAGGCCGCGGCCGCCAGCGCCGCATTGAGCCCCCATTTTGCCGCCACCACCCCCAACCCTCCACCCAAGACAGAGAGAAGCACGCTTTCGGTCACAAGCTGCCACACAATGCGCCCACGGCCTGCGCCAAGAGCCAAGCGAATCGAGAATTCGCGCGTTCGGGCCGCCGTGCGGACGAGCAAGAGATTGGCAACGTTCGCGCACGCGATCAGCAAAACCACACCGACCGCTCCCAGCAATAGTAAGAGCGTTCCGCGCACATCGCCGACAAGTTGTTCCTTAACAGGCGTAAGCTTCGCTCCTAGCCCTTCCTCCATGTCTGGATGGAGCCGATCGATAGTTTCTTGGACCGTGTTCATCTCCGCTTCTGCCTGGCCCATGCTCACTCCAGCCTTTAATCGGGCAACGCACACGACGTTGTGAACAGTGCGATCGTTCTGTTCTACGAGCTTCCTCTGTCCAATCGGCGTGTAAATGTCCGCGTCATCAGTGCCAAAACGAAAGTCCGGCGGCAGAACGCCGATGATGGTAGCCTCGACGCCATCCAGGACGATGGATTTGCCCATCGCCGTCGCGCTGCGTCCGAACCGATCTCGCCACAGGCTGTTGCTGATGATGACCACGGGCGCTCCGCCGTTGCGGTCTTCCTCGGTGGAGAATTCTCGCCCCTGTGCTAACTCGACGCCGAGCATAGCGAAGAAGTTCGCAGAGATTTCTCTACCCTGGAGGTGTTCAGGAGTCCCGGGACTCGACAAATCGAAGCCTCGCCACGCGTACGCCGCCATTTTCTCGAACGAGCGAGCGCTGCGCTGCCAATCCACAAAATCAGCGTAGGAGAGATCCGTGATGCTCTTCAAATTGTTATTATTCAGCCAGACCATCACCAAGCGATCCGGTTCGCGGTAAGGCAGTGGCGCCAACACGACGCCTTGCACTACGCTGAAGATCGCAGTGTTCGCGCCGATGCCGAGCGCAAGAGTGAGGATGGCAACAGCGGCGAACCCAGGGTCCTTACGCAACAAGCGGACAGCGAAGCGCAAATCCTGCCAACAACTCTCCACAAAAGATTCCCAGCCGGCGGCGCGGACGACTTCCTTCGCAACTTCGAGACTCCCGCGCTCCAAGCGCACGGCGCGAAGTGCTTCCTTGCGGCTCATGCCCTGCTTTATCTTTTCCTCGGCCGCCATCTCCAGGAAGCCGTTTACTTCTTCGTCTAGTTCCTGGCTGACCCGTTCCTTCCGGAACAGCGACCGGAGCCCACTTGCTATGTTTCGCACGAAGGACATGATGCCTTACGAGGCCTCCAAGATTCTGGCGATCGCCGCCACTTGCCTTCCCCATTCTCGTGTTTCGCTGTTGAGCCTCTTTCGTCCTTGGTCTGTTAGGACGTAATACTTCGCGCGCCTGCTGTTCTCGGTGGCTTTCCATTCGCTTCTGATCAGTCCATCTCGTTGCAACCGCTGAAAGGCGACAAACAGCGAACCGGCGTTGAGGCGGAAAACGCCGTTGCTCATCTGTTCGAGCCGGACGGCGATCCCATATCCGTGCATGGGTTCGAGTGCCAACGTTTTCAGAATGAGCATGTCCAGAGTGCCTTGCACGAGATCACTCGGCTTGTCCGCCATGGACGCATTCCTCCTGGTCCTCAGGAGGAAGAATACGCCTCTCCTACTGATTGTCAAGGGGAGAGCTTGGAGAGAATCTATGCTGGCGGGGGCGCAATTAGGCGGTCAGTGTGGTTAGCTTCTTGGCCGATTGGCTTTCGTTCTTCACTTTGTTTTTGGCTTTCGACAGCTCCACTCGGACGGTTGTGGCCAACCTTGCGGCATCGACTTTGTACCGCGCGGCTGCAACTGCGGGGACTGAGTTTTTCTCAAGTGATTGCCTCGGGTCTTAGCCGGAACAATATAGGTCGGAAACGAGAGCGCAGATGACGAGAAAACGATGGACGTCTCCGGGAGTCATGGCTGGCACGGCAGCCGCTGCTATCTTCTCGTAGTCCACAGTTTCAGCACTCCACGAAGCTTCGCTCTTTCTCTTCCTATGCGTAGTTTGCTCAAAATGAATTGTCAAAGACGGGCTACTTTGCAATGACGAAATCTGCACTCTCGCCCTCCGCGGAGTTGGGACCGATCCACACGCTGGCACTTGCCGGCTCAACCAAATCGAGCATATCAATGTTCCAGAAGGC
>Ga0210400_10004395_pt1 | contig 12214 bp, 10 predicted proteins | sample IncBWH26MmetaG_FD_155456 | JGI IMG/M metagenome (GOLD analysis project Ga0210400, IMG submission 155456) | Forest soil microbial communities from Barre Woods Harvard Forest LTER site, Petersham, Massachusetts, United States - Inc-BW-H-26-M | ecosystem: Environmental > Terrestrial > Soil >...
GGCCAGGGCGTCAGGCACGGTCATGGCCTGAATGGGGAACGGGGTGGTGATCGATCGTCGCTCGAGGGCGGCGACGAGGTCTGAGGGGACGCCGAGGTCGGCGAATGAGGGAGGCATATGGGCGCGCTTTCGTGCGAGGAGTAACTGAGTACGGAGCGCAGAAAGAGATAAAGAAGCGAGTCAATCACGACTCATCGCGCACCAGGGCTACCCCACCTTAGTTGGTCTTGGACCTCGACAGGGCGCACCCCGGCCGGAGACCCGCTCAATTCAGGATTTGTCGGCTAGTCGCAGGCGGATGAACTCGATGACGGCGGCCGTCCCGTCGGCCAGGCTGGTCCACGGCTTCCAGCCCAGATGTATGGCCGCTCGGGCCGGGTCGAGGCTGCTCCGGAGGAGCTCACCCTGCCGCAAGGGGGCATGGGTGGGCGTGGCCTCGACTCCGGCCTGGGTGACCATCTCGCCGTAGAGCTCGTTGACCGACGTCTCCTGGCCCGTGCCGATGTTGCATACCAGCCCGCCGCCCTTGGTGGCGGCCCGGACGAAGGCGTCGACCACGTCGTCGACGTACACGAAGTCACGGGTCTGCTCGCCGTCGCCGAAAATGGTGACCGGCTGCTCACGCAACAGGCGCTCGGCGAAGATGGCCACCACCCCGGCCTCGCCGTGGGGATCCTGTCGAGGCCCGTACACATTGGCCAGGGCCAGAGCGCAGAACTCCAGCGAGTGCAGCTCCCGATAGGCGACCAGATAGTCGACAGCCGCCTTCTTGGACACCCCGTAGGGCGACAGGGGTCGATGAGGCTGCGCCTCCGACACCGGCAGATCGGCCCCATCGGGCTCCCCGTACAAGGTGCCCCCGCTGGCGGCGAACACCACCCGGCTCGACGCCGCCACCCGGGCCCCCTCGAGCACGCGGAGGGTGCCGAGCACGTTGACCTCGGCGTCGAACACCGGTTGGGCCACCGACACCCGAACATCGGCTTGGGCGGCCAGGTGGAACACCACCTCGGGTTGGCGCTTCACCATGAGATCGACGATCTCGGCCGAGCGGACATCCAGATTGTGAAAGGACAGGTTCCGACCGGCGGCCGATCGGGCGTTGGTCAGGTTGGCCAGCGAGCCGGTGGAAAGGTTGTCGACCACATCGACGGAATGGCCTTCGGCCAACAGGCGGTCCACCAGGGTGGAACCGATGAAACCGGCGCCCCCGGTGACTACGGTGCGCACGTTCTCAGATTCCCGAAGGGACCCGCTCGCCGTCGACGACGGACCCCGACGGCATGACCACCTCGGCACCGATGACGGAGAGCGGTCTGATAGAGCATCGCTGACCGATGGTAGCGCCCGGACCCACGATCGAGCCTTCCACTGTGGCCCGGGCGGCCACCCGAGCTCCGGGGAGCAGGACCGAGCCGAGCACGGTGGCGCCCTCCTCGACGATGGCGCCACTCCCGATCACCGAGCCACCCACCACCGAACCGGCCTCCAGCCGGGCACCGGAGGCCACGAGAGATCCGGTCACGATGGCCCCCTCGGTGGAAACCTCACCGGTCACCCACACACCCTCACCGGCACCGGGATCCAAGGTGGCGCCCGGAGCGGGAATGGAGTTGCGCCGGCCCAACAGCAGATCGAGATGGGCTCGGAGGTAGGAGGCCGGGGTGCCGGTGTCGATCCAATAGACGTCGGAGCCCATGGCGAACAGGGTTCCCGCCCCCACCAGCGTCGGGAACGTCTCGCGTTCGATCGAGACCCGTCGACCCTTGGGAATGCGGGCCAGCACCTCGGGCTCGAGCACGTAGGTCCCGGCATTGATCAGGTTGGTCGGTACCTCGTCTCGAGGCGGCTTCTCGATGAACGCCTCGACCCTTCCCTGGCTGTCCGTGGGGACAACGCCGTACGACGACGGATCGTCGACCGGAGTCAAGCTGATGGTGGCCTCGGCGCGGTGACGGTGATGGAAGTCGACCAGCTCGGTGATGTCGAGGTCAGTGAGCACATCCCCGTTGACGACGACGAACGTCTCGTCAATGCCGGCATGGTCGGCGGCGAACCGGATGGCTCCCGCGGTATCGAGCGGCTCGGGCTCGACGGCATAGGACAGGCGGACCCCGCCCACGGAACCATCGGGATAGGCGTTGATGAAGGCGTCCGGCCGGTAACCCAGCGAGAGAACGGCTTCGTCGATTCCATGCCGGGCCAACTGGTCCAGCACCCGTTCGATCATGGGTTGCTCCATGACCGGGAGCATTTGCTTGGGGGTGGTCAGCGTCAAGGGGCGAAGCCTCGTCCCCTCGCCGCCCACCAGGACGACGGCTCTCACTTCGTCGTTCCGCTCTTCCCTGTCGGTGCCGTCGTAGTGGTCGGAGCCCTGGTGGTGGGCGTTGTCGTGGTGGCCGGCGGTGCCGTGGTCGAAGTGGGCGTGGTGGTGGAAGTCGGCGCGGTGGTCGAGGTGGTCGGAGCCGTGGTGGCGGTGGACGGCGCGGTCGTCGTGGTGGACGGGCCCGAAGCGGCGGTGATCAGGCTGGTGATGGTCGACGCCGGCGGCTTGGGCACGTTGGCGTCAGCAGACACGAAGGCGATGGTGATCATCTGTGCATTGGAGAACTTGACCTGGGTCGGATCGCCGCTGGCCACCGTTCCGAGCTTCGACTCGAAGTTGGGCCAGGTCTTCACCGTGACGAACCCCTGCTGCCCGGCCTGGGGCGTTCCCTTGGGGCACTTGTCTCCGTTGGACATGAGCGCCTTCCCCGGATATTGGAAGGTTGTCGACGAAAGGGCGAGACCCTTGTACTCGGAGACGAACTTGCCCAGTACGGCGTTTCCGCCCGACTCGGACTTGTTCTTGGGAGCCACTGTGATCACTCCGGTGCCATCGGTGGTGAAGCCGGAGGTGGCACTGGTATCGGTCGGCAGATTGGGCTGCATGGTCCCGCATATGTCGATGCCCAAAGCCACGTGCCACGTGTCAGACGTGGTCGGAGCTCCCGCTGACGAGGAGTTGGGATGGCTGCGCTGATAGCGGCTGAAGCCAACCAGCAGGAGGCCGACGATCACGATGACAGCCAGGCTGGCATACCAATTGATGGGTGCTTGCCCGCGATAGGTACGGCCGCCCCCGGTGGACGCCGCACGCGCCACCCATTTGCCTGTCGAGTCGCTGGGCATCGGGACGCCACCCTACAACCTGTGGCTCCTCGGTCTCGCACGGCTGACCGCCGGTGATCGGTCTTTGTCGGCAGCCCGGCCGGGCCTGGTCTACCGGACCGGGTTCAGGTCAGCGCAGGTCCGGGTGCAGGTCAGCGCGTCGCGTGGCGCAAGTCAGCGCATTGCTTGGCTCAGGTCAGCGCGTGGAAAGGCGACGGAAACAGGCCAGGAGGCCGCGCACGCCGATTCCCACAGTGACCAGCGGCAACAAGAGTCGCCTCCAGCCCATCGTCGAGCGCCAGGCGAATCGGAGGAGGGAGCGATGGTGCTCCACGATCATCCGGAAGGGGTAGTGGTCGGTGGAGACGCCTTGGACGTGGAGGACCTCGGCGGCGGGGACATAACCGGCCCCCCAACCGGCACCCGCCAGACGCCAGCACAGATCTACGTCCTCGGCGTACATGAAGTAGGCCTCGTCGAACCCGCCCACGGCCTCGAAGGCCGACCGGCGAACGAGGAAGCAGGATCCTGACACCCAATCGACCCGCTGAGGCGTGTCGTCGGTCGGGGCCATGTCGCTGCGCTGATAGTTCCTGGTGAACCGGTTGTCGGGCATGAACAGACCCAGAAGGGCGTGACCACCGGCGTCGATCAGCGACGGGAACTGGCGGGCCGACGGGTACCGGTCACCGGTCGGTGTGCGGATCAAGGGGCCCGTCACCGCCACATCGGGCTGCTGGTCCAGGACGGCGACCAGCGCGGCCAGGGCGCCGGGGTGGATGGAAAGGTCGGAGTTGCACACCAGGATCAGCTCGGCCGTGGAGGCGGCCACGCCGCGGTTGGCGGCGGCGCCGTATCCGAGGTTCCGGCCCGGTACCACCACCTGGACCGCCGGGAAATCCCGGGGGACCCGGGCCACCGACCCGTCGCGGGAGCCGTTGTCCACGACGACCACCTCGGCGGGCGACTCGGCGACCAGCGTTCGCAGGCACTCGGTCAGCGCCGTTCCCGATTCGAAGTTGACCACGACGGCGGCGACCCGGCTGGCGGCTGCAGGGACGATGTCCTCAGGGCCCCCAGCCGGCACGCTCACGGATCGAGCCGGGTGAAACGGAACTTGATCAGCGCTTTGAGCGCGCCGAACCCGTCCCGCCAGGTGATCTTCTTGCCCTCGGTGGCCTCACGGCCGGCATAGGAGATCGGCACCTCGTAGATCCGGAACCCGCGGCGGAGCACTTTGGCCGTGATCTCGGGCTCGAAGTCGAACCGGTCCGATTGCACGACGATTCCCTCGATGGCCTGACGGTCGAAGAGCTTGTAACAGGTCTCCATGTCCGACAGCGTCGAGGAGTAGAGCACGTTGGTCACCAGGGACAAGAAGCGGTTGCCGATCCAGTGAAGCGGCAGCATGTTCCTTCGCTCGCCGGTGAACCGGCTGCCGTAGACGACTCGGGCCTTTCCCCGAAGGATCGGGTCCAGCAGCCGGGGCCAGTCTTCGGGGTCGTACTCCAGGTCGGCGTCCTGGATGAGCACGAGGTCACCGCGGGCAATGGCCAGCCCGCTCCGGATGGCTGCCCCCTTGCCCCGGTTGACCGGATGGGTCAGCACCCGGACGGTCGAGTCCTCCACTGCGGCCAGCACCTTGTCCGTGCCATCCGACGAGCCGTCGTCGACGGCGATCACGTCGACCACCAGCGGGATGTCGACAGCCCGGATCCGACGAATGATCTCGGCCACGGTCGCCCGCTCGTTGAACACCGGGACGATGACGGTCAAGGTCCGGTATTGGCGGATGGGATCTGGGAACGCGTCGACTCCGTCTTGTTCGCCCGTACCACCTGTCGCGCCCATATCAGCCTTGACCTTTCTGGCCGCCGGTCCTGCTGGGAGGACCGCCGGCAGTTGCCGAACGACCCCGGCCATCACTGCCGAGGTCCGAGAAGTATGCCGCCGTCTGGAGCAAGCCGTCTTTGAGTTGCACCTCGGGACGCCAGCCGAGTGCGCTGGTGGCCAGGGAGATGTCCGGCTTCCGCCGGGTCGGATCGTCGATGGGCAGCGGCTCGTGCACGATCGACGAGGTGGAACCGGTGAGCTCGACAATCAGCTCGGCCAACGCCAACACCGTGTGCTCATCGGGATTCCCGATGTTAACCGGACCGGTGAGATCCGAGTCCAACAAGGCCAGGAGCCCGCGAATCTCGTCGTCGACGTAGCACAAGCTCCGGGTCTGATCACCGTCGCCGTACACGGTCAGGGGGTCGCCTCGCAGGGCCTGCACGATGAAGTTGGACACGACCCGACCGTCGCGAGGGCGGAGGCGGGGACCGTAGGTATTGAAGATCCGGACAATGCCGACGTTTGTCCCCAGCGTGCGATGGTGAGCCATGTTGATCGCCTCGCCGAACCGTTTGGCCTCGTCATACACGCTACGGGGGCCCACCGAGTTCACGTTTCCCCAGTACGACTCGGTCTGAGGGTGCACCGCCGGATCGCCATAGATCTCGCTGGTGGAGGCCAGGATGAACCGGGCTCCGGACCGTTGGGCCAGCTCCAGCCCCCGCCGGGTCCCCTCGCTCCCCACAGCCAGGGTCTCCAACGGCCGCTCCAGGTAGTCCGGAGGCGAGGCCGCGCTGGCCAGGTGGAGGACGGCCCCGACCGGGCCCTCGACCGGGAGCTCGGAGGCCACGTCCGCTCGAACCAGGGTGAATGCCGGGTTGTCCTCGAGATGGGCGATGTTCTCGCGCCGGCCGGTCGAGAAGTCGTCCACACAGACCACCGCGTCGCCCCGATCGATCAGCCGGTCGCAGAGATGAGACCCGAGAAATCCGGCACCGCCGGTGACCACAGCACGCAGGCTCATCGTCGCCCGATACCGGTGTACTCGAATCCGATGCGCCGGAGCTGGGCCGGATCGAGGAGGTTGCGAGCGTCGATGACAACGGCCGAGCTCATCACGTCCCGTACCTTTTCGAACTCGAGCCAGCGGAACTCGTCCCACTCGGTAAGCACCACCACTGCGGCGGCACCCTCGCAGGCCGCATAGGCGTCGGGCAGGGCACGGACCTCGATGTCGCTCACGCCGTCGAACTCGACGACCGGCTTCGACGCCTGACCGGGCGGAACCGAGACGGTGGGATCGTAGGCCTGGACGTCTGCACCGCCTTCCACCAAGCGGCGCACGATCTCCATGGCCGGGGAGTTGCGGAGGTCATCGGTCCCGGCTTTGAACGTCAGTCCCCACACGGCGATGGTCACGCCGTCCAACGAGCCCCCCACGGCGTTCTCCACCTTGGCCACCACCCGGACGAACTGCTCATTGTTGGTCTGAATGGCTCCTTCGAGGAACGAGAAGTCATAGCCCGCCTGTTGGGCGATATGGACCAGGGCTTTCGTGTCCTTGGGCAGGCAGCTTCCGCCCCACCCCGGGCCCGGTCGCAGGTACTCGAACCCGATTCGCTTGTCATAGCCCAGGCCCAGGATCACGTCCCGGACGTCGGCACCCACCGCCTCACACAGCCCGGCCACTGCGTTGACGAAGCTCAACTTGGTGGCCAGGAAGGCATTGGACGCGTACTTGATGGTCTCGGCCGTGGCCGCGTCGGTGATCAGCAGCGGAGCGTGGGTTCCCGAGAACAGCTCCCCGACCCTGGCCGCCGCGGCCTGATCCGCCGCGCCCACCACGATGCGCTCGGGATGGAGGCTGTCGGAAACTGCCGTTCCCTCCCGCAGGAATTCCGGGTTCGACACCACGGTCACGTCGTGTCGTCCGAGGACGCGCTCCACCACCATGGTGGAACCGACGGGCACGGTCGACTTGTTGACGATCACTGCGCCGGGCGACAGGTGGGGGGCGATCTCGGCGGCCACCGACTCGACGAAGGAGAGATCGGCCGAGCCGTCATCACCTTGCGGCGTGGGAACGCACAAGAAGACGAATTCGGCACCGGCCACGGCGGCGGTCGCCCCCGTCACGAAGCTGAGGCGGCCGGCCGCTTGGCCCTCGTGCACCAACTCCTCGAGGTGTTCCTCGACGATGGAGATGTGTCCCTGTTGCAGTCGCTCGATCTTCCTGGCGTCGGCGTCACCACAGGTGACCCGATGCCCGAGGTGGGCCAGAGTGGCCGCGGTGGGGAGTCCCACGTATCCGACCCCGATGACGGCGACGGATCGGACGCGGCCGTGCGGGAGGACCCGGAGGGCCGCCCCTCCTTGTCCGAGGAAGGTGCCGGGTCTCCCGGCCACGGGCGCGACACCAACAGCCCCCGATGTGCTCCCCTTCGATTCGGATGGCTCGTCGGCCCTTCCGCTGGCGACTTGTCGCACATGGCCCAATCCGGTCAAAACGCTCCCTTGGTTCGCTGAGTGCCAACTCCAACCGACAACACCGGCACCAGCCGGGCCAGAGCATCGTTCCACATCGGGAGAAGGGGCAGCCCGTCCAGACGCAGTGCGGCGTTGTCGAGCCTCGAGTTCGCCGGCCGTGGAGCAGGGCGGGGCGGATCCAGCTCCGACGTGGTGATCGGCTCGACCCGTTCGGGATCGAGGCCGGCGGTAGCCAGAACGGCTTGGGCAAATCCGAACCAGGATGTCTCGCCCTGGTTGGTCACGTGGAACGTGCCGGGGCGCCGGTCGAGGGCCAACCGGACGATAACCGGCGCCAGATCGGCGGTGAAGGTGGGTGACCCGTGTTGGTCGTCCACGAATCTGAGCGGGCCGCCTCCTGGCTTGGCCGCCAGGGCCAGGACCGTCTTTGTCATGTTGGACCCGTGCGCCCCGCTGACCCAGGCCGTGCGCACCACCGTTGCGCCCGGGCAGTACCGGGCCACTTCGATCTCGCCGCCCAGTTTCGAGCGTCCGTAGACCGATCGTGGATTGGGCGCGTCGCTCTCGACGTACGGTCGGTCGGCGTCGCCGTCGAACACGTAGTCGGTGGAGACGTAGAGCAAGTGGGCGCCGGACCGGGCGCTGGCCTCGGCCATGTGCCGCGTGCCCCGGGTGTTCACCGCGAATGCCGTATCTGGGTCGGACTCGCAGGCGTCCACCGCCGTGTAGGCCCCGGCGTGGATCACCACGTCCGGAAGGAATTCGGCGAAGGCCCTGTCGACGGCGTCGTGGTCGACCACATCCACGGTGTCGATGTCGGTGGCCAACACCTTGACCGCATCGGGCGACCCCATGGCATGGCCGGCGGCCAGCGCTACGGCCGAACCCGAATCGCCGCCGTCGGGTGGACGACCGGCCAGGACGGCCTGGAGATCCTGGCCGAGCTGCCCGTTAGCCCCGCTGAGCAGGACACGAAGCGGGGTGCTCATGGCTTGTTCGGCGACCATGCCCCCTCCACCACCGGGGCCCGGTCGCGCAGCGGCTCCCACCAACTGCGATGGTCGGTGTACCACTTGACCGTCTCGGCCAATCCCTGGGTGAAGTCGATAGTCGGCTCCCAGCCCAGGGCGCGGCGGATCTTGGAGGAATCGAGCAGGTAGCGGCGGTCGTGACTGGGGCGGTCGGGCACGATCTCTTTGAGCGTCGACGGACGACCGGTGGCCGACAACACGGCATCGGCCACCTCGTCGATGCTGGCCTCGAATCCGCTGCCCACGTTGTAGGTCTCTCCCAGCGCACCGTGCTGGAGCACGGACTCGATGGCTCGGCAGTGGTCGTCGACATGGAGCCATTCCCGTCGGTTCTGGGTCGACGCATACAGGGTTAGGGGCTGATCGTCGAGGGCCTTGGCGACGAACAGGGGGATGACCTTCTCGGGGAACTGGAAGGGCCCGTAGTTGTTGCAGCAGTTGGTGATGGTGGCCGGGATTCCGAAGGTCTCCATATAGGCCCGCACGGCATGGTCCGCACCCGCCTTGGAGGCGTTATAGGGGGTTCGGGGCCGATAGGGCGTCTCCTCGGTGAACCGCTCGTCGCTGTCGAGCGGCAGGTCGCCGTAGACCTCGCAGGTGGAGATGTGGTGGAAGCGGGAGACACCGTGTTGACGGGCCGCCTCCAACAGGGTCTGGGTTCCCATCACGTTGGTCTGGAAGAACCGGGTGGGATCGAGGATGGCCAGCGAGTTGTGGGACTCGGCGGCGAAGTTCACGATGACGTCGATCTGGTGATCGTCCAGGGTCCGGGCCACCAGATCCAGGTCCCCGATGTCACCGCGGACAAAGGAGATCCGGTCCTCCACGTCAGCCAGGTTGGGCCGGTTGCCGGCATAGGTGAGTACGTCGTAGGCGACCAGGCCATCGTCGGGGTGGCGGTCGGCCCAGAAGCGGACGAAGTTGGACCCGATGAAGCCGGCACCGCCGGTGACCAGAAGACGCATGACCGAGGGAGTTTACTCTGGGCCGCGCCCCTGTTCGGGGGCCATGCGCAGATGGATCACGTCACCGACCACCACTGTCCGTGGTCCCTCGTGGTCTACGTCGACGACCAGGTGGCCCTCGACGGTCACGGCCACCGCCGTTCCGACGAAGCTGGCCGACTCGGTATCCACACGGACCCGGGCGCCGATGGTGGAACACCGGTCCTGCAGGTCAGCAGCCTGAGCCTTCCTCCCTCCGGGCGAGCCCAGTGCAGCCACCCGGGGTTCGAGCCCCACCAGCAGGCGTTCGAGGAGGCGGGCACGATCCACGGGGCGGCCAGACTCCCGCAGAAGTGACGTGGCCGAATTTGCCAGGTCACTCGCCACTTTCCCTAGGCGAGGGGATTCTTCTTTCCCAACGGGAGGGGCGTCATCCTGGGCGGTCTGATGGCTGGTCGGCCGGGGGGGCCAGGCCACATTGATGCCGATACCCACCACGATGGGTGAACGGTCCTCAGGGCCCACGTCGGCCTCGGCCAGCACCCCAGCCAGTTTTCGGTCCCCGACCAGGAGGTCGTTGGGCCATTTGACGTCCACGGCGACCCCGCTGAGGGCCTCGCAGGCGTCGGACGCGGCCAAGGCCACCACTGCGCTGGCCAGATGGCGAGCGGCGACGGGTAGCCGGGGCCGGAGGAGGACCGAGACCAAGAGGTTGGCCGCCGGTGGTGCCTCCCACCGCCGTCCCAGTCGGCCTCGACCGGCACTCTGATGGTCGGCCACGACCACGAGGCCCTCGGCCGCGCCTCGCCGCGCCTCGTTCAGCAGGTACCGGTTGGTGGAGTCGAGTGCTTCGAACCAGCGCACCTCCGCGAACCGGGTCCCGGCCGGGCCGGGCGTCACCCCGGGCGTGGAGTCTGCTCCTGGTGTGGGGTCTGCCCCCCGGCCATCGCTCGGCTCCGGCATGGCACGTACCCTACGGGCCGTGCCAGTGTTGTAGCGCTCGTCGACGGTCGAGAGGCCGTCGCTCGTCCAGATTCGAAAGGCCCAGCGTGCTGAAGAAGATTCTCATCGCCAACCGGGGGGAAATCGCGGTCCGTGTTATACGGACCTGCCGCGAGATGGGCGTGGCCACGGTGGCCGTCTACTCCGAGCTCGACCGGGACGCTCTCCATGTCCGGCTGGCGGACGAGGCGTACGCCCTCGGAGGCCAGACCGCGGCCGAGAGTTACCTCAACACCGAGGCCATCCTCTCGGCCATTGAGGAGAGTGGGGCCGACGCCGTCCACCCCGGCTACGGCTTCTTCTCGGAGAACACCGACTTCGCTCGGGCCATCACCGACCGGGGGGTGACCTTCATCGGGCCGCCACCAGAGGCCATCGAGGTGATGGGGGACAAGATCAGTTCGCGGCATGCGGCCGAGAAGGCCGGTGTATCGGGCGTCCCCGGACGCAGCGAGGTCCTGACCTCCCCCGACGAGGTGGTTGCCTTCGGCAACGAGGCCGGGTGGCCCGTGGCCATCAAGGCCGCCTTCGGCGGTGGGGGTCGCGGGATGAAGGTGGTCGAGGGGCCAGGAGAGGCCGCTGACGCCTTGGAATCAGCCCAGCGCGAGGCCCTGGCCTACTTCGGACGCGACGAGTGCTACGTCGAGCGGTACCTGGCCTGGCCTCGTCACATCGAAATGCAGGTCATCGCCGACACCCACGGCACCACCTTGTGGCTGGGCGAGCGCGATTGCTCGTGCCAGCGCCGCCACCAGAAGCTGGTGGAGGAGAGCCCCGCCCCGGACTTCCCGGACGAGATCCGCCAGGCCATGGGTGCCGCCGCGGTGCGAGTGGCCGAGGCCTGCGGCTATGTCAATGCCGGGACCGTCGAATTCCTCTACCAGGACGGAGAATTCTTCTTCTTGGAGATGAACACCAGGCTCCAGGTGGAGCACCCGGTCACCGAGCTGGTCACCGGGCTCGACCTGGTGGAGTGGCAGCTTCGGGTGGCATCGGGTGAGCCGTTGGGCTTCGGCCAGGACGATGTGGCCCGGGATGGACACGCCATCGAGGTCCGCATCAACGCCGAGGACCCGACCGGTGGTGCCTTCACCCCGTCGCCCGGCACGATCACCGAGTTCGTCACCCCCGGTGGACCCGGCGTCCGGCTCGACGCCGGCTACGGCCGGGGTGACACCGTCAGTCAGTACTACGACAATCTGGTGGCCAAGCTGGTGGTATGGGGCCGGGACCGGGAGGCGGCCCGCCTCCGGATGCTCCGAGCCATCGAGGAGACGGTGATCGCCGGGGTGGCCACCACCCTTCCCGCCGATGTGGTCATCCTGTCCCATCCGGACTTTGCCGCCGCCACCCACTCGACCAACTGGGTGGAGCAGAAGCTGGACCTGAGCTCGGTCACCGCCGATGTCGCCCCCGAGCCCGACCCGGCCACGGTCGAGGGAGGCGACCCGGTAGCCAAGGTCCTCCGCGACGTGACCGCCGAGGTCGACGGCCGCCGCTATCAGGTGAAGCTGTGGGTTCCCGACCTGGGCGACGTGGTGGTTGCCGGCAATGCTCCGCGAGCCGCTGGGCCCAAGCGACCCAAGGCGGCCGGAGGAGCAACCGGCTCGGGCACGGTGGCCGTACCCATGCAGGGGACGATCGTCAAGGTCACCGTGGCCGTCGGTGACGTGATCGAGCTGGGGCAGACCGTGTGCGTGCTCGAGGCCATGAAGATGGAAAACAACGTGGTCAGTGAGAAGGCGGGGACGGTCAAGGAAGTGA
>Ga0210400_10004398_pt1 | contig 12208 bp, 14 predicted proteins | sample IncBWH26MmetaG_FD_155456 | JGI IMG/M metagenome (GOLD analysis project Ga0210400, IMG submission 155456) | Forest soil microbial communities from Barre Woods Harvard Forest LTER site, Petersham, Massachusetts, United States - Inc-BW-H-26-M | ecosystem: Environmental > Terrestrial > Soil >...
CTGGCAAAACAATTCGGCTTCACCACCGAGGAGGAAGACGCCGCCGCGCTGGCGCGGCCGCCGCGCAACAAGATGGAGGCGCTCGGCGTCGCCGCCACCGCGGACGCGCTGGAAAGCCTGATCCGCGAAGGACGTCCGGAATTCAAGGGCGAGGACGGCCAGGTGAGGATCTGGACGCCGCACCGTCCGCCACGCCCGGAGAAGTCCGAAGGCGGCTTCAGGTTCGTGATCAAGTCCGAATATGAGCCCAAGGGCGACCAGCCGACCGCGATCAAGGATCTGGTCGAAGGCATCAGCCGCAACGACCGCACCCAGGTGCTGCTCGGCGTCACCGGCTCCGGCAAGACCTACACCATGGCCAAGGTGATCGAGGCCACACAGCGCCCCGCCATCATCCTGGCGCCGAACAAGACGCTGGCGGCGCAGCTCTATGGCGAATTCAAGAGCTTCTTCCCCGACAACGCCGTGGAATATTTCGTCAGCTATTACGACTACTACCAGCCCGAGGCCTATGTGCCGCGGACCGACACCTATATCGAAAAGGATTCCTCGATCAACGAGCAGATCGACCGCATGCGCCATTCGGCGACGCGGGCGCTCTTGGAACGCGACGACGTCATCATCGTCGCCTCGGTGTCGTGCATCTACGGTATCGGCTCGGTCGAAACCTACACCGCGATGACCTTCGCGCTGAAGAAGGGCGAGCGCATCGACCAGCGCCAGTTGATCGCCGATCTCGTCGCCCTGCAATACAAGCGCACCCAGGCCGATTTCACCCGCGGCACCTTTCGCGTGCGCGGCGACGTCATCGACATCTTCCCGGCGCACTATGAAGACCGCGCCTGGCGCGTGAACCTGTTCGGCGACACCGTGGAAAATATCGAGGAGTTCGATCCGCTCACCGGTCACAAGCAGGACGAACTGGAATTCATCAAGATCTACGCCAATTCGCACTATGTGACGCCGCGGCCGACGCTGGTGCAGGCGATCAAGTCGATCAAGTCGGAACTGAAGCTGCGGCTGGACCAGCTCAACAACCAGGGCCGGCTGCTGGAAGCGCAGCGGCTGGAGCAGCGCACCACCTTCGATCTCGAAATGATGGAAGCCACCGGCTCCTGCGCCGGCATCGAGAACTATTCGCGCTACCTGACCGGACGCCGCCCCGGCGAACCGCCACCGACCTTGTTCGAATATGTCCCGGACAACGCGCTGGTGTTCGCCGACGAAAGCCATGTCACGGTCCCCCAAATCGGCGGCATGTTCAAAGGCGACTTCCGCCGCAAGGCGACGCTGGCCGAATACGGTTTCCGGCTGCCCTCCTGCATGGACAACCGCCCGCTGCGCTTCGAGGAATGGGACATGATGCGCCCGCAATCGGTCGCGGTCTCGGCGACGCCGAGTGCGTGGGAGCTGAACGAAAGCGGCGGCGTGTTCGTCGAACAGGTGATCCGCCCCACCGGACTGATCGACCCGCCGGTCGACATTCGCCCGGCGCGCACCCAGGTCGACGATCTCGTCGGCGAGGTTCGCGCCACCGCGCAGGCCGGCTATCGCAGCCTGATTACCGTTTTGACAAAACGCATGGCGGAAGACCTCACCGAATATCTGCACGAGCAGGGAATCCGTGTCAGGTATATGCACAGCGATATCGACACCATCGAGCGCATCGAAATCATCCGGGACCTGCGGCTCGGCGCGTTCGACGCGCTGGTCGGCATCAACCTGCTGCGCGAGGGCCTCGACATTCCCGAATGCGCGCTGGTCGCGATCCTCGACGCCGACAAGGAAGGCTTTTTGCGCAGTGAAACGTCTCTCATCCAGACCATCGGCCGCGCCGCGCGCAATGTCGACGGCCGGGTGATCCTCTATGCCGACGCGATCACCGGCTCGATGCAGCGCGCCATCGCCGAGACCGACCGCCGCCGCGAGAAGCAGGTCGAATACAACACCGCCAACGGCATCACGCCGGAGAGCATCAAGAAATCCATCGGCGACATCATGAACAGCGTCTATGAGCGCGACCACGTGCTGGTGGAGATCGGCGGCGGTGGCATCGCCGATGATGTCATTAGCATCGGGCACAATTTCGAAGCCGTGCTGGCCGACCTCGAAACCCGGATGCGCGAAGCCGCCGCCGACCTGAACTTCGAGGAAGCCGCGCGCCTGCGCGACGAAGTCAAGCGCCTGCGCGCCACCGAACTGGCCGTGGTCGACGACCCCACCGCCAAGCAGCGCACCGTGCAAGGCAAGGCCGGCGCCTATGCCGGCGCCAAGAAATACGGCGAAGCCGCGAATTTGCCGGCGAGCGCGATGAAGAAGCGCGGCAGTGCTTCTTCTTCCCCCTCGCCCCGTTCTTCACGGGGTCGAAACGAGCAAAGCTCGCTCTTAGAGGATCGGGGTGAGGGGCGACCCACGAGTGGTGCCAACACCTCCAAAGTCCACAAACCCCATCTCGACGAAATGCACGGCCCGGAATCCCTGCCCTATCGCCCCGGCCGCACGCCATCGCGCAAGCCCGCGCCCGACGACATTAGCCCGAGCACCGGCAGCAAGATCTTCCAGCCCATCGACTCGCGCCAATCCGGCCCCGAATTCGGCCCCGCCCCGCGCTCCAGCGGCGGCGCGCCGGGCCATAGGGGTGGGTGGAGAAAGAGGTAGGAGCCGGTGTCAGACATCGGCATCCTCAACGATCCCGTCAGTCTGATTGAAATCGTCTTCCTGCTCGGCAGTCCGGGATTGCTGCTCGGCGCCATTCTCGGCGCGGCGCTGTGGCGGAGGCATCGCATCGCCGGGGCGGTTCTGGGCGGCGGCGTTGGGTTTGTTGCGTGGCTGACGGGATGGTTGGTTTTTAAGGACGTGATTTGAAAGGACATATCTTGTCGCGCCGGGCGACCGGCCCTCAATCTCTGTCCTATCCCCGGCCAGGCGACGACGCGCAGACCCTCGCGCGACGATGGCCCCAGCACCGGCAGCAAGATCTTCAAGCCCACCGACCCGCGCCAATCCGGCCCCGAATTCGGCCCCGCCCCACGCTCCTCCGGCGGCGCGCCGGGGCATAGGGGTGGGTGGAAGAAGCGATAGGCGGTTAAGCAACAAGTCATGGTGTCTCGCACGCGTGATACAGCCCGTTTGCCCTGGCCTAATATTGAGTGCATATCTAAAGTTGCCGCGAGCGGCCACATGCCCACTTTGAGAAATACGATAGTAGAATGAATTCTGACATTGAAGCTGCTGCTAATGCGGTGATTTCGGGCAGTACCGCGATCCAGATGGGACTTCAGCCAGACGTATTTCGGATTAAGATCCCTACAGGCTCAGTTAAGGCGACCGATTTTGACAAGATCACGCCGAGCACCCTTCCAACATTGATGAAGGCTGGATATGCCGCGGTTGAAAGTTTTGTTCGTCATGAACGCGAAAACGTTTCTTCACTGCGACCAACTACGCACTATCGCGGCTTCGACGAGAAGCTTCTTGTACTTGTCCAGGCCCTCACCGATTCTACATCGTCTGTTTGGATATCAGATCGCAACAGCTACTGGCTGTACTTTATTTTTCCAGCCCTTCTTCATGCAATCAGGCGGGGCGTAAACGTTCAGTTTTTCACTTCAAGCGTCGGTCTGGAGAACGACAATCAGCGGGCTCATGAAGAGTATAGACGTAAGCTACTTCAGCGCATGGGAGTCGCGATTAATGTAATGGATCGCACTCCATTTAATGGATTCGTCGCAGACGCTGGAACCGATAGGACTTTCGTTGGAATTAGCTCACAGCAAGGATTGGTAGGGAAGGACTACGAGTATTCAGAAGAACAGATAAAGGTCTATTCGGCTTATGAAGATGCACCCGTTGTAGAAAGTTTCGCGGGTTTACTGAGACCCATTAGTATTCCTTCGCGACCTCGATTTTCACTGCGGACCTGCCAGACAAACCTATTGTTCGACCGCCTCCGGAATGTCCCACAGTATCAAAACGCCCGATTTTCAGTCGAGCAAGTGAATTTGAATGACCGTGTATCGGTGCTTCAGCCTTTGGTAAAAGAATACAAGTACATGCAAATTGACGCCCTAATCAGAGAGTTTACATCGAATGGTGTTGAACTATTCTTTCCCCAGGAAATTGTTTTCGAAGATACGACGTCATCAATAATAACTCCGCCTGTAATTGAGCGGATGGACGGAGAAAACGTAGTAATTGATGGTCACACCCGCACGCTTCACTGCTTGAAAAGCAACATTCAGAAAATGGTTGCGGTGGTTGTTGAAAATATCAGTGCCCCCTTGCCAGGAAAGCCCAGTCCACTCGCAAGGCTTGCGCTCTCCTCGGGGACGATCACAGTGAAGGACCTCGGCTTTAACATGCAATATTTTCGAGATATCGAAGCGTACGTTCATCCAATCCGTTAGTCTTTTGGATTGGGGCTTTCAAACGCGCCCCCGAACCGTGATAAAAATCGCGCCGAAATTCCCATCGCGAAGCCTGTCGTTAAGCTGGAGTTCGCGGGACGCCGTTTTCGATTACACGGAACGAGGAAATTCTCCCGTGACATCAAGCTGATTACATCAGTCCAGTCCCACTCGAAAAAGTAAATCCTTTCGCGCCCTACCCAAATCAGTTCTATATCCCTTGCCGTCTCGTCCCACTCGAGAGGCGTATCGCGATCGTCACGGACGCGGGGCGGGATGCGGTGGACACGGATGGCGCTTCTGACGAGGATCGCGAGCGTCACTGCGCGCCGGACCCGCCGACCACGATCCGCTCATTCAGTTTTTGATCAACGATCTGCACCGTGTGGTCGATCTCGGCATTGGGCTCGCCAAGCTGATGCGAAATCAGCTTCACCAAGAGGTCGACCCGCTCGATGAACGGCGCGCCGCTGGCCACCGCCCGGGCCGCCGACGACGGCTTGAGAAGGCTTTCCGCCGCCTTGGCATATTTCTCGAAAGGAACCTGATCCTTCGGGTCGGCCCCCAGACGCCGGGCGATGGCGTCGACATGCTCATAGATCGACTGCGAGAGCTCCAGATCGTCGTGCACCGCGTCACGGATCGACTGCGGTTCGTACTGCGTGATGCAGCGGTAATTCCCGGTCAGCAGCATCGACCATTTGGCCAGCGGGACGAACAGCGAATCGAACACCTTGAGCTTGACCGGAACGTCCTGGCCATCGAGCTTCACCGCGTCGATGTCCGATTCCAGCTCCCGCAGCAGCAGGTTGTGTTTCTCATCCGCAAAAATCGATGCCTTGAAGTTTGTCGGCAGGCCGACCTGCAGGACATTCGCCGCCTCTTCCGGCGGACGGAAGGCCTGCGGATCCGGCGAGCACAGCGACACCAGGCCCGGCTTGAACCGTTCCCACACCTGGGCATTGGTATAGGCCTCCTCCAGCTCCATATCCGCCAGTGCCGGGATCCGCTTGAGATAGGGCAACGGCGGCATGTTCATGATCGAAAGACACGGCAGCCCCGCCGCGGCGATCTTGACCATCAGAACCCGGACGGTGTGGTTGGTGTATTGCGGCTCCTGCATCGCAAGACCGACCAGATCGTAACGGGAAACGTCAACGGCGTCGGGCGTGATCGCGTCCAGGGTCCCAGGCAGGCCGCGCGAGAAGATCGCCCGGTGCACCGCCTCGTCGCGCAGCTTGATGCGAACTTCGGTGCCGTCGCGATTGATGAGTTCTGCCGTCTTCTTCCGGCAAACCAGGGTCACGTTGTGACCCGCCATCAGCAGCTTCGTCGCCAGCAATGAGCCATACGAGGCTCCAAGGATCAGAATGTTGCGCGCCATGCTATCTCCCTCTTCCGCAGCGATGCCGGATTTTCCCTAACGCCCCGACCCGGGCCACGCTGAAAATTTCCCCGCTTTCGAACCAGGGTCGCATTTTTGACGGATGCATTCAACGCAACGATGGCGCGGCGTGTGCGCGCAGAGAGAAAATTCTCCTTTGGCTTCAACGCGATTCTACCCGTCCAGTCCCCTCTCAAAAAATATTCCCCTTCGCGCCTTACCCAAATCACTTCCATATTTGCGCCCATCCCACCCCACTCGGGGGGCGTATCGCGATCGTCACGGACGCGGGGCGGGATGCGGTGGACGCGGGCGGCGCTTCTGACGAGGGCGCCAACAGCGGACGGCGAAGTCGTGTGGTTCTGACGCCTCGACGCTGGCGTCAAGTTAGTGGCGGCAACGCCACTGGCGACGGTGACAAACAAGCCCGATCACCGGGAAGAGCACGAAGGAAACCGTTAAAACCATTGCGCAGGGAAGGCCGGGTGTCCCGGCGAACCTGTGGTTTCTAACTCGTGTGCTTTCTACCTTTGCACACGAGGCCCCGGGTGCGGCGGGCACCCGGCTTTCCCTGCGCCCTCGTTTTCGAGGGGACGGGTCATGCACAACCCGGGCGCATCGCGCCGCGGGATTGCGAAGGTGTATCTTGTCGTCATTGCGAGCGAACGGGTCGCCATGATGATCTTAAAGCTTCATGCTTGGCTGTTTGAAAAGTGAATCGCGAGCAATTCGTCGAGGGCGACCCCGCCACACATGGTCGTCCACGCGCACGCCGGGACGACGTTGAGAGAGGGCGGACCGCCTTTACGAATCTCCGCTTCTCGCCACGACGGCGGCACAGCAGTCGACAAACTCACATCTTCTCTTGCCCGGCCGGAGCCTTGCCTTGCTGCTGCTGCTCCTGCTGCCGGGCGTGGTGGCGGCCGTAGAGGCAGCCGGCGACGGCGCCGAGCACGCCATGATGACCGGCGTAGTGGCCGGCGACGCCGCCGACCGCCGCGCCTTTCAGGCAGCCCTTGGCGTCGGCGGAATTGGTGGCCAGCGTGAGGGTTGCGACGGCAAGAAAAACGGCAAGTAAAACGGCAATCGTCTTCATAACGGGCGTCCCCTTCAAGTGGCTCGGCCTGATCCGGCGCACGCGCAGTGTGATCCATCAATCGCGGGCCGGCGATCCGGTTCCATCGCGCTTTCGCGACCAGGCAGGTAAGCGGTCGCGCCGGCCGTTCAAGGCCGTCACCGCCTGATGGATCACGGGAGCCGGAAAGCTGCCGCGGATTCGATGCCGCCGCATGGATCAATCGGGGTCACGCCTGCATACAAGCGCGCGCCGATTTGCTATTGGTGGAGCGCGCCAATCTTTTCAACCGTGCGCAAGGGAGATCGCCATGGCCAAGGGTCAGATGCGCAGCAACAAGGAAAAGAAGAAACCGAAGGCGGACAAGAACCTCAAGAAGGGCGGTGCGGCGCCCTCGCCGTTCGCCTCCGGCAAGACGCCCGCGGGCCAGAGCCCCAACAGCAAGAAGAGCTGACACCGGGATCCGGCGCAGCGCCGCTCGCCCGGCGCCAGCGATCGTTGGCTTATTCGACGGCCCACGCGCCAGCGGGACGTTGAGCGCGTGGCCCGATGGCCGGGCGTGGCGCCTCGCCATGGGCAGAAGAGATTCCTCGCCGGAACGGCGGCGTCCGCGATGACACGATCGCGATGCGCGTGTCCCGAATCCGAAGTTCGCAATCTCTGCGGTGACTACCGGAGCGAACTTCGGATTTGAAAGGACACTAGAAAACTATGATTCTAGTGTGGTTTTGGTTCAGAAGTTCTCTTGAAGGTCTCGCGGCAAAGGTGAAGAGAACTTCTGAACCACCACACTAGCGTGACCGGCTCCGCCGATTTATCGCGAATTTTACCAAAAATACATCCCATGATTGCAACGCCGTTTTGAATGCCGTGGCCGCAAATGGTTCACGGCACCCGGAATATTTTGCCGATTGAACGCTGCGCAATTCGGGTCACAATGAAACCGGCAACTGTCAGACGGTTCGGGCCGACATCGGCGGAGACGAAAATGGTCGATGATCTTCACCGGCAGCGCGTTCTTGATTTTCTCGACGTGTTCTCGACCGGCGACATCGAGGGAGCGCTGGCCCGCTGCACCGACGATATCGAATTTTTCAGCAATGCCCCGATCGATATCCTGCCGCATATGGGCCACCACCACGGCAAGGCCGAAATCAGGGAGATGTGGAGCACGGTGCATGCCCGTTATTCCGGCATGCGCTACGAGGTACCGATCCTGGTCGCGGAAGGCGACACCGTCGCGGTGAATATCCGCGCGTTCTTCCGCAAGCGCAGCAACGACCGGGTCGTGCAATTCGATGCCGCGGCTTTCTATAGCTTTCGCGACGGCCGCATCGCCAGGATTCGCGAAATCATCGACACCTTCGATCTGGTCGAGCAGGTGCTTGAACGCGACGTCGCCGCCATTCTGATGGCGGGCGAGCCCGCGAACATGTAAGTCGCCCTGCTCCCTCGATGCCCTCGCCTTGAACCTTGCGGCGCCCCGCGGCGACTGACCGTGAGGTATTGCGGGCAGCGAGGGACGAAAACACGGCCATGAAAATCGCGTTGCTTGCCATCCTCGGTCTGATGCTGGGCGCACTCGGCGGTGCCGCGCTTGGCGTCGGCGCCGGCCTTGCCTGGGTCGAAATCTTCAACACCACCGGCTTTGAAGGTTACAGCGGAATGCTGGTGTTCTTCACCTTCATGCCGCTCGGCGCCGCGGCCGGCGGCGTTGGCGGCGCGCTGTTGTTCGGCGTGATCGCATTCCGCGACGCCGAAATCGCCGTTCACCGCGAGCCTGCGCGCGGGACCGACCGGTAATTGAGCCATCCGCATTTGTGCAATGCAAAATTGCGCATTGTATTTTAATCGAATGTCCCTAGTTGAGCCTCAACCAAATTGTTCAGCAGGCGCGGCGTCGCGAATGACGCCCATTTCGGCCGGTCGCTGTTCGCCAATCCCGTTCAGGAAACAAACATCATGACAGAGCATAGTCTCTGGCGTTTCTCTCGTGCGTTGCATCGTGCGATCAATGACCGCCAGCCCGAAGACCTCGAAGCCCTGATCGACGAGGATGTCGATTGGGCGATCTATGGTCCGATCGACATGTTTCCTTTCTTCGGCGCGCGCCGCGGCAAGGCCGCCGTGCTCGAGGTGATCCGGCAGATCGCGAATAACATCCGGGTCCACCGCTTCGAGCGCGAGTCGATCATGCTGGGCGTGGATACCGCGTCCTCGATGATGCGCTATTCGCTGACCGCGCTGGACGTCAACAAGCCGATCAGCCTGCGGCTCGCCCAGTTCGCGCAGTTCAGGGCCGGCCGGCTGACTAACATCCGCATTCTCGTCGATACGTTCGATCTGGTGGAGCAGGCGCTCGGGCGTCCGATTCATCTGCCGAAGATCGCGTCTTAGTCTGACATCAGCGTGGGCGTGGACGGCTCGCCAGGGCCCCCCGCCACAATTTCGCGCTGATATGCGCACATTGTTGTCAGGCTGGAATGGGGGCAGGGCAATGACTCCGAGAACAGGATACGGCCGGATTGTGCCGCTGCTGCTGGCGGCCGGGGTCAGCTTGGCGTCGATGCCAGTGAAAGCGCAAACGGTGCCGGCAACCGAAAGCGAAAGTTCGGACCAAGGTGCAAGTCCGGACCCCCGTCCACAACTTCCTGCGATGGAAGCCGATGCCGCCGCGACGGCTGATGATTCCGATATCAGGGATCTGGAGCTGGACTGGAGCCAGCTCAACGTCGATGCTTCCACCCTGTTTACGTCTCCGGCATCGAAGGCTGGCGTTACGCCGAAAACGGGGACAGCCGAAAACATGACATGGTCGTCCCTGGACAAGCCGAATGGTTCGTCCGCGCTGTCGGTGAAGCAGCCTTTGTCGCCATTTTGGGATACCCGTGTCGGCGCTGACATGACCGTCGTCCGGCAGCCCACGACAATGTCCGAGCTGCTGGCGGAAAAAGTCACCAATGGCGGCAGCGAACCGCAATCCTCCGGCACGGCATGGGCGGCGGTTACGGCCCCCGGCGTCAACGCGATCTGGGACAAGACGGCGATCGAGGCCCGCGTCGATCCCTCCCAGGAGCAGAGCAAACTCGGCACCTCCCTGAGCAAGTCGATGTCGCTCAACGAGCAATATTCGGTCACGCTGCAGAATGACTATAACCTCATCCAGCAGGGCATCGTCCCGGTACCCGGCATCATCAGTCACCCGTCACGCAACTATGAAACCGAGCAATCGGCGAAGCTGAATCTTGCCGACACCGGCACAAGCTTCAGCGCCGGCCAGACGCTGTCCTCCGCCGACGACAGATGGCTGCGCAAGGTCGGCGCCGAGCAGAAATTGTTCGGCGGCGTCAGCATATCCGGCTCAATCGGCGAGACCGCACTCGGCACCATGAACAAGAGTCTCACCGCGGGATTCAAGCAGAGCTGGTAGCCAAGTGCGGCGCGATCTCGACAATTCTCGTGAAAGATCGGGCATTGCCGCATATTGGCCGCGATGCGGTCAAAATCGGAAGCCCAGATGGCGCGAGTTCACTTCGTCGTGCGGGGGACATCCGCGCTCACTAAACGCGAGAAAGGGAGACGGCCGATGAATGCCATCCGTGAAAAAATTGAATCAATTGAAGACGACGCCAATCTCGATGCGGTCTCGGAAGTCGAGGCCGGCATCCGCGATTTCGTCCGCAACGACGTCGCCTATCTGCGTCGTCCGGGGCCGGGCACGCCGGGCACGACCGAATCCCCGCTCGAGTCGAGCACCGAGGCCACCGTCAGCAACGTCAATTCGCTGATCCAGCGCGTTGCCGGAGCGTCGCTCGCGGAAATCGAGACTCTCATTTCCGAACTCGAAAGCCTGCGCGACCTGCTGCATGCCGAAGGCCAGCGCGTCCAGCGCGAGATCTCCGGCTATGCCCAGCTCAGCCAGGCCGCGATGAAATCCACCCGCATGATCGCCGACAATGTCATGCAGTGGAAGCGCACCGCGGAGGGGCTCCGCAACAGCTGATCAGCGATCGTTCCATGGATTCCAGCCGCCGCCCTCCTTCAACGGAGCGCGGCGGTTTCGTTTTGAACCTGCCTGGCCCGGACCGCGACCAAGAACAGGCTCGGCCAGGCGGCGGGCAGGTTCGGGGGAAACATCTGCATGAAAAGCGTTCGGCCGGACAATACCGAACCCATACCGCTGCGGACCTCGCCGCCCCATATGGGGACCATCATGATTCGGTTTGTCGGGCTGCTGCTGGCCGCGGTGGTGGTTCTGGCGCTGATCTGGAGCCGCTGATTTTTCGCGGGCTCCCGTGAATTTCGCCGCCATGGTTAGCGAACGCTGAATTATCGGCTGGCGATCGACAGGCCCTCGAGCGAATAGGCGCCGTCCGCATAGCCCTTCACCACCATTCCGGTGGCCAGCATTACCGCCAGCGTGACGGTTGCGAAGATAAAGCCCACAAATTTCAACCCGGCGCGGTCAGCCATGATCATCCCCTGAATTCTGTCCCGGTTTTTATTTGACAGGCACAAGGTTCAGAATGAGTTAGCGAGAAGATTGTTCCGCAAAGTCCGCAACCGCGGTGGAAACGAAAATCTTTGAACGTCTCAACCGTCGTTCCGCCGTGGCACAAAGGCGGTGGCCAGCAGCGAAAACACCAGCTCGCCGCGTTGGTTGGTACCGGTATTGCGGGCCTGCAGGATTCCCCATTCGGGGCGCTTTTCCGACGGACGCTTGGTCTCGATCTCGCTGGCGAAATCAATGGTGTCGCCCGCCAGCACCGGCTTGATCCAGCGCAATTCGCGAAAGCCCGGCGACGGTCCCCAGACCGCGACTTTCTCGCCGCGCGCGGCCGCTTCCTTTGCCTGGCGATAACCATCGGCCACCAAAAGCTTCATGCAGACGGAGCCGACATGCCAGCCCGACGCCGCGAGTCCGCCGAACAACGATTTGCGGCCTTCCTCCTCGTCGAGATGAAAGCGCTGCGGATCGAACTGTGACGCAAATTTCTTGATCGACCCGGCGGTGAAGGTAAACGATCCCAATTCGCGCCGCTGCCCGATCTCGATGTCCTCGAAAAACCGCATCAGCCAACCTGCCCCAACGCGGGTTCGGGACGCCGCTCGACGATGATCGGCGAGATCATCTCGCACAACTCCTGTCCCGCCGCATTGCGTATGACGCATTTGAACGTCACGATGCCGGTCGAGGGACGGCTGCGGGAAACCCGTGCCTCCGCAATCTCGACATCGAGCATGAGATCGTCGCCCGGTCGAAGCGGCGCGAGCCAGAGCAATTCGTTGACGCCAGGAGAGCCAAGCGACGCGGTGCGGCCGATAAAGCCGTCGAACATCATC
>Ga0210400_10004399_pt1 | contig 12206 bp, 9 predicted proteins | sample IncBWH26MmetaG_FD_155456 | JGI IMG/M metagenome (GOLD analysis project Ga0210400, IMG submission 155456) | Forest soil microbial communities from Barre Woods Harvard Forest LTER site, Petersham, Massachusetts, United States - Inc-BW-H-26-M | ecosystem: Environmental > Terrestrial > Soil >...
CTGACAGAGTGCAGGGGCACGAGCTGTACATGCCCATGAATTCGGTTGAGAGTCCGGTGAACCGCTTGACCAGTAGCCACACAGATGCCGTAACTAACACGCCCGCTTACAAAGAAACCAGCGTTCACTTGAAAGTTTTAGCCGAGGTCGGTGAGAGTCCATTGCCCCGGATCAATTCCCGCTTCGGTCATCCGACGCCGCAAAACGGGGTGGAAGTCGAACGTAAGTGGAAGCGACCAGACTATGCCCCTCCTGGAAATGGTCTAGTGCAGTTGCAGACCCAGTTGCAGACGAAAAAATGACATGAGGAGAACTTAATGGCTCAACCGATTCCTCTAGAAGTTCCGCCCCGCAACCCGCGCGCTGAATTGCGCTCTCGATTGGAGCATGCACCGGAAGAACATGCTGAAGCCGTGTTGGCAGCGTACGAAGTGCTGCAGGAGTTGCATGATCGTGGTGTGTTGGAGATTATGCGCGGTGCCTTGGCGGCGAGCGACGAGATTCTCGAGAAGGTAGTGGACAATGTCAGAACGCCCGAAGCCATTCGAGCAATCAGGAACCTGCTGTTTTGGCGCCAGGTTCTCGGCAGCATCGAGCCGGAATGGTTCAAAGGTCTCTTCAAAGCAATTCCGGAAGGAATAGCCCAGGCAACAGCGGAGCGAGACCAACCGGTTAGTCTGTTCGGCCTGCTTCGGCGGCTCACGAGTAAAGATAGTCTCCGCGGTCTGGCCGCGGCGATTGACTTCCTACAAGCCTTTGGACGCCACCTGCACTCGTTGGAGAGTCCGTCCCCTCAACCCTTGACGCATGGGAATTAGGAGAGCTATGAAAAGTCGTTGGAGTATTGCTATGGCTGGGGTTCTGTTGCAGGTTGCACTCGGCGCGGTTTACGCGTGGAGTGTTTTCCGGGTGCCGCTGGCGAAGCAATCTGGCTGGAGCATTTCCGAAATTACGTTGACCTTCACAATCACTATTTTTGTGCTGGGTATTGCCGCGTTCTTTGGCGGTTTGTGGCTAAATCGCAAAGGTCCGAGAATCGTCGCTGTCACGGGCGGGTTCCTGTACGGTCTCGGAGTCTTCCTGGCAAGTTTCTCCGACCACAAACTGTGGTGGCTCTATCTAAGCTACGGCGTGATCGGCGGTATCGGACTGGGCTTCTGCTACATCGTCCCGGTAGCGGTCCTGGTCAAATGGTTTCCTGACCGCAGAGGGTTGATTACCGGCATCGCGGTCGGTGGCTTCGGAGCAGGGGCACTGGTGACGGCGCCGCTGGCCACGCGGCTTATCCAGAGTGTCGGTGTTCTTCCAACATTTGCCTACCTCGGAGTCGCGTTTCTAGTAGTGACAGTGGTGTCCGGCTATTTCATGCAAAATCCTCCCGAGGGTTGGGCACCGAAGGGATGGACATTAACCGCGACGAAGAACTCGCAGCGATCCAGTCGCGATTACACGCTCGGCGAGGCGCTCGGAACCTGGCAATGGTGGGCCCTCTGGCTGCTTTTGTTTTTGAATACTTCTGCAGGGATCTCGGTAATTTCGCAGGAGTCTCCCTTGTTCCAAGAGCTTGCTGGAGTAGCAGCGGTGGCCGCTGCCAGCATGGTCGGAGTGGCCAGCATTGGGAACGCCTTCGGGAGAGTCTTTTGGGCGTGGGCGTCCGATTCGATCACCAGGCGCGCCACCTTCGCGGTGATGTTTCTGGCCCAGGCCGCACTCTTTTGGGCTCTTCCCAGCGTCCACTCCGCCGGCGTGCTGACTATCGTCGCCTTCATCATACTTATGTGCTATGGCGGAGGATTCGGGACCATGCCTGCCTTCGCGGCTGACTACTTCGGATCGCGGAACGTGGGCCCTATTTACGGGCTGATGCTGACTGCCTGGGGCTTCGCGAGCGCATTTGGCCCACTGTTGATCGCTTATATGCGCCAATCTACCGGTAAGTATGCTGGAGCGCTTCACGTGATCGCGGGTGTGATGGCGGTTTCGGTCGTGCTTCCCCTGCTGGTATCTCCACCCCGCCGGACGGAAGAAGTCGTCAACTCTACTCAACCTCGACGGCTGCCGGCAGCATAGATCTTGCATGCCTTTGTCGAACGCAACGGGTTCGCCCTTTAGATCGAACGCGGAAGACCGCAATGTCTAAACCAGTTATCGATCATCTATTGAACCAAAGCTTCTATCGATGGCCCCTCTAAGTATTTCGAGGATGGTTGTGCGGCCGGCATCCGCTGTGCTGCGTTACGGTTCAGCCGTTGTTTCGGTCGCTGTGGTGCTGGGGGCAGCGCGTGTTTTACGCCATTACCATTTGGCGCATCCCTTTACCTCCTTCTCCTTCGCGGCAATTGCCATTACTTTTTGGTATGCCGGGACAGCCCCGGGCGTGCTCGCTCTCTTGCTCTCTTACTTCGCGATGAGCTATTGGTGGGTTCCCATCAGAATCGGCAGTGCTTCTTCAGATTCTTACCTCTTTATTTACGGGGTCTTCGGACTGTTCATGAGCTGGTTTAGTTCTTCCCGCCGCCGTGCAGAACGATTGCTTACGGAAGCGCGCGACAATCTGGAACTCCGCGTCGCCGAGCGAACAGGTGAACTCATTGCGTCCAACGAAGAGTTACAGAGAACCCACGCGGAGTTGCAATCCGAGAAAGACCGTTTGAAGCTGCTCACTGACAACCTCGCCCAGGAAAAGCTTTACCTTGAGGATGAGATTCGCACTGAAGCTAATTTTGAGGAGATTATCGGAAAGAGCCAGGAATTGCGCGGGGTCCTTGGGCTTGTGGAAACCGTCGCGCCAACGGATTCCACCGTGTTGGTTTTCGGTGAGACCGGCACGGGAAAAGAATTAATCGCGCGAGCCATCCACAATCTCAGCCCACGCAACTCGAAGACGTTCGTGAAGCTCAACTGTGCGGCCATCCCGACCGGATTGCTCGAGAGCGAACTATTTGGCCACGAAAAAGGCGCATTCACGGGCGCGGTCGGCCAACGCATCGGCCGCCTGGAACTGGCGAACCATGGCACTTTATTTCTGGATGAGATCGGCGATATCCCGCTCGAAGTCCAGCCGAAACTTCTCCGTGTCCTGCAGGAGCGTGAGTTTGAGCGGCTGGGAAGCACACGCACTCTTCTGACGGACGTGCGCCTGATTGTCGCCACGAATCGGAATTTGGAGGCCATGGTAAAAGAGCAGCAATTCCGCTCGGATCTCTTCTTCCGATTGAACGTATTTCCTATCCAGCTTCCTGCGTTGCGGGAACGCCCGGAAGATATTCCGCTGTTAGTCCGGCATTTTGTGGAGGAGTTCTCCCGTCGGATGAACAGGACGATCGAAACCATTCCTTCAGAGACTATGAATGCTCTGTGCCAATATCACTGGCCGGGTAATATTCGGGAACTGCAGAATGTAATTGAGCGGGCTGTAATCTTGTCATCGGGGCCCGCGTTAAGAGTGCCGATTGCCGACATGCAGCCTCGGATAGTGGCTGCGCCGGCCAGCGACGATACAACCATCACACCCTCGAGACGCAGACCTGTACGGAGTATTGTCGCTGAAGTTGATCGTAATGAAATCATCCGCGCCCTCAAAGAAGCGGATGGACGTGTTGGCGGGGTGGACGGCGCCGCCGCCCGGCTCGGACTCAAACGGACAACGTTTATTACGCGAATGAAGAAGCTGGGTGTCAGCCCTAGCACAGTGTCGGAGAGCGCCCGTGGTGGTAACGACACTTCCGACAGCTCTGATGGTTCGGCTGCGCAGAATTCGCCGCAGGACTTAAGCTCCTCAGAACAAACCCCTTAAGCAAAAACCTAATATCCGCGCCGCCTTTGGCATCTGCCGTGCCTTACCCACAGTGTGAAAAGAACAGCAGTTGAAATCGAAAAGCTTTTAGGGAGACAAACAAAATGAAAATTAATAAGGGCTACATTATCGTAGGTTTGATCGTTGCCTTCGGCCTTATCTTCGAACTCGCGGCTCACGCTGACGCGGCGGACTTGGCCACAACTCTCACTTTTAATCAACCGATCCAGATTCCCGGTCAAGTACTACCTGCTGGCACCTATTTTCTCCAGTTGGCCGATCATGGTTCTGCGCAACATATTGTTCAGATCTTCAGTTCCGACCGGACTGTTCTGTACGGAACCTTTCTGACCATTGCAACGGAGCGTCAGGAGCCAACCGGTGATACTGAAGTCACGTTAGCGGAGCCGGAAGCCGGAGGACCGGACGTGCTTGTGAAGTGGTTCTATCCCGGACGCGAAACCGGAAACGAATTTGTCTATTCCAGGCAGACAGAGAAGGAGATATCACAAGACAGGCAACAGACCATCTCTGCCAATCAACCATCAACGTTTAACTCCGCAGCCGCGGCTGGCAACTGAACCTGTGCGGCCTTAGCATTCGCTCGCTCAGCACCTGGGAAATTGGTGTTGCGCGAGCGACTGTGAGGAAAGCCGTACCCCTTTCAGAACCGCGTCGGCGGACCTAAGTTTGTTAGCAGGACGCAGTTTACGAACCACCTTGGACGTTTGCTGTCTCGTTCTGCTCAAGCACTTGCCTCACTTTTCGGGTCAGGGACTGCAGGGAAAATGGCTTGGGCAAGTAGAACATCCCATCTTCTTGGATTCCGTGCCGGGTGACCACATTTTCGGGATAGCCGGAGATGAAAATGATTTTTAGCTTCGGACAGACGCTACGCAGATCGTTCGCGAGGTCGCGGCCATTCTGCCCCGGAAGAACGACATCCGTCAGCAGCAGTCGTACTATGGCCTTGTATTCACTGAATGCAGCTATTGCTTCCGCAGCATTGCGAGTTTTAAGGACCCGGTAACCTGCGGACTCGAGAATCTCGCAAGTCACCTCGCAGAGGAAGGCCTCATCTTCCACAAGCAAGATCGTTCCCCGGCTCCGGGGCGGATCGGTGTCAGCAACGATCGAGCCCGACTCCGGAGTCACTTTGGTGGATGGTTGCGCAAGATTCACGTCGTTCGTCCTCCCAGTACGAGAAACGTGTATGCACACGCGTCTCCACCGCGAGGGCAACTCGCGAGAAAACAAGCGACCTATATTCCGCCGCGAGTTACGTTCATTTAGAGAATCAAACCAACGCGTGGAAAGCTTTGAGAGAGGCACGAAATCATCGTCTCGGGAAAAACGGAATCAATTATCGGGAATGTGTTCTGAAACGGTCGGACCATCGCGATGTCGAGCCTATCGAGATCGTGACAGGAGCGTGTGATCAGGATCGACTACGACCTTCCGTGCGCCGAACGGTGCGGTCACATGAAACGGTGTTTCTGCGCCATCGGCGAAGACTCGCCCCAGCAGGACCATCTTGCCCGCGACGGATGTATATAACGGAACCGAGGTCACCAGATTATCGGGGGCATCTTTCTGCAGAATGATGCCATTGATTGTGGTCGAGCCGGGCTTGTCAGAATACTTTACCCCGTGCAGTTCGAAACGGGGAATGGCAGTTCCATTCACCCATCCGTCGTAAAACCAGTCCAGTGATTTGTGATGCTCGTACCACAGCGAAGTCGGCAACTCTTCCTCAAAGGCCTGCAACAATTCGCGGGTGGTAATCGACTTTCCCTCATAACGTTGCCTAATTCGGCGGAGCACCCGCACGAAAGGCTCATCCGATTGCCCCGCCCTGCCATCGTCACGCCCGCGGTTGGTCCGCTCGGCGTCGCTCATCATCGAACGCAGCATGTGGAAGAGCCATGTGCCGCGGCCATAACTGATCACTTCATACCCACTGGGAAATTGGGAACAGGAAAGCCGCGCACCCAGAGTCACGGGCCCGTCCTCCATCAATCGCACTCCTGCTTTATTTTCCTGCAGCAGGTCGTCTCTATATTTCTCCATTGCAGCGCGAAATTGCGCGGGGTTTTCCGCCTCGAGAACCATCATCGAACTATAATTCGCCAAGGCTTCCACCAGCCACTGGTCGCGGTAGCCACTCCACATCACCAGATCGCCCCACCACTGATGAGCCGTTTCGTGGGCGATAATTTGGCTGACGAGCGTTTTCTCCACCGCGGTCATGTGCAGCTGTGATTTTTCGTCTCCGGTAAGGAAGGATTTGCTGGAGAGAAAAATCAACCCCGGCCAACCCTGACTCAACCCTCCGGGCATTTGGGCCAACTTGAGATCCGCGTAGGGAAAAGGACCGTAGCGACGCGAGAAGAATTCGATTGCATGAGCGGACGCGGCCGCTACCATTTGGGCATTCCGCGCAGGCGAAGGCGGCGGAGGCATGGCAGAGAATGGGGGCTGCCGGGGGATGCCCCGCATTAGCGGATGCGGAATAACACTTTCGAGTGGCGGCTTGGGAAATCCCCGTTCCATTCCTGAAGTTGCGTAGGTTTCGACAGTCACATCTCCAGCGTGAGTCACGACCCGTTCGTATTTTCCGAGATCGAATCCGGCAAGGGGAATGGGCCGCTCGGAAACCCATCGGCTCACTTGTTCGCCACCCAATGGAACCGCTCCCGCCCCCCGATCGGAAGCAATCTTTGCATCCGTCCGTTTTCCGGTAGCCACCAATGTCCACCCCGCCGGATAACGAAATTCCAACTCGAAGTTAGCCATGGCGAGTCCGCGGTTTGGGTACCACGTCCCGCGCGCCCCAACGTACAACAACCCAGCACCGGCCTCCGAGAGCACTTCGCCGTCGTAAACAAAGCGCAGTTCCAGTCGTTGGCCAGTCCGCAGGGCCTCGGGGAAGACAACCGCGACCAGGTCATTTCCATGCCGTGCCAGTTGCGTTCCCTCGATTGTAGGATTGTGAATGAACTCAACCGGATGCCCATCCGCTTCCACGCGCCTGATCTGAAGGGCCCGGGATAATTCGAACAGGACTGCCCGCTGCCCCCCCTGCCGCACTTCCATTTGCAGGAGCGCTTCAGCTTCGATTTGAGTGGGCGGCTTTATTTCAGATCGAATCTTGTAGTGAGATATCGCAATCGAATCAGGCTTGCCGCCTTCGCCCACCGTCGCGTTGACAGCTTCCACGCCCTGATTTGCGGCCGCTGAAGAAAACGAGGTCCAGACATCGTAATAACTCGCCCCGTCCACTGTCTTTAACTGCCCGGCCCATATCTGCTCGGGCGTGGCTGCATCGAAATAAAGATCAAAGGTTCCGAGTCTCAGCCCTTGCAAGTGGGCATGCAGGAAGCGGTCCTTGTCTTCCGGCGTGGCGGCATCTTGCGGTGGCTGGCCGGCAAGCGGAAGAAATCTGCTAAAGGTCATCAGCAGACGTAGTGCGTCGCTTTCGGCTAGAGTGCGGGCGGTTTCATTCCATTGCGATAAAAAGGACTCAGCGTACGCGGCTGGCGAGAGAGACGGCTGAAACTGGGCAAAGGTATCGTCATCGAAGCGTAAATACGCGGTCACGAACCTTTCTTCAAGAATTGCCTCGCCGGTGAACAGCGCCATCGAAGCGCGCTCGTACCGGTTAGGAGGAGACAAGAGGATCTCCCCATCCCCTTCGAAGAAGGCTCCTGTGACGCGGCCTGCGACATCCTCTGTAAAGGCGATGGTGCCATCGTTCAGCGTGATCTGAAATGTCGGCCGATCGATGGAGGCGTCGCGGAGATGATAGACCCGCGACTTGTCCAAGCCCGTGTTGCTCAATTTCAGATACAGGCTCTCCGCAGAATTCAGATGTACCGCCGGAGTCGTTACCGCAGGCTCGACTGCGGGTTTGGGAGCGTCTTGGTGCCATGACAGCGCCATCGCTGTCGAAGCCAGCAATAACCAGGCTAGTGGAGACAATACTTTCGACATTTTTGAGATTACCCTGGTCACCTTCGCCTGCGACTTCTTATCTTCTAGAATGCGCCTTAGTGCGCACACCTGTCATCTGCTTCTTGTCGGCGTTCCTTCTTATCGGGACTGTACTCTGCGCGTCCGCGGAAGTCATCCACCTCAAGAATGGCCGCACCATCTGGGCTGACCACGTTCGAGACACGAGCACTCACATCGAATACGACCTTGGCGATAACAGCTACGCGATTCCGAAATCGCTGGTCGATCGAGTCGATGCAGGCGAAGTTCCTCCCGCGTACGCTTCCTCGGAAGGAAGCGCCAAGCAAGCGCGCGACTTGCCAGAGTTTGCGCCTGCCGATAACGTGAAAAATGATCCTGCACTAATGGGTAGAATTATCCAAGACGGCAGGGTGGATCCGGATGCGCTATATGCTCTGGAACAGGCGGGCAACGGCTCAGCGACCGCTGCAGGCTACTTCATTGCCGGCAAATACGAATTCGAGCACGGACATTTCACTAAGGCGCGCACTTACTTCGAGGCGGGCCTGCGCTTCGATTCGCAGAACCCCACAATTCTGAATTACTACGCTGCCCTGCTGGCGCGGACTGGGAATGCCGCGGAGGCGCTGCCTTATGCCGAGCGTGCCGTCCGGGTTGCGCCGGACTCGCCCGATGCGCTCACAGTTCTGGGGTACGTCCAATTTGCCGCCGACCGCACTCCGGAAGCGATACGCTCGTGGAAACATTCTCTCGAACTTCGCCCCGATGCCACGGTGCAAAAATACCTGGCGAAAGCGCAGCGCGATGCCACTGCCGAGGCCGACTACACGCAACACGAGAGCAGCCACTTCACTCTGAAATACGAAGGCAAGCAGACGTCGGACGCATTGCGCGGCCAGCTGCTCGCCACTCTGGAGTCGGAATACGACGACCTGGTGCGCGAGTTTGGCATCGCTCCCCGCAATAGCATTTCAGTCGTGCTCTACACCGAACAAGCTTTTTTCGATGTCACTCAGGCGCCCTCGTGGAGTGGGGCCGTCTTCGATGGAAAGCTCCGCATCCCTGTTAACGGATTGACTTCGGTCACCCCCGAACTGGCGCGTGTGCTTAAGCACGAACTCACGCACTCGTTTATCAGCCAACTTGCTAGTGGACGTTGCCCGCAGTGGCTGAACGAAGGTATTGCCCAGGCGGTCGAACCCAAGCGCGTGGCTCACGGGCAACTTCTGGCTGAGCTTTTCCGAACCCAACATGAGATTCCGCTGAACGCCCTCGAAGGCAGTTTCATGCAGTTCTCGAGCGTGCAGGCTACAGTGGCGTACGAAGAGTCCCTCGCTGCGGTGCAATACATCAGCGATACGTACGGCATGAGCGACCTGCAACGGATCCTCGAAAGAATTGGACAGGGTAGTTCGACTGAAGCCGCCCTTCGCGCCACCATTCACTCCGATTACGGTCAACTGGAAGCCGAAGTCGGCAAGTACCTCATCAGCAAATACGGAAATTAAGGCAGACTGCTTAGGGAAGCCGGGAGGGCACGAGTGCAGTCACGCCGCCAACGCTAAAAAATGCCTCCGGGTGAACCTTTGCATTGAGAGTGCGGATGCGGCTTAATGAATGTTCCCCTGTCCGTAGTCTGGAGCGTGCTCCGGTTCGTATTTTCCGAGAACTACCAGATCCACCCGCCGATTGAGTGCCCGGCCCGCCTCCGTGCCGTTGCTGGCGATGGGATGATATTCGCCGTAACCACTCGCGGAAAGCCGCTGAGGGTCAAGACCGTATTTCACGACGAGAAGACGAATCATTTCCGTCGAGCGCGCGGTCGAAAGCTCCCAGTTCGATGAGTATTGGGTATTGTGAATTCGCACATTGTCGGTATGTCCCTCGATGCGGATGTTGTAATGACCCTCTCCGAGTAATATGGCGATGCGGCTGAAAGCCGGCTCAGAGGCCGCTTTGACGCCAGCGGAGCCGCTGTCAAAGAACCCAGCTTCCCGCAAGCTAATGACGAGTCCGTCACGGCCAGTCCGGAGGGCGACGTCGCCCCGCAAGATCTCCGGAGCCATCGCTTGCTCCAATTCCTTTCGCAGACCAGTCAGGTCGGGGATCTCTTGGTTGAGTGGCAATGGGATGGCGGGCGCGGCGCTGTTAAGGTCGGCGAATTCTTGGATCGTCCTCGGTGCGGCAGCGGTCGGATGGGCTCCGAGTTGTTGGAAACCTGCCTGAACTGCAGCCGAAAGCTGGGCGATTTTTTTTCTGTCCACCTGTGCGGTGGAATAATTCACATACACGTCCACAACATTCGTGCAGGTATCAAAGGACAAATTCCAAACATGTTCGATGATCATGGCGCGCGTAATTCGCCGCCCCGCGTTGCGCATCAGGTATTCCAGCAGAGCAAATTCCTTGCCGGTTAAATCGATGCGGCGTCCCGCCCGCTCGACTCTGCGCTCTACGCGGTCAAGCTTCAAATCTTCCACCGTCAACACCGATTCCGCTGGCAGATGGCAACGCCGCAGCAGCGCCCGAATCCGCGCCGACAATTCCGTGAACGAGAAAGGTTTGCCGAGATAATCGTCAGCCCCGAGATCCAGACATTGCACTCGGTCTTCCACTCTTGTACGCCCGGTAAGCACAAGGATCGGCATGCTCGGTTTCCGCGTCCGCAAATAACGCAGAATGCTCACCCCGTCCAGCCGCGGCAGGTTGAGATCGAGCACCACCAGGTCATAATCGAATTCGCCCGCCATGGCGCGAGCTTGTTCTCCGTCATTCGAGACGTCCACTGCGTAGTGTTCCGCGTCAAGGCCCTTTTTCACGAAGCTGGCAAGAGCCGAATCATCTTCAGCGATCAGAATGCGCATAAGGTTTCTCTAACCTGCATTCTCCGATTCTAGGCAAGAACTTGGCGAAGACGAGAGATTCCTGCGCGCACGAAAGGCTGTACCTTCCGAAAACGGGAACGATGCCCCGAACCTGCTCTGCCACTCGCTGGCGCTTTGCTCGCCCGACGATAATTCGTTAGCACAATTCTCCAACCGAAAGGATGAGGCCCGCGTGGATCAGGGAAGCAAGGCAACGATGAAATCCCTGTTTGTGCCTGGAGGCATCCTGCTGCTTACTGCGGTGGTGCTGTTGCAAGGCGGATTCCTATCGATTTCTGAGCCCGCAGTAGACTTCTACTATTACGCGGTTTTCGCCGCTGGAATCCTCCTGGCTTGGCGCTTCCACTCCAGCCGCGTGTTTTTCGCCCTGATCATGCTGCTGCTGGCGCACCGCGCCCTTGAGTTCTTTTCCGGCGGACGCGCCATCTCCATCAGCCCCGGGCGCATTGCATTTGAAGCTATCGCGCTATTCGTGCCACTCAACTTTATTGCTCTTTCGCTGGTTCGCGAGCGTGGCCTCGGAATTCCCGCCATCACCCCGCGGCTGCTCGTGTTGTTTCTTGAATCCGTGTTCGTCGCGGTCATTTGCCGCCCTGGAGAGATCACCGGCCCGGCATTGCTTCATGCCGTGTTTTTGAATCGATCTTTATTTCAATGGACGCAAATTCCGCAGCTCGGCTTACTTGCGTTCGCCGCGGCTTTTGCGGTCCTGCTAGTCCGGTTCTTGCTCTATCACAAACCGCTGGAAGGTGGCTTGCTGTGGTCGCTCGCTGCGATTTTTCTCAGTTTGCAGACCAATGCAGTGGACCGAGTCGCCGTTGCCTATTGGGCGACGGCAGGCCTGCTTCTGACCACGTCGATCATCGAGAACACGTATGTCCTGGCCTATCACGACGAACTTACCTCGCTGCCCGCGCGCCGCGCCTTCAACGAAGCCCTGCTGCGCCTCGAAGCACCCTATTCCATCGCCGTCGTCGACATCGATCACTTCAAGAATTTCAACGACACTTACGGGCACGATACCGGAGATCAGGTTCTAAGCATGGTGGCAGCGAGACTAGCGCGTGTAAGCGGAGGCGGGCAGGCGTTTCGGGTCGGCGGAGAAGAGTTCTCCATTCTGTTTGCAGGGAAATCCATGAAGGATGTGGTGCCGCATCTCGATGCGCTCAGAATGCTGATCGAAGAATCCACATTCCGTGTTCGCAGCACACCTGAGCGCCGCCTCGCTGCTCGTGGCGGAGGTCGGCGGGGCGAGGACAAAAAAGCTACGGCGGTTCGTAGGCAACCCCGGCTTCGGAACTCCCCTGAGGAATCATCGCTAAGCGGACTCTCCGTGACTGTGAGCATCGGAGTCGCTGAGCTGGGTACAAAAACGCTGGAAGTGGAACAGGTCATCCAGGCAGCCGACAAAGCACTGTACCGAGCCAAAAAAGCAGGTCGCAATCGAGTCGAGACCGCAAGCGAACCCCGCACTCGGTCCCCGCGCCTAAGGAGCAACACAGCCTGATGTAGGCGCAGGCGTCCCGCCCGTGCATTGTGACGCAAATGCT
>Ga0210400_10004400_pt1 | contig 12204 bp, 11 predicted proteins | sample IncBWH26MmetaG_FD_155456 | JGI IMG/M metagenome (GOLD analysis project Ga0210400, IMG submission 155456) | Forest soil microbial communities from Barre Woods Harvard Forest LTER site, Petersham, Massachusetts, United States - Inc-BW-H-26-M | ecosystem: Environmental > Terrestrial > Soil >...
AAGGAGGCCGGCAGCAATCACGAGGGGAATTTTCCATCCGAACAGGATGCAAGCTTGCGCAAGGTCCAAAGTCCCGGCAATCCCGCCGCCCACTGCGATTGCCAATAGAGCGCTGCTTTTCTTCGAAGCCCTAGGTGCAGAGTCTGCAATCATTCCGATATCCTCTCTTTGACCACTGATTTGTTGGCAATACGCAATGCAGTTGCCTGACATCCAGCGGGACCGCGAAAGACCCTATTTGAAAATCGCGAGATCGATTGCATCGGCCATGGCCTGATAGCCAAGATCGTTGGGATGGAGATGGTCTTCTGAGGCGAAGCGCGGCAACAGTCTGCTGGGATGATCCGGATCGCGCAAAACCGCGTCGAAATCGATTACGGCATCGAAGGAGCCGCTAGTTCTGATCCATTTGTTAACTGTCTGCCGGATTGCTTCCTTGGATTCCGAGTAGTAGCCAGGAACGTCAACACCTTCAAAGGGAGTGATGGTGGCTGCGATCAGCTTGACGCCGTGAGCGCGAGCGCGGGAAATCAATTGCCGGTACGCGCCGAGCAATTCCTCCGCGGTACGAACATCCGTCGGCTCGGCAAGGTAGCTCTCGCCTATCTTTGCGCCGGGGAAACCGATGTCATTGATCCCTTCCAGCAACACAATGTGCGTTACGCCAGGCAGCGCCAGGGCGTCGCGGTCGAAGCGAGCCAGAGCGCTGAGACTGAAGCAACCGGCGCTGGCAAGGAAGCAATCGCTCAGCAGACGGTTGCCAACTATGCCCGCATTGACTACGGCCACCTTCGAACCTTCCGGCGTCTTTCCCAGGCGACGGATGAGATCGCCCGGCCAATTGCGGTCCGCGTCCATGGTGGATCCATCGCCATCGGTGACCGAGTCGCCAAACGCCACCACCAGGCGCTGGGAGGGCTGAGCGGGAATGAGCACGGCAGTGAGCAAAATTGACGACTCAGATGCAGCGGCAGCTTCTATTTTTTCCGCACGAGTGTGGTCGCCACGTTGCGAGACGACAGCGCGCTTGAGGGCAAGGGCATGCAGCGTGGGGGTAGAGACGCGTTTGGGGAAATACAGGCTAATACTGATCTCGGCTCCGGGAGTGACCGGGAAAGCCACGGGGTCACTGAGGACTGGCGCTCCGGCGGGGATGGTGACCGAATCGCGTCCTGCAAAAGTGACGGCCTGAAGCGATCCGGGTTTGACGCTCGCAGGGTCGGTCGGTGCCCCAACACTGGCTGCGCCAACGAGGAGGGGCGCGGAGCCGTATTCGTTGGAAAGGCGAATGCGGATCTGGGCGCCTCCGATAGATACGCGCACGCGCTCTCGCACAGTCTGGTCTTCGAGGTTGAGCAGCGGTCTGTGTCGATCGGGGGCGGTTGGCTGTGGGCTGGCCGCCCAAGTGGCGATCCAGGAATTTCGCGAGGCAAGTGTCGGAGCCCCCGTCTCTTGGGGAATAAACAGAAGGAAGCAAGCGAGGGCACAGTTGCGTAGGTCTCTCACCTGATGGCGTTCTCCGTCGTTGAAACTTGACTTTGTGACGATCGAAAAACTCCCGGCGTTATTTCAGCGCCGAGAAATCCGTCGGACGCATGTACACCTCGTCCACCCTATAGTCTTCATTCACCTTTTCTATCAGCTGGGCGGCCTGTTTCCGGTACTCGGGAAAGGCCGGGTCGGCATGGAGGGCTTGCCAATTCTTTTTCGCTTCGTCCCGGCTGGGATGAGCCACGATGTAGATGAGGGTATTGGCCCAGGCAGGATCGTCGTTGGGTACCCAGTAGCCGACGACATCGAGATCGTGCTTGGCTTGCAGCTTGGAAACGTCGCGAAAGATGGACTCGAGGGCCGACACTTTGCCCGGCACGGTGTGATAGACCATGAGCTGGAAGACGCGATTGCTATCGGCCCGCACTTGGTTCAAGTGCGTCAGGCGGGCAGTCAGGAGCGAGCCAGCGGCAAAGGAAAGCAGTGCGGCGCCGCAAACAATCCATCCTTTGCATGTCCAGTGGTTGAGCACGGCCGGTAGTGATCCCTGATTTGTCTTCATTATTCATTCTCCTCCGCCGTTGACTCGATGCGTGCCTCTGTATAGCATAAAGTCAGTCAACTGACTATAGGGAATGCGATGCCAAAGACAAGAACGGACAACCGGACACGGCTCATTCAGGCTGCCGAGAAGACCACCTATCGATACGGGTTTGGCAGCACGGCGATCGCGGACATCGCGAAGGAGGCCAGGATTCCCCTGGGCAACGTCTACTACTACTTCAAAACGAAAGATGAAATCGGCGACGCCATTATCGAATTGCGTGTTTCGCGATTCCGCAGATTGTTGCAGGAACTGGGCAAAGCAGATTCCCCAAAAGAGCGGCTTTGCGGATTCGTACAGATAAAGATTAAGAACCGCGGGGGGCTGGCGCGCAGTGGCTGTCCGGTCGGGACATTGTGTTCCGAACTGCAGAAGAACGGCGGAGCGGCTGCTAAGAAATCGAGGGTATTGTTCGCGGAGGCTCTGGCATGGATGGAGGCGCAATTCAAGGCGCTTGGCAAAGGAGCCGAGTCGCGGGGGCTCGCGGTGCATCTTCTGTCCGCAACACAAGGCGTGTCGGTGCTGGCGCACACCTTCCACGACCCGGGCCTAATCGAAATGGAAGCGGCGCGGCTGAAGGAATGGATTCGCGCGCTCTAAACGTAATGACACGTCGTGATGACGCGGTTCGACGCGCGGGCTGGTGGTGGAATCAGGCTGGCGCTTGGAAAGTCAGGCCGCGCTGCTCGTTGAATTGTTGCGTGGCGTTCAGATCGAGGGCATCGCGCCCTATGCTGCGGCGCAGTCCCTCGGGTGTCACATAGCGCAGCGTTCCCTTGTCCCAGGAATATGCGACGGCAAAGACGACTCCGCCATCGCGGCGCACAAAAACATATTGTTCGACATCCGGCTGAGGCGCAGGGGCGCTCTGCGCTTGAGCGCTTGCGGCCTGCGGGTCGTTAGCCGAACGCGGAGCGCGCGGGCGCCGGGGCATAGGCGGGAGGTCGTACGCATCGGCCGGAATGTTTTCGTCCGTTACCGAAACCTGCGCATCCGCCGGCGCCGTGTCGGCTGGCTGCCCTTCGTCGACAATACCGGGCGAATCATACGGGTAGGGCGAGCCATACAGATAGCCGCCGTAGCCAAAAGGAAACCCGCCGCCAAATCTGCCGCCGGGTATGCGGCGGCTGCCGCTAATCGCAGCCAGATGCGGGTAATCAAATCCCAAACCCGGCACGTTCTGGAAGTTAGTACCGTTAGGCCCGAAACTGCTGTTAGGTCCGAAATTCGCAGGAGTACCGTTAAATGTACGGGGGGAGTTCCGCACACGCGTAACCGGCACGCCAACGCGGGACGCACTGGATATTCCTGATGGCATGCGCACGATCCCACGTGCGGGAGCCGGAGCAGCGCGAGGAATTACCATGGCGGGGCGACTCGGCGCGAAAGCCGCACCGCCTCCGTGATGCTGCGCGGCGGCAAGCGCGGGGATAGCAAGAAGCATCGTTGCAGTTATCGAAAATCGGCTCATGACCGAACCCTTTTTCCAGCGCCACGACCTAATGTGGCTCTACTAGAAAGATGCGCCGTGGATGGCATTGGTTACCATTGAACCCACCGCTCACCCTCGGTGCGCACAGGTTAAATCCAGCGCTGCTGGCGCTTTGCCCTTGCAGGGGGATGTGCTATAAACGTCCCACCGTGGAACATGCTGTGAAGCCAGGGCTAGCGCCGGTTCCACCGGGGTCCGCGAAGAGCGCATCTTCGCAGCTTGTCCCGCGCGCGGAATGCAGCGTGACGGCCGCGCAGGAAGACGCTTCGCGCTATTGTCCCGTCTGCTCGCAACGCCTGGAATCGCGGCGCTGCAAACTGATTTGCGCGGTCTGCGGCTATTACATGTCTTGCGCGGACTATTACTGATATGCTTTGCGGGTCCGGCCCAGTTGCCGCTGGAACCGCGATCGACGAGGAGAACAACATGGCACTCAAGATGACGAACCGCGAAGTGGATGGCGTGGCAGTGGTGGCGCTGGACGGGCGCATCGTGCTCGGCGAAGAGAGCAACGCGCTTCGCGAAAAAGTGAAAGGCCTGATCGCCGGCGGCAAGAAGAAGATCGTGTTGAATATGGACAACGTAACGTTCATCGACAGCGCCGGTCTGGGCACGCTGGTTGCGGCGCATCACAGCGCGAAGTCGCAAGGCGCCGGGCTCAAGCTCTGCCACTTGGGGAGCAAGTTCCAGGAAGTACTGCAAATCACGAAGCTGCTGACGGTGTTTGACGTGTACAACACGGAAGCCGAAGCGGTGTCCAGCTTCTCGAAAAGCGCAGGCGCGTAGTCAATCGAAAATTGCGGACGAGGCAGGCGGGCGCGTGCCTTGTCCGTCTCAATCCTTGATCGCACACATGAGCACGCCCGCACTATTCAGGAGCGGGTGAAACCAACTTCTTGCTCTCCCTTTGGAATCAGTGGGAACCAGGATGAGACGATCGGCCCACTGAGCAACCAATTCGAACGAGTCGTAAACACTATAAGAATAAGCCAAGCCGTCGCCTTCGGTAATCATGTAGCGTTTTCCGCGTGTGCGCAGGTTGGCATAGAGTCCCCATAATCCAAACTTGTAAAGGGCGAGCTTAAGGAGTCGAGCCATTCGCGAACCTTGGCCAAAGCGATTGCTGTCGCAAATGAAAACGGCTCGCCTCGCCACGCGCAACATTTCTTTGACGACGGCAGAGGGATCTTCCGCGTGGTGAAGGACCGCAAATTCACACACAGCGTCAAAGCTGCCATCTGGAAATGGAAGCGCTTCTCCAGACGCGCGAACGAACGAGATTGCAGAAGTGGCGCCTTGCTGTAATCCTTGTTGGATGAGAGCGGAAACAGGTTCGACACCGCACACAAACAATTCAGGGACGGCGTGCTTTAGCTGGCGCATACCAAGCCCGGTCGCAGTGCCCACGTCGAGAACGCTGCGAATTTGAAACATCCTTATGAAACCTTGCACCAGGCTCGAAATCGCAGGATCCGTAGAGCCTTCGTGCGCGTGCATGGAGTCGTACCGATGAGCCGTCTCGGTGTAGTACCTTCGCTGGATTTCTATGGCCAGACGCGATTTGGTTGGCACTGGGCTCCGTCATGCAACCGCGAAAATCTGAACGGAAATCTTACTTGAGATAACTATAGGGAACACCAATCAAATTGAATGGACAACGCTCTCAGGCAGACTTCTTTCTTTCCGCAGTCGCCTTGAGCAGGTCCCACAGCTGAGTGACATTGGAGTCCCAACCGTTCCGTTCGGCCGTTGATCTTGCCCGGCCACCGATTTGCTGGCAAAGCTTGAGATTGGAGCAGAGCATCCGCAACAGGGCAGCAAGCTCTTGTGAATCCTCTGGATTTCGCAAAACAAAGCCATCTGTCCGGTCGTTCACAATTTCACTGACGCCTGCCCTCGAACTGGAAATTACGGGCAGCCCGCAAGCCATCGCCTCAAGAACGGGAAGGCCGTAGGCATCCTCGAGTGACGGAGCAACGCAGGCATCGGCCGCCGCGTAGAATTGCAGCACGTCCGGTGATGTGGGCGAAAAGCACACCCTGTTTTCGATTCCAAGTCGCTGGATGCTTGCTACATAATTCCTCCGATCATCATCCCCCACGATAAGCAGCTTCAAGGGCAATTCGCGACAATCGGCTATAGCTTCCAGCAGCGTAATCAGACCTTTCTTCTTCCAATCATTACCGATAAAAAGAAGCGTGAATTCGTCAAAAGCCAATCCAAATCGCTCGCGAGCCGCGCGGCGGCGCGCGGCGCGGATCGACGGGCAAAAGAAATCCGTATCAACGCCGTTGCGAATCAGCTCAACGCCAATGCGCTGAAAGTGGCGCTTCAATTGAGAAGCAACCAGGCCGGAAACTGCCGCCAGCCGGTTCGCTTGATTGCGGTAGACGCGGTGCTCGAGTGCTTTAATCAGGTGATAGTAGAGCCGCCGGTGAAAGAGACGCGGCCAACTCTGGAGAGGCGTACCGCGAAATCTCAAATGCGGCCGAACCTGCGAGTAAAACTCCTGGAAAACAATGTGAACGGCAATGATATCGGCATCGAGTGCGTTGATGCCGGGTGAATAGAGCAAATCGAATTTCACATTGTGGACGCGCGAGTCCCACCATCGCTGGAAATGATTAGCACAAAACCACCAGGCATAGGCGAGAAGATGTGGTCCCGCGATAGCAGGGACTTTGTGCCAGACAATGCGGGACGAAGGCAGAGCGTCAGACTGAGAGACAACACCGGCTAAATCGCTGACCCGCTCGCAGTAAAGGTGAACCTGTATATCGTGCCGCGCAACCAATCGCTCGATTTGCTCAATTACACAGCGTTCGGTCCCATGACGGCGATCCAAAAAGGGAGAAATGACAGCGAGCCGCAAGTCAGGCTGTCCAGAAGTTGGGGCTGTGCATCGGCTTGCGCGTCGCCGGGTACTGCGCCGAAAGCGCCAGTTTCGGCAGCCGGAAAAGGACCCCGAGCAATAGCCACACATAAGCGTTTAGAACAAAATCCTGATAGGGCGTCATGGAAGCGAACGTCATAGGAAGGAACAATAAAAGCGCATACAGAAAAATCATGAAGCCAAGAGGAAACCACGGCGAGCCTTTTAGTCCGTGAACAACCTTCCACGCATGAAACAAGATCGCAGCGCTCATGACGACCCAGAGAATCAAGCCGCCAATTCCCATTTCCACGATAATACACCCGTATCCACTCTCGACCGGAGCAACGGGAGGACGCACATTAAAGAACCGTGAAACATACTGGCCGCCAAGCGAAATGGTGCCGATACCATACCCGTAAGGCCACCGAGGATAATCGAATGCGGCGAGGAAATTAGCCAGCGGATAATCACGACTGCGGCGGACTAGCTCACTGGCGGAACTCCGAGGGTCCAGCGTTTCAGAGTACACCGCGATGCGACCGAGGAAAGCATCCGGATAGCTAAATAAGAGCACGACCACAGCCAGGGCTACACCAAGCGACGCCCGCTGAAGTGCACGTACAATGCGCAAAGCCTCACCTTGCCGCCACGGGGCACCCCAAACAAATGCGATCGAACCCACCACCGCGCTTCCAAGCGTCCACATGAAAACGCCGCGAGATGCGCACATAAGGCAGCCTGCAGCGGTTAGCGCTAAGGTCGAGAACGCAAAGATGCGGCCTCGGCGGTGGCGCAGGATAAGGTAGCCGCTAAATCCGAACACAAGCATCCACGCGACAATCAGCATGTCCGCGAAGCGGCCGGCGCTAACAAACACCGAGGTAGGGCGGTACACGCTAACTCCTGAAATAGGACTGACACGGTACGTTTCGCTCAGCAAGCGAATGTCATCCGCCATAACCGATGGGTTCAGGAAGCGAGGCCCTAAGATGGATTGAGCAATCCCGAGAGCGGTTATGATAAGCATCAGCCCGAGATTGACGTAAAAGAACTTACGAAGCTCAGTTTCCGAATTAATCATCGCATAGCCCACGACGATTAGCGGTACGTAGTAAAAATAGAGCTTCATCCCGAGGAGACCGTAGAAAATACTGGTGGAGGCCGGATTGAACACCTGCATTGCGCCGTACCAGACAAAGATCAGCAGGACCACAAGGAAGGGCGGGCGAAAGGTTTCCAGATCCTTTTCTTTGCGCCGGCATGCCGCAAAAAAAGAGAGATAAACGAGCATAACGAGAAAGTCTTTGGCAAAATAGATGGCCATGTTGTTGCCGAGGAACTTTCGCGCGAAGTCTTCAAACAACAGCCAGGCGAGAAACAGATAGACGCCGTTGCGCCAGTTCCGTAATAACACCGCGACAAAAGCAAAAACGACGAAAATCAATCCGAGGTAAAACAGGCTGGCGAGGTCGTTCTGGACGATGAAGCCGGCTGTCTCGTAGGCCCCGAGCATCGCCAAAGCGAAGAACGCTAAAGCCAACCACCGGCTCCTGCGAAACTGCCCGGGAATTATTTGCTGCAAAACATTCATCGCATTTCATCCTGCGCTTACAGCAAGGAAGTTACCAGCAACTCTCCGAATCCACCCGGACGACCGGTTTGTTCGCACTTGTGGCACCACTGACTTTTAGAAGGAGCTGGCAACATGAGGGCATGAACCGCGAGCATGGGATCCCTCGCACTAACCAGGTTTTTGCGCGACAACCACGATATTGTCGGAAAAGCGCAATCCGCGCAGCAAGCCCAGGCTAAAGGTTTGCCACGTTAACGAGGGCATCCCCGGAATGCCGCCCTGGTCGTTAAAATAGAATTCCGGCTCGCAAAAACCGGCTTCCCGAAAAATGCGCCTTAAATCCTGCCTGAGCAGCGCAGTTATGTGCGCGGGATAACAGCTGTCCGAGAACGCCACATAATGCCCGCGAAACAAAAGAGCAAGAAGCCCTCGCAGGCTCTCATTATTCGGAGTGGTGATGATGGCCCATCCGCCGCCCCGCAAAACTCTAAAAATTTCGCGTATGGTGAACCGGGGATTCTCGAGATGCTCGATAGTCTCTGCCGCGATAACAATATCGAAGGCCGCGTCTGGATTTGGCAGACACTGGCTCAGATCCTGCCGGACCCAATAGATGCGATCGACAAGATCGGCAGGACAGCCCATCAGATCCGCCCCGGTTATGCTCTCAAAACGATTGAGCGCGAGCAGTCGGCGACTTAAGTTTCCCACCCCCGCGCCATAGTCCAACGCCACGCCGCGCAAGTCTTTCTCGTTAATCACTCGTTCGATGGCGGCATAAATTGTATCGTTGCTGAAGCCTCCACTTAATTCCGCAGCTTGGATTCGGCGCAAACTCAGGTCAGGAGGCTGGCTCGCCCCGTGCGCATCGCCGCGATGTACCGTCAACGTCATACCCCTTGTATCAGAATGCGGTATTCCTGCAGCATTCGGTCTAACGAGTACAACTTGAGAGCACGCTCTCGAGAGCGGTATCCGAACTGGGTGATGGATAGCGGGTCTTCAATCACGCTTTGCATTTGTTCGGCCAAGGCGGCGGAGTTCCCGACCTCAAACCTGAGCCCGGCATCGCCGATCTGTTCCGCTAGTCCCCCAATATTAGAACCTATGACAAGTCTATTCTGCATCATCTGTTCCAGTGGCGATAGCGGTGCGGGCTCTTCCCAAATTGAGGGAACGACAACGACCGAAACTTCCGTCAGCATTTCCTGCAGTCGACTTCCCGTCAGAAAGCCCGCAAACGACACAACATCATCCAGTGACGCGCTGGAAGCCATTCTCTGCAATGGTTCACGTTCCGGACCATCGCCGATAATTAAGATGCGAAAGCGGCACTGTCTCGCTTTGAGCAGGCAGGCGGCATCCAGCAAAGTGCCGACTCCCTTCTCCGTTACCAACCGGCCTACGTATGCAAAACAGATGCCGGTTTGCGAAGTTTCGGAGATGCCCTTCATCGGCGGCATGACCGGGACGCCGTTGCGAATCACCTGCGCGTGCGGCAGAGCGATGCGCCGAGCAACGTGGTCGGACACTGCCACATTTGAATCCGCAAACCAACACAGCCCCCTGCGGAAAAACGTGAGCAAGAGATTCCTGACGCTACCCGCCAGCTTTTCCTGAGGTGCATTGCACCGGACGCACTCCAGGTAGCGGCGTGCCGCGAAATGGCCGGAACAAGGGCTCTGCGTTGGGACATAAAAGAGCAAGCCGTTCGGGCAGATGGACTGGTAGCCATGGTGGGTCACAATCACCGGTTTGCGCCGGATAAGAGCAAAGATGAGCGGTAGAATCGCGGGGCCTGCGAGGACTACCTTATCGGCACTTCCGATCAATTGCCATAAGCGCCTTGCTCCCGGCCTTCGAATAATTTGGAACGGCGCCTGGGGCGTGTCTAACTCGCGCACTTCGGCAGTCTGCGTGACCACCGTGACGTGCGCCGGCGTCGCGCCGCCACCGTGGCTCCTCAGTGCCAAGCCGCAAGCCAAATGCATCGAGAAGGTCTCAACGCCCCCTACCTGGGGCGCAAAAGCGTGAGAATAAAAAAGCAGCTCCATTCAGAATGACTTCTCCGCGGAAACGTTTTCGAGAAGCCACTTCATCATTGCCTCGCGCTGGGGACAGAAGGCTTGGGAGCGCCGACCCGCACTTCATTTGTTGCCGGCTTTTTACCGCGGACGCGCGATGCGGCCAGCTCGATAGCGTCCACCGTAGCGGCGACATTTCGTTGCGGAGTCCAAGTTTGCAGGTGTGCCAGGCCAAGCTCGCGAACGCGCCGCAGAATAGATCGATCTCCGTGAATTCCCGCAAGGAGCGCGGCCAACGCGTCAATATCACCGCAAGGGAAAATGAATTCAGGGCAGATCGGAGCAATCAGGTCCTGCGCTGCGCCCACTCGGTCACTCACGATGACCGGACACCCGCAACACATCGCTTCGTTGACCACAACCGCGAATGGCTCGTATTCGGACGGCAGAACCATTACGTCCGCGGATGTGTAGATAGCGGGAAGTTGCGTTTGATTAACGAAGCCGAGGAACCGCACGCGCGAGGCGATCCCGAGGGCGGAAGCTTCCGCGGCAAGCTGCGCGTAAAGCGGACCATCGCCCGCAAAAACAAGTCGAGCCCTCGGCCGATCGCTCTTCGCAAAGGCGCGGAGAACGTCAAACGGCCGCTTCCACGGCTGCAACTTGGCGCAAAACAATACAACCAAATCTTCTGGCGCGGCGCCCCAAGATGCGCGCACCGCGGCACGGTCGACAGCAGCAGATTGCTCGAGCCACCATTCGTTGGCGACAACGTAAGGTGTAAGCGTGATCCGGTCGCCAGGAATGCCAAGCGAGAGTATCAGGTCCCGTGTCGCAGATGATGGAACGATCACCTGATCGGCCAGACGGAACAACCACGGCCAGGCAAATCGCTTAAATGCGCGTTTCCATGTCCGGCCGTCACGCGATGTGAGTCCAGTGCTGTCGGTTCCGAAAAGGAAGGCGGTTCGCGATAGTTTCGCAGCGAAGTACGATATCCAGAAACTAGCCCGTACGTATCCGGTGTAGCAAAGCACCGCGTCGAAACGGCCCTCGCGTATCAATTTCCAAAGACCGGGATTATAGAGCCCGAAGAAAGATTCCGAGCCGGAGCCGCGATTCGGAACATGAGTCCACGCATAACCATCGAGCAGGGGGAGGTCCCACTTCACACTGCGTCCGAATTCCGGATCGTGGCCCGCTTCAGCCCCGCGTAGACTGCAATACGCCACATGAAAATCGAGCCCTGGGTGCTGCGCCATGAGCCGAAAGACAGGCGCGGCGTATTGCACCGCGTGCGAAGCAATCGCCAGGACGCGATAGCGCCGGTCAGACACGTCGCAACTCCATTGGATTGCGCGGCAAGCGCGAGCGCGCACCAAACTTTTTGAGACGCAAGATGGTGCCCCTCGGGAAGTATACCCCCGTTTCGCGCGCTCTCCGGCTATGCTAAACTGCGTGGGTTCTGCAGGGGTTTGCGGTTCACTGGCGGGGCTCCGCATCGTAATCTGCTCGCGGCCAGAGCGCCACGGGTAGGCGCCGGGCGGCTAAATTCAGCGGCGTTGATCCCGCCGAGGGCGGGTCGCGAACACCGAAGACGCCGGCTGAGTCCGGTTCCGAAAATCAGAAAAGAGGAAGTGTCATGTCTGGGCATTCAAAGTGGGCCACGATCAAGCACAAGAAAGCGGCCACGGACGCGAAACGCGGACGCGCATTTACCCGTATCATCCGCGAAATCACCATCGCCGCGCGCATCGGTGGCGGCGACCCCAACTCTAATCCACGCCTGCGCACCGCCATTCTGGCCGGCAAGAATGAAAACATGCCCGGTGAAAACATCGAGCGGGCAATTCTGCGCGGCACCGGCCAGCTCGAGGGCGAGCAATATGAAGAAGTGACTTTCGAGGGATATGGTCCCGGTGGCGTAGGAATGCTGATTCAGGCAGTGACCACCAATCGCAACCGTGTGGTAGGCGAATTTCGCCACTTGATCAGCAAGAACGGCGGCAACCTCGCGGAGGCTGGCGCTGTCGGCTGGATGTTCCATCGCAAGGGCGAAATTGTCGTGCCCAAGGAGCAGGCCAGCGAAGAGAAGATGCTGGATATCGTGCTGGAGGCAGGAGCGGAGGATTTGAAGGACGACGG
>Ga0210400_10004401_pt1 | contig 12204 bp, 11 predicted proteins | sample IncBWH26MmetaG_FD_155456 | JGI IMG/M metagenome (GOLD analysis project Ga0210400, IMG submission 155456) | Forest soil microbial communities from Barre Woods Harvard Forest LTER site, Petersham, Massachusetts, United States - Inc-BW-H-26-M | ecosystem: Environmental > Terrestrial > Soil >...
CGGCGGCGCTGGCCGCGCTGGATGATAACGAACACGTGGCCCGCTGCATCGAAACGAATGCAACGGAACGGAAGCGCTTGAGCGACGGATTGGCGAGGCTGGGTTTCCGGCCGGTGCCGAGCGAGGCGAATTTTGTGTTTATTGTAGCGGGTCCGGAAGCGCAGGCGATGAGCGATGATCTGCTGCAGATGGGCGTGATCGTGCGGCCGCTGGGATGGATGGGATTTCCTGAAGCGATCCGTATTTCGGTGGGGACGGCGGAAGAAAATGACAAATGCTTGTCGGCCATGGCGCGGGTGATCTTGAAGCGCGCGGGCAAAGGCGAACTCGCGGCGCGATGAGAGTACTGCTCCCGAGTGGCGCGAATGACTTCAAGCACGCCGTCACGCAAGCCAGCGGTGACGCGATTCTCGAACTCCTGAAAAAATACAAGAGTATTGCGGTGGTGGGATTGTCTTCGAATCCGACGCGGCCGAGTTTTGGCGTGACGGAATACATGCAGTGTGCGGGCTACCGGATTATTCCGGTGAATCCGAACGAGAGGGAAGTGCTGGGGGAGAGGAGTTACGCGCGGCTGGAAGATGTGCCGGATAAAATAGAAATTGTGAATGTGTTCCGGCGGGCGGAGGATGTGGCGCCGGTGGTGGAGAGCGCGATTCGCGTTGGGGCGAAGGTGGTTTGGATGCAGTCGGGAATTGAGAACGAAGCCGCGGCGGAAAATGCGCGGACGGCGGGGTTGGTGGTGATCGAGGATGCTTGCATCTTGGTGGAGCATCGGCGGAGGGCGCGAGAATTGAAGCGATAGACTTGCAGAAATCTCGAAACATAGGTTGGCCCGCGCGGGGATGGTGCGCGGGCTTTTTGATTTCAGGAGACGAGAAGGAGATTGAAGAGAAAAGATTTAACGCAGAGGAAGAGAAGAGGAGACGCAGAGGGCGCAGAGAAGAGAGGAGGAAGGAGGGAGGAAGGAGAGTCAGCGGGGGAGGGGGAAGACCAGGAGATTGCGTTTGCCGGTGATGACTACGGCTAGGGAGTGGCCGTCGGGAGAGATGGCGAAATCGCGGAAGCTGAGGCCGTGCAGGATGGAGATTGGCGTGGGCTGAGAAATGGGGATTTCGTGACTCGCGGGAACTGGCTGGAGGGGAGGGAGGTCGATCCAGACTAGATCACCGGATTTCTTTTCGAGGGCGCGCTTGAGGAGGATGCGGGATTCGTCGGGCGACCAGCGAAAGACGCCGAGGCCGATGCGAAGACGGGCCACACGATTGGGTGAAGTGAGATCGCGAATTTCGAGAATTTCCTTGTCAATGAAATAGGCGACTTTTTTGCCGCTTGGGGAGACGCTAAGTCCCCCTTCGTAACCCTCGAGGGTGGCAAGCTCCCTGTCGTTATCGGTGAAGAGATCAAGGCGCTGGAGACGATTGGGGCCGTTCATGGAGCGATCTTGCTCTACAGCGACGATGGAAACTGTTCCCGGAAGGGGAGAGACGCCGCGGAAAGTGCGGCCATCGTGAGGAGATTGGAGGGGGCCGATATCTATGCGGGTGGATTTCAAGGAGAAGAGCAGGCGGGGCTTCACGGATTCGGAAAGGAAATTGAAGGTGACATTGTCGGGAAGAAAGAAGGCGTCGACGGCGTCAGGGATCACGCTGTCGCCTTTGTTGATATGGATTTCCTTGCCGGAGTCATCGAAGAGCAGCGTTTGGAAGGAGTCCTCAGTTTTGCCGGCGTCGTCCAGAACTGTTGTGGTGAGGAGCTGCGCGAGGATGAAATGGCCGTTGGGGGACCAGCGGAAAGAGTCGATAAGATAGCTGAAAGATTGTGCGCCGCGTGTGTACTTTTGCCCTTCGAGGAGGCGGCGGCGCTTGCCGTTTGCGTCCTGGAGCCAGATGTCGTCGTGTTCGAGGGCGTCGTAGACTTTTGTTTTCACTTTGCGATAGACGGAATAGACGATGCGGCTATCGGGGGCGTAGGCGAAGGCGGTGACTTCCTCGTCGATGGATTGGAGAGGCTTGTCGAGGTTTTGGGAGCGGGCGGACGGCAAAGAACAGCACCCCACGAGCGCGCACACCAGCGAACAAAGACGGCGGAGCCAGCGAAAGCGGCTGCGAGAGCAGGTGCAAGTCATGGTTTCGGATGCGGGCCAGTATATTCCGAGCAGCAGGGTTTTTGGGTGGGCGTGAATTCCATAAGTTCGACGCGGGTGTCGTCGGGGTCGTAGAGATTGAGCTGCCACTTGCCGTCGCGGCCGATTTTGGGTTGTTCGTTGCCGCTCCAACCGTTTTTGCGAAGTTGCGCTTCCGCGGCGTGGATGTCCGGGACGCCGAGGGCCATGTGGTTCATGACGCCCAGAGTGTGATGGTCCGCGTTGGCTGGGACGTTCAGCATGTATTCGATCCAGTCGGTGCCATCGGGGACCTGCATGTCCACCCAGTTGTCTTCGCTTTCCTTCATCCCGCCGTGCCAGTAGACGTGGAAGCCGAGGAGGTCCCTGTAGAAGCGGTCCTCGGCGGCGCGGTCCTTGACGATAAAGCCGGCGTGAAGCATGCGCGTGCTGAGGTTTCCGACGGGGGCCTTGGACTCCGTGAGAGGGTGAAACTGCACGAAGGCGACGGGATTACCCTCGGGGTCGCGAAGTGAGAAATGCGCGACTGAGTTGATGTCCCGGCCGACGGGGCCAACCGCAACGTTATGGGCAACGAGGTAGCTGCGCATGCGGGCAAGGTCGGGTGTGGCAAAGGCGATTTCGGCGAGCAAGTTTGTGGGAGGGGCAGAGGCAGAGGCTACTTCTGACAACTGACTTTGCTGGTGGTCGTTGACGATGACACACGGGTTCACCATGCCCGTGCAACGCGCCTTGCCGGGTGTCATGCCCAGAATTCGACTGTAAAAATCAAGCGACTTGTGACGATCGGTGGAATAGATGCGGACGTGCGCGATGCCGGTGATGGGCGGGCGCGTGGGCTGGTCTTGGGCGGCGAGCGGAAAGGAGATGAAAGTGGCGGTGAGGGCAAGAACAAGAGCTATGCGTTTCATGAGAGTTCCTTGAAAGTTTGGTGCACCGCGCGATTCTATCTTACGGAAGTGGCCGAGGTGCAAACTGATCACGGGTGTTGTCCAGGATGCGGTCCGGTGTACTCGGAGCAGCAGGGTTTTTGGGTGGGGGTGAATTCCATGAATTCGACGCGGGTTTCGTCCGGATCGTAGAGATTGAGCTGCCATTTGCCGTCGCGGCCGATCTTGGGTTGTTCGTTGCCGGTCCAACCGTTCTTGCGAAGTTGCGCTTCTGCGGCGTGGATGTCGGGGACGCCGAGCGCGATGTGGTTCATGACGCCGAGCGTGTGCTTGTTTGCTGTGGGAGAAATATTCAACATGTACTCGACCCAGTCCGTGCCATTAGGGACCTGAAAAGACGCCCAATCGTCTTTGTCGTCTTGCATTCCTCCATGCCAATACGGCCGGAAGCCAAGAATGTCTTTGTAGAAATGATCTTCAGCCGCGCGGTCACGAACGACAAATCCGGCGTGGACGACTTGAGGTTGAAACGGGAGGCCCGGGCGTAACTGCGCTGGTGTCGTGCTCCTCTCAATAAATGAGATGCGATGACCTTCCGGATCGTGAACAATGAAACTAGGTGACCGAGCATCCACCTCGCTAACGGCAATGTTGCGTGACGTCAGGTACTTCTCAAGGCCCGCCGCGTCGTCGGTGATAAACCCGACTTCTTCAAGCGAACTTTGTTGGTTTAACGACGATCCAGCATTCAGGGAGTTGATGTTCAATGTGATGAACTGGCCAGAGTGGAGTGCGACCGACCCTCCTACCGGCTTTTTGTCAGCCGGGCAATAGGGATGTTGACCCAAAACCATAGTGTAAAAATCTTTCGCTTTGCAAAAATCGCTGACACGGATTCTGACATGCGAGATGCCGAGTATTTTGGGCCGAGACGGCTCCTGGTTGGCTGTGGCGCAAAATACGGCAAATGCAAGCAGCGAGCAAGCGCCAAGCCCATATCGAATCAGGCGCATCATCTTTATGTAGTACTCCTTTTCTTGAGGCTTCGAATTTCGTCGAGGCGAGCACCCAGCCGCTGTTCGAAGCCCTGGTCGGTGGGCTGGTAGTAGCTGCGACCGGCGAGATTGTCGGGGAGGCAGGTCATGTCCGTGACTTTATCATCGAAATTGTGGGCGTACTTGTAGCCTTGGCCATAGCCGATATTTTTCATTAGTCCCGTAACGGCATTGCGGATGTGGAGAGGCACAGGTTCAGCCTCGGTTTTGTGAACGTCATCGATGACGTCGCTGTAGGCAGTGTAAACGGCGTTGGATTTTGGCGCGAGCGAGAGATAGACGGCGGCCTGGGCGAGGGCCAGATAGCCTTCGGGCGCGCCGAGAAAATCGAAGGCATCTTTCGCGGCTAGCGTGATGGCTAGCGCGCCAGGCTCGGCTAGGCCGATGTCTTCGCTAGCCATGCGGACCATGCGGCGGGCGAGATACAAGGGATCCTCACCGGATTCGAGCATGCGCGCAAGCCAGTAGAGGGCGGCGTCGGGGTCGGAATTGCGCACGGATTTGTGCAGGGCGGAGATGAGGTTGAAATGCTCCTCGCCCGCTTTGTCGTAGCGGAGGAGTTTTCTTTGCAGCACGTCTTCGAGGAGTTCCGGAGTGATGATGCGCGCGCCGGCATCGTTCGAAGGCGCGCTGCGGACGGCGAGCTCGAGCGTGTTGTAAGCGGCGCGGGCGTCGCCATTCGCGAAGGAAGCGATGCGAAAAAGGATGTCGTCGGAAGCTTCGATGGATTCGTTTCCGTAACCGTGTTCTTTGTCGTTGAGAGCGCGGCGGAGAAGTTCAGCGATTTGCGGCGTGGTGAGCGGATCGAGGACGTAGACCTTGGTGCGGGAGAGCAGTGGCGAGATGACTTCGAAGGAAGGATTCTCGGTGGTCGCGCCGACGAAGATGATGTGGCCGGCTTCGACGTGGGGAAGGAAGGCGTCTTGCTGCGCTTTGTTGAAGCGGTGAACTTCGTCGACGAAGACGATGGTGCGATGGCCGGAGCGGGATTTTCGCTCGGCCACGGCCATGACCTCCTTGATTTCCTTGATGCCGGCGAGGACGGCGCTGAAGGAAACGAATTCGGAACTTGTCAGGCGCGCGATGAGGCGCGCGAGCGTGGTTTTTCCGCAGCCCGGAGGGCCCCAGAAGAGCATGGAACCGAGGCTGTCATTTTCGATCTGAACGCGAAGCGATTTGCCGGGACCGAGCAGTTTTTCCTGGCCGATGAATTCGTCGAGGGTGCGCGGGCGCATGCGCTCGGCGAGCGGCTGGTTGGCGGCGGGAACGTTAGGTTCCGGTGCCGGTGGCGGCAATTTTGAGAAGAGGCTCACGTTATTTTAGGCGGCCGCGCAGAAGCAGATGTTTGGATGCCCGAGGCTGGCACGGAGTTTCTTTGACGAGCGGCTTCGTAAAAAACGACGGCAGCCGCGGCGCCGGCATTCAAGGATTCGATGCCGCTGGCCATGGGAATGCGGATGCGCGCATCGGCGCTGCGCTCGACCTCTTCGGGAAGACCGGCGCCTTCATTGCCGACGAGGAGGGCCACCGGCTGACACCAATCGACTTCCCACGGAGCGAGCGGAGCTTGCTCACCGCGACTTGGTTCACGGACGCTGGAAGCGAGCGTGCGAACGCCGGCGACCTTAAATTGTGCAAGAAGAATCGAAAGCGACATGCCTGCGAGGATCGGAAGATGCAGCGCCGCACCCGCGGAAGCGCGCAGAGCTTTCGGCGAGAAAGGGTTTGCGGTGCCGCTGATGCCGGAAGCAGCGGTGGCGGCGCCGGTCGCGCCAAAGGCGGCAGCGGTGCGCAGGATGGTCCCGACGTTGCCGGGATCCTGGACACCGGCCAGGACGACCAGCAGGGGAGCGCAGGCCGAAACGGGGGCGCGGACAAGGTCATCGAAAGATGTTTCGCGCGGCTTAACGAGCGCCGCGACGCCCTGGGGGTGTTCGGAATCGGCAAGACCTTCGAAGAGGCGGTCGGTGGTACGAAGAGTGGGGAAGGCGATTTCCGGGCGGTCGATCAAGGGAGCGAGGCGTTCACGGTGGCGTTCGCCGGACTCGCCGAAAAGAACGGCGCGGATCGGGCAACCGGAATGCAAAGCCTCTTCAACGAGACGCACGCCCTCGACGCCGACGAAACCACCTTCCGTCGGCAAGCCTCCGCGCAAAGCCACGCGGAACTCTTTGAGCCAGCGATTGTCGCGGCTAGTGAGAAGCGCCGCGTTCGCGGGACGAGCGTTACGCGCGATCTTTCCTGGCGTAGCCATTACCGTGGAGGGTAGCAAATTTTCTGTTCTTCAGGCTAATCCCACGGGGCTATTCCAGGCAGCTAACGGAGTGCCACCACTCCGGCGTCCCGTCCGTAACATTACGGACGAGACGTATTTTTTTGCTAATGTTTTCTCGTCGGATGTGGTGACCTTGCTAGTTGTTATCTGGATGGGAGTGGCGATAATTCCAGTAATTCGACTGCTCCCTCTTGCTGGCCCTCGAGAATTCGTGAGAATTCCTGTGCTTTGTCGTAAGGTACTGCCCCCAGGAGCGATTTTCGTTCTCGTCCCAGTTGTGATAGTCCTTGTGGTGTTTATCGTAGTATCGGAGCTGCACGTTGGCCTCTTGAGGTGCAGGAGCGGCGATAATTGCCACTGGCGCCACAAGGGCAGCGGTCAGGAATAACGAAGCGATGTATTTGTGTGTACGGTGCATGTTGTAGTCCTCCAAAATCTGAATGTCCGCTCTCGGAATCGCGGTAGCCATAACTATGCATGAAGAGTTGTTTGATTTATGTCACATACAGCACACTGGCTTGCCGGAAACAGACGATCCCGTACCCATGTTTGTCATTCTGCGGCCCGCTTTGGCCGCCGGAGAGGTTCGCCAGCAAGCTCTTATTGCGCGGGTTACAGGGGGTATGGTAGCGTCGCCCAATTAAGGGCAGCGCTGGCGGGGCGCTGCAGGGTGGCGTCACGACTTCGCCAAAGGCCAAAAAATTGCCGGCTGAGCTGCTGCGCGTAAATGCGCAATTCCCGGAGGCGAACCTGCTGCGGTATGCGGCAGATTTTCTGACGCGGGGAAGTGTGATTGCGATTCCCACGGACACTTTCTACGGGTTGGCGGCCGATCCGTTCAATCTTGCCGCGGTGGATGAAATTTATCGTGTGAAAGGGCGGCCGGAAACGAGGGCGCTGCCGATCCTCGTAAATTCAATCGAACAAGCCATCCTGCTCGCGCGCGAAGCTCCGCGGAAATTTTTGCGGCTGGCCCAGGCGTTCTGGCCAGGCGGATTGACGCTGGTGGTGAACGCGGCGCAGCGCATCCCGCTCAAAGTCACCGCAGGCACAGGCCGCATCGCCTTGCGCTGGCCGAATAGCACGGTGGTGCGGCGATTGATCGATGAATTCGAGGGCCCGGTCACGGGAACGAGCGCTAACATTTCCGGGTTTCCTTCGTGTTCGAACGCCGAACAAGTAATGAAGCAGCTCGGCTCGCGGGTGCCCCTGGTGCTGGACACCGGAGAAACCGGCGGGACGCTGGCCTCGACCATCGTGGAACTGACGGGCGACACCTGGAGGATCGGCAGGGAAGGGGCGATTCCCGTGGCGGAGATCGAGAAGGCGCTGGAGTAGGACCTGATTTCGTGGCGCGAGGCGGTGCTCGCTAATTAATTTCCGCGCGTATGAAGCGTCGTAAGAAAATTGTAGTCGCCGGTGGAGGGAAGTTCGCGTGCGCCGAGCGAGCGGCGATGGACGGAAACGACGTCGCTGAACCACATGGGCAAGTAGGGAAGATCTTGCGCGAGAATTTTCTGAACTTCACTGCGTAGTTTCTTCCTTTTTTCCTGATTCATCTCCACGCGAATTAACGCAGAGATCACAGAGACGCAGAGATCGGACCGCAGGGAAGACAAGAACGGAGAAATCCACGAAGAAACGAAAATCCGGGGAGGATAGATGGAGAGATTAGCGCGGCGGGGCATAGGAGATTTTACCGAGGATTGCGGAGCCGCGGGCGCCGGTTGCGGAGGGCAAGTTCGCGGGCCGCTGGTGAAATGTTTCGTAGGCGATAAGAGCGAAGGCAAAGGCTTCCTTGGCATCTTCGGGAACGCCCAGACGCCCAGAGGGCAGGACTTCGATGTCGGGAAGTGCGGCGGAAAGTTGCGCGAGGATCAAGGGATTGTGCGCGCCACCGCCGGAAACGATGAGTTGGTGAATCTTCGTTTTGGGCAAGACGAAACGGTTCAGGGCATCGACGACTGAGAGCGCTGTAAAGATTGTCGCTGCGCGGATGAGATCGTTGGGCTTGGCGCGATAGCGTCGGCCGAGGGCGAGAAGTTTTCTCAGGTAGGCGTTGCCGTAGTATTCGCGGCCCGTGGATTTTGGGGGTGGGAGCTTCAGATAGGGATCGCGCAAGAGCTCATCGAGCAGCGCGGGAATACTGCGGCCCTGGGATGAGAGGCGAGCGTTTTCGTCGAAACGCAGGCGGCCGCGCGTGAACTGGGCGACGAGAGCATCGATGAGCATGTTGGCGGGGCCGGTGTCGAAGGCGAAGACTTGTTGCGGCTGGGCCGCGCGCGGAAGAACTGTAATGTTCGCGATGCCACCGAGATTGAGCGAAACGCGGCCAAGTTTCGGGTGGCGATAAAGAAGATAGTCCGCATAGGGGACGAGAGGTGCGCCCTGGCCGCCAAGAGCGATGTCGGCGGGGCGAAAATCGCCAACGGTGGTGATGCCGGTGCGCGCGGCGATGATCGCCGGCTCACCGATTTGCAGCGTCGAAGCGGTGGGCCGGCCTAAAAAGTTGACGGGCTTGCCTTGGTGGAAAATCGTCTGGCCGTGACTGCCGATGAGCGTGATTTTCTTTGGTGCAATCCTGAATTTGCGGCACGCGGCAATGGCGGCCTCGGCGAAGACTTCTCCCAGGCGAAAATTCAACTGACTGAGAGCGTCCGCGGTGATGGGGTGCTGTTCGGCGATGCGAAGAATTTCCTTGCGAACCGCAGCAGGAAATTTCACGGACGTGTGGCCGAGCAGCTTGGCGTTCAGATTTGGCGGCGCGCCAGAGATGCGAGCCAGCGCAACGTCGATTCCGTCGGCGGAGGTTCCAGACATCATGCCGAGAACAAGCATGGGTTTTTCGTTCATGAGATTTGTTTTTTCAGTTCGGCGAGAAGATTGAGTGCGTCCAGGGGCTTCAACTGGTCGAGGTCGGCGCCGCGCAGCTTTTCGAGCACCTCGCGATCGAGCGCCGTGAACAGCACCTGCTGATTGCCGTTCTTGTGCGCGAGGTCGGATGCGCCGGGCGAAAGAGTCTCGCTAAGTTCGTGCTCGCTCTGCTCATGTCTTTTCAAAACTTCGCGGGCGCGTTCAATCACGCTGCGTGGAAGTCCGGCGAGGCGGGCGACCTCGATGCCATAGCTTTTGTCCGCGCTGCCAGGCTCGACGCGGCGCAGAAAAATAATCTCGCTGGGCGTTTCCTTGACGGAGACGTGAACATTTTTGACCGCGGGGAGAAGGTCGCCAAGCTCCGTCAGCTCGTGATAGTGCGTGGCGAAGAGCGTGCGCGCGCGGGTGTGCTTCTGCAGGTGTTCGACTACGGCCCAGGCGATGGAAAGCCCATCGAACGTGGCGGTGCCGCGGCCGACTTCATCGAGGAGCACGAGACTTGCGGGAGTGGCATGATTCAAGATGGCCGCGACTTCGCTCATCTCGACAAGAAATGTCGAGCGTCCCCGCGCGAGATTATCGCTCGCGCCGATGCGCGTGAAGATGCGGTCGGTGATGGGCAGCTTCGCCTGGCGCGCGGGAACGAAGGAGCCCATCTGCGCCATCAGCACGATCAGCGCGGACTGGCGAAGATAGGTGGACTTGCCGCCCATGTTTGGGCCAGTGATGAGCAGAAGCTGCTGCCGCCCGGGCTCGAAGCAAAGATCGTTGGGAACGAAGCGCTCCCCCTTTTGGCGCAGCAGCTCTTCGATCACGGGATGGCGCCCCCCGATGATGAGGAGTTCGCCGGTGGAGTTGAATTCGGGGCGGGAATAGCCGCGATCGGCGGCCAACTTCGCGAACGCGGTGAGAACATCCAGCTGCGCAACGGCTGCGGCCGTACGGCGCAGCCGCGCGGCCTGCGCGGCCACGGAAGAACGCACCTCGATAAAGAGCTGGCGCTCGATTTCCAGGATGCGTTCGTCCGCAGCGAGTATCTTCCGTTCATACTCTTTCAGTTCAGATGAAGTAAAACGCTCGGCGTTGACCAGCGTTTGTTTGCGCTCATAGTCTGCCGGAGCCAGATGCAGGTTGGCTTTCGAAATTTCAATGTAGTAGCCAAAAATCTGATTGAACCGAATCTTCAGCGAACCGATGCCCGTACGTTTGCGCTCGCGCTCCTCCATGGCAGCGATGATTTGTTTGCTGTGCTGGCTGAGGTTGCGAAGTTCATCGAGCTCGGCATGGTAACCGCTGCGAATCATGCCCGGATCGGTGGCCAGGGCCGGCGCCTCGTCGGCGATGGCGCGTTCGAGCCGGTCGCGGACGTCGGCGAGCTCGTCGATTTCCTTGTGGAGATGACGAAGAAGTTCGCTGCCCCCGGCGGGCTGCGGCGTAAGGAAATTCTTCAGCACCGGGAGCTGTACGAGCGACTTGCGCAGCGCCACGAGCTCGCGTGGAGTCGCCAGACCCAGCGTGATCCGGCTGGTGAGCCGTTCGAGATCGAGGATGCCTTTGAGTTCCTTGCGGATTTCGCCGCGCACGACGGTTTGCTGGACGAGGTGCCCGACGGCATTAAGGCGGGCGTCGATGGCCTCGCTGTCGATCAACGGGCGGAGCATCCAGGAGCGCAAGAGGCGCGCACCCATGCCGGTCACGGTGGCGTCCAGCGCGGCGATTAGAGTTGTAGGTCCACTCGTGCGGCCAGCTTCCTCGGTGAAGATGGGCGCAAGCAGCTCCAAGTTGCGGACGGACACGGGATCGAGCACGAGAGCATGGTGTTGCTCGTAGTAACGGACGCGGTCGAGATGCCACAACGCTTCGATGCCGGAGGCATCCGCGTTTTCATTGGCGGCCGCAGTGCGCTCTCCGCGCGCGGAGTTTTCTCGGAGATAGTGAACGATGGCGCCGGCCGCAGCCAGGGCTTGCGGGTGATCGTCGAGGCCGAAACCCGTGAGTTCGGCCACGCCAAACTGTTCGCGCAGAATGCGCTCGGCATAGTCGCGCTGAAAGACCCAATCTTCGAGGCGAGATTCCACGCCACCGACGCCTTCCAGGAGCGATGTCTTCGCCGTTTCGAAAAGCTGCTGCGGCCGTGGAAGCAGAGTTTCCCTTGGGCGCAGCAATTGAAGTTCGTCGCGAAGCGCGTCATCGGCGCGGGCGCCGCAGAATTCGGTGGCCTGAAATTCACCGGTGGAAAGATCGACGTAAGCGAGGCCGATGGGTGAACCCGAGGCGTGTTTGGCGACGGACGCGAGGAAATTGTTTTCGCGGGCGTCAAGAAGCGCCCCGTCGGTAGCGGTACCAGGCGTTATGACACGCACCACCTCGCGGCGCACGAGCTTTTTGCCCGGACCGGGCAGTTCCATCTGATCGCAGATCGCGATCTTGAAGCCGGCGCGAATCAGGCGCGCGATGTAGCCTTCGGCGGCGTGATACGGAACACCGCACATGGGAATGGGCTGGCCCTTTTCGCGGTTGCGCGAGGTGAGCGTGATTTGCAGCTCGCGCGCGGCGATGATCGCGTCTTCGTAGAAAAGTTCGTAGAAATCGCCCAGTCGGAAGAGCAGCAAGGCGTGCGGGTAGCGCGCTTTGATAGCGTGATATTGCTGCATCAGCGGTGTTGTAGGCTCGCTCATTCCAGTGTTACTCTTCTCTCTCCTCTGCGATCTCCGCGGCCTCTGTGTTAATTCCTTTTCCGTCTTTTTTCTACCGGCTCCCACGCGCAGAAAAAGGAAGGTGACCGGGCCATCGGAGATCCAATCATTCCCCGATGCCCAGATGCGTCAAGAAAAACGCATAATCCAGCGCAATCTCGCGCAAATAGTCATAGCGGCCGGATGCGCCGCCATGTCCCGCGCCCATGTTGGTTTTGAGCAGCAGCGGGTTCGAGTCGGTTTTCAACGTGCGCATTTTGGCAACGTATTTTGCCGGCTCCCAGTACAT
>Ga0210400_10004402_pt1 | contig 12204 bp, 12 predicted proteins | sample IncBWH26MmetaG_FD_155456 | JGI IMG/M metagenome (GOLD analysis project Ga0210400, IMG submission 155456) | Forest soil microbial communities from Barre Woods Harvard Forest LTER site, Petersham, Massachusetts, United States - Inc-BW-H-26-M | ecosystem: Environmental > Terrestrial > Soil >...
GGCTATGGCGGGGTCTGCATGGCGCGATGCGGCGCAATCGCGGTGGTCGAAGAGGGACGCTTCACCCGGCTCGAACCCGACCCTACACACCCGACCGGACAAGCGCTCTGTGCCAAGGGCCGCGCGGCGCCGGAACTCGTCTATCATCCTGAAAGGCTGAAATACCCGCTGCGCCGCACCCGGCCGAAGGGCGATCCCGACCCCGGCTGGGAGCGGATCAGCTGGGACGAGGCGCTGAACCTGACGGCCGCTGCGATGCGCCGGGCCGCGGAACAGCACGGGCCGGAATCGGTCGCCTTCACCCTGTCTTCGCCCTCGACGACCGCGATCGGCGATTCCAACGGCTTCGTCCGGCGCTTGATGAACGCCTTTGGCACCCCGAATTCGAGCTTCACCCTCGACATCTGCGGCTGGGGGCGCGCCTTCGCCACCCGCTTCACTTATGGCGTCGGCAGCGTCGGCACGGGCGGCGCCGGTGGAGCCATGCCGGATATCGAGAATAGCGGTTGCCTTATCTTGTGGGGCTATAACCCAAGCTTCACCCGCTTGAGCCATGCGACTGCGATCGTCGAGGCGCTGAAGCGCGGCATGCGGCTGATCGTCGTCGATCCACGCCACGCCGGTTTCGCGAACAAGGCCGATCTCTGGCTGCGGGTGCGGCCCGGCACCGATGGCGCGCTGGCGCTCGGTATCGCCAATTTGATGATCGAGCGCAGCTGGTACGACCGCGACTTCATCCGCGACTGGAGCAACGGGCCGCTGCTGGTGCGCGCCGATACGGGCCGCCTCTTGACCGAGCGCGACCTCGCGGCGGGCGGCGATGCGCGCCGCCTGCTCGCCTGGGACAGCACCGCCGCGCGGCTTGTTCCTTACGACACGATCGCCGGCCGCTACGACGACGGCAGCGCCAACCTCGCCCTCGACGGCGAATACCGCGTTGCGACGCTCACCGGCGAGGTGGTCTGCCACCCGGTGTTCGAACTCTATACGAGGCTGTGCCGACGCTACCCGCCCGAGGCGGTCGAAGCGATCTGCTGGATCCCGCGCGCCCAGGTTGAGGAAACGGCGCGGCTGATCTGGCAGTCTCGCCCGGTCTCCTATTACGCCTGGAGCGGCCACGAGCAGCACGCAAACGTCACGCAGACGGCGCGCGCCATGTCATTGCTGTATGCCTTGACCGGCAGCTTCGACCAGCGCGGCGGCAATATCCTGCTCCCGGCGGCGCCCGCTGCGGCGATCACCGGCGAAGAGCTGCCCTCGGCCAAAGGCATGGCGCCGGTCTTGGGCATCGCCGAGCGCCCGCTCGGACCGGCGCGCGCGAATCATGTGACGACCCGCGACCTCTATCGCGCGATCCGCGAGGGGAAGCCATACCCGGTTCGCGCGCTGATCGGGTTCGGCGCCAACATTCTTCTGGCCCATGCGGATGGCGGAGCCGGGCGCGAGGCGCTGAAGGCTCTGGACTTCTACGCCCATGTCGATCTGTTCATGAACCCCACCGCCGAGATGGCCGACATCGTGCTGCCGGTTGCCTCGGCGTTCGAGCGCGAGGGGCTGAAGATCGGCTTCGACATCAGCCCGGAAGCGCAGTCGCTGATCCAGCTTCGCCCGGCGGTCGTGCCGCCGCCCGGCGAAGCCCGCCCGGATACCGATATCGTCTTCGATCTTGCCGCCCGGCTCGGCCTCGCGGAGCAGTTCTGGAATGGCGACATCGATGCGGCGTACCGCGACCAGCTCGGCCCCATCGGCGTCACCCTGGAGCAGTTGCGCGCCGCCCCCGCCGGCGTACGGGTGCCGTTGCAAACGCGCTATACCAAGCATGCCGAAGGGGACGCCAACGGCGTGCCGCGCGGCTTCGCGACGCCGTCGCGCAAGGTGGAGCTCTATTCGCAGACCTTCCTCGAGCATGGCTACCCGCCATTGCCCGATTTCGAAGAGCCGCAGGTCGGGCCGGCAACACGGCCCGATCTGGCGGCACGCTTTCCGCTGGTCCTGACCAGCGCGAAGCCGACGCTGTTCTGCCAAAGCCAGCACCGCGCGCTGCCGAGCCTGCGCAAACGGGCGCCCGATCCGGAAGTCGAACTGCATCCCGCGGCGGCGCAGGCGCGCGGCGTCGCCGAGGGCGACTGGGTGGCGATCGAGACGCCGGAAGGCAGCGTCCGCGCCCGCGCCCGGCTCAACGACAGTCTCGATCCGCGGGTCGCGGTCGGCGAGCATGGCTGGTGGCAGGCCTGCGCGGAGGTTGGCGCCCCCGGCTACGACCCGTTCGGGCCGAGCGGGTCGAATTTCAACCTGCTGATCGGCAGCGCGGCGCTCGATCCGGTCAGCGGGACCGCATCGCACCGCTCCTATCTGTGCGAGATCCGCCCCGTCTGAGCGGCGACGGCGACCGGGGCGCACCGCTGTTGCGCGCTTGGGGCTTCGGCCCTATATATCGCGGCCGGTCGGCGGAGTGTAGCTCAGCCTGGTAGAGCACTGCTTTCGGGAGGCAGGGGCCGGAGGTTCAAATCCTCTCACTCCGACCATTAAATCAACCACTTAGGATCAAAAATCCACACCGCCGAACTATTGCGGCAAGTGGGTCGCCGATGATGGCGGGTTGAGCTGGCAATCTTCGCTGGCTCCACGGCGCGGGACCGGGCGACCCGCTACGCAATACAGCCTTAATCGCCTTTGTCTGAGCTACTGGCCCTGCCCGTAATCGCGTGCGGGATAACCCCCGCCATACCCGTATGGCATGGTCGGTTGCCTGTAGCCCGCACTATACCCGCGGTACGGGATCCAGGTGCTGCAATGGCCGTCCTTCCATTTTCCCTTCCACTGATATCCGGCTGGAACCCATCCCGTTCCGGGCGGGCAACGGTTGGCGACCGTGATGATCTCTTGCCCTGCAACGGGTCCGAGCCTATCGACCATCACTCCTGCTTTCGCCGGCAGCGCGAACGCAGCGCAACACAGACCGACAGACAACATCGACGCGACTCGCATGAGTATCCTCCCTAAGACGGCGTGACAGTCGGGCTATATGGGAGGCCAGGTTGGAATAGCGGTCGCGTGTAGGTGAATTGCGATTTAAGAAGCGCGCGCCGAGCCCAGGGCGCGGTCGCGCACCCCATGACGCCGCATGTCTTTATCCTGGCACAGGAAAACGGTCATCCGCCACGCGATAATCGCGCGGCAATCCGCTCGGGGCCCTGATAGCGATCTTGCCAGGCACCACGATCGGCGGATCGCCCCCGTCGCGCGTGTACGCCCGGTCTCTCGCCGCCTAGAAGATCGGCGAGGTCGCGTGCTTGACGATAAAGCGGATCTCGGCGACAGCACGGGTCACTGCCTGGCCGATCAGATCCATCTTGCTGAGTTGCTCGACCCTGGCGCTGGTCTGCTTGATCTCGTCGGCGGTCAATACCAGCCCGAGCAAATTGCAGGCGTCGATTAGGCAGATCAGCACGACGTCGCGCGGATCGGGTATTTCGTCGGTCAGCAGGATCTGGCGCAGCCGTGCCTTGACCTCGCGCTGCTCGGTGTCGTCGATGACCGGGTAGCGCCGGGTCGGGAAAACCCATAGGAAACGGCCGTTTTCCTCGCGCAGGATCTTGTGCGCGACGAGCCGCTTCAGCGCCTTTTCCTTGTAGCCCTCGGCATAGGCCGCGAGGCCCTCGACGGTGGCGGAAACGCTGAGCTCCTGCCCCGGCTGCGCGATCCGCGCCAGCGCATCGTCGAGAATGTCGTCGCCGGTCGGTTTTGTGTCGACGACGGTCAGCCGCTCGAGATCGCTGTCGACGCGATCCGCTAACGCCAGATCCATCAACGCCGCGCCGGCGACCACCACGTCGGAGGCCGACAATGGCAGGTCGACGAAGCGGCCCTGCGTATCGTCAAGCAACAGCAGCGTGATTTCTTCAACAAAGCTCAGCATCGCCGTCCCCCTTACCGGACCGCCGCGAGGGCGGCCGCGGAATCTGGTTGGATCGCAAAGATCGTATCGAAGCCGCTGACCGAAAACACCTCGCGCACATTGGGCGAGAGGCCGAACAGCGCCACCTTGCCCTTGGCCTGCTGCACCTTTTTGGCCACCACCAGCAGGACCCGCAGCCCGGCGCTGCTGATATAGTCGAGCTTTGTCATATCGACGACCAAATGCGGGCTATCGCCTGTTAGCAGCGCGTTGAAGCCGTCCTCAGTCGAGCGGGCGGCGCCGCTGTCGAGCCGGCCTGCGAGCCTGACGATAACGACATCGCCCGCCTGTTCCTGCGCGAATTCCATGTACTGTCCCCTGCCGGACTTGCTGCGCCTGTTGCTGGGTAGCATGGCCCCGCCGGCGCGTGCAATAGACGCAGGCGAAGCCCGCTAAATCGCGCTTGGCTTGACGTGACGGTCACGCTAAGAGGCCCGATGGCCTGGCACGAAACCACCGTCGCACCGGATCTCTCGACGATCCCGCCGCTGATCGAATGGGTCGAGGCGCGCTGCCAGGAGGGCGGGCTTAGCGGCGAGCTGACGTTCAAACTCATGCTGGCGATCGAGGAGGCGGCGACGAACGTCGTTTCCTATGCCTTTGCCGAGATGCCGCCGCCGCATCGGATCCAAATCCGTATCGACATCGACGACGATCGCTGCATCGCCGAGGTGGTTGACAACGGCCGGCCCTTCGACCCATCGGTGGCCGCACCGCCCGATCTCACCGGGCCGCTCGAAGGGCGCGACCCGGGCGGTCTTGGGATCCACCTGATCCGCAATATGGCCGACCGCATCGAATATCGCCGCGAGGACGGGCAGAACCGGTTGCGGATCGAGACCGACCGGCACTGAGCCGACTTACCCGCGATAGGCCAGCGCCAGGCAGGTGATGTCGTCGGATTGCTCGGCCCCGGCGGCGAATTCGTCGGTCGCGCCGATGACTTCCGCGACGAGTTCGGCCGCACCGCGCCCCCGAGCACTGTCGAGTACTCTTTCGAGCCGTGCTTCACCGAAGATCTCCCCGGTCGGGCTGAACGCCTCGGTGATCCCGTCGCTGAACAGGAACAGGGCATCGCCCAGGGCGAGCGAGATTTCGGCAATTCGGTAAGGCCGGTCGGGATCGATCCCGAACGGGATGCCGGTTGCCTTCAGGGTCTCACGCCCGCCAGCCGCGCGCAGCAGGTACGGCGGGTTATGACCGGCATTGCAGTAACGCAACAGGCCGGTCGTCAGATCGAGCACGCCGTGAAACATCGTCACGAACATGCAGGCGGCATTCTCGGCCGAGAGCAGGCGGTTGGCGTCGATCATCCGCGCTGCCATCTCGGCGCCGCTGGCGGCATTGCGCATGACCGTGCGCGAGACCGCCATGAACAGCGCCGCCGGGATGCCCTTCCCGGAGACATCGGCGACGGTAAACGCCAGCCGGTCTTCGTCGATCAGGAAATAGTCGAAGAAATCGCCGCCAATCTCGCGCGCCGGACGCATATCGGCATGCAGATCGACGCGCAGCCGGGCGCCTCCTGACGGCAGCGGTCCGGGCAGGATCGATTGCTGGATCGCCGCTGCCGCCTGCATCTCCTCGCGGCGGCTCTGCTTGGCGCGGATCTCGGCCGCCATATCGGCGAAGGCGCGGGCAAAACTCGCCAGCGCGCCCGACTGGTTCGTCAGTTCCACGAGCATCGCGGCGTCGTACTCGTCGCGCGCCAGGGCATTCGCCGCATAGGTCAGATAGGCGAGCGACTGGTTCGTGCTGTGCAGGCGCTGCCCGAGCTCACCGATGATCTCGATCCCGATCGACGGAAACTCGGCGACCATGCTCATCAGATTGTCGCGGTCGACCCGCAGCGCCGCAACCTGGCTGCGCGCGACGATCGTGGCGGTGCGCGGCGCATCGGTGAAGCCGCCCAGCTCGCCGACGATCCGATCCTGGCCGAGCGTCGCCATATGGATCAGCCCGGCCGGGATCTCGACATAGACGTCGACCTCGCCCTCGAGGATCACCAGGGCGAAGCTGCCACGCTCGCCCTGCTGCATGATCGTCTCGCCAGCCGGGAACGCGACGGAGCTGCAGCGCGCCGCGAGCGTGCGCAACGCCCGCGGGTCGAAGCGCGCGAAAATCGGGTGCCGCGCCAGGACCCGGGCAATCTCATCGACCGCCCTAGATTCTGCCGAGCGCTGCTGCGGGATTGTCACGCGGGTGCGCTGCTGTCCCTGATTGTGATCCGCGGATCGTGGTGGTCCGCGGCGGCGATCCTGGGTTACGGTCAATAGCGGCGACAGGATTCGCGGAACTCGTGTCGCCGCTCATACAACGCCCGCTCGAACCGCGGCCGCTCCCAGGGCGGCGCGGAGTAGAGGCGCCCTTCGAGTTCGCGAATGCGCTCGCGCAGCCAGCGACAGCGCTCCCAATATCCCTGCACCGGCAGGATGTTCGAGATGGCGGGGGCGCTTTCCGGCACTATCGGACGCGCCTCCGAGGCAACCGGAACAGCGACCAGGCCGGCGACCAACAGGCTGGCGAAAACGGCGGCTTTCAACATGATGCTCCTCGTCATCGATACGATCGAGACTATAACGGGACAAAGGGTTCAATCATCCTTAAGCGGCAGCCGGCCATATTTCCCGGCGGCGGCGGTGCCGCAAGACGGCTCCGCCCGGCGCCGGTTGATCGGGCGGCTTACTCCCAGAACGCCATCACTACCGTGTTGCCATCGTCGAGGATCAAATTGATCCGATTGGGATTATGGACAATCCCAGCAACCCCGTGCGTTGGAACAATTGTCCGAAAGCCGCGCGGCAAGTCTTCTTCGCGCACGACATTGCCTGAACCGGCCGGTGCTTTGCCTTTCTCGGAGAATTTTTTGCCGATGCACTGCTTGCAGTCATCGGCCTTAATATCGGCATGGGCGCTACCAGGAATCTGCTTGAGATTGAGGGCGTTGTCGGCAGCGCGCACCCGCACGCCCTTGTAGGGATGCCCGGCCTCGAGCGTGAACATCGCATTGACCGGGACAAAACCTTCCGCCTTTTGCGATTGCTGCGGACTGCTGGCGATGAATTGCAGATCGAGAACGTCGTCGGCGGGCTTGCCGTAGAAGAACGGCACGAGCTGCGGCGCGCTCCAGCCTAACGAGCTGACCAATCCGGTCACGTGGATGACGTCGATTTTGGGGTCCATCGACGAGCGCAGTACCTCGATACCCGTCACATACAGGATCGGCATCTCAAGCGGCCGGCTGGCGCCGGTCGGCCCGGCCGCATTCTGATCAGCTCCCTGCGCATAACCTTGCTGGGCGCCGCCCTGGCCCGCCTGTTCGGCCGCCTGCGCCAGTGCCGACCCTGCAAGGCTCCCCTGCATCAGCATGGCTGCAATTGCGGCAGCGAAAATCCGATGGATCTGTTTCATGCCCCGCCTCCGAAATGAAAACCATACTCACAGGCCGATCGCCTGCTTCAAACCACCGGCAATGCCGCTTCCGCCGACGCGCCGGCCAGCGGTGCCACACCCAAGCTCCGAATCTCGGCCTCCGAAAGTTCGCCGACGCGCTTGCCAACCAGGTCGATCAGATCGAGAACGAGATCGGTGGCGCGCATCTTGGTCATTCGGCAATAGGTCGTTTCGGTGCTGACGAAGGTGCCGTTCTCCGACAATTTGTTGACCGGCTCGCCGCCGCCACAGACGCTGAAATACTCGCAGCGTTGCCGGCACAGCTCGACCCCGGCGCTGATGTCCTCGCGCATCCTTATCAGCGCCGGGCGCTGCCCCAGATCGGTCAGCCGGTCGCGGTTGATGTTGCCGAGGACGAAGTTGTCGTAGGCGGCGTTTTTCAGCCCGAGCAATTCCGGCGAAAAGGTCGCGATATTGCCGGCCCAATCCATGCTGGTGATCGCAAAGGGCTCGACCAGCTGATTGAAAAACACACCCTCCTTCGGGCGCAACACCAGACGCGTCGCGTCGTCGATCTCGCGAATGAAGGAAAACTTCCCCGGCGCCGCGGCGGCAAGCCGCCAGAATTCCCGGAGAAACTGATAATACGCGTCTTCGATGTCGCCTTGCGCGAAAGACCTCGAGACGTGGTCGCCCTCGCTTTCCTCGACGTTGAAACAGACGCGATCAATCCCTTCCGACACATAAAAGTCGAACATCTCGCGCGGCGCGGCCAGGCTCTCCGCCGACAGCACGGAGATCACATGAAACGGCACGGCGCGTGCGCGAAGCCGCCGGATCCCCGCGATGGTCTTGTCGAAGGTGCCACGCCCGGCGCGGGTTCGCCGATTGATGTCGTGCAACCGCTTCGGACCGTCGACGCTGACCCCGACATTCACGCCCTCTTCGGCGAAGAACGCGCACCACGCATCATCGATCAACGTTCCATTGGTCTGAAAGGCATGCGTCAGCGACACGTCCGGCGGCCTCAGGCTGTCGATCAGCCGAAACGCGCGCCGGTAGAAATCGACCGGGAGCACCATCGGCTCGCCGGCATGCCAGACGATGCTCAATCCACCCCGCAGCCAACCGGAAGCAAAGACCTGCGAGAACAGGTTGGCGATTGTTTCCTCGGAAATTACCGCCTTGTTGCTCCGCTCGGGCAGGTAGCAGTACCGGCAATCGATATTGCAGAACGGCGTCGGCTGCACCACCAGCAGCTGTATGTGCGGCATCGGTCTTGCGCTTCGTGACGCGCGATCCGGAGTTACCAGTTACCCCACCCGTTGTGCCAATTGTTCCAGCCGTTCCGCCAATTATTCCAGTTGTTCCACGGCAGGCCGAAGTTCAAATTGCCCCAGGGCCGCCCCCAACCCCAGCCGCCACCGCCACCCCAGCCGTTTCCCCAATTGTGCCAGGCCAGGCGGCGCTCGCCGACGGAATCCGATGTCTGCGTCTCCGTGCCCGCGATCGCCGAGACCGCCTCCCGGATCGCGGCGAGCCGTTCCGAGACGCGTTCGCCCTGCGCGCCGGGAGTCTGCGCGTCGGCCGGCTCCTGGGCAGCAGCGGCGGGAAGCGATGAGCCGAGCAGCAATGCCATCCCCATCGCGCCGGGGGTCACGAGCTCGGACACGACCTTCAGATATTTCCACGGCAATGACAACGCTTCCTCCCCTTGCACAGACCGGCGGGCTTGCGGTTCCCAGCTCAGCGATCACCCGATCGCATCATTCGTCGGGCGAGAGGCCTTGGAGCGCCGGTTGATATTCCCCGTGCGCGCCAAACCTGCGCGTTATCACCGTAGCTCACGGCGGACTGCAACGTCAATTCGAGGCGGTCGCGGGCCCCGCGCGCGACCAGGCCGGCGCCAGGGCAAGCACGCGGCCATAGACCGGGCAGTCCGGCTCATGCGCCCCGGGCAAATAGCCGAGACTCATCAGGAATTCGCCGACGATCAGCCCGCCGGTGAACCGAAAATTCTGGCGAAACAGCCGCGTCCATTCCTCCGGCGGCCGCGGATGATGCGCTTCGAGCCAGGCATGAAACGAGCCATGCGAGTGCCGCAGATTTTGGATAATCCGAGCATTGCTAATGACTGCCGCGACCTTGAGCCGGTTGCGCACGATGCCGGGGTCGGCGAGCAGGCGCGTGACATCGGCCTCGCCGAAATCGGCGACCCGATCGACTTCGTAACTAGCAAAGGCGGCGCGAAACGCGGCGCGCTTCTGCAAGACGGTCAACCAGGACAGGCCGGCCTGGTTGATCTCGAGCACCAGCCGCTCGAACAGCAGCGCCTCGTCCTCGGCCGGAAAGCCGTATTCGTTTTCGTGGTAGGGGCCGTGCCATGGATGACCCGGCGCGAGGCGGCAATAGGCGGCGCTCACGTCACGAGTCGCGAAAGCTGAACCACGGCTCGCTGACGACGACATAGATGCCGAGCCAGATGATGGCCGCCAAGACCGTTGTCAGCGCCAGCTTGCGCAGCAGCAGCGGCCGTTGCGGCGCACCGGCGGCATGGCCGAACTCGCCGGGCTCGGAAGGGGTGATCCATAGCGGCAGAATCGCGAACAGCGTGACCCACCAGACAAGGATATAGACGACGATGCCGGTCAGCCAATTCATCTCTGGGTGTCATGGCGAGCGAAGCGAAGCAATCTCCCAGGCGCCGAGCGCATCGCGGTAGGTCACCGCCGCAGTGTCGAGGTCGGGTACGACAATCGCTACATGATTAGGTTGGCCGATCATTCTTGCGTCACAGCCTGACCAGCTGGATCTCGATCAGGGGCCGCTTGCCGAAGCGCTCGTTAAGGCCGCGGCGCAACACCCGGCGCGCCGTGTCGCGCAAGGCGTTGTCGTCATGACGCATCGGCGCCGGCAGGCCTTCCATCGCATCGGCGAGTGCATCGCGCAGTGCCGCTATCGGCGCCGCGCTGGCCTCGGCGAGGCCGATCATGCTGATTTGCGGCGGCGCCGCGAGCCAGCCGCGGCGGTCGACCACCAGGGTCGCAACGACGCTGCCGTCGCTGCCGAGCCGCCGGCGCTGCTGCAGGACGCCGCCACCGAGGGGCAACAGGCTCTTGCCGTCCTGGGCGATGCGGCCGACCGGCACCTGATCGACGATCGCGGCGCCGGCACGGTCGAGCCGGATCATGTCGCCATTCTCGATGACCAGCGCGTCATTGACCTGGCAGGTGCGCGCCAGCTCGGCATGGGCGGCGAGGTGGCGAGCCTCGCCATGGACCGGGATCGCGATCTGCGGCCGGATCATCTGGTACATGCGGACCAGCTCGTCGCGCGCCGGATGGCCGGAAACGTGCACGAAATGATCGGAATCGGTGACCACCTCGACCCCGAGCCGAACCAGCGAGTTCTGCAGCCGGCCGATGGCTTTTTCGTTCCCTGGGATGACGCGCGAGGAAAAGATCACGACATCGCCGTCTTCGAGCGTGACGTTCGGGTGGTCGTCGCGCGCGATGCGCGCCAGCGCGGCGCGCGGTTCCCCCTGGCTGCCGGTGCAGATCAGCAGGATCTTGTCGCGCGGCAGGTAGCCGGCCTCGTCCTCGGTCAGAAAGCGCGGGATATCTGCGAGATAGCCATTGTCGCGCGCCGCCTTCTCGATCCGATAGAGCGAACGCCCGACCAGCGCGACATCGCGGTCATGGGCGCGCGCCACCTGGGCGATCGTCTGCAGCCGCGCGACATTCGAGGCGAAGCAGGCGACCGCGACGCGCCCGTCATAGCGCCCGACCAGCTCGGTCAAGGATTCGCGCAGCTCGCCCTCCGACCCGGAGGAGCCCGGTCTCAGCGCATTGGTCGAGTCGCAGACGATCGCCAGCACCCCTTCGTCGCCAACCTGACGCAGCCTCGCCTCGTCGGTCGGCGAGCCGATCAGCGGCTCGGGGTCGAGCTTCCAGTCGCCGGTATGCAGCACCGTGCCGACGGAAGTCCTGATCACCACCGCATTCGGCTCGGGGATCGAATGGGTCAGCGTGATCAGCTCGAGATCGAAAGGGCCGATCTGAAAGCGGCCCGACATCGGCACCGTCGTCAGGCGCACCCGGTCAACCAGGCCGGCCTCGACCAGCTTGGCGCGCAGCACCGAGGCGGTGAAGGGCGTCGCCCACACCGGACATTCAAGCTGTGGCCACAAATACGGGATCGCGCCGATATGGTCCTCATGCGCGTGAGTGGCGACGATGCCGAGCAGCCGGTCGCGCCGCTCTACGATAAAGGCCGGATCGGCCATGATGACGTTGACCCCGGGCTGGTGCTCCTCGTCGCCGAAGGTGACGCCGCAATCGACGATCAGCCACTGACCGCGATAGCCGTAAAGATTGAGATTCATGCCGATCTCGCCGGCGCCGCCGAGCGGCACGAAGAACAGCGCGTCGGGATCGTCCGCCGTGGTGTCGCGATAAGGCGCGGCGAGGCTCATCGGCTGGCGTTGCGGTGGTAGATCAGGCGCAGCCCCCACAACGTCAGATCGGTATCGACGTGTTCGATCGCATCGATCGCCCCGGCGAAGAGCGGCGCCAGCCCGCCGGTCGCGACCGTGTGCATGCCCTCGCCAAACTCGGCCTTGATCCGGCCGACCAGCCCTTCGACCAGTCCGATATATCCCCAATAAATGCCGGATTGCATGCAGCTGACGGTGTCTTTGCCGATCACGCGCTCCGTGCGGCTGATAGGGACACTGGGCAGCTGTGCCGCTGCCATGTGCAACGCGGCGAGCGATAGATTGATCCCCGGCGCGATCACGCCGCCGCAATAATTCCCGTCACGGTCGACGACATCGAGCGTCGTGGCGGTGCCGA
>Ga0210400_10004404_pt1 | contig 12201 bp, 9 predicted proteins | sample IncBWH26MmetaG_FD_155456 | JGI IMG/M metagenome (GOLD analysis project Ga0210400, IMG submission 155456) | Forest soil microbial communities from Barre Woods Harvard Forest LTER site, Petersham, Massachusetts, United States - Inc-BW-H-26-M | ecosystem: Environmental > Terrestrial > Soil >...
ACCGGACCGCAGAGCGATATATGGTCGCTGGGCGTCATATTGTATGAAATGGCGTGCGGTACGCGGCCCTTTCGAGGGGAAAACCTGTACCGGCTGTGCACGGCGATCATTCAAGAGCCGATGCCAACGCTGCCGGGAAACGTCCCGGCGGGCTTTGCCGCGGTTATCAGGCGCTGCTTGGAGAAGGAGCCGGCGCGGCGCTATCAGCGGGCCAGCGAGCTGCGCGCCGCGCTGGAGGCGTTGGAGATCAGCGGTACGAGCGTCGCACCTCCAGCGGCCGCTCCAAAAGGCCAAGCTGATCGGAAATCTGCGTTGTGGATTGTCGTTGGCGTGGCGCTCGTTCTGTTGGGCTTTGGCGGAGCCTTGTTGTGGCGCAACAGCGGCAGCCTGAAGACCCCTAATACCGCGACGATCAGCGTTCCCCAGAGGGTGCAGCTTGCAGTTCTGCCCCTTGACAGTGCAGCCGGCTCCGAAGACAGCGCGTTCAACGACGGTTTGGTAGAGACCCTAACTTCGCGGCTGACCGTGTTGACGCAGAAGCATCCGCTGGCGGTCATTCCGGCGAGCGAAATTCGCGCGCGCAAAGTAGCCACGGTGGACGCGGCGCGTGCGGAATTCGGGGTCAACCTTGGATTGGTTATCACGGTTCAGCACGCGGCGGAGCAGGAACGCGTAAATTTTTCGCTCGTTGACGCTAATTCGCATCAGCAATTACGCGGAGGGACAATCACGGCCCCGCGCGGCGATCCCTTTGCCCTGCAAGACCAGGTGTCCGAGAGCGTCACACAAGCGCTCGAGCTGCAACTTCAACCTCAAGAGAAACAGGCGATGCAGGCGCACGGCACGACCGAGCCCGCTGCCTATGATTTTTATCTGCAAGGCCGTGGCTACCTGCAAGATTACGTCAAGTCCGAAAATGTAGAGAATGCCATCAACGTTTTCAACTCTGCGCTCAAGAAGGACCCGGCGTTTGCGGCCGCCAATGCGGGGCTGGGAGAAGCCTACTGGCGCAAATACCGATTGACGCATGACAACAAATGGGCGAACGCGGCGGTAGAGAATTGCCAGAGAGGCGCAGAACGTGACTCCTCGCTGGCCGCCGCGCATATCTGTCTCGGCTGGGTATTTGGTGGCACCGGCCGGTACGATCAGGCACTCGTTGAATACCGGAAGGGGCTCGATTTGGAGCCTACGAACGACACTGCGTACGCGGGTCTCGGGTATGTGTACGAGCAGCTCGACCAGCTTGATGCCGCCGAGAAGACCTTCAAGCAGGCGATTGCAATGCGCCCCAACTATTGGGCGACATACAACTGGCTTGGTCTTTTTTACATGCGTCATGCGCGGTACGATGAGGCCGCGGCGATGTACTCCCAAGTTGTCTCTCTGGCGCCGGATAGCTTTACCGGCTACTACAACCTAGGGGGCGTCCGCATCTTGCAAGGCAAATACACGGAAGCTATTCCGTTGCTGCAGCGCTCGCTCGGAATCCGCAAAACTGCGGATGCGACGTCCAATCTGGGTACGGCCTATTTCCAGTTGCACCGTTATGCGGACTCAGCGGCCGCATTCGAGCAGGCCACACAGCTCGATCCTCCCAATTATGTGTTTTGGGGCAATCTGGGCGACGCTTACTACTGGACTCCAGGGCGGCGCGGGGAAGCGGCGGCGGCTTATGGCAAGGGCATCGCGCTCGGCGAAGAACAACTCCGTATCAATTCGCGCGACGCCGAAGCACTGAGCAGCGTGGCCATGTACCACGCCATGCGTGGAGAACGGAAGGCGGCGCTGGACAGTGTGGACGCGGCGCTGCGCATAAAGCCCAAGAGCCCAGATCTGCTTTTCAATGCCGGCATTGCCTATGTGCAAGTCGGCGAGACGCAGCGCGCGCTGGAAGTGCTGGAGAAAGCTGTCGCGGCGGGCATCTCGCCAGCCACGTTGCGTGACACGCCGAACTTCGATGGTTTACGGGCCAATCCCAGGTTTCTCAAGCTGATTCAAAAATAGACACGGAGTGAAGGAGAACGATATGCATGCAATTGCTGCGCGTAAGGGCGCCGCTCTGCGGTTCGCAGTAGTTCTGCTGGTGCTATTGGGGGCAACCGGCTGCAACAAGGAGAAGCAAGGAGAAAAGATGAAAGTTGTGTTCTCTTTTGACTGCGGGAATAAGACGGTCACGGTGGACGTTGCCCCGAACTTCGTATCACCGGACCCAGTCTATGTTTGCGAAGGGGATGTTGTCACCTGGGAGCCAGCGGATGATGTGAGAGTGAAAACATTTGAGGTGGAATTCAAGAACGATTTTCCCTTCGACGGACCCGCAAAGAAATTTCACAAGGACGACCGCAAATCGGAAAAAACAAAGAAACAGAAACCAGGTCTTACATATTACCCATACAAGATCACCGTCAACGGCCAGGTTTACGATCCGCAGGTAGTTGGCGGGGGAAACTGACTGCCTGACGAAGGCGCCGCATGGCTAGGACGGGATCAACGGGGTCCTGGAAGAGGCGAATTGCTGCGATACCGGTGGCACCAGCTGCGATGCAGGAGTTCGCATTCTCGAGCGTAATTCCGCCAATCGCTAATACCGGAACCGTGACGCCGCGGCAAACTTGCGCGAGGCGCTCAACTCCTTGGGGAGGGCCGAAGCGCTCCTTGGACGGTGTTGCGAATATTGGGCCGAAGAAAATGTAATCGGCGCCATCACGTTGCGCCGCTTGTGCGGCTTCGAGTGAATGACACGAAACGCCCACCAGGAATGGTTCCTCGATCGCCTTCTTCCTCATTGCCGAGGCGATCAATCGCTTTAATTCCGCAACGGGCAAGCTCGCTTCGCCCAGATGGACTCCATGAGCGCGCTCGGCGATGGCCACATCCAGACGATCATTGACGAAAACTCGAATGGCACTCGCGCGCTTGGCAGAAACATTCGCTGCAATGTCCAGAGCTTTTCGGGCCAGCGACGCCAACTCTCTGGCTGGCAAATCCTTCTCGCGAATCTGCACCCAATCCACACCCGCGACTGCGATCTCTTCAATTTTCTGTGTTAAGGCTGCGCCGTGAAGGCTGCGCCGATCCGTCACGTAACAGAGCAGCGGAGACTTGCGTCCCGTCAGCGGGTTATCGCTGGTGGACACGGGGAGCGGCCGTTGGCGCGGCGTCAGGTCCAATCATGTTGACCGCCACAAAAATGTCCAGCACGCCGAGACCGCTGACGGCCCCGCGGAACGCGGGATGCAACAGGATGCGCATCAGCGAGGGAAAATGGCTCAGAAAATAGTTCTTCTCCCAGATTGAAGTCCACGGGAGATAAAACAAAACAGCACCCATAATGCACAGGATGACCACCAGCAGCGCGCTAAGCATTCTATTCATGAGAGATGGGTAGATCTGGCGAAGCGGACCTGAAACATCAACGGATCGGCTTCTGAAGAGCAGCGATGCGCTCACCCACATCGCGATAGTCAATGTTCATCGCGTAGACCTGGGAAAAAGTCTTCAGAGCCGCCTCCGGCTCGCCCGCCGACTCCTGGGCTACTCCTAAATCATACCGCAATGCGAGGACACTTTCCGGGTCGAGGTCCGGAGTGCGTAGTGCGCGGTCATACCAAATTGCCGCAACGCCAGGTTGCCCCTTGTCCATAAACGCGAGCCCTAAAAGTGTGCAGCACTGCATCGTGTACGGGAACGGGCGCCCGCGATCCGTAGCTTTGGCCACCTTTTGAAACTCGCTAATCGCTTCTTCCAGCAGGCCCATTTCGCGGAAGGCGATGCCGAGATTGTAGTGCGTCTCAAGGTCTTCCTCTTCCGCTCCCATCTCGCCCAACTCCGAGCGGAATTCGTCGAACACGTCTTTCAGCGGCCCGCTCTCTATCTGCATCGCTCCCGAGGCAGGCTTTGGCGCGGGCTTGGACAAGTTGTTGCCAGCCTTATGTGCGTCGGCTTTCGCAGTCGAAGCAGCTACAGGCGGCGTGGGTTCGCCCAGACCAAGCTGATCGATCTCGCCGGCCAGCTCCGCGAGAAACTGATCGGAGGCAAAGCTATCCGCTGCTGCAGGAGGTGCGGCGTTTTGGTGAACAGGCTCCGGCTTACGAGGCGTGGGCGGAGGCGTCGGAGGCTTCTGCTCGTGCGCAGGAACCAGAGGCTCGGCATCGAGCACCAGCTCGTACTCCTGATCCACTTCAAACTCCGGTTCTGGAGCCTTCGGCTTCTCCTTGGCCGGTGGTTTTTCCTTGGGAGGCTTTGCCGCTAAGGGCGGCTCTGTTCGGAAACTCGGCTCAGCAGAGGACCCTGGCAAGGTGTCTTTTTCGAAAATCGACGCCGACTCATGCGCTTCTTTGCGAATGGAAATTTCGGGGAGCTCTTCCGCCACAGGGATCTCTGCGGAGATTTCGGCGAACGAATTCGTGTTCTCGGGCACCGCAGCTTCCATCGGAATTTCGAATTCCAGAGCCGCATCGTCCCCTGCACGTGGCGCTTTTCCGGCCGGTTCGGCCGCCGGGGTCTCGTTGAGCATCGATGCCCACTCGTCCGATAGATCGACCTCGTGAACCTCTTCTCTGGCCGAAGCAGGTTCCTCGGCCACGGCAATCTCTTCCACCGGGGTTTTTGCTGCAGGTGGCGGGGGTGCCGGTGCAGCCGGTTGCTGCGGAGCGACATCCTCGTCCGACAAACCTGCGGCGCGTTGGAAGCGGCGACGAAGTTCCTCAAAGCGTTCTGCGCTGCGGGTGTCTCCGCGCGCTGTGTGGATTTGTTCCAGTTGTGCGGCAAGTTCCGCGGTGCGGCGGTCGTCGCCCGCGCCCAAAACGAAATCCAGCAGTTTCTCGAGCGTTGGAGCATGCCGGGGCGCGCGCCTCAGGATCGCCTCCAGCAAACCTATAGCTTTCTGCGTCAGCCCATAACTCGCAAAAAGGTCGACGTCCGTCAGGGACTGCGCAATGAATTTTTGTGTCTCGTCATCGAGCTGGCCATCCGGGGAATCTGCTGCGGGTTTTGCTCTTACTTCGGGTGTTTCAGCCTCCGTGGGCAATTTCGGAGCGGCCGGCCTCACCAACTCGACCGGCAAACCCTCTTCTTCCTGATCCTTCGGGGCCGCTACGGGGGCCTCTTCGGCCACGTCGTGGCCTAGTTTGCGTAGAACTGCGTTGAGCTTACGCTTGGGGGAATCGCTTTCTGGCTGCCTCGTAACAAGTTGCTCGTAAACTTCCTTCGCGCGCTCATACTGCTTGCTAGCCGCGAGAGCGTCGCCCAGGTGAGCGAGAGAGTCCGCCAGACGGAAAGAATCGCTGGTGCGTCCGTAGAATTCCACGAGCCATTCAAGCGGCTCGACACGTCCAGGCAGTCGCGTGGTCAGCTCGTTCAGCAGCCGGCCCACATGCTCCTGCTCACCGGCGTCCACCATCGGAACGCGGATGCGCTCAAGCAACTCCATGGCGCTCTCGCCTTCATCCGCTTGCAGCAGCGCTTCCGTGACCTTTTGTGCCGTGCCGAAATTTTTGGGATCGGCGTCGAAGACTCTCAGCGCCAGTGCCGCGGCATTCTGCCAGTCAGAGTTCTTCAGATACATGTCGAGCAGCAGCTCGGTTTGCTCGCCGCCCTTATCAAGATCGGCGACTTGTTCGAGCGCCTTGGCCGCCTCCGCCACATCCCCCTTGGAGGAATGAATGCGCGCCTTGACGATCACGGCAGCCATGTTCTTGGGATCGAGCTTTAACGCTCGGTCCGCCAGCTTCTCGCATTCCACTGAATCGCCGCGTGCCAACGCACGTTGCGCAGCCGATACGTACGCTTCGATCGCGTCGGCGGTCTGGCCCATGGCAGTGTAAAGATCCGCCAGGCGAATCTGGATGCGCAGGTTGTCCGGTTCGGCCAGGAGCAGTTTTTTGAGCAGCGCCACCGCTTCCGGCTGGCGATTGCCCTTCAGATGGATTTCCGCAAGTTGCAGGAATAGGGGCCGCGCCTCGCTCATCACACCTTGCTGCACGTACAGATCGGCGAGTTTTTCGAGCGGGCGAATCTCTTCCGGTGCCAGCTTGGCGATGCGCTTGTAGACCGCGATGGCCTTGGTCAGGAAGCCATCGCCCACAAATATTTGTGCAAGGCGCTCAAAATAATCGATGGCCTGAAAAGTCTCGCCCTGCCGGATGTACAGCTCCCCAATGGTCATCAGCGTGACCTGGTCTTTGGGCTCGTACTTTAATATTTGTTGGTATTCCGCGATGGCCTGCGGGACCTTCCCCTGGTTCAGGAGCTTTTGCGCGGCTTCGACGTATTTGCTTTTGCTATAGGCCATTCGCTAACTCAGACACGGCACCGCCCCGCGCCTGCTGGAGAGGATTGTCCTCGCACCCGAAGGTAAAAAGGCAGGCAGAAGCTGTGCTTGCCTACGCTAGCAGGCGGGGAAAAGCCAAGTCAACGAACGCAGAATTTCGTGTGAGCAGCCAGTTATCCCCGTTGGACTTAGGAACGCGCCGGCGAAAACCAGGCGAAGCCGGGGAAAGGCGATTTTAACTGGAAAACCATTTACTCATTGGCGAAGGGCTTACCGCGAGGCCGCCGGATCAGGCTTCAGGCAGAACTGCTTCTGGCAATAACGCGATCTGTGTCGCGCCTGCTGCCCAGCAGCCTGCCTCGCGGACCGGTGCAAACGAGTATCGATGCAGCGGCGTGGGACCATGCTGCCGCAAAGCCTCCAGGTGATCGGCGGTGGCGTAGCCCTTATGGCGCGCCAGGCCATACTGCGGATAGACCGCGTCCCACTCTTCCATGCGCGTATCTCGATGCGTTTTCGCCAGAATTGAAGCGGCGGCAATCGAAACGCTGCGGCAATCGCCCTTGATCAGCGGCTTCTGCTCGATCAGCACGTCGAGCTGAAGCGCATCGATCAGCAGGTAATCCGGGACGATTGTTAGTTGCTCTACCGCCGCCGTCATCGCCTGCCGGCTGGCTTGATAGATGTTCCAGGCGTCAATGCGCTGCGCGTCGATCTCCGCAACCGCCCACGCCAGCGCGTGCTCGCGAATGCGCTCCGCCAATTGTCCGCGCCGCTCCGGCGCAATCTGCTTGGAGTCATCAAGCCCGACAATGCGGCGCTTGGGATTGAGAATAACCGCGGCGGCAACCACCGGCCCGAACAGCGCTCCACGCCCGGCTTCGTCCAAGCCGGCGATACGCGTCCAGCCAAGTTTGCGCGCCGCTCGCTCGAAACGGGAAGAGCAAAGGCGGCTCATTTCGGCCGCGATTTTAGCACGCGAAAGAATTTCGCCACAGTGGTTACAAACGACATTCTCCAAAGCTCGACACCGACTCAGGCTCAAGTTGACCCGCCGCTGGCGTGCGGCTAGCATGGCGCAGCAAAATTTAGTCACTTGGGGGATTTCATGCACGCCCAGCTCAGACGCCTTTCGGTAAGTTTGTTCACGTTGTGCATGTTAGTTCTGACCGGCCTTCCGGCGCCTGCCCGCGCACAAGGCTTAGCCAGCTCCGATCTTTCGCGGTTCCGCTTCGTCGGCGGAGTGCAGTTGTCACCCGACGGCCATCGTGCCGCTTACACCGTGATTATGTACAACCGCCCTGGCCGTCCTTACCCCTTGCTCTCGATCATGGATTTATCCACGCAGAAATCAGTCCCCGTGGGCGATGGCAAAGCGCCAGCCGGCAATCCGCACTGGTCGCCTGACGGTAAATGGCTGGCCTTTCAGGGAAGCCAGGGCGAAAAGCACGGCCTGCTGGTCGCGCGCGGCGATGGCTCGGATATCAATTTCCTCGCCGCAATGACTGGCACAAACAGCCCGCTGCCCGGCAGCGGCGAAGAGATAACTTGGTCGCCGGATAGTAAGCAGATCGCCTTCATTTCTTCCACAGCCGGTGCCGAAGCGGCGCAAGCATCCGGCGATCCCATGGTTATCACGCGCTATCTTTACAAGCCGGATGCGGGCGAAGGCATGACACGCTTCAACGACAACCAGCGCCTGCACATTTTCGTCGTAGATCTAGCTAGCAAGCGGATTCGGCAAATAACGAGCGGCGAAACCGACGAGCATTCCATCGATTGGTCTCCGGACGGCAGCGAAATTCTATTCGCCTCCAACCGCGAGCCGAATCAAGACGAATTCTTTAACTATGACATTTTCGCGTTGCGCGTCAGCGACGGCAGCATTCGGCGGCTTACCGCCACCGAATACAACGAATACGAGCCGTTCTGGTCGCCCGATGGCAAGCACATAGTCTATCGAGGCACGCGCCGCGGGCTGACCGATCGTGAGACCACGATGGAGGACACCCACGTATGGGTGATGAATGCGGACGGCAGTGACCGCCGCGAGATCGGTGCGGTGATTGACAATCGTCAGGGCGCGCCGCAGTGGGCACCGGACGGCAACTCCGTATATTTCACGGTGCAAGAGCGCGGCAGCGTCCATCTGGTGCGTCTGCCAATCTCCGGCGGTAAACCCGACTACATTGTGAACGAGATCGGCGCGGTCGGCGGCTTGTCAGTTGCCAAGGACGGTGCGCTCGCCTACACCTTCGCGTCCCCTCACGACATGTCTGAGCTTTATCTCAAAGTCGGCGCGGGAGCCCCGCGCAAGCTGACCGATCTGAACGTCGACGCACTCAAGGGAAAGCAGCTCGGCGAAGTCGAGTCATTTTCGTTTACCAGCAACGACAATAAATTCGAGGTCGAAGCGTTTCTCACCAAGCCGGCGTCGATGACGGGCGCGTCAAAGCACCCGCTGATCGTCAACATTCACGGCGGACCGCACGGCCAGAATGGCCCGGCATTTAATTTCAAGAATCAAGTTTATGCGGCCCGCGGCTGGGCCACGCTCAATGTGAATTTTCGCGGTTCGACCGGCTACGGACAGAAATTCGCGGATGCCGTGTTCGGCGACCAGGACGGAAACGAAGGCCAGGACGTTCTGTACGGAGTAAACGCAGCGGTCCGCCGCTATCTGTGGATTGATCGCGAGCGCATGGGCATCGAAGGCGTAAGCTACGGCGGCCAACTCACCGACTGGCTGATTACGCAGACCAACGAGTTCAAGGCCGCTATCCCGATCGCCGGCATCTCCAACCTCATCAGCTACAATTACATGACCTACTACAATCAATACGAAGAGATGGAGTTCGGCCAGTTCCTGCACCAGGGCAATTTGATGGACGTGGCCTGGGAGCGCTCGGCGCTAAAGCATGTCGCGGCCGCGCACACACCCACAATGCTGATGCACGGCGAAAACGATAACGATGTCCCCATCGCCGAAGCCGAACAATTTTTCATCGCGCTGAAAGATGTTGGCACGGAGGCGATCTTTGTGCGCTATCCGCGCGAAGGCCATGGTATTCGCGAGACGGCGCACGTCATTGACGCTACGGACCGCTGCATCGCCTGGTACGAAAAGCATTTCCCCAAGCCGGGCGCCGAGGGCATCACCAACGTCCAGCCATAGCTGTGGACAATAAAAAAGCCCCGTTTGTGCGGGGCTCTTTGCAAAACCGACGAACTAAAAAACGCTTATGCCTTTGTTTCCGTTCCGGCGGCAGCGGCGGCCGCAGCTGGTGCTTCCTCGCGCGGTGCTCTCTTAATACGGGCAGCCTTGCCGCGAAGTTCGCGCAGGTAATACAACCTTGCGCGCCGCACTTTGCCTTTGCCGACCACTTCGATCGAGCTGATCGTCGGCGAATGCAGCGGAAAAATTCGCTCGATGCCCACGCCAAAGCTCACCCGGCGCACGGTAAACGTCGCGCCAGAGGCCCGACCCTTCTTGGAGATCACCACGCCTTCAAACGCTTGCAGGCGTTCCTTTTCCTTCTCGCCGTCGCCTTCCTTCAGGCGCACATTTACGCGGACCGTGTCTCCAGGCCGGAATTCGGGGAGGTCTTTGCGCAGCTGCGCTTCATGTAGTTTTGCAATTACCAGATTCATGTTCGTATTCCCTGCAGACCCACTCGGGCGGGGCCAGCACACCAAACGCAATCTTTAATTATAGGCAAATCGCCGCAAATTGCCTAGCGAAATCGTTGCACTGGCGATTAGGCGAGGGCCGAAGCGGCGCTGCGCCGCCGGATCACCGTGTCGGCAAATCGCTCCATTTCTTCGTGTTGCGGGCTGAACTGTAGCAGCAGCAAATCAACACCTACAGCCTCAAACTGCGCGACGCGCTCCGCTACCTGTTCCGCCGTACCCACCAGCCCCGAGCGCAAACCTCGATTTGAAACCGAGTAATCTTCCAGCGAAACGCGCTGCTCCAGCTGCGTTCCCGCCAGCCATTGCTGATAATTCGCATACCCCGCCGCGGACTGCTGCACATCCGTAATGCGCCGCAACTCGTCCTGCGCTTCTCGCTCCGTCTCGCGCACGATTGCATACCCCGCCACGCCGAATTTCAGCGCCGGCAAATTGTGCCGCGCACGGCGTTCGCGCAAATCGGCAATCTTCTCGCGCACACGCTCCGGCGGATCGCCATGCATCAGGTACGCGTCACATTTTTCGGCGATCAATTCCTTCGCTGCGGGCGATTCCCCGCCCGCGTACAAAAGCGGCCGCGGTTGCGAAATCGGTTTCGGCTCCAGGACGTTATCTTCGATGCGGTAGTATTTCCCGGAAAACGAAAAGTGGTCCTGCGACCACACTCCGTTCAGCACGTCGAGCCATTCAGCGGTCCGCGCATAACGGTCGTCGTGCTGCTCGAAGCCAACACCGTACTTGCGTGCCTCATCCGCCCACCAGGATGACACGACGTTTAGCGTCAGCCTCCCTCCACTGATGTGATCGATATTCGCTGCTTGCTTTGCCAGCAACGCCGGTAAATGAAACGTGGGGCGCACCGCCACCATTAATTCAATTCGCTCCGTCACCGCCGCGAGCGCTGCCGCGGTTGACCACGCATCGAGCGACGGTGCCTCCACCCCTTTGATGTCGTTCAGGTTGAGTTCCGCAATCAGCGTAACGTCGAATCCAATCTGTTCACTCCGTTGCGCAAGCCGCTTCACATAGGCCCAGGTCGCCTGCATGTTTTCGTCCGCCACATTGCGCAGCCATCCGCCAAAAACCGGCATCCAGTATCCGTACTTCATGCCTTTTCTCCTGCTGCCAACATTGCCGTGTGTGTCCCTGCGTGAATTCGCGCTTCGTCAATCAAAAAATCCGCCAGGCGTCCATACGGATTGAAGCCCAGCATGCGCTCTGGATCAGCTACGAAGTTCGAAAGCGCGTTAATGTCGTAATACATTTGTCGCCCGCTGCGCTCGTCAGTTACATACTCCACGCCGCCTACTTCTATTCCCGCGTTCTGCATGATGCGCTCGACATCCAGTATCACCTGCCGCGGCGCCTCGTACGTTTCGACGGTCATCCCCGTCTTCGGAGCGTCCACCGGACAAGCAATGCGCGTTAACTCCTCGCCTTTCGTGCTCTTGCAAATGTCCGCCGGGCACAAGTCAAACGTTTCGCCCGTAATATGAATCCGAATCGCGTACAAATACTTCCCACCGAGAACTTCCACGCGCGTGATGATCTCGTCGCGTGCGGTGAAGCACTCTTGCACCAGAGCCGTGTTATCAATCCCAAATTGCAAGCTGCCCTCGTCAACCGCCGCCTGCAACTCCGCCCGTGAGGAAAATCGCTTGATTCCCGCCCCGCTGCCCCCGATATTCGGCTTCACAATCAGCGGGTACCCGACCGCTTCCCCGGCGCTAACGGCCTGCGACGCATGGTTAATCACCCGCGCCTTCGGATACGGCAGCCCCAGCCTCTCGAGCAGCGCAAGCTGCAGCGCTTTCGAAGTCTCATGCCGGAATGCGCGTGATCCGTTCACCACCCGCACGCCTTTGTCTTCCAAATGCTTCAAATAATTCAGCGTGTAGAAAATCCCGTGCCCCACCCCGCGCTGCCAGGCCGAAGGGCTCATACGATTGAACAGCAGCGAGTATTCCCGTTCCGGCGACGCCGCGTCATATTGGTGATACCGAGCGTCCAGCTTCAACCAGTTCACGCCACGCGCGTCCATTTGCTGAAACAGCGGCACAAACCAGTTTGGCTGCTCGTAATAAATCGCAATCGGTCTGGCTTTGCTGTTGCCGTTACTCATCGTCGCTTCACCCATATACCCTCTTGCTTTTGACGTCGGGAAATCAAAAAGGCCGCTCATCGCGAGCGGCCCGGAGTCCTTGCTGGTTTAACACACTACACCGCAGGATCGC
>Ga0210400_10004405_pt1 | contig 12198 bp, 9 predicted proteins | sample IncBWH26MmetaG_FD_155456 | JGI IMG/M metagenome (GOLD analysis project Ga0210400, IMG submission 155456) | Forest soil microbial communities from Barre Woods Harvard Forest LTER site, Petersham, Massachusetts, United States - Inc-BW-H-26-M | ecosystem: Environmental > Terrestrial > Soil >...
TTTACCTGTTTGAACTGATGGAACTGATGCGGGCGGAGGGTCACGAGGTCGCGCTGTTTTCGATGGCCGATCCGCGCGGGGAGCCGACTTCGTACGACCAGCACTTTGTGCCGCACATTGATTTCAAGACCAAGGCCGGATGGCTCGAGAAGGCGCGGCGGGCGGGGCATGCGATCTATTCCACCGATGCGCGGCGCCGGATGCGGGCGATGATCGCGGAGTTCCGGCCGGATGTGGCGCATGTGCGAAATATCTATCACCATTTGTCGCCTTCGATCCTGTGGGAACTGAAGGCGCAGAAGGTTCCGGTTCTGTATCACTTGAATGACTTCAAACTCTTGTGCCCGAGCTACAACCTGGTTTCGCAGGGGGAAGCGTGCGAGGCCTGCAAGGGAGGCGCATTTCGGCATGTGGTGACTACGAAATGCTATCCGGGAGTGGGCGCGCGGATGATGCTGGCGACGGAGGCCTACGTCCACCGTTGGTTGGGGACGTACCGCAAGTGCGTGGACCTGTTTCTGGCGCCCAGCCAGTTTGTGCGCGACAAGTTCGTGGAGCACGGATGGGACGGAAATAAGTTCGCCGTGCTGCCGCACTTTCAGCAGATTCATCCGATGCGGGAACCGCAACGCGACGAGTCGCCGCTGCTCTATTTCGGCAGATTGTCAGCGGAGAAGGGAGTCGACGATTTGCTGCGGTCGATGCAGAAAATTCCGCACTTGCGGTTGATTATCGCGGGCGACGGGCCGCAGCGCTGCGAGTTGCAGGAGTTGGCGGCTGCGTTGGGATTGTCGAATGTGGTGTTTGTGGGCTATGTGGGAAGCGCGGAGCGCGATGCGCTGATATCCCGCTCGCGGTTCACGGTGCTGCCTTCGCACGCTTACGAGACGCTGGGAAAGACCATTCTGGAATCGTATGCGCAGGGGCGTGCAGTCGTGGCGTCGGATTTGGGATCGAGGCGCGAGTTGATTGACGAAGGAGAGACGGGATTGCTGTATCGTACGGGGGACGTGGATGAACTTGCAGGGACGATCTGTGCCTTAGCGTCGATGCCGGACTTGGCGGAAAAGATGGGGCGCGCGGGATGGGAGATCGTGCGGCGCCGGCATACGCCCGAGGGGCATTATCAGAAATTATTGAGTTTGTATGAGGGGCTGGCTTCGCGGAAAGAGCGAGTGCCGAGTCCGCCGCCGGCTGCGATTGAGAGGTTTCCAGTGTTCGAGAAGAGGCGGCTGCGGGTGGCGTTCATCGGCGGGCGGGGAGTGATTTCGAAATACAGCGGGATTGAGACCTATTACGAAGAGGTGGGGAAGCGACTGGTCGAGATGGGGCACGAAGTCACGGTCTACTGCCGCAATCACTTCACACCGGCACTGGCCGAGCACAAGGGCATGCGGCTGGTGCGGGTGCCCACGATCCGGTCGAAACATCTTGAGACCGTTGTCCACACGCTGCTCAGTACAGTCCATGCGCTAACGCAGCGCTATGACGTGGTGCATTATCACGCTCTAGGTCCGGCGCTGTTTTCGGGGATTCCGCGGCTCTTCGGGAAGAAGACTGCTGTGACCGTCCAAGGGCTCGACTGGCAGCGCAAGAAATGGGGCCGGCTGGCGTCGGCGCTGCTGCGGCTGGGAGAGCGGGCGTCGGTGCGTTTGCCCAACGGGACGATGGTGGTATCGCAGGCTCTGCAGCAGCGTTACCGCGAAAAGCACGGGATTGAGGTGTTCTATGTGCCCAATGGCGGCGTGCTGCGCGAACGACGCAAGCCCCGGAAAATTCTGGAGTGGGGACTCGAAGCTGGGAAATACATTCTTTTTCTGGGAAGGTTTTCGCCGGAGAAAGGCTGCCATTTGCTGGTCGAGGCGTTTGAGCAGATCGATGCGGACGTGAATTCGGACGTGAAGCTGGTGATGGCCGGTGCGGCGAGTTACTGCGACGAATACAGCCGCGAGTTGCGAACCCATGCGAGCGAAAAGGTCCGCATGCTCGACTGGGTTTCGGGCGAGACGCTGGACGAACTTCTGACCAATGCGATGATCTTTGTGTTGCCGTCGGACTTGGAGGGCTTGTCGCTGGCGCTGTTAGACGCCATGGGAGCAGGCTTGTGCGTGCTGACCAGCGATGTTCCGGAAAATCGCGAAGTAGTCGACGGCGCGGGATTTACTTTTCAGCGAGGCAGTGTCGCGGACCTGGCCGACCGATTGCGGTTTCTGATTGCGAATCCTGCGGTGCGGGAAAGTGCGGGGCGAACCGCACGGAGGCGAATCGAAGAGCAGTACCACTGGCAGAAAGTCGCCGAAGGCATTGAGAAGGCCTACTTCACGATAATGGGATGGGAACTGACAGGGACGCCGGTCAAGAGGCCGAACGCGAGAGCAACCTCAATTGGTGAGAGTAGAGGGGCGGAGAGACGGGCGGGTTAGGCCTGCTTCTGAACCTCACTAGATAGCAGTAAACAGCGACATTCGGGCGGAGGACGGGGCGATCCCCGTCCTTTTTTATTACAATCAAATGCGTGGCTGGCGACCGGGCGCGGAGCATTACGACCCTCACGCCGCCACATTCCGCATGCGAAATACCATTCTAGTTACCGGCGGGGCTGGGTTCATCGGCTCCAACTTCGTTCTGCAGCAGATGCAGGCGGACTCGGCGTCTATTGTGAATCTGGACAAGCTGACTTACGCCGGGAACCTGCACAATCTGGAAAGTGTCGCGGCCAGTGAACGGTACGAGTTTGTTCAGGGCGATATTGGCGATCGAGCGCTGGTGCAGCGCCTGCTGGAAAAACATCGGCCTGGCGCGATCGTTCATTTCGCCGCGGAGAGCCACGTGGATCGCTCGATCCGAGGACCGGAAGATTTTATTCGCACCAACGTGGACGGGACGTTCGCGCTGCTGGAAGAGACTCGGGCGTATTGGAGCGCGCTGGCCGAAGGAGACCGGAACAGCTTCCGGTTCCTGCACGTGTCCACTGACGAAGTGTACGGCTCGCTCGGGCCGGACGATCCGCCGTTCAGCGAAACCACACCGTACGCGCCGAACAGCCCGTATGCGGCATCCAAAGCGGCGTCCGATCACCTGGTGCGCGCCTATCACCACACGTATGGACTGCCGACGCTCACCACAAACTGCTCGAATAACTATGGGCGATTCCAGTTTCCCGAGAAGCTGATTCCTCTGGTGATCCTCAACGCGCGCGAGGGGAAGGCGCTGCCGGTTTACGGGGACGGCAAGAACGTGCGCGACTGGCTTTATGTGGAGGATCATTGCGAGGCGATCGCGACGGTGCTCAAGGGCGGGCGTCCGGGAGAAACCTACAACATCGGCGGATGGAACGAAAAGCCGAACATCGAGATCGTGCACGCGATTTGCGATCTGGTGGATGAGATGGCACCGCGCGCGGGCGGTTCGCGACGAGAGTTGATCACTTACGTGAAAGATCGACCGGGACACGATCGCCGTTATGCCATGGACGCGCGCAAGATTGAACGCGAGTTGGGATGGAAGCCGAAGGCGACCTTTGAAAACGGCCTGCGCAAAACGGTGCGCTGGTATCTTGAGAACGAAGCGTGGGTGCAGGACGTGACCAGCGGAAGTTACCGGCAGTGGGTGGCCACGCATTATTCCGGGTAGCGAGACAGATCAAAATCATGAAAGAGAGTACGCGCTACAAAGGAATTATTCTGGCGGGAGGGTCGGGCACGCGCCTGTATCCCGTGACCCAGGTCATGGGGAAAAGTCTGCTCCCCGTATACAACAAACCCATGATTTATTACCCGCTGTGCACGCTGATGCTGGCGGGAATCCGGGACATTCTGGTGATTTCTACTCCGGACGACGCGCCCAGATTTCAGGCGCTGCTGCGGGATGGAAGCCAGTACGGAATTCGCCTGCAATATCTGGCGCAGCAAAAGCCAGAGGGAATTGCGCAGGCATTTTTGCTGGGGGAGAAATTTCTGGATGGCAAACCTTGCGCTCTGGTGCTGGGGGACAATATTTTTTACGGGCACGATCTGGCGAAAGATCTGCGAGAGGCGGCGGGCAAGGTTCATGGGGCGCGGGTGTTTGCATATCCCGTGCACGATCCGGAGCGATATGGAGTGGTGGAGTTCGATGCCGACGGACGCGCGCTCAGCATCGAGGAGAAACCGAAGCAGCCGAAATCGCGATACGCGGTGACGGGACTTTATTTCTACGATGACCAGGTAGTGAAAATTGCGAAGTCGCTGAAACCGAGTGCGCGCGGCGAACTCGAGATCACCGACGTCAACCGGGCATACCTGAAGGAAGGACAACTCGAAGTCGTCGTGATGGGGCGCGGCATGGCGTGGCTGGACACGGGCACGCACGAATCGTTGATGGATGCGGCGAACTACATTCAAGCGATCGAAAAGCGGCAAGGGTTGATGGTGGCGTGCCCGGAGGAAATTGCGTATCGCTCCGGTTACATCAGTGCAGCTCAGGTGGAGAAAATTGGGAGCGGCATGAAGAACAGCACGTATGGCGCTTACCTGCTGCAGTTGTTGCGGGAAAGGGTATTCTGAGATGCCCACAGTCCGGGGACTCCCCTGAGCGATGGATGCGATCAAGAAAATTTCGACTTCATTGCCTGGCGTCGTTATCCTCGAGCCGCGCGTGTTTGGCGACGAGCGCGGATTTTTTCTGGAGAGCTACAACGAAAAAGTGTTCGCGGAGTTGGGGATCGGAGAGCGGTTCGTTCAGGACAATCATTCCAGCTCGCAGCGGAATGTGTTGCGCGGCCTGCATTATCAGATCAAACAGACGCAGGGAAAACTGGTGCGGGCGGTCGAAGGAGAGATTCTCGACGTTGCCGTCGACGTGCGCCGGAGTTCTCCTACGTTCGGCGGATGGGAAGCGGTGCGCTTGTCGGGCGAAAACAGACGCATGCTGTGGATTCCGGCGGGCTTTGCGCACGGCTTCTGCGTGATTTCAGAAAAGGCACAGGTGCTCTACAAGGCGACCGACTACTATGCTCCGGAATACGAACGCACCCTGGCGTGGAATGATCCTGATTTGAAGATTGAATGGGAACTGTCCGGCGAGCCGATTGTTTCACCAAAAGATCAGCGCGGCCTCGTTCTGCGTGATGCCGAAACCTTCGCGTAGCCACAGGAAGAATCAACCGACATGAAAGCCACGATTATTGGCGCCACGGGCCTTCTGGGCAAGGCGCTCACGCGCGAATGGAGCGGTGACGAGGTTGTCGGTATCGGCTCGCGCGATGTGGACATCCGCGATGCGGATAAAGTGCGCGAGGTGGTCGAGAGTCATCGGCCCGACTGGATCGTCTTGGCAGCGGCTTATACCAACGTTGACGAGTGCGAGAGTCATCCGGACTTGGCGTTGGCGGTGAATCGCGATGGCGCGGTGAATGTTGCTCAGGCCGCCAGGCGCACGAACGCGAAGCTTTTGTTTCTCAGTTCCGACTACGTGTTCGATGGGAAGAAGACGTCACCGTATGAGACTGAGGATGCGCGGAATCCGCAGAGCGTTTATGGACGATCGAAAGCGGAGGCGGAGGTTCGGTTGCTCGAAGTGCTGCCGGAATGTTGCATCGCGCGGACTTCGTGGCTGTTTGGGACTGGCGGGAAGTGCTTTCCGGATACGATCCTGAAACTGGCAGCGAGCCGGCCGGCATTGGACGTGGTGAATGACCAGCGTGGGTGCCCGACCTATTCGGTGGATTTGTCGAGAGCCATCATCCAGCTATGTCGCAACCACGCCAGCGGAATTGTGCATGTCACGAATGCCGGCGAATGTTCGTGGTTTGACTTCGCGCGCGAGATCGTAACGAAGAGGGGACTCGCGACCGAGATACGTCCGGTCAGCAGTCAGCAAATGGCGCGTCCAGCGCCGCGTCCGGCGTATTCTGTTCTCTCGCCGAAAAGCCTGCAGCGCTATGGCGTCACCGTGCCCACGTGGCAGGATGCGCTGCAGCGATATTTGCGGGAGCGAGGCCACTGACGTTCATTTCGATGTTCTGTCTGGACATTGCTTCGTCTTACTCGAGGCTGTTACGATGCGGCGGGGTTCTCGCCAATTGAAGTCCATCCTGAATTACATCGACGGAAAGTTCGTGCGCGGACCGCGGGAGTTCGCCGATGTGAATCCGGCGGACGGAAGCGTGATCGCGCAGGTCTCGGAAGCGGACGAGGGATTAGTCGACGACGCGGTACGTGCTGCTCGCAAGGCCTTGCGAGGAGAGTGGGGCCGGTTGGGAATTCGCGAGCGCGCGGCCCGATTGCAGAAAGTGGCCGAGGCGATCGAGGCCCGGTTCGACTGCTTCGTCGCCGCCGAAGTTGCCGATACTGGGAAGCCGGTGGCGCTGGCTTCCCGGTTGGATGTTCCGCGTGCAGCCGCGAATTTTCGCGCGTTTGCGGACGTGATCAAGACGACCGGACTGGAGTCGTTTCAGACCGAAACTCCTGACGGCAAAAACGCGCTTAATTATGCGGTGCGCAAGCCGCTGGGAGTCGTGGGAATCATTACTCCGTGGAATCTCCCTCTGTTATTGCTTACGTGGAAAGTCGCGCCAGCATTGGCGTGCGGCAATGCTGTGGTTGTGAAACCGTCCGAAGAAACTCCGGCGACCGCGACCCTGCTCGCCGAGGTGATGAACGAAGCGGGAATTCCTGACGGAGTCTACAACGTAGTCCACGGGTTCGGGCCGAACTCGGCGGGCGAATTTCTGACGCGGCACTTGGATGTGAATGCGGTCACCTTTACGGGCGAATCGCAGACTGGCGCCGCGATCATGAAAACAGTGGCGGCCTCGGTGAAGCCGGTTTCTTTTGAACTCGGCGGCAAGAACGCGGCGATCGTTTTCGCTGACTGCGATTTTGACGAAGCGGTGAACGGGATCAGCGAGGCTGTGTTCCTGAATACGGGACAAGTTTGCCTGTGTGCGGAGCGGGTGTACGTCGAACGCGCGATCTTCGATCGATTCGTCGATGCATTGAAACGAAAGGCGGAGAGCCTGCGAGTTGGTTCTCCGCTGGAAAAAAGCACTGACTTGGGGCCGCTAATCTCATTGCAGCATCGCGAGAAAGTGCTGTCGTATTACAAATTGGCGCGCGAAGAGGGAGCGGTGGTGGTGACGGGCGGCGGCGTCCCTCAGTTCGGCAATGCGTTCGATCAAGGTTTCTACGTGCAGCCGACGATCTATACTGGGTTGCCGGAGTCGGCGCGTTGCGTGAAAGAGGAAATTTTCGGGCCGGTGTGCCACATTGCTCCTTTCGATACGGAAGAGGAGGCGATCAGCCTGGCGAACGATACGAAGTACGGTTTGGCCGCGTCGATCTGGACGACGAATTTGAAGCGCGGGCACCGCGTGGCGCAGCAGATGAATGTTGGGATTACGTGGGTGAATTGCTGGTTCCTGCGGGATCTGCGAACTCCATTCGGTGGCGCCGGGCTTTCCGGGATTGGGCGCGAAGGCGGCGTACATTCGCTGAATTTCTATTCGGAGCTGAATAATATTTGTATCCGGTTGTGAAGTCTTTCATTTGCACAGCAAGCATCGACGGAGAAAATGGGGAAAGTCGAAAGCAAAGTGATTCCGGGGAAAGCGAAGCCCCGCGGAAAGTATCCCCACGTCAAACGTGCAGGCGACTTCCTGTTTGTGTCGGGGACGAGCGCGCGGCGCGCCGATAATTCGATTGCCGGCGCGGAAGTGGATGAACTGGGGACGACGCATCTCGATATTCGAGCGCAGACCAGGGCCGTGCTCGAAAACGTACGCGATATCCTGAAGAGTGTGGATGCGCTCCTCGAGGATGTGGTGGAAGTGACGACCTATCTCGTGAACATGAATGACTTCGCGGGGTACAACGAAGTGTACGGCGAATTTTTTGATTATGACGGACCGGCTCGAACCACCGTGGCCGTGCACCAGTTGCCGCATCCGCATTTACTAATCGAAGTTCGGGCTATGGCACACAAGCCGAAGAAGACAAAATAAGGGGGCGCAATGCCGTCCATCAAGAGTTTGAAGGCTTTCAACTTCCAAGGTTGGATCGAAGAGAACAAGGAAAAGTTCAAACCGCCTGTAGGAAACGCGCAGGTGTGGGAGGACGGCGAGATGATGGTGACCGTGGTGGGAGGGCCGAACAACCGGCGCGACTATCATGACGATCCTACCGAAGAGTTTTTCTATCAGTTGAAGGGCGATATTTTCCTTCGCCTCATGGAGACTCCGGGCAAGCCGCCGCTGGAAATTCCTATCAAAGAGGGCGAGATTTTTCTGCTGCCGAAACATATGCGGCATTCTCCGCAGCGGCTGAAGGAGGGCACCATCGGGGTTGTAGTCGAGATGCCGCGGCCCGAGGGCGCGCTCGATGGATTTGAATGGTATTGCCAGAGTTGTCATCAGCTGGTGCATCGTGCGGAAGTGAAGCTGAAAAGCATCGTGCGCGATTTGCCGCCCCTATTCGAGCAGTTCTATAGCAATGAGAGTCTGCGCAAGTGCAAACATTGCGGCGCGGTTCATCCCGGCAAACCGTAAATGCCAGTCATCGACATCCATAATCATTTCTTTCCGCGCGCCTGGCCGGACTTGGCAGCGCGCTATGGCACTCCCAACTGGCCATGGATCAAGCATACCGAAGCGGGCAACGCCGAGATCATGATCGGCGATCGGTTCTTTCGCAAGATTTATTCCGCGTGCTGGGATCCCGAGGTGCGGCTGAGCGAAATGGATCGGGACGGCGTGGAGATGCAGGTGCTGTCAGCCACGCCCGTGCTTTTTGCGTACGAGCGTCCGGTGGAGCATGCGCTGGATTGTGCGCGGCTGTTCAATGATGCGGCATTGGAATTGTGCGCCCAGGGTAAGGGCAGGTTGAAATCGTTGTGCCAGGTTCCGCTGCAGGATATTGATGCGTCTTGTAAGGAACTGACGCGGTGCATGCGTGCGGGCCATCTTGGCGTGCAGATTGGCAATCACGTTGGCGACAAGAATCTTGACGATCCCGGCATTGTGACCTTCCTGCAACATTGCGCGGACGAAGGCGCAGCGGTGCTGGTGCATCCGTGGGATATGCTGGGAGCGCAGCGCATGCCGAACTACATGATGCCGTGGACCGTGGGCATGCCCGCGGAAACGCAGCTCGGTATTGTGGCGATGATCCTGAGCGGCGCGTTCGACAGGTTGCCGCCGAAGCTGCGCCTTTGCTTCGCACACGGCGGCGGAAGTTTCGCATTCCTGCTGGGAAGGCTGGAGAATGCGTGGCAGCATCATGCGGTGGCGCACGGAGTTTGTGAGTTGCCGCCCAGTCAGTATCTGAATCGCTTCTATGTGGATTCGGCGGTGTTCGACGAGCGCGCGCTGCAGTTTCTGGTGGGAACGATGGGAGCGGAGCATGTGATGCTGGGTTCGGACTATCCCTTTCCATTGGGTGAACATCGCGTGGGGACGTTGATTCGATCGAGCCAGTTGACCGCGCAAGCGAAGGATCGGCTGCTGGGCGGGAATGCGGCGGAGTTTCTTGGCGTTTCAAGCAAGAGTGCCGCCGCGACCACTGATAGCAAAACGGCTTCGGCGGCGGGAACGCCCATCGTGCCGCAGGGCGAGCAGTTGACTTACAGTTCGTATCTTAAAGTTCCGGAACTGCTGAAGTTGCAAGATGCACAGTCTTCGCCGCCGCATCACGACGAACTGCTGTTCATCATCGTGCACCAGACCTACGAGTTGTGGTTCAAGGAATTGCTGCACGATTTAGATGCAGTGGTTGCAAATCTGCGCGGTGCAGCAGCGAATCCTGAGTCGCGCGACGAAGTGTATGAAGCCGCGCGCTTGTTGCGCCGTTGCACTGAGATTACCCGAGTGCTGGTGGAGCAGTTCACGATCCTTGAGACCATGTTGCCCACCCACTTTATGGCCTTTCGCGGCAAGCTGGAACCGGCCAGCGGATTCCAGTCGGAACAGTTTCGCGAATTGGAATTCCTGTGTGGCTTGAAGGACGCGAAGATGTTGCGCTATCACCGTCCGACTCCAGAAGCCCATGCTCTGCTCGAACGGCGATTACGCGAGCCGTCGCTGCATGAAGTATTTTTTGACGCGCTGCGTGCCCTGGGCAAGCTGCAGGTCGATGACAACGCGACCGAGCGTGAACGATTTGATGCACGTGCTCGCGCCGTGCTCGCTCTTTATCGGGATGAACGCAGCCATCGCGACTGGATTGATGTCTGCGAGAGGCTCACGGAGTTCGACGAACTGGTAGTGAGCTGGAGGTTGCGGCATATTCAACTGGTGGAGCGCGTGATTGGCGTGCGCATGGGAACGGGCGGCAGCGCAGGGTCATCTTACTTGAAGCTTACGCTGGACAAGAAATTCTTTCCGGAGCTGTGGGAGGCACGTACTTTGCTGACGGAGTAGCGGAGAGTGACTCTGCGCCGCGCGATTCCGCAATCGTCGTTCTTTTTGCGTCGTTCCTAATTCCTAATTCGTGATGACTGGCAAACCCGAAACCGTCACGTTGATTGGCGCGGGCCTTAATGGACCCCTGCTGGCCCTGGGTTTGGTCAAGCGCGGTTTTTGCGTGGAAGTCTACGAGAGACGTCCGGACATGCGGCTCGTTCCGATCAGCGCAGGCCGGTCGATTAATCTGGCCCTGTCGACGCGCGGAATTCATGCCCTCGCCGAAGCGGGGTTGTGGAATGACATGCGGAGAATCGTCATTCCAATGAAAGGGAGGATGATGCACTCGGCCGCGTCGGAACTCACGTTTCAACCGTATGGAAAGGATGAGGCTGAAGTCATCTATTCGATTTCGCGCGCGGAGCTGAATATTGCGCTGATGAACGCCGCGGAGTCGCAGGGTGTGAAGATCCATTTTCAGCAACGCTGCCACGGAATCGACCTCAAAACGGGAACCCTACACCTGCGGGATGAGCGGACTGGCGAGGAGCGAACGCTCGAGTCCAGCATGGTGATCGGTTGCGACGGATCGGCGTCGGCGATTCGCGGGGAGATGTTGAAGCTTGGCCGCTTCAACTTTTCTCAGCAGTACCTTGACTATGGCTACAAGGAACTGACGATTCCGGCGGGTGCGGGCGGAGAACATGTTCTGGAAACAAACGCCTTGCACATCTGGCCGCGCGGAAACTACATGCTCATCGCACTGCCCAATGTTGACGGCACGTTTGCCTGCATTTTATTTTTGCCATTCGAAGGACCCGACAGCTTTGCTCATTTAACCTCGCAGTCCGCGGTGATCGAGTATTTTAGGATGCGCTTTCCGGACGCGAGTGCTGTGATACCGAACCTGGCTGACAACTTCTTCTCCAATCCCACCGGTGCGATGGTGACGATCAAGTGCTCACCGTGGCACGTAGAGGGGAGGGTTCTGCTGCTTGGGGACGCCGCGCATGCCATCGTTCCATTCTTTGGACAGGGAATTAATTGCGGTTTTGAAGACTGCACTTGCTTGCTGGAACTTCTCGATCGACACGGCGCAGAGTGGGAGCGCGCGTTCAGGGGATTTGAGGATGCCAGAAAGATCAATACCGATGCGATCGCCGACATGGCGGTCGACAATTTCGTCGAGATGAGAGATCGCGTGGCTGATCCTCGATTTCTCTTTCGCAAAAAGATTGAGCTCGCACTGGAAGCAAAATATCCTCAACGTTTTGTTCCTAAGTACGCGATGGTGACGTTTCATCGCATCCCGTACGCGACTGCTTTGCAGCGCGGGTTGGTACAGGACCGCATGCTCTCCGAACTCTGCGCTTCGATCGAGCGGGTGGAAGACCTCGATTGGAGCAAGGCCGACCGGTTGATCAGCCAGGGGTTAACGCCGCTGGAGTCGGTAGCATGACCGCCCCGCCGTTTCAAGCTGGTGAAAAATTTGCCGCGGCTATGGATGCCGGCGATCCTCTAGCTCATTTTCGCGAACGCTTCTGTTTACCAAAGACCAAGGGCGGGGACGACTGCATTTATTTATGTGGACACTCGCTGGGGTTGCAGCCGAAAACTGCGCGTGCATATCTCGATCAGGGGCTCCAGGACTGGGCGCAACTCGGAGTGGAAGGACACTTCCATGGCAAGGACCCGTGGATGCCGTATCACCGGTTGCTGACGAAGCAGACGGCAGCGTTGGTCGGCGGTCAGCCGGCGGAAGTTGTGGTGATGAATTCTCTTACCGTAAACCTACACTTGATGATGACGTCGTTTTATCGACC
>Ga0210400_10004407_pt1 | contig 12187 bp, 10 predicted proteins | sample IncBWH26MmetaG_FD_155456 | JGI IMG/M metagenome (GOLD analysis project Ga0210400, IMG submission 155456) | Forest soil microbial communities from Barre Woods Harvard Forest LTER site, Petersham, Massachusetts, United States - Inc-BW-H-26-M | ecosystem: Environmental > Terrestrial > Soil >...
ATGCGACTCCTGCCGAGAGATCGGCCTGGGGAACTCGCTCGATGTCATCGAAATCGACGCGGCGTCGAATCGCGGCATTGACCAGATTCGCGAGCTGCGCGAAATGGTTCGCTACGCGCCCGCCGGCGGGCGCTATAAGGTTGTGATACTCGACGAAGCGCACATGCTCACGGACGAGGCCTCGAACGCGCTGCTCAAGACACTTGAGGAGCCTCCCGACAAAGTTATTTTCGTGATGGCGACGACAGAACCGGAAAATCTCGCCGAAACGATTCGCTCGCGGTCGCAGCATTTTCATTTTCGAGCGCTCTCCTTCGCCGAAATCGTTGACGCGCTCGAAAAAATTTGCGCGAAAGAAAGCCTTGCCGCGGAGGCGGGTGCGCTTGGTGTGATGGCTCGCGCCGCCGAAGGCAGCCTGCGCGACGCGCTCTCCCTGCTCGAACAGGCGCGCGCCTACTGCGGTGCGAATATTGCCGATACGCAGGTCCGTGAACTGCTCGGCGTAGTCCCTGAAGAAATCCTCGATGAGTTGACCGGCGCCATCGAAGCGCGATCGGCGGAGCGCGTTCTTACACTCGTGCATCGATTGCTCGCCGAAGGACAGAACCTGCAGCATTTCTGCCGGGAAGCCATCGGCCATTTCCGAAATCTTCTCGTGGCGCGCGTCTGCGGCGCCGATTCCGCGCTGATCGCCGCACCCGCCGATCAGCGCCCAAGGTTGAAACAGACTGCGGAATCCTTCAGCGAAGAAGACCTGACCCGATTTTTCCAGATTCTCCTACACACAGACGACGATCTGCGCCGCAAGCCTGACGCGCGCCTGCATTTGGAAATGGGGCTGCTACGCCTGGTGAATGCCGCGCGATTGGCTCCGCTGGAGGAAATCCTTGCGGACCTTGAGAGCGGCACGTCAGAGCGTCCCATAAGTGCTGCATCGCAAACGCCCACGCGCAGCAGTACGCCGGCCGCGTTTGCCGCCGCCGCATCGCCTGGTTTAACGCAGGGTGCTCCGCAGGCTCCCGCTAGCGCAAGAATGCAGACTGCCGCTGCGCCGCGGCCTGAAATTGCCGCGCCTCCCGTCGTGTCTCCGGTCACGCGGCCAGTGGCGAAGCCCGTGGTGAGCTCCGTGATTAGCGAAGACGCGAATATTATTCCGGAGCGCTCGAGCAGTGGTCCCGTACCCAGTTCCCTGCCTAGTATGATCGCGCGGACCGCCGACGCGGGAGCCGGGCTGGAAGCGGCGCAAGTGGATTCCATCAAGGCCGCGATCCTGGGCCAGGAAAAATTTTTGGGTGAATTGATCGAACACGCGTCGCGATGGGAAATGAGCGGCGGCGAAGTTCGATTGTTCTTCCCCACCGAGAGCCGCGCGCTTGCCGAGATGTTGCAGGCGCGTGATCCCATGGAACGTTTGCGCAACATTACGAGCCGCATCCTCGGCCAGACTGTGCGCGTCTGTGTTAAACTGGAGGCCGTGCCGGGATTGGGAGCCGCGACGCGATCTTCCTCCGGTACGCGCGAATTGCGCGCAAAGTTCGAGCAAGATCCGATCGTGCGTGCGATGCTCGAACGGTTCGGCGGCCAGATTTCCGACGTCAAACGCCGGAGCGAGGAATAGACCATGGAAGTAAAAGCGCTGCAGCAAATTCTCACGCAGTTTCGCCAGATGCAGGAGAACCTGCAGAAGCAGGTCGAGAACGTGCACGTCGAGGCTTCCGCCGGTGGCGGCATGGTCACCGTCAGAATGAACGGCCAAAAGCAACTGACGGAGATTCGCATCGATCACGAAATTTTTGCGGGAAAAGATCAGGAATTATTGCAAGACCTGGTGCGCGCCGCCGTCAACGAAGCCGGGCGGCGTGTGGATGAAGAACTCACAAGCCAGATGAAGAGCCTTACCAACGGAGTTCCGGGAATGGCCGGACTGAAAATTCCCGGATTGTTTTGAAGCGCACTTGAGTTCGTCTTTGGCGTTGCGTTCAAGCCCTACATTCCGAGTGAACCTTACTGGTTTCTTAAACATGCGCCCATTTTTGTCATCCCGAGCGAAGCGAAGAATGCCTCTGCTAGCTGTGGGAAGAACCAGAGGGATTCCTCGTCGCTGCGCTTCTCGGAATGGTAAGTTCGGGGAGTTGGTGCATGGAGTGCTTGTTTCTCCAGCCCGCCACACTCCATCACGGAATACCCCTCATGGCTGATTTCGCCGAACCTGTCGAGCGCTTGATCGACCAGCTCAAACATCTGCCCGGCATCGGGGCCAAAACAGCGCAGCGCCTCGCCTTTCATATTCTCCGTACTGCTCCGGAGGATGCGCTGGCCCTTGCCGACGCCATCCGTGACGCAAAGGTGAACATGCGATTTTGCTCGGTGTGCAACAACATCACCGATGCCGATCCATGCTTGTATTGCACGGGGCCAACGCGCAACCGCAAAACCATCTGCGTCGTCGAAGAGCCGCATAACATCATGGCCATCGAAAAGACGCGCCAGTACGGCGGCCTTTATCACGTTTTGGGCGGAGCGCTCGCGCCGTTGCGAGGCATCGGCCCCGATCAATTGCATCTGAAGAGCCTGATCGAACGCCTGAAGGGCGGCACGGTCGAAGAAATCATCATCGCCACCAATCCCAATGCGGAAGGCGAAGCGACGGCCATGTATCTCTCGAAGCTCATCAAACCTCTCGGCGTGCGCGTCACGCGCATCGGCGTGGGTATTCCAGTCGGCTCCGACCTTGAATATGCCGACGAAGTCACCATGATGAAAGCCATGGAAGGCCGCCGCGATTTGTAGCGGCGATTATTTGCAACGCCAACGTCTCTTCCCCGCCCGCTACGATTTTTCTTCAGGACACCCATATGGCGTAGGCGAGATAGCAAAGCAACGCGCCAATTACAGCGATCACGAGTCCAGACAACCGGCGCTTGTGCAAGAAAAAAATCAGCGTCAGTCCAGTTAGGGATACGAGCGTCATCAGGACCGCAGAAAAATCTATCATCGCCGACCATTTGCTTCCCGTATCGCGTCCTTTGTGCAGATCGTTCAGCACAGCGACGAGGCCAAAACGGCTCACCGTCAGATCGTATTTGCCGGTGTGGCGATCGATTGACGCATCGGCCTCGTAGCCAGGTCCTTTAAACAACACATCACATTGCGCCTGGTCCACGTGGACTTCGGAAACCGCACCCTTGATAGCGTGGACACGGCGCAGATACGCAACAATTTTGTCTTGTGCCACAGCATTCGGATCGGAACCCTTCATCCAGGCCGCGTCCATCATGCCCTGGTAGCGGGCCGCATTTCTCTGACCCTCGAACCACTCGGCATGATTCAGTGTCAGGCCGGTGGCCGCAAAGAACAGGAGAATCGCAAAACTCAGCATCGACAGGTAGGTATGCAACCAGCGCGCGAGATGAGCGAATCGCCGTTTCCAGTGCAAATATTTCTGGTCTTGTGACGGGATGCGCGGAGAATCGGTTAAATTCCCGGCAGGATTATTGGACGATTTTGTGGTAGTCAAGGGAAGCCGACCGAATCTCCACGCCGCCTGGAAGTTGAAACTGTTTGGGCGAGCCGTTGAAGTCAATTTCCTGCTGCATCAGTTGATCAGTGCCATGCTCTCGCGCGGCTTCCATCATTACGTTGTATTTACCCGCCTTTACAGGTTTGCCGAAATCATCCCTTCCATCCCACTTAAATGTGTATTTGCCGGGCGGCCGGGTGGCGCTCGAAACCGAATTCAAGACATGTGTGTCTTCGCTCGCCGATCGCTGGTTCTCAGCGCGACTCCATGTATATAGTTCGCGCAGAAACTTGAACTTGGCGAACCAAAGAGCAATCGTCCGAACGGGAGAACGGTTTTCATCTTCGATCCACACCGCGACGTAGGGTCGCCTGATGCGATAGCCGTCAATCAAGCTCAATTCGACATTGATGGTCAGCTCATACTTGTCGTTCCATAAGGAAGCGCCCGACTGCGGAGACGCGGTTTGGAAGTGTGCCCCGGGCCGCATTGCGGCAGCCCGTGAATCAGGTGGCGCTTCGAGCGAGCTCCACCCGCCGCTCATTCTCTTTTCGCCGTTCTTTTTCACCAACAGATATTCCGCGCCCGGAATCGAGGCAACCAGCCGATCGCTCTCCGCGGGCGTAAGTACGGACAATGCGGTGGCCAGAGCGCCGGCATCGGCGGGCGTTGGCGCAACAACGGTCGAGCTGATGATTTCGTCCGCAGGCATTCCGGTGCGCGGATCGACAATATGCGAATAGTGCCGCCCCAGGATCTCCACGCCGCGCCGGTAATCCCCGCTAGTTGCCACAGTTCGATTGCGTAGGACGAGATGAGCAATCGGAACGCCATTTTCCGCGTCCGACTTCGGATCGGAAATGTCTACGGGTTCGCTCCATTCGCCCCGGACCACTAGATCGCCGCCGATATTCACGACGGCGCCTCGTGTACCTGACACGCCGAGAGCCGCGTCGGCGGCTCGCCCCGCAATATAACTTTTCACAAAAGAGTTTAGCGCGAGCGGAGCGTCACTGGTATGCGTCGCCGTCCGGTGGACAGGATCAAGTTTCCAATGAACTCGCCGCACGCTGGCGACACCGGCACATAGCTCCGCCTCAGACGGGAGGCGTTTCTGGGCAGCCGCGTTTTTCCAAACCCGCGTGATCGTCTCAGCCGAGGCATCGAGAGCTCCGTCAGTTCGGTCGCGCCATTTATCGAATTGGTCCAGGACCTCAAAGAGCTCCGGAGAAATGTGGACGGGCTGATCGACGGTGCGAAACCAGCGGCTGAATTCACTGTGTGGATCCCACGAACTGAGGATGTGCGCCTGACGATCAATCTCCGCCAGCACGTTTTTCTCAGCCTGCTCTGATTGCGCTGGTGACGTTGAGACGATTTTCAACTCAAGCGAGGTGCCAAGCACATTTTCGTAGTGAAAGATGTACAGCTCATGCGTTGAAAGGGTCGACGGCCCACCCTGGCATGGCACCAGCAGCAGGATCGCGGCAAGCAAGGCTGAGGATCTCATCGTCGGCGCTCTCGACAATCGGGAGCTTCCCTTTGGCCTTCCGGCCTGGAAAGTCTACACCCATGAGCTGCTCCCGGCGAAGGCGTCTCGTGAGGTGCAGAACTGAATGCTGAATTGACTGGACTTAGGCGAGACGGTTCGTCTCGCATTGGAGTACCAGCTATTTACACAGGCAGCTTTACGTCACGTCCATACGCGCATAACTTTCACATGACTGCACGTCAATGATAAAGTAGAAACCCGTGAAAAATCAGCATCCAGAGAGTGAGCAACGGAAGCGGCTGCGCGCGGCGCGGCGCGCGGTGATCAAGCTCGGCACCGGCATCGTAACGGGCAGCGACGGTCAGTTCAACGTCGAGCATCTGGTCCCGGTGGCACGAACCATCGCCGCGCTGAAGAAAGATGGCCGCCAGATCGTACTCGTGTCTTCCGGAGCCGTCGGTCTCGGCCGAGGGCGGATGGGACTTCATCGCGACCGGCTGAATGATCTTGTCATGCGGCAGGCATGCGCGGCCGTCGGACAAAGCTTACTGATGCATGAGTACGAAAAATTGTTCCAGGCGCACGGCATCCAGCTTGCGCAGGTGCTACTGACGGAGGGAGATTTCGTCGATCGCGGCCGGTATTCGAATCTCCGGCAAACGATGGAAGCGCTCTTGAAACTTGGCGTCCTGCCGATCGTCAACGAAAACGATACGGTCTCAACGGCCGAACTTGACTACTTGAATATTCGCGCGGGCGAGCGCATCTTCAGCGATAACGATCGCCTGGCTGCGCTGGTGATGAGCCACATCGAAGCAGACGTACTTATACTTCTGACCGACGTGGATGGATTGATGCAACTGGGGGCTTCGGGCCCGAAAGATCTTGCTGCCGTGATTCCGCTGGTCGAAGAAATTTCGCCAGAGTTGAAAGCACTGGCGCTTGGGCCTTCCGAAGGCGGGCGCGGCGGCATGTTGACGAAACTCGACGCCGCGGAAATCGCCATGCAAGCGGGCGGAGTGGCCGTCATCGCCAACGGAAAAAGACAGGACACGCTCGACCGGATTTTTGACGGTGAACCGGCCGGCACGGTTTTTTTGTCGAAGACACGCATGGCGGGAAAGCGCCGCTGGATCGCCTACGCCGCGGGAGTTCGCGGGCGCGTAGTCGTGAATGCGGGCGCGCGTGACGCCCTCACCGGCGGCAAGGCAAGCCTGCTCGCCTCCGGTGTGATTCGCGTCGAAGGCGAATTTGAGGCCGCCGAAGTAGTGAGCATCGTGGACGGCGAGGGCCTGGAATTCGCCAGGGGAATTTCCGATTATTCGCGCGGCGATGCGGAAGGCATGATTGGCAACGGTTCAAAGACCCGGGCCAATGGGCGGGCCAACGGACGTGCAAGTGTGCTCGTAAAACGCGATAATATCGTCCTCATGGATCGCAAATGAGCGTCGTACAAAAACAACTCGAAGCTTCGGGCATCCAGGATTCGGTCCGTCGCGCGCGTCGGGCGGCGCATATTCTTGCAGCGCTATCCGGTGAGCGGCGCGATGAGGCGTTGCTTGCCGCCGCCAAGGCGATCGAAACACGCTCAGCGGAGGTTGTTGCGGCCAATGAAAAGGATTGCGCGGCGGCGCTTCCCGCTGTCGAACGCGGAGAGATGTCGCGCACCATGTTCGCCCGCTTGCGGACGACGGAGCGCGGAATCGTGGAAATGGCGGAGCGTGTCCGCGACGTCGCGCGGTTGCCCGACCCTTTGCACCGCCGCCTCGCCACCACGGAGCTCGACGATCGTCTCGTTCTCTACAAGGAAAGCTGCCCGCTGGGCGTCGTGGGCGTGATCTTCGAGGCTCGGCCTGAAGTGGTGCCGCAAGTGGCTTCCCTGGCTCTCAAGTCTGGAAATGCAGTGTGCCTTAAGGGCGGTGCGGAAGCTGCCGAAAGTAACGCAGTGCTGGTCTCGATCTGGCGCGAAGCGCTCGAGGCGTTCGCCGATATTCCGCCCGACTCCGTAGTTCTGTTACGGTCACGCGAAGATGTGGCCTTGATTCTGACGATGCATGGCGAGATCGATATGATCGTGCCGCGAGGTTCCGAGCAGTTCGTTCGCTACATTACCGAAAACAGCCGCGTCCCTGTGTTGGGCCACGGGGAAGGGATTTGTCACGTCTACGTCCATCATGACGCGGATTTGCAAAAAGCGTTCGATGTCGCGCTCGATTCGAAAGTGCAATATCCCGCGGCGTGCAATTCCGCGGAAACATTGCTGGTCCACCGTGAAATTGCCCCCGCGTTTTTGCCGCAAATGATTTCGCAGTTCCGCGCTGCGGGCGTCGAAGTTCGCGGCGACTCGAGGACCTTGGAATTTGCGGGGGGACAGGAGGTCCTCCCCGCGAGTGAAGAGGATTGGAAGAAGGAGTATTCCGACCTGATCATCTCGATCAAGATCGTGGATGGCGTCAACGAAGCGATCGAGCACATCAACCGCTACGGCTCACGGCACACGGAATCCATCGTGACGGAAAGCCATGACGTCGCGGCGCGCTTCATGGAATTCGTCGACGCGGCAGGCGTTTTTCAAAATGCGTCCACACGATTCTCCGACGGTTTCCGCTACGGCTTGGGTGCGGAACTTGGCGTCAGCACGGGGAAACTGCACGCGCGCGGTCCCGTGGGCCTCGAAGGGCTTACCACATACAAGTACAAATTATTCGGCGAAGGCCAGACGGTCGCCAGCTACAGCAAGGGCCATCGCACCTTCAAGCATCGCTCGATTTAGTGGTAAGCCACTCGGAAACAAGAATTGCCGAAAATCCTCCACCCACCTGCGCGGCGATGAACGCAAGAACATCCGCAGGACGAATGCCCGCGAAGGTGTCGCTGAGGCAGCGCGCAATCGTGACGGCGGGATTCGCGAACGATGTCGAGGCCGTAAACCAATACGCGGCCGCGATATAGCAAGCTACCGCCACGGGGAGCCATTTCGGCTCAAAACGCGAGCATCCCTGGATGGCCAGAATCAACCCGAACGTGGCCACAAACTCGCTAAGCCATTGCGGCGCCCCACTGCGCGCGTGGTGAGAGAGAGAAAACACCGGCAGTGCAAACATGGCGTTGGCGCACGCCGCGCCGAAAACTCCCCCGCTGACTTGGGCAATCGCGTAGACGGAAGCCTCTCGCCGCGTGATGCCACCAATAAAAGCTTCGATCATCGACACCACTGGATTTAAATGAGCGCCTGAAATCGGCCGAAACGTGAGAATCAAAGTGGCAAGTGCAGCCGCGGTCGCAATCGTATTGGCCAGGAGCGCGAGAGCAACGTTGCCGCCGGCGAGCCGCTCCGCCATGATGCCTGAGCCAACAACAGCCGCCACGAGAAACGCGGTCCCGAGAAATTCCGACGCGAGGCGGCGAGAGAGTGAAATTTTCATTCCTGGCCTATGCGGTCAATTTCCGTCTTGATGGCAAGCTGGCCGAGAGTGGAAAGAGGCAGGCTCAGAAATAGCGCGATTCGTCGGTCTAGCATCAGGAAAGCCTCGCGGAAGGCGTGCTCGATCTCTTCCGGCACGCCCTTTACGGCAGCGGGATCGGGGACGCCCCAATGAGCAGTCATGGGTTGGCCCGGCCAAACCGGACACATTTCGTTGGCAGCGTTGTCGCACACGGTGAAAACGAAATCCATGCGCGGCGCGTCGGGTTTCGCAAATTCATCCCAACTCTTGCTTCGAAGACCTTCCGTGGACGCTCGGGAAAGTTCAATCTGCCGTAAAGCCTCGGGGCGAACGAGCCCAGACGGATGACTGCCCGCGCTATAAGCTCTGAAGGAGGGACGTCCCTTACGATTGAGAATGGACTCAGCCATGATGGAACGAGCCGAGTTGCCCGTGCACAGAAAGAGAACGTTATATTGTTTTGCCATCGAGAACCCTTCGCCAGTGGCCAGAAATAATGGGCTGCTCACGGCGCCGCAGGCGCGCAACAATCGGGGCCACAGCATGCTTTGTCGGTGGCTGCCTTCTCGGGAAGATTGTCTTCGAGAACGACAAAAACTTCCCACTCATTCCCGTCGGGGTCGCGGCCCACGTCTTATCCTGGAGCGCGTAGCAACATTCCGTTTTCATCTCGTCGCGGGTGAGCAATCCGCTCTCTTGCCATTGTTGGCGCACGGCCAGCACGCCGTCGGTCGATGCCACTTGAATTCCCAGGTGCGACAAACTGCCGTGTTCTTCCGTCGAACCCTCGTTCAATGTGAAGTTGAGCGGAGGATTGGCGACATCAAATTTGGCATACCCGGTTCGCACTTTGGAGGGTTCGATCCCAAAGAGCTTGCGGTAGAACTCGATGCTTTTCGCGACGTCACGGACGTGAATTGCGACGTGGGCTTTCAATGCTTTCACTGTTTCCGTAGCCATGACTTCCTCCTGCGGGCGCTAAACATAGATGCGCTTGCACATATATGTGAAGCTTACGCGACTTGCTCATATCTGTCAAGCCATATATAATGTTTGCCGGAATGCCGAAACACAACAAACCGTTCGCGGTCGATCTCCTTTTTCGCGCTCTAGCCGATCCCACGCGTCTCCGCGTGCTGAACCTCATTGCCGACCGAGAGATCTGCGTCTGCTATTTCGTGGAGATCTTGGGGATCAGCCAGCCGAAAATCTCGCGCCACCTTGCTTATCTTCGGCGCGCCGGCATCGCGGCAGCACGGCGCCAGGGACGCTGGATGCACTACCGCCTGGTCGTCCCGCAGGATGCCGTAGCCTCGTCAATTTTGAAGGAAACCTTGAAGCACTTGCGGGAACGACCGGATATGCAGCGTGACTTTTCGAGGCTCGATACTGCCTGCTGCAAACCAGCCGAATTTGAGCTTCCTGCAAACGCGCCTCAACCCTCTTTGGCATCCCTCGATGAGCGGTAACTCTAAATGCGGCCAGTATGAACTGCACTTCTGCACGCCTGAGCGCGCAGCCCGTTAGAAAAATTTATCGATTACGACATTTTGTTTTCCTTTGCATTTCTCCGCATTCGTAGCACATTCCGCACGCGGAAGGCGCGTGCTTCACTTGGGGCAAGACTTCCCCCCGGGAATTCGCATTATCGGACCGAGTCGCTAGCACCGCTGTGGGTCTTAACCGTTACGAATACATGGCTTTCTGTGCTCGACGCCCAAAGAGCGCAATGCTAAGGTTACATATTGACCGCGGGGAGTATTTGTGGCTGATTCAAACGTTCATCCTGAAGTCGAGGCGCAGAAGCGGCGCACGACGCGAATCGTCCAAGCTGTGCCGCTTACGGTGACAGGTGTGGATGCGCTCGGCAGGCCGTTTCAAGAGCGCACCTCCACGCTAATTATTAATTGTCACGGCTGCCGCTACCAATCAAAACATTATGTTCTGAAAAACATGTGGGTCACCTTTGAGGTACCCCATAGCGAAGCAGGGCGCGAGCCGCGTACCGTGCGTGCGCGTGTCACCTGGATTCAGCGCCCGCGAACGGTGCGCGAGCTGTTTCAAATCGGTGTGGAACTTGAGATATCCGGCAACGTTTGGGGCATCGCCTTTCCACCAGGCGACTGGTTTCCATTCCCTGAAGCCGCGCCGACCCGTGTCGTTCCGCCGCCCTCTGAGGGTGCCGAAAGTGCGCCCTCTGGACCCGAATGGACTCCTGACGCGCCATCCACGCCTTCTTTGCCGGAACCTCCGGAAGACAATGTTCGTGTACTGCCGTTGCCTGGCGGCGCGGATCCTTCCTTGCAGCTGGCGCGACAGGTAGCGCGGATGGTCACGGAAGCAAAACAGCAAGTGCAAGGCACGGTGCGCGAGACCGCCAGTCGCGCCGTCGCCGCGGAAACACGCCCGCTGCTTGCCGCTCTACAGGCCCAGCTTAAGGATGCCGCGGAAAAATCTGTTGAAGCCGCGGTTGCCGCGCACATCGAGCGAATGCACCGCGAAGGTTTGCAGCGGATGGAAAGCGAGCGAATTGAGAGTGTGGCGGCGATACGCGCCGAATGGTCGCGCGAACTGGATCGCCTCCTGGCCCATGCCCGGATGCAGATGGATTCGCAGCTCGTTGAAGTGGAGCGCACGCGACGGGCGGAGTTCGAGCAACAAATCCAAAGCCAATTACATGCCGCGATAGAAAAGCTTCAAAGTCTGAGCGGCAGCCTGGGCGCAAATGCGGGTGAAGTCCAAGCCTCCATCGACCAAATGCGGCGAAATTCGGAAGAAGCTGCCTCCGGCGAAATCCGGCGCTGGCAGGAATTGATGGATCAACGTGCCGCCGAAGCGCAAGAGCGCTTCGGGCAACTCGAACAGGCCGCAAAGAGCCTGAGCGATCGGATTGCCGACGACACCTCCGCGGCGGAGTCGAGATGGCGCGGGATGCTCGAAGCAAATCTCGCCGCGGCGAGCACTCGCTGGAACGAAAAAATCGAGACCTCAATCGATAGCGCGGCGCGCCAGGTGGCGGACCGGCTCGCACGAAACAGCGAGGCCTCCGCGCGCCAGGTGGAGCAACAGCTGGAGCAGAGAATCGGCGAGATCGGTAGCACATTTTCGCAAATCACCGCTGAAGCAGGGCGCACTTTCGGCACGCTGCGCGCCTCGATTGCCGATGAAACCGCACGGGGCCAGGCAGCAGTCTCCGAGCTGCAGCAGTCCCTCGAACAATTTGAAGCGCGCAAGGGCGGTATCGCGCAGCTCATCCAGTCGGCCTCGGAGGAGCTGGCGCGGCGCGGTGAAGCTTTGCTTGAGGCACAAGGTGCAGAGATGAACCGCCAGGCGGAATCGGCCGTTGCCGGATTGGCGCAGCGGCTGCAGCCCGTCCTCGAAAGCGCGGGACACCAGGCGATCGAGCGGTTGGCACATGAACTCGAGGAGCAGTTGGGACCGCAAATCATCCGCGCCACGGAATTGATGAGCAAGCTGGCCTTAGACCAATCCCAGGCGGAAAAGGCGCTCCAGGAACATCAAACCCGGCTGTGGCAAGCTTCCGAACGCAGTGTGCAGGACTCTGTGGCGCTCTCGAAGGAAGTTCTCGCGCAGGTTGAGAAGGAATTTGCGGATTCGGCTCGCAACGCATCCGCGAAGTGGCTCACCGAAATCGAAACCAAGGCGACCGAGACAACCCACGCCACCTTTGAAGCACTCTTCAAATCAGCGGATTGGTATGAGAAGAAG
>Ga0210400_10004408_pt1 | contig 12184 bp, 10 predicted proteins | sample IncBWH26MmetaG_FD_155456 | JGI IMG/M metagenome (GOLD analysis project Ga0210400, IMG submission 155456) | Forest soil microbial communities from Barre Woods Harvard Forest LTER site, Petersham, Massachusetts, United States - Inc-BW-H-26-M | ecosystem: Environmental > Terrestrial > Soil >...
CCCATGCCGGCGCGGGCAACGCCGTCTTCGCTGAACGCAATTCCGGCGATCACGCCTCTTTCGGAGAATGTGCCGTTGCCGTTGTTTCGATATAGCTTGTTTGGTTGCGTGTCGTTCGAAAAGAGAAGATCCGGCCAGCCGTCATTGTCGTAGTCGAGCACCGCTATGCCCATTGACTTCGAGGTCGGTTCGGCGAGCCCCGCCTTCTTTGTGACATCCTCAAATGTGCCATCGCCGCGGTTGTGCCAAAGACGCGGCGAAGTTCCTTTATAGGATTCCGGCGTGCAGTACGATTTGCTTTTGCCGTCTAGCGTGCAGTAAAGGTCCGTTTCCTGCGTCCATTGCACGTAGTTGCCGACTACGAGGTCAAGGCGGCCGTCCTTGTCGTAATCCAACCAGGCAGCGCTAGTGCTTAACTCGCGAGGACCACTGAGCCCAGCCTTCTGGGTGACGTCGGTGAACGTACCATTGCCGTTGTTGTGAAAGAGGCGGCTCTGTCCAAGCGCCGTGACAAAGAGATCGTCAAAGCCATCGTTGTCGTAGTCACCGACGGCGACACCCATGCCGTACATCTCGACGTCAAGGCCGGCTTTGTGCGTTACGTCGGTGAACGTTCCGTCGTGATTGTTGTGGTAGAGCCTGGGCGTAGTGTGTTTTTGCGCGTGACCCGGCCAGTCCATGCCATTGACCAGGAAAATATCCGGCCAGCCGTCGTTGTCGTAATCGATGAAAGCGACGCCTGGGCCGAGCGTCTCCGGCAGGAATTTCTTTCCGAACGCTCCGTTGTTGTGCAGGAAGCGAATGCCGGCTTGCTGCGTCACGTCGCGAAACGTGACTGTAGGATTAGCGGCCGGACTGCCGCTGTTGCCGCCGCCTACTGCTGCTGATGCTGCGAGCACAAATGCAGCCAATAGCGCCGTGAGTCCCTTCATTGTGCCCTCATTCTTAGTCGCGACCGACGCCCAACGCATCGGCCACGCGATTGATGTAATTGAACCAAGACGCGATCAGCGTAATCTGCAAAATGCCGCGGTCGTCGAAGCCAACGGTTCTGAGTCTCGCGTGATCGTCCGGCGAGACTTTGGTGGCGTCCTTGGTCAGCTTCACTACGTAATCGAGCATCGTGCGATCCTGCTCGCTGATGGCGGCCGACCGGTAATCCCTTTGCAGTGCCTCCACTAGCGATTTGTCCAAAGTCACGCGACGCAGAAACTCTGCGTGGGATTCAATTCAATACACGCAGCGGTTTACCACGGAAACCATGGTGGCGATCATTTCGTGCTGTCGCCGCTGCAACGGCAGCTCGGGAGACATCAGCGCGCCGAAGGTGCTGAATGCGTGAAACAGCGCGTCGGGTATCAGCGAATGCGAGGCGACGATGCTCGAGCTCTGCCCATTATTTTCGGGATGCACCGGCGTGGCGTACTCAATGGGATAAAGCGCGCGCTGCGCCAGCATCGCTTTCTTGACGCTCTCATCGTCGTCCATCGGCACTGTCTTGATCCAGGTCATTGAGTCAGCCCCTGTCGAAATTAGCTTGCGGAATCAATGCGAGCCGCCAGGATTGCCGGCGCGCTGCGAAGAGGAAGCGGCGGTTGCACGTTTGCGAGCCGGCTTCACGGACGCATTCAGCGCCACAGAAACATGCTCATGAATTGGCTGGCGCTCGTTGTTGTCTTCCGGATGCGCTTGCCGGTAAGGTCCGGTGATCGCCTGCGCCGATTCATCGGCTTTGAACCGCAGGTAACGTTCTTTGTGTTCGGTTGCGCGCGCTTCATCCCCCAGTCCGCTGTAGCAAAGCATCAGGTTGTAATGCGCCTGTAGATCTTCAGGGTCGATCGACAGCGTCTGATTGAATTCCGCGACCGCCTCGGCGTACTTCTTCTGCAGAAATAAAATGCGGCCGACTTCATTGCGCACGACCCGATCGCGCGGGTACTGCGCCAGCACCTGTCTCAGCCGTGCGATCGCATCGTCATACTTGCCGTCGTCCTTCAAAACCCGTGCATAGAAGAAATTTGCGCGCGCCAGGCCGGGCTTCAACGCCAGCGCCTTCTCCAGCACGATACGCGCTCCACCTGTGTCGCCCTCCTGCACCAACGCGCGCCCGATGTTGACCCAGCCATCGGGATTTTGGGGGTCTATGTCCGCCACTTTCTGAAAGACTGCCGCCGAAGCCCGCAGGTCGCCTTGCAAGAAAAGACCAATGCCGTAGTCGTTCCAGCGCGACCAATCCTCCTTCGCAAGCACCACTGTTGGTTGGGGAGGCACAGCGCTCCGCGGCGCAACATTCAGTATCTTCGTATCTTCCGCTACGGTGATAATCGGCAAATTGGGAATCGTGTTCAGCTCGCCCGCAATCATTTTGGGATCGACGCTCTTGAACTGCCACTTGCGGTCGTCATAGTCCGGAGTAACAGCCCCCGGCGCTTGATTCGAATCCACCGTTCCGGCAAACGCAAACTGCGTATTCCACCACAGGAATTTTCGATAGTTCAATTTGGCGTGCAGAGTAATTTTGTCGCCCGCATTTTCCGGAATGTGCAGCCGGTAGTGCGCGGTGTCCGCCGCGCCGGGTGGAATCAAATGCACGTACACAGTGGCGCGGTTGGCCCAAGCATTTCGCTTGTTGATGGGATTCCCATGCGCATCGATGAGCAATGAGCGGTAAAAGTGCGCCCCTTTTTCGACCGGACCTTTGCCGTCGTCCTCGACCTTGCCGCTCCAGAAGAGTGTTTGCCCTTTTTCATCGACCGCCTGCAGTTCGAGCCATACATCGAACGCGTCGATTGTTCCGCCGGGGAAAAAGTGGCCAACTTTACGCGTGCGAACGACTACGTCGACCCGTACGTCGTCGCCGCGGCGCACGGTCGCATCCACTCGGCCCAGCGGGGCGGTAACAGCGCGCGCCTCGCCGGCCGGTCCGTTTGGCAGGGCAGTTTCGGCTTCCTCGCCTACCGCGAATGCCGTGGACAGCTCCGGCCGCCCCATTCTTCCGGCGCTTGGCGCAGAGACTTCATTCCCCGCGGGCGAAATCGCAAAAATATCCACGCTGAGCTGCTTGTCTTGCAGAAACTTTTGGCTCAATTCCAACTGCGTCTGGTCCTGATTTGCTGTAGGCACCGCCGTATTCGCCCCGGGGAAGCGGTGCGAATGCACGAAGCCGTCGATATTCCCGAAATCTGACGAGCGCACCTGGGGCATGTGGCAATCGGCGCACATCATGGGATTAGCCGGGTAATAGAATGAGCGCGCGCCCTGACCCGACACACCGCTGGCTTGCCAGTTGTCGTATTCATTGAAGCCGCGGACCCAGCGATAACGGTCCACCGGCACATCGAGGTGAACTTTGTGGCACGAGGCGCAGAACTCCGCTGTCTGTGTGCGCATGAAAGGCTTCAAGAAAGTGCGCCGGTGAGGCTCCGGATTCACACGCACGAGGAAGTCGTGGAGAGTGCGCACCACGGGATTATCGCTGGCCGCCAATTCGTGAAGCTTCGGATACTCCAGAACAAAGTCGCCCTGTCCCATCGTACTTTTCACTTGCACGATGCTGTGGCACATCAAGCAGCTGAGGCCCGCCTTCGCTTCCGGCCGGTCAACAATTTCCTTAATGGGCTTGTCGAAAAGGCCGCTGAAGAGCAGCGCCGGATCGTGGCAGCCGGCGCACCATTTCGAAGCGCGCACACCCGCAACGTCCTGCATGTATTCGATGCTCTTGCGATACCACTGATTGTTGAATGACGAAAAGTGGTGCGCCGAGCTGTACCACTGTTTGTAAATGTCCGCGTGACAGCGCTGGCACGCCTCTGACTGCATGAAATACTTTGCGGGAATGTAGCCATTATGTTTGGTCTGCGCAGAACTGGGGAAGAATTTCCCTTGCGGGCCGTCGCCTTCGCCGTCCATGGAAGCTGCGGGCATTTGCGGATTTATGATGCGATTGGCGTTCCGCCAGGCGATTTCACGCGAATACCACGTTCCTGCCGCAATCACCGCCGTGGCAAGCACCAGGCCTGAAAATCGAAAAACGCGTTGCGTTGCCGTAGTTCCTAGCCAACCACGGGAGGCCAGCCATGCCGTCGCGACGAACACGGAGCCGACCACGCAAAAGGCGATGTGCGCGTAGAGCCACGGCTTCAGGTGGTTCAGCGCGCCAACAAAAATCAGCGCAATGCCAAGAAGCGCGCCAACAGCTAGCAACGCCCAGCCGACGCGCGCGAGCGGCGCATCCACGCGCAGCAATCGGAAAAGGAAGGGAAGCAACAAAACGGTCAGCAAAATGCCGACCGCTACATGGAAAAGAACAAGGGTTCCGTACGTGATCGTGGCGGAGGGAAATCCGTACAAATAGATCGCGCTTGCCGCAAGGGCCAACAAACTTCGTAAGCGCCAACGTTCCATCGCGGTCTTCTCCACTCTCGGACGCCTCAACTAGGAAAAAGTGCGGCCGGATGAGTGCGCATCCGGCCGCGAGTGCTTGGGGTGCTTCCCGGCGGCGTCAAAAAGGAAGCCTGGCTGGAAGCGATGTGGGCGCTTTATATAGCCGAGCCGCAAACCCCGCAATAACGCGAAAATACTAGAAACCGGCATCGGCCTTAAGTCCTTTTCCTTCAGTCACTTGATAGCGGCGGCCAGGGGCGAGATTTTTGAACTCTTCTTTGGCGCCGCTTGGCCATTCAATCTGTACGCGTTCCACTTTGTCGCGTTTTCCCAGTCCGAAAGTGAGCGGTAATTCCGATTGTGATAGATAGCTCGAACCGCCCTTCACCATTTGGCTCTGTGTCTGCCCGCTGGAAAAAATGCGCGCTACCGCGCCAATCGCGTCGCGATTGGATTTCGTTCCCACGAGGTGAAACCGGATACTGCGATTTTGCGCGAGCTGATCGTTGCGATAGAGATACGCGGGGCCATTGTTTGTGGTCAGCAGAATGTCCAGATCGCCGTCGCGGTCAAAGTCTCCGTACGCCAACCCGCGGCCAACCTTGGCCAGAGCAAAACCGCCGTTTAGCCCGACTGCGACATCTTCAAAGGTTCCGCCCCGATTCAGGAAAAGCTGCGGCGGCTGTGCGTAACCGACATTGCCACGAATATTGCGTACGGTTTCCTCAATGTGACCGTTGGCCACCGCCAGATCAAGCGAACCATCGAGATCCACATCGAGAAAGGCACAACCGAAGCCCAACGTGTTCTTCGATGGCAACCCCACGCCGGCAGCAATCGAAATATCGTCGTATGTTCCCGAGCCCACGGCCCGATATAGTCCGATCATCTCGTTGTCGAAATTGGTGATGGCAATTCCCGGCTTGCCCGAATTCTCGAAATCCGCGACATCCACCCCCATGCCGGCCCGCGCTTTGCCTTCGGTGCTGAACGCGAGCCCCGCTTCCACGGCCACGTCTTTGAATTTGCCGTTGCGCAGATTTTTGTAGAGTTTATTGGGCTGCGTGTCATTGGCGACCAGCAGATCCGGCCATCCGTCCTGGTCGTAATCGAGCATTGCCACGCCGAGCGATTTCGAGCTGCTGTCAAAGATTCCGCTGGTGGCGGTAACGTCCTCAAACGTTCCATCTCCGCGATTGTGAAACAACCAGCAGGTGTCGCCGCGATATGCTTCGGGCGTACAGAACGATTTGTGTTTTCCGTCGAGACTGCAAAAGACATCGTGTTCGGGTGACCAGCGCACATAATTACAGACGAAGAGATCGAGCAAGCCGTCGCGATCGTAATCGAACCACAGTGCCGAGGTGCTGAACGCTTGCCGCGCGCTCAAGCCGCTTGCGCGCGTCACGTCGAGAAAAGTCCCTTTGCCGGTGTTGCGAAATAGCCTGTTCTGCCCGACGCAAGTGATGAAAATATCCGGAAAGCCGTCGTTGTTGTAGTCGCCGACCGCGACGCCCATTCCGTACATCTCGACGTCTAACCCTGCCGCCTTGGTCACATCCGTGAATGTGCCATTGCGATTGTTTTTGTAGAGCCGCAACGTAGAGCGCTGGCGCTTGTGGCCCGGCCAGTCCATCCCATTGATCAGCAGAATGTCTTGCCAGCCATCGGCGTCATAATCGAGAAAGGCGCAGCCGGAGCCGAGTGTCTCGGGAAGCAATTTGCCGCCGTACGCCCCGCTATTGTGTTGGAACTGAATGCCTGCGCGTTCGGTAACGTCCGCAAAGCGAAAGGTCGGTGCTACGGAAATAGCATCCAATAGCCGAGGAAAAGTTACAGCGATGAGCCCGGCACTCGCGGTGCCCGACAGAAAATCGCGCCGTCTCAAGTCAGGCTCACCAATCCGTTGCGAATCGCGTAAACGACGAGCTCCGCTGTTTTGTGAATTCCAAGCGTGTCCATGATGTTGGCGCGGTGCACGCCCACGGTGTTGGCGCTGAGGCCCAACTCCGCGGCAATTTCCTTGTTCGATTTACCAGCCACGATGTGCCGCAAAACCTCCAGCTCACGCGCAGTGAGCGCGCTATCGCGCTCGCCCTTGAGCGCGGCAGGCTTGGCGAGTTGCGGATCAAGCACCAGATCGCCATGGGCGACACGTTTTATGGCGCTGACCAGGTCGAGTTCCAGTGCATTCTTGAGAATATAGCCACGCGCTCCCGCCTCGAGAGCCTGGCGCACCAAAGTGTCCTCCGAATGCATACTGAGCATCAGCACCGTCGCATCTGGCATCTTCGCGCGAATGCGCCGCGTGGCCTCGATGCCGTCGATGCCCGGCAGCGCGCAATCCATCACCACCACTTTCGGTTTCAATTCGAGCGCAAGGCGCACCGCGTCCTCGCCGTTGCTGGCTTCCCCGACGACAGAAATCGCGGGATCATCCTCCAGCATGCGCCGGAACCCTTTGCGTACCAGGGCATGATCGTCCACCAGCACCACCGTGAGCTTATCCGCCATGGGCTTCCACTTTCTCCGCCGGCACCACCAGCCGGACAATCGTTCCGCCGGCATCACGTCGCACTACCTGCAAGTTCCCTCCCACGAGTTCCGCACGCTCTCGCATACCGACAAGCCCGATACCCTGGTGCCCGGCGTCGGGCGAAAATCCCTTGCCGTGGTCTTCCACTTCCAGGCTTATGGAATCATTTTGAAATTTTAGCCGCACCCAAGCCTCGGGCGCTCCCGCATGGCGCTTCACATTATTCAAGGCTTCTTGCAGCACACGATACACCTGTACGCCGGCAGTGGCATCCACTAGAAACGCCGCGCCTGATTTTTCGTAATGCAGCTTCAGGCCAGTTTGCCGCTCGACCATCGGAATATACCAATCGAGCGTGCTCTCCAGCCCCTGTTCATCCAGCAGCACTGGATGCAAAGCTTGCGACAAGCTGCGAATATTGTTCAACGTCGTTTGCGCGATCTCCCGAACTTCTTGCAAATCCTGGCGCATCGGCGCGCCTTGCGGCACCTGCTTTTCGACGCGACTGAGCAGCGAGCCAATCGCGGTCAATACTTGGCCAAATTCATCGTGCAGCTCGCGCGAAATGTGGCGAAGGGTCGATTCCTGGGTGGCAATCAGTTTCTGCGCCAAGTCGCTGCGCTGTTCGGAGAGCGCCGCCAGCCGCGCGAAAATCTGCCGGTTCGACCGAATCAAGTACAAGCTGGTGAGCGCAATAGCGATCAGCGCCGCAGCCAGAAAAATATACAACTGCCGTTGCACGCCGCTATAAATGTTTTCGATTTGGCGCGCCGCCTGCTGTTCCGCCTCGTTATTTTCCACCAGCAAGCGAAACACCGCGGTGCTCAGAGCCGCTTGCCGCGCTTGCAGGGACAAGCGGATCTGGTCGCGTGCTTCGTTTTCTTTCTTCTCCTGCGCCAGCGAGAACATCCGGTCGACGGCGTCCCAAAATTGCGAAAGCTGCTGGCTCAAGTACGCACGCTGTTCGGGAGTGCGACGCACCGCGGCATATCCTTCCTCGAGCCGCAGCGCCGAGTCCAAATCACCGCGCACGCGATCGAATTGCGCCGACCATGCGACCAGCGGGTACGGCTCGCTGGCATCGAGCATGTCGCGCATGGCCAACGCAACGGTGTTCAAATCGTTTTGCAGCCGCAGCAATTGCAGCGAATCCTTGCGCCCGCGATCCACCATGTCGCTCTGCAGTTTTCGCAAGCCGGCGAGCTGCACGCGAATGTACGCGGAGTAAGCCACCACTACGGCGAGAGTAATCACTAAACCTAAAAGGAGTCCCGTGGTCGGCGATCGTTCCGGGCGCGAAGACGTTTGCACGGACAGAGAATACCTCACTGCGAGGTTTGGCGGCGCAGACTCGCGACAATAGCGATCATGAGGAGGGCGCTGAGGAGCGGTACAACGAAACCTACACGCAAGCTTCCCGAATATTTTGAGAAAATACCAACAAGCCAGGGCCCGGCGGATCCGCCCAGCGAGGCCAGCGCAAACAGGAATCCCCCGATACGCCTTGCTCGGTTTCCGTACCATTTGGAAAGCCAGGCGATATATATGGGATAGATAGAAGCGCATCCCAAGCCCGCGAGGAAAACGCCGGCAATGGCTACCTTCAGCGTGCTCGAAAAAATAACCACCGTGGTTCCGAACGCGGTCAGACCCAGCGCGGCAAGCACTAAAGGCCGTTCGGAGAGGGACAACAAGACCAATGGAGCTAGCCCGCGACCGGCCGTAAGCCCCGCATAGAAGAACATTGGCGCAAGCGTGGTGATGTTGGTAATTCCATTCGCGATTCGACGCGAGTACTCCGCAGACCACACGCCAATGCTCGTCTCCATTCCGACATAAGTGAAAAATAAGACGGAAAGCGCGATGGTCACTCCACGGCCGACACGCAGCGGTGTCGCTTCGGCGCTCTCGATAGCCTTTTCGTGTTTTTCCGCACCGAAACGCGCAAGCAGAAGCGTGACAACCAGGATCGCCCCGAAGATGGCATACCCAATCAGCAGACCCGGCAATCGGTTGCGCCTCAATGCCATCGCGATGAGCGGGGAGCACGCCATTGCTCCCGCTCCCCACGTAAAATTGAGCAGGTTCAACAAGGAAGAACCGCGAGCACCGCCGGCTTCCGCCACGTACAAGTTTGTTCCCGGCGTGATTAGGCCGTAGCCGAGGCCGAACGCCGCGGTAGCCGCCAGCGCATTCATATGGGTGCTCGCGTTGAGTGTGGCAAGACCATATCCGATGAGCGCATAACCTGTCACCAGCGATGGCCGGTATCCGCGCCAAGCCATCCACGCGCCCGATATTCCCGTGCCGACCAATGCGGCGAGGAATTGGATCGTTGAGAAAAGGCCGGCTTGCCCATCATCAAGTCCCCACCTGCGAATAAACACCGGCAGCATTGGCCCGACGATGGTGGTGGCGATTCCACTCAAGATGAACCCGATAAAAAGCACAGCCAGCAAGCCGGTGCGGCTGGTCGTGGTGCGCTCTGGAATTGCCGCGGTGGTGGTAGTCGACATGGGTTCGAAACATTCTGAAGGAGCCACTCGCCGGAGGCAACTTTGACTTGAATTCGAGACAGCTTACGTCCCGCGCGCAAATTCGTGTACGCTCTTCGGCGAACTTCAAAGGCTCCTGGCTGCGAATGATCAACGTTGGACTAATCGGGTTTGGCTTGGCAGGGCGCGCGTTTCACGCGCCCGTGATTCATGCCGTCCCGGGCCTGAGTCTTGCCGCGATTGTGCAACGCAGCGGAAATGAGGCAGCCGAGCTCTATCCTGACGCGCGCATCGTTCGCAGCGTCGGAGAGCTGCTGTCGATTTCTGAGATTCAACTCGTCGTCATCGCCACGCCGAACGACACGCACTATCCCATCGCGCGGCAATGTCTCGCGGCGGGTCGCGATGTGGTGGTCGACAAACCTCTGACCCCCACACTAGGGGAAGCTCTCGAACTCGTTGCGTTCGCGCAAGAACGCCGACGACTGCTGACCGTTTACCAGAATCGCCGCTACGATGGCGATTTTCAGGCAGTGCAGCAAATTGTCGCCGGCGGAAAGCTGGGACGCCTCGTGCGATTCGAGTCGAACTACGACCGTTTCCGCCCGCAGCTAAAGGCAAACGCCTGGCGCGAGCGCTCCGGTCCCGGCACCGGCATTCTCTTCGACCTCGCGCCGCACTTGATTGACCATGCGTTGTTGCTGTTCGGCCTTCCCCAAGCGATTACCGCCGACATCCGCGCGGAACGTGAGCACGCTGTTGCAGATGACTCCTTCGATCTCACGCTGCATTATTCCGGCGGCCTGCGCGCGGTACTTCGCGCCACGATGCTCGCGGCGGTGACTCGCCCGCGCTTCATCCTCCATGGCACGAGCGGCGCTTATGTGAAGCACGCTTTTGACGTGCAGGAGCCGAAATTGCGCGCCGGCCGACTTCCGTGGAACGAAACGCCCAGCGAAGCGGAGCAAGAAGAAAACTCTGGCGTCTTAACGCTGGTAAATGCTGACGGCGCCACGACGCAACAGCTCGTCCCGCCTGCGCCGAGCGATTACCGCAGCTACTACGCGAACGTCCGCGACGTCTTGCTGGGCACAGCCGTGCCCGCGGTCACGCCGCAACACGCACTTAATGTCATGCGGATCCTCGAACTCGCCCGCGAAAGCAGCGCCCGCCATTGCACCATCCCGTGGCCGAGCTAAAGCGACCTCTCTAGATTGAGGAAGTGGCTGCCCTTCTGCGTATAATCAGAGAAAGGAGCGCCACGTTGATCGAACTCGCACCTTCCATTCTCTCCGCCGATTTCGCGCAACTCGGCGCGGACGCACTCGCCGCGATCGACGGTGGCGGCACGGTCCTCCATCTCGACGTAATGGATGGGCATTTCGTTCCGAATCTCACGATTGGCCCGCCTGTCGTTGCGTCGCTGCGCAAGGCGATTCCGAAGGTGCCGTTCGATTGTCACCTGATGATCGAAAATCCTGACGAGTTTATCGGCGCCTTCGCCGAAGCGGGCGCCAATTGGATTTCCGTGCACCAGGAAGCCTGCGTGCACCTGAATCGCACGCTGCACCTGATTGCCTCACATGGATGCCAGCCTGCCGTAGTGATCAATCCCGCGACGCCCGTGCACCTGCTCGACGAAGTCTTGGATATCGTGCACCACGTCCTGGTGATGTCTGTTAACCCGGGCTTCGGAGCGCAAAAATTTATTCCCGGCTCGCTGCGCAAAATCGAAGCGCTGGCACAGACTCGCCAGCGCCGCGGACTTTCCTTCCGCATCGAGGTCGACGGAGGCATCGATCTCACGACGGTCGGCGACGTGACTCGTGCCGGCGCGGATTTGCTGGTTGCCGGAAATGCTGTGTTTGCTCACGGCGACATTCGTGACAATGCTCGCAAGCTGCTAGAAACCGCGCGCGGCGCCACTGCGATGCGCGCCTAATTTGTGATCCCTTGAAGTACTCCATTCGCAGTGCCGACCCTGAACTTCTACGGGGGCGAACTTTAAGAGGCGTCTTTGGAATACGCAGTTCGGTGCTTAGGCTCTGCTGTGAGCGGCGTTTCCGTCAACGGGCGACAAGAGTGGACCGACTGTCCTGTGAGGCATTTTCGTAGAGGTGAAGAATTTGCTTTGCGCGCTTTAACAAATCTGAGGGAAGTTCGCCGGGCTGGTAATCGACCCAACCGGTAGCATAGGGGATTGGGATTTTCTCCCCCGCCGAGACGATCTCCAGCGGACCTACGCGGTTCAAAATGAGTTTCACCTCGCCCAGGGTGCATTCGGTGAGGATGAGCAGAAAATCGCCGCCGGCGAGACGCACGGCAAAATCGGAGCCGCGAATCGCCTTCTTCAAGCGGCGAGCAAACTCCTTCAGCAGTGAGTCGATAGCGGCATTGCCATAGCGCTGAGTGAGCTGCGCGAATTCCTCGATGTGAATAGTGGCAACACTGAGCGACGTGTTTCCGCGGCGCGCGCGGCCTATCTCTTTGCCGAGTTGCTGCTCAATGGAGACACGTGTGTACAGCCCGGTGGCAGGGTCGAAGCCGGAGGCGTCCGCGAATTCGCTGGGGCCGCCGCGTTCCGGAAACGGATTCTGACCGGTGAGTTGTTGTCGGCGACGCCTGAACGACCATTGCCGATAAACGAGCCAGACGTTAAACACAACGACGAGAGCCGCGGTGCCCCACTGCGCCTGGTCAGGACGAATTTCATAGAAATGATTGGCGTGGCGAAAGAGAAAAGGCAGGAAAGACAAGACCAGGGCCGCCA
>Ga0210400_10004409_pt1 | contig 12183 bp, 12 predicted proteins | sample IncBWH26MmetaG_FD_155456 | JGI IMG/M metagenome (GOLD analysis project Ga0210400, IMG submission 155456) | Forest soil microbial communities from Barre Woods Harvard Forest LTER site, Petersham, Massachusetts, United States - Inc-BW-H-26-M | ecosystem: Environmental > Terrestrial > Soil >...
GCCTACCTCAACGACATGATCTACCCCGCCTCCTGTGAGGTCTCGCACCCGCTTCCCCCAGTCCGGGACTTGGCGATAGTTGATCACGTGGTCGGCACCGAGGGCACGGACACGTTCCAGCTTCTCGTCAGACGACGACGTAGCGATAACCGCCGCACCCGCCATCTTCGCGATCTGCAGCGCGGCGATTGAAACGCCGCCGGTACCTAGCACCAAGACGTTGTCACCGGTTTTGATTTGCCCGTCGCCGACCAGAGCCCGCCAGGCGGTGACGCCGGCGGTGGTAATGGTTGCGGCCTCGGCGTGGCTCCAACCGCGTGGCGCGCGGGTAAAAGCCGACGCCACCCGTACCGAAAAGTGCGCGGCGAAGCCGTCGATGCCATCACCTGGCGTGCCGGCGAGGTCGCCCACTGGTCCACTGGGCAGCCCATCCTGCCATTGAGGGAAGAAGCAGGAAACGACATGGTCGCCTGGCCCGAACTCCGCCACGCCCTCGCCCACGGCTTCGACCACACCGGCGCCGTCGGACATCAATACCCGACGGTCAGCGGTCGGGAGACCGCCATTGGCGACCAACAGGTCGTGATAGTTGAGCGAGGTCGCGTGGAGTGCGATCCGGATCTGACCCGGCCCGGGCTGACCAGGATCCGGGATCTCGTGGACCTCGATCCGATCCAACCCGCCAGGCGCACGAAGGACTGCAGCTTTCATTACGACCTCCCTTTGCGTGCCGCGGCGACCAGACCGTCTAGCCAGTCCTGATGGCCGTTGATCATCACGTTGGGCATCGTCTTGGCCAGTTCCTGGGCCGGCTTGCCCTTCTGGGATTCCTGCGTGAGTATGCGCACCCGCCCACCCGGGAGATCTTCGATCAGCCAGGAGTGGTAGACGTCGATCCGTGTGTCGCCTTCGCCGCCCCAGCCACGCCAGCCAAGGCGACCCGGTTTACCTTCGGCCGGTGGGAGATACTCCAAAACCTGCGCTTCTATCGGAAATCCAAAGGTCTCGAAGTAGAAACGCACACCGTCTTCCAACTCGGGCCCCTTGCCGTCGTAGAAACGGATGTTCGCTGAGTTCGAATAGTAGGTCGGCCAGAGCGGGGCCTTGCTGAGGAATGGCCAAACATCGCTGCCGCTTAGTCCTGCAACGATAGCTTCGTTTGATGCGAAGTTGTCAGTGAAGCCAGGGATGTAATCCTCGGGCCAGAAAATCTCATTCATCTAAGTAGCTCCTTTCCCGGGCTGCACTGCGCCCGGGCCGATGGTGTTCGATGGTCTTTCAGAGAGCGGCTGGTGACTATGTCAACGCACGCTGAGTTCAGGAAGGCGGATCGCCGGTCTGGGGCTCTGGATGGACGGGGCGGGGTAAACGCCGCCGCAGGATGTTTCGTACCCTTCAAGCAGGCTCTTCCAGTACCAGAAAATTCGAGTCCATCACCTCATCTCGCAGCGGAATCAGCGCCTGGTACCCGGGAGAACCGTGCCAAGCTTCAATCGCCGCAGCGTCTTTGAATTTCACGATCAAGCAGGAATCAGCGCGGAACCCGCCAACTAGCGATCGGACCTTGCCGCGGGTGACAACGTTTCCCCCGGACGCTCCTAAGGTCGGTCCAGCGGCTGACGAATACTCGGGAATGCGTTTGGCATTGTTTACCTTTGCAAATGCAATCAAATAAGCGGCCATAAATATCTCCTCCTGGCTAAGGCGTCCACTCCAGTCCACTTTTCCAAAGTGGACTGGAGTGATGGTTGTGATGGCTTCGAAGTAGGCTTACTTGTCAAAGAACATGAAGACTGGGTCCTCGTGATAATAGTTTGCCTGGTCAGCAGCGCCCGCCCGGCCTTCCGGCGACGCTAAGGCATCGAGACACGCCTGACGGCTCTCCCATGTGCCGGACCAGTACCAGAAGAATTCGCCGGCGCCGCCGTCCAACCCATGGACACGCCCATACTTATAGTCTCCAATTCCGTTAATTGCGTGCACTTTTCCACTCAGCGGGGCATGGACTTCGCGGTAATACTTCTCGAAATGCTTAGGATCCTTGGGTGTCTTGTAGAGAACGATGAGTTCGACCATTGGTATCTCCTTTTGGTTTGGCATTCAGATAAGTTGAGCGACAAGCGCATTGCCAAACTGCGGGATGTCGTAAATAAAGGGGCTCGTGATTACGCTCCCGTCGAACACCAGAGGCTGCTCCAACACGCCAGTGCCGATTTCGAAATACCCTAACGTGGTCTTTGGAATGCGGCGTTGTGCAACCTGCGCCAAGTCTTCGATGGTGGCAGTTTTGTCGAGTCGAGCCGTTGTCATGAGCCTAGATTAGAATTACTGGACGGCAGTCGCATGTACGGCGGTGCAGTCTTTCTTGGATTTGGCTGCATCGAATGCCTAGTGGCGAGGATGTCAAAGCTGGCTTTCAGCTATACCGTGACCCATTCGCCAGAGCTTCAAAAAGCGGCTCGAAGGATGTATCTGCTATGGCAAGCCTAGCGGTCGCGACGCGGCGGACATACGTTGATCGGGAGTCTCTCCATCACGCCTTGAGGTCCGATCTAGTTGGCTGGACCGTTTCTGAAACGCGCGAGGCGCCTCTTCTCACGCACGTTGTGTCACATTGCCTGGGCGACATCCGCCTCGTCGAGCTATCCGGCAATCCGTTTGGAGCGGCACGCGGGCGCGCGGAGATATCGGGGGACAGCGACACGTACCTTGGAATCCTCTATCAAAGATTGGGCTCGACCCTGGTTAGGAGAGGCGACGACCGCGTGATCGTCGGCCCCGGGGAAATCTGCGTCTGGCACAGTGGGCGCCCTGTTTCATTTGAGATGCCCGAAAAATTCGACAAGCTGTGCATGATCGTCCCGATCGCGCGGTTTGAAAGCGTGTTGTACAACGCCGAGACCTACGAGGGCTTGCGCTTACCTCGCGGCAGCAACCTGGCCACGCTTCTTGGTTCCTACTTGTCGACATTGACCGATAGCGTGATGACGCGGAACGACAACACGCCCTTTGACGCCATCGACGTGACGCTGGAACTGCTGGGAGCCGCATTTCGGGCACAGCGGCGATCGTCAACAATAGCGCCTCGCGATCAGTTATTTGCGCGCATCAGCAACCATATCGAAGCCCGCCTTAATGACGTCAATCTATCGCCGACGAGGATTGCCGACGCTAATGGGATCTCGATTCGATATCTCTATACGCTGTTCAACGAACAGGGCGAGACCGTATCAGGGTGGGTGCGAAGACGACGTCTCCTGCGTTGCCGAGCCGAATTAGACGGAGCGGATACCGAGGCCTCCATAACCGAGATCGCCTATAGGTGGGGTTTCAATGATTCCGCCCATTTCAGCCGATTGTTCAAAACCTCCTTCGGAATGTCGCCGACACAATATCGGTCTTCGCGGCGGCTCGGCGCACCCGACAAGTAACTGCGTTCCCTGCGGTTTTGTCAGCCCAAACTCACGAGGCGGTCACCGGCGGTACCTCGTTGTTTGCTATGCGGTCATGCGGGTATCAGGGCGGTCCCGTTGGGGCCGGCAGCGCAAACGAGTGCACTCCCCGCTTGGCTCCCCGATCAGTTGAAGATAGACAACCAGCGCAAATGCCGGCTCATTAAAGCTCACACCCCACCTGTGGTTCTAGCGCTCACCGGCAAGTTACCGTAAAACCGGCGGCGCAGACAAGTGACCGCTGCCAGTTTACTCGTTGGGACGTTCTTGATGAGCGCACTATCGCCAATCCACTCATCGCATTGAGGTCCGACAGGAAGCACTTGCCTCTAGCACGGTTACGTATCGCAAAAAAGACAGAACCTCCGCCCAAAAAAGGCTCATAATACGATCCGAAACTATGTGGAAAATGGGGCAGGAGGGCTCGCAATAACCGCGTCTTGCCTCCAGCCCATCGCAAGAAAGGCTTCGCATCCCGGTCGAGCCCTGGTTCAAGACCCGGCAGCCACGTGAGGCTTACAAGATGCGTATCTGACAGAACCCCCGCAGAGGTCGAGTCACAAGCTAGCGCTACATCATCTTGATGCTCAAGCTGATCAGGCAAGGCTGTTCACTTCCCTAAGTGTTAGGATCGAAACCGCACGTGGACCATTCCTCAAGCACATCTATCAAGCACGAACCGATGGCTGGGCTGGTTCGCCTTCGCGCTCTTGGACCACCGTTTTCCGGAGGTTCCAATGTTTCGTTCCGCAACGCAGCTCGAGCGGTTCCCTCGATCCCATTAGGGCTCTTAGCATCCGCCAACAGCGTCCAGCAGTATCCACTATGGGCGTTAGTTTACGTCAAACTCGCTAAAGTAAACCGATAAAGTTTCCAACAACTTGTTGAAAAAAATGGTTCGTGTGTTTAAATGCAAATCTTTCGACAGACCACGCTATCATATTCGCTTTTCATTCGTCTACAGAATTGGAGTCATTTGCCCATGGCGGATCAGGATCATCGGGACGCTGTTCAAACGTTTGGGGAGGGATGGCGTCTCAAATCGGCAGAATTCTGGCAATAGTGTCCAAAAGCCTTTAAAAAGAGTCCGCATACTCAGGCTGGTAGAACTTATCAAATTTTCGCCCGACAAGTTCGCGCCGGACAAGTTCGTGCCTACTCAACTCCACGTGCTTTTTACCGCTGCCTCCAGGGCAGTCTGTCTCGATTTAATCCATGGCGAGTAATGGCGCTGTGTGACCGCAATGCTCTGATGTCCCAGCAACATCGATACTGTTTCCAGGCTCACACCTTTTTCGAGTAAAGAAGTCGCAAAGGTATCCCGAAGGCGATGGCTCTTATATCCATCCTCCGTAATTCCGGCGATCGTGTAGACATTTCTTAGCCTCGCCTGCCACTCCGTAATAGCCGTCTTGGATTTCCCGATTCCATTATAAAAATAGTGACTATTCCCTTCACCGCACTCGTTCAATGCTTCCAACACTTTCTTCGGCAACGGAACCCACATAGGGTGTTTGGTCTTGGCCTGGCGCAAGAACAACTTCCCTTTTTTGATCCTGTCCCTATGAAGCAGAACGGCGTCGGAGATTCTCACCCCGGAGTGCAGCATGAGAAGAATTATCGCCCGCAGTTTTTTCTCTATTCCTTGCGGCATTTTCGGATGGATTTCCCGCACCGTATCTGCTGCCCTTAACATTCGCTCGATTTCGTCTTTCGAGTACGGCATGGTCGGATCGTACTCAGCGAGCGAACTCTTCACCCCTCTTGCTGGGTTTGTCTTCATCCAGCCTGAATCGACGCAGAAGCCAAAGAACCGACGCAGCATCTCCAGGCGCTTCTGCTTTGTGATCGCCGCAAGCTCCCAGTTCTCCCGAAGTTTTCTCACGTCATCAATCGTCACGGAGCGCAAGGAAGGGAACGCGTCTTCAAGCTCCGCACAGACATTCTTGTACTTCCGCTGCATCCCTTCGCTCATGTTCCTCGCCTTACAATCTTCGAGGAACCGTTCAGACGCCTCGCTAACACTCAACACCTTCCCTTCGCCTTCGATCTCAAGTTCCCGAACCTTGCGTTGAGCCGCCTCCCAGCCCGTCAAATCGAGTGACCGGCGCACGGGTTTTCCGTCCAAAACACCCTGAACCCAAATAGGGCAGAAGCATCCCTTGAACTGCCGAGAACGATGTTTACAAGTGGCCCGATGCCTTCGGTAGATAGTGAGCATCGGGAAACGATAGGACAAACCAAGTACGCAAGCAATAACTATTTTATAAGTGATTGATAACAGATAGCATATAGTGGTGCCGGGAGGGGGAGTCGAACCCCCAAGGGCCGAAGCCCGGCGGATTTTGAGTCCGCTGCGTCTGCCAGTTCCGCCATCCCGGCTCGGTTCAACTAAGTCCTCACTGGTGAATCGCTTAATTGATGATTGCTTTATCGCTTGCGTCGGCACCAAAGCTTCTGTCGGTTCCGCTGCCACTGGACGCCTTCTGTGCAGGGCCAGTATCGCATAGCCGCTGTACTGCTGCCAATTGGTGCGGGTGGCGAGATTCGAGAGCACTTCCGTATCGCTGGAAAATGTTGCCGACTTTCAGATCTCCACGCTGATCTGGGACCTAATCATAGTACCAGTCTGCCTCTTCGCCACAAATAACGGAACCGGCCTGGGCTGGTGCCATCTCAATGGCGACGGATTATCAATCAAACACCGATGCAGGTCGGTTCCGGACGCGTGGGCAACCACCACTCACTCTTGCTTATCGGCACTGATCTATTTGGGTAAATTAAATCAAGGCGGGCGATCCTAGGCCTCGACCGCGTTTTCACTCTGGACTGGAAGCTTTGCCTGTTGCCAGGCATCGAAACCGCCGACCACGTTGGTGACGTTCGAGAAGCCGGCTCGTTGCAGCAGGCTACACGCGATCATGCTGCGATATCCGCTCTTACAATGAACGGCCACTGGCCGATCGCGGTCGATCTCCGGGGGAGATATCTTAAAGTTGTCCAGAGGCCACCATGCCGCGTCTTCGATGTGTCCGGCCTGCCACTCGGGTTCGCGGCGGACATCGAGGATCTGGAAATCATGGGCTTGCAGGCGATCCCGCAAAACTTGCACCGTGATCTGTGGCAGTTCGGAGAGAACAAATCCCGCCTGTTTCCATGTTTCCACGCCGCCCTGCAAGTATCCAAGGGTATCTTCAATGCCCACTCTCGCGAGTCGGAGCCGGGCTTCGGATACCTGTTCTGGAGAATCCGCAATGAGCACGGGACGGGCGGACAAGCCTAGAACTGTTCCCGCCCAGGAGGCAAACTGCCCTGACAACGCAATGTTGATTGAGCCGGGTAGGTGACCGCCGGCGAACTGGTCGCCGGGTCGAACGTCGAGTGCGACAATTCCCTCGCCTAGCATCGACTTTAACTCAGCAGCCGAGATCGGGGGAAGTTCGATGAGGTCAGAGAGCGCGGGGGCGCCCTCACGATTAATTTCGGCATCCTGAAGAAAGTACTCGGGACGCGTGGGCAAGTTGGCGGTCAACTGGCGAGTGAATTCTTCCCTGCTCTTGATTTGCAGCGCGTAGTTGGTGAGCCGCTCGGTACCGATGGTCGACGACCGCTCGGCACGCATGTTGCGGCCACAGAGCGAACCGGCTCCGTGCGCCGGATAGACGAGCACGTCATCGGCGAGCGCGAGCAGTTTGTGATGCAAGCTTTCATAGAGCATGCCCGCTAATTCGGTGGGAGTGTGCATCTTCGAGAGGTCTGGCCGTCCCACATCACCGAGGAACAGCGTGTCACCGGTAAGAACCGCCCACGGCTCGCTTGATTTTTCCTCATCGATAATTACAAGGCAGATACTTTCAGGAGTGTGTCCCGGCGTGTCCAGCACCTTGAGAACTATCTTGCCCACTCGCAGCTCAAAGCCATCTTGCACATCGACGTGGGGGAACGTCGCCCCGGCCCGGGCCCCGATGTAAATTCTGGCTCCGGTACGTGTGGCGAGCTCGTTGTGTCCGGAAACAAAATCGGCGTGCAGATGAGTTTCAAAGATATGGAGAATTTTCGATCCGTGCTGTTCCGCCGCGCTCAGGTAAATATCCACGTCTCGTTGCGGATCGATCACCACAGCTTCGCCCTGTGACGCCAGCATGTAGGAAGCGTGCGCCAGACAACCCAGATAGAACTGTTCGAAATACATGATCGTCGCCTCGGTTGATGAATTCAATAAATCGCGGAAACGCAGCCCAACACATCATAACCCCACATATCCATAACCCCACATATGAAGGAGGGGAGCTTCCCGTGTGAAGTCGTGTCCCGCAGGAGGAAAACTTGGTATTTTTCCACTCCGATGTTTGCGTTACAATGCTCCCACGACACGCTGCTTGCTTGTCGACCAAAAGCGATCAGCGCGTTACGAACGATCCTGTTCCCCCCAGGAGGTAGTTTGATGTACCGGCCCCCCAGTAGCAGCGGTGCTGGATCCAATCCGTTTAGCGATGTTGAATCAACCATTCGCGGACTGACTCAGGATTTCTGCACGGCATTCAACACTGGCAATTATGATCAGGCGGCGGCGTTATTTGCTTCCGATGGCGTATTGATGGTTTCGCATCGTGAGTCGTCCCAGGGAGCGAAAGGGATCGAGCATATGCTGCGTCAATACGGCGACGCGGGATACCAGAATCTGCGCTTTGAGACTACCCGCGTGGATTATTCGGGCGACATGGCCATTGAAATCGGCCGCTATACCGTTTCTACTCAAGTGGAAAATATAACCGTCGCCGACTCTGGAAAGTTCCTGCGGGCCTGGCATCGTCTGGGCGCCTGGCGGATTGTCGCTGATTCCTGGAGCAGCAACTCGCCAATGGCCAATCAGGAAGTCAAGATTAGCGAGGGCACAAAAGTCGCTTAGTTCAATTTCGGGTTAAAGATTGAGCGAACGGTGCGCCGGTTAGACTCAAGAATTGTAATTGCGCGGCCGAGTTCCTGCTGATAAGTTTCGACAATGACGAGTGAACCGGTCTCTAGCCCGACCACTTCCGGAACTTCCAAATCGAATGATGTTGCGGCACGCAACTCCAGTTGTGTCGCGGCGGTGCGATTGTGCCCGAATTGTTCAACGGAACTGCAAGAACTCCTATGCAAACTGAGTTGCCCGCATTGCGGCTTTTATCTGAGTTGTTCTGACTTCTATTAGGGGGAATGAAACGCTCAGTATTCAGCAGTCAGCATTTGGCAATCAGCACCTAATCAGTGAACCTTCTTGATCTTTCGATCTGGTAGCGGCGAACAAACACCAAAGTCTAAATGCTGAATGCAAAGTGCTTCCCACCTGACACTTCCCTCGCTTCCATCTACAATAGGTGGGCACATGACTTCATAATTTGAGGAGAGAGAAATGCAACGCAAGGCAAGCGCGGTGTGGAAGGGCGGATTAAAAGACGGCAAGGGCTCGGTGTCGTCAGCGAGTGGCGTGCTGAACAATACCGCTTATTCCTTCAGCACACGATTCGAAAATACTCCCGGGACAAATCCTGAAGAATTGATTGCGGCGGCACACGCGGGGTGCTTCTCCATGGCGCTTTCCGGGCAGTTGGGCGGCGCGAATTTGACCGCCTCCAGCATTGAGACCAGCGCCACGCTGACGATGGAGAAGCTCGACTCCGGCTGGACGATCACTGCGGTTCATCTGGACGTGGTCGGCCGGGTGCCCGGTGCGGATCAGGCTGCCTTCCAGAAGGCCGCCGAAAATGCTAAGAGCGGCTGTCCAGTATCGAAGGTACTGAAAGCCAATATTACGATGACGGCCAAATTGGAAGGATGAAAGTTGAGCACGGCTTTAGGCGGCGGGTTTCAGGATTGTTCCTCACTCCGCGACTCAATGTAGGGAACTCGCGGGAATTTCGCGTTCTGGTATCTGAAGCCCGAGGCCTAAAGGCTGACTGCACGTTTGACACCTGGCGACGCGCCTGTAGAATATTATTGTGGTTCTCTCCTGAAAGGTGGCTCGCAAGGGTCCCCGTAGCCGGATCACAATTGCCATCGTGGCGGAATTGGCAGACGCGCATGGTTCAGGTCCATGTACCCGCAAGGGTGTGGGGGTTCGAGTCCCTTCGATGGCACCAGGCTTTTCCTTCCCTTCCTCGGCGACGATTCGTTCGAGGATTTCTGGGTGATTTATGGTTGTATTTGGCATTTCTTTTTTATTCACAACGGTGTCTGCGAGAAGATGCAAATATCGCTGAGAGCCCCAAACATGCGCCCTGCGCATCTTTAACATTGTGAAGCATATTCAATTGCAACTCGCAGGTGTCCTCGTCATTGCTCACGATCCCCATGGCAATCGGATGCTCGCGTATGCCCCGTATGTTGCCAACACTTGGCGGGCCGACAGCGAGGCCACGAGCGACGCTGCCGCCCAGCGAACCGTCTGGGATTCACTGGACTCCTGGGCAAGAATGCGTTTACTGAGTTTTGGCCAGACGTCCGGCAATTGGTGTTTCACAGGAAACAGTGAGCCCCTGCGCACCTCCCACACTTGATGACAGTTGAGCCTTTTCTTTGACAACCTCGTGACAGATGGTCTGCGGGCCTTCCCGTATAATTGTCTGCATTCGTCATGCCTGTCAGTCTCGATGAAATAGTCGCCGCCACCCGCCGAAGGGTTGCTGAAACCAGGCCCAAGGCCGATCTGCGCCAGCTTGATCGGCAGGCGGAAAAACATGTTCCGCGCGGCTTTCGGCTGGGATTGGAAGCGGGCACCGGAAATGGCATAGCCGTTATTGCGGAGCTGAAACGAGCCTCGCCTTCACGTGGACTGATCCGTTCTGATTTCGATCCCGCCAGTCTAGCGATAGAACTGGAGCACGCGGGCGCGGCAGCCCTATCGGTGTTGACCGACGCGGAATTTTTTCAGGGATCGTTGGGAAACTTGCGGCACGCGTCAGCCGGCACAAGGCTGCCATGCCTGCGCAAGGACTTCATTGTCGATGAATTTCAGTTGCTGGAAGCGCGCGCAAATAGTGCCGACGCGATTCTCTTGATTGTGGCGGCGCTGTCCCGCTCGGAATTGAAATCGCTCGCACGGCGTGCCGGCGAATACGGCCTAGATGTTTTGTGCGAAGTGCACGATGAAGAAGAATTACAATTCGCCGTTGACGCAGGATGCACGCTCATTGGCGTAAATAACCGCAATCTGCGAACCTTCCAGGTCGATCTCGAAACCGCCATTCGGCTGGCAAACTTTATTCCGAAGAGCGCCTTTACCGTGGCGGAAAGCGGCATCCGCAGCGGAGCCGACGTCGCCCGTCTGCGTGCTGCCGGTTATCGGGCATTTTTGATCGGCGAATCGCTGATGAGCGCCAAATCGCCGGGAGCAGCGTTGAAGGGTTTTCTGCTGGAGGCGCAACGCGAGTCTCATGCGTTAGCTAGAAAATAAGTCTCAATAACACCGGCAGCTGAAGGCCAAAGAGCTGGGTTCCATGACTTGGGTAAAGATTTGCGGGATCACGAATCTCGAGGACGCGCTCACGGCGGTCGACGCGGGCGCAGATGCGTTGGGATTTGTGTTCTATGACAAGAGCCCGCGAAACGTCGCGCCGGAAACCGCACGCGACATTGTGCGCCAACTCCCAGCGCATATCGAGAAAGTTGGCGTTTTCGTTGGCAATAACCCGAAGAACTTCCTCGAACTCATACAGGGTGTGGGTGTGACTGCGTCGCAACTTCACTTCGGGCCGCATGTCGGCTCCGTAAACGAAACGACAGCCTATGGTTCAGGGTGTTTTCCACCCGGGTTCAAGCGCTACTGGTCGATGCCGGCAGAGTGGTTTATGGAGGCAGAAGATTCCGCGAGCCACTTTATTTCCAGCGTTGCGCAAGCCTCGGAGCGCATGCGATCGCTTCCGGGACGGGACAAATTACAAAACTTCTCGCGGACGATTTTTCTCGATTCCGGAAGCCTCCGGCACCCGGGCGGGACTGGAGTTGCATTCGATTGGCAGAGAGCAGCACCTATGGTGGAGCAGATGAAACAAGTCGCGATGGTTGTGGTCGCTGGTGGTTTGAATCCCATGAATGTTACCGAAGCAATCAATATATTGAAGCCCTGGGGCGTCGATGTCTCCTCGGGAGTCGAATCGAAACCAGGCAAGAAAGATCCGGAAAAGGTCCAGGCATTTGTAGCTGCGGTTCGTCAGTTGGACAGGCTCGCATAAGAAGATGGCAACCGCAACCATCACGAAGAACGATAAATCCGCCAAGGCTTCCGTCAAGGGCCGCTTCGGCGTCTACGGCGGACGCTACGTCCCTGAAACGCTGATGGCTGCGCTCGAAGAGCTGGAACGCGAGTACGAGAAGGCGAAACGCGACGGCGCCTTTAAACGCCGTCTGGATGAACTCCTGCGAACATATGCTGGCCGGCCGACCCCGCTGTTTTTCGCGCGGCGGCTCACCGAGAAACTTCGCGGCGCGAAGATCTATCTCAAGCGCGAAGATCTTCTCCATACCGGCGCACACAAGATCAACAACTGCCTTGGACAGGGTCTACTGGCGGAACGGATGGGCAAGAGCCGAATTATTGCCGAAACCGGTGCGGGGCAGCACGGCGTCGCCACGGCGACCGTGTGCGCGCTACTCGGCTACGAATGCCTGGTGTATATGGGCACTGAGGATATGCGCCGTCAGGAACTGAACGTTTTTCGCATGCGGTTGCTCGGGGCTGAAGTGCGCGGCG
>Ga0210400_10004410_pt1 | contig 12183 bp, 13 predicted proteins | sample IncBWH26MmetaG_FD_155456 | JGI IMG/M metagenome (GOLD analysis project Ga0210400, IMG submission 155456) | Forest soil microbial communities from Barre Woods Harvard Forest LTER site, Petersham, Massachusetts, United States - Inc-BW-H-26-M | ecosystem: Environmental > Terrestrial > Soil >...
CTTCGGATTGCAAATTCTGCCCACGGGAAAGCGGCGTTCTGGCTTGATAAAAACATTCGAAAAGGTACTGGCTGATGAGTTAGGGCGGAGGGTTGCTCCATTCGATACCGTCGCAGCACAGCGTGCCGGCGATCTGATGGCCTCCCGGCACAAAAAAGGGCACCCCGTGGAATTGCGCGATACTATGATCGCCGGAATCGTTCTCGCTTGTCATGCAACGCTCGCAACCCGGAACACCCGACACTTTGACGACCTCTCCATTCCGATTATCAATCCCTGGATTAGCTGAATTCCATGGCGTATTAGAACCGTCAGTCCTGTGTGCTGACTTCCAGCTCAATCTCATTCCCAAAATAGGTCATCCGGCAAAGGCTATGTTCGATTCTGGCACACATGAAAGCGAATCGCCTCCCGACCTCTTGACGCCCTATACCCTTCGGCGCAAAGTACGTGGGACGCTGAAACCGGCAAGGCAACCGAGTCACCCGCTCAGCTTCCCCTTCTAGATTGCCCCTGAGATTGTATTGCGGCTCTCTGCGTATCAAGTGCGAGCAGCCACCTGGTTTGTAAAACAATGCGGCAGCGAACTGCATCGAGAAAACGGAACAAGCTTTTCGACGACGGATCGGGCATCAAATTGCAGCACGTTATGCGCATCGATCGAGATGCCGGGCTCTGGAGGTGCTCCAATGAAACTTTCCGATAGACGCTTGGCACAGCGTTTTCGTCTGAACATCCCACTCTATATCCGGGCGTGGAAGTCCCATGCGCCGGAGCAAAAAGTTGAATCGATCAACGTCTCTGAATGTGGCGCTTATTTTGAGACTGACTCGCCGCCACGCGAAGGCTCAATCGTTCAAATCAGATTGGATATGCCAAACGAAATCACAGGAAATCCCACGGCTGAATGGCGTTGCACGGGCAAAGTAACGCGGATTGAGCTGGTCAATTCTTCACTACATTTGCTGGGAGTCAGCATCCGTTTTGACTATTACGAAGTCTGTAGACCGGAGAACTCTCTTGCAGATTTATCGTTGTCATCGACTCACTGAAACAACTGATTGTGCAGGTTCAAATTCGAGCGACGTAAGAAAGTTGGTTTGTGAAAGTTGAAACCGATCTTCTCCCGGGCAACAAGAACGACGGCCGCCCGAAGGCTCAGAAAGGCCCGGTCAGGCGCGCCCTTGTCATCGAAGATGATTCCGAGATGTATGCGCTCATCGAGGAGGTTCTGGGATCCATTGCAATAGAAGTCGTAACTCCCGCAAAAGGCATCGAGAGCGAAACCAATTTCGACAAAGCGAAGTTTGAGGTGATTTTGATTGGTCTTTGTGAGTCCCACGAGAATGACGTCGAACTCATCCGTAAAATTCGCCAGTCAGGCTTCAATCAGGCGACCCCGATCATTCTCATCAGTAGTGATCAACGCCCCAGCGCACTCTCGCGAGGCTTTGACGCCGGCGCTACGTTCTTCGTCTATAAGCCGATCGACCGCGCGCGCCTGGTGAGCCTGGTTCGCGCGACCGAGGGAACCATCGAGCATGAACGACGCCGCTTCCGGCGTGTCGCGATACAGGTCAAAGTACGGCTCAAGTCCGCAAAGTCAGAGGTGGAGGGAGAAACCATCGATATCAGCTTGAACGGCGCCCTGGTTAAATCTTCTCAGACCTTGCCGGTTGGATCCCTGATCGAAGTCAGCCTGTATCTTCGCAACGGATCGAGGCCCGTCGTCGGGCTGGGGTCGGTCGTCCGCCTGCTGGACAACTCGCGCATGGGAATCCTGCTCGACCGCTTTCCCACGGCAGAAATTGCGCGACTGCAGGACTACCTATTGCCCAGAATCCTCGATTGAATTTCCGCTCACGGAGCGCCAGTCCCAACCCCTTTCAATTCATCCGCCCGCTGCACCTTTCCATTCGTGGAAAACGAAATTTTGTGGCACAGTATTCGACGATGTCCGAACCGGGTAGTCCTTCACGCGCTGGGCGCGTTGCCTTCACTCATCCCGACTTTGCTCTTTATCAGTTGGCGCGGTTTTGTATCGTAGCCGGGCTGGAGATGCAGTCGGTTGCTGTCGGCTGGCAAATTTACGAAATCACCAAGAGGCCTCTCGACCTGGGTCTTGTGGGCCTGGCGCAATTTACTCCGGGGATTCTGCTGTTCCTCGTCTCCGGCCATGCAGCTGATCGCATGGACCGCCGCAAACTCCTGCTCGGCTGCTATGTGGGATTCGCCGTGTGCTCCGGCCTGTTGCTCTTCACTGCTTTGCGTGGAATGCACGCGGTGTTGCCCATCTATTCCGTGGTCGTCATTCTCGGCATCGTTCGTTCATTCAATGGCCCGGTAAGCCGGGCCATGCTGCCGCAGATCGTTCCCCAGGAGCATTTTCAGAATGCGGTGGCCTGGAACGGGTCCGTAAATCAGGGTGGAATCATCCTTGGCCCTTCACTCGGCGGCCTGATCTACGCGATTTCTAAAGGGCCGTCGGCTGTTTACACGATGGCCATGGTCGCCTCGGTCGGCGCAATTCTCTGCATGCTGCGAATCAAGTTGCGGGCTAAAGCGCGTCCGCGGGAGGAGTTCACGCTGAAATCCGTGCTGGCTGGACTTCATTACATCCGCAAGCGCAAAGTTGTTCTGGGCTCTATTTCGCTGGATCTCTTCGGCGTGCTGCTTGGCGGGGCCGTAGCTCTGCTTCCGGTTTACGCGCGCGAAATTCTGAAGACGGGTCCGTGGGGCCTGGGCCTGTTGCGCAGTTCCCCCGCCATTGGAGCCGCCAGCATGGCGATCCTGATCGCGCACCGCCCTTTGCGAAACCGCGTTGGCGCGACCATGTTGTGGTGTGTGGCTGGGTTTGGCACCTTCACCATTCTCTTCGGGATCTCGCGAAGCCTGATCCTGTCGATGTTCGCTCTGTTATGCGTGGGCGCGATGGATATGGTCAGCGTGGTTGTGCGCGGTACGCTCGTTCAACTGGCCACTCCGGATGAGATGCGCGGCCGCGTAAACGCCGTTGAAATGATTTTTATCGGCGCGTCAAACGAGGTTGGGCAATTTGAGTCCGGCCTCACAGCGCAATGGCTCGGGACCGTTCCCGCCGTCGTGCTGGGAGGAATCGGTACACTGCTCGTGACGGCCCTGTGCGCGTGGAGTTTTCCTGAACTGCGGCGTGTGGACGAGATTTCGTCAATCAGAAGTTAGCGAAGATCCTGAAACTCCTCAAGAGAAATTCCAAGCTGGCGAAGGATTTTGAAAAATAGAGGACTTCCAATTTCGCGGCCTCCATGGATGGGAATCGTCACGGCGCGTCCGTCCGCATGATTCCATCGCTCATGACTTCCAGGATTGTCGGGTTCGAGAGAATCCAAGTTTTCGTGCGGCATTTTGAAATTCGCGCGCTGTGGCGCTAGGCATGCACGATTTCCGTCGTGTCGGCGGGAAGAGCGAGACCCTTTTCCTGGTATTCCTCAGAAATCATTTTAAACACGCCGTTCAGTTCTTCAAGCGCCTGCTCGCGTGTCGGCATCAGGGTATAGCAACCAGAGATCGCGGGGATTTCCGCAACCCAGGAGCCATCTTCCTGGCGATAAAGCACGATTTTGTAACGATCGAGACCAGTCATAAGCACCAGCTTGGGTCCATTGTAACACCCATCGAACCCTGCAAATCAGCTGGATTTTGATTTTTCGAGTTCTTCGATCAGGGCAGGGACAACTTCGAACAGGTCACCGACGATGCCGTAGTCTGCGACTTCGAAGATGGGCGCGTTCTGGTCCTTGTTAATCGCGGCGATGGTGCGCGAGCCTTTCATTCCCACGACGTGTTGAATGGCTCCGCTGATTCCGAGCGCGAGGTACAGTTTTGGGGCGACGGTCTGTCCGGAGCTTCCGATTTGGCGATCCATGGGCAGCCAGCCTTCATCGCAAATCGGGCGCGATGCCGAAAGTTCTCCGCCCAGCAAATGCGCCAGCTTTTCCGCCATGGGAATATTTTCCGGCGCCTTGATTCCACGTCCCACGGAAACAAGAATCGGCGCTTGCGTTAAATCGACGGCTTGCTTGGCTTCCCGGAAAATCTCAAGCGGCTTCGTGCGAATCTGCGCAGCGCTGAGTTCGACGGGCACCGGCGTGACGGGCGCTTTGGATGCGCCCTGCGCCACCAGGTCCGCGCGAAACGCTCCGGCCTGAAACGTCGCGAACCAGGGTGACGCGCCTTCGAACACCACATCCGCAACCGTCTTGCCCTGAAACATCTGACGCACAAAAATCAGCTTACCGTTTTCGTTACGGTAGCCGATGCAATCCCCAATCATGCCTTTGCCGAGCGATGCAGCCAGTTTTGGCGCGAAATCGCGCACTTGATACGTGTGTGGCAGCAGAATCAGATCGGGCTTCGCCTGCGCGATGGCCTGCGTGAGCGCGATCGTAAATCCGTCCGGAGTATACGCCGCGAGCAGGTCGTGTTCGATCAGCAGAACTTCATCAATCTTTGAAGCGGCCAGCTCGCTGGCCAGGTTCGCAACGCCTTTGCCGATCACGGCGCCAGCCAGCCGGCTGTTCGTTTCGTTCGCGATTTGCTGCGCCGCAGCCAGCGTCTCAAAGCTGGTCCTGTTCCACTTTCCTTCGCGCTGCTCGGTGATCAGAAGAATATTCATCGGCGATTGTCCGGGTTACAGCACGCGCGCTTCGTGCTTCAATTTTTCAAGCAGCTTCACGGCGGATTCCTTCGGCGTGCCGGTCAGGAATTCGGTCTTCTTCGTTTTTGTCGGCACGTAGATTCGTTCGATCCGCTGCGTCGGGTCGTAAGTGGCGCCCAGCGACTCGCGCGCTATCGTTACGATTTCTTTCTTCTTTGCCGCCATGATTCCTTTGAGCGTAGCGTAGCGCACTTTGTTGATGCCGGACTGAATCGTCAGCACGGCCGGAAGAGGAAGCTCCACCCACTGGAACCATCCGGCCTCCAGCTCGCGCTTCACGCGCAAGTGATCGCCCTCAACTCCGATTTGCATGATGAGCGTCGCGTGCGGCAGGCCCAGACGATCGGCCAGCAACACTCCCGTCTGCCCGAAACCGTGATCGTCGCTTTGCAATCCGGTCAGCACCAGGTCCGGCTTCTCGCGTTCAATTGCCGCGGCCAGCGATTTCGCGGCGCCCAGCGGATCGAGCAAGTGCGACTTGTCGTCCGCGATGTGCACGCCGCGATCGGCGCCCTTGGCCAGCGCTTCCTTGATCGTCTGCTTCACGCGCTCCGGCCCCATCGACACTGCAATGACTTCGCCGGTATGTTTTTCCTTCAGGCGCAGCGCTTCCTCGAGCGCGAAACTGTCCGGCTCATTCATTTCAAATCCGATGTCGGTTTCTCGAATCCAGGTTCCTTCAGCAATGACGAGAGGAGCATCTTTGGCGGGCACTTGCTTGATGCAGACCACGATCTTCATGCGTGCCTCATGATTACCGAACGATTTTTCGTAGCACAGGCTTCTGCCTGTGTGGTTTGACGTTGCCGACTAAAGTTGACTACGACTTTTAACTACGAGAAAAGCAAAACAGGCCGAAGCCTGTTCTACTTGGCCCAACGCTTAAACAGCAGAGCCGCGTTGGTTCCACCAAATCCAAACGAATTCGACAACGCGTATTCGATATCAGCTTTGCGCATGTGATTCGGCACGTAGTCGAGATCGCACTCAGGGTCCGGCGTTTCCTGGTTGATGGTGGGCGGCAACGCCTGATCGCGCAGCGCCAGTACGCTGATGCCGGCTTCCAGTCCGCCCGCGCCGCCGAGAAGATGACCGGTCATGGACTTGGTCGAACTGACGGCAATCTTTTTTGCGTAGTCGCCAAACACGCGTTTCATGGCCCGGGTTTCAATCGCGTCGCCCAGCGGCGTCGAAGTGCCATGCGCGTTGACGTAATCGATCTGCTGCGGTTCGATTTTCGCGTCGCGAATCGTGGCGCGCATCACGCGGTAGGCGCCGTCGCCATTCTCGGCAGGCGCCGTAATGTGATGCGCGTCGCCGGACATTCCGTATCCAGCAACTTCAGCCAGAATTTTTGCGCCTCGCCGCTCCGCGTATTCCAGCGATTCGAGCACCAGAATTCCGGATCCCTCGCCGATAACAAAACCTTCGCGTTCGGCATCGAACGGCCGGCTGGCGCGCTCCGGATCGCTATTGCGCGTTGACAGCGCCTTCATCGCCGCAAATCCGCCCACTCCCATCGGCGTGATGGACGCTTCCGCGCCGCCGCAGATCATCACTTCCGCATATCCATGCTGGATCAGGCGAAGCGAATCTCCCACCGCGTGCGCCGATGCCGAACAGGCCGTCGCCGTTGCCGAATTCGGCCCCTTCGCTCCGTAGCGGATGGAAATGTGTCCGGAAGCCAGATTCACAATCGCGGCAGGAATGAAAAAAGGCGAAATGCGGCCAGGGCCACCTTGCAACAGCTTGGTGTGCTCGCGCTCGATGACGTCGAATCCCCCGATGCCGCTGGCCACGTAGACTCCGGCCATTTCTTCGATATCGGGGGTAATCTTCAGATCGGCCATGCGCACGGCGAAGTCGGTCGCCGCCAGCGCGATCTGAATGAACCGCCCCATTTTTTTGAGTTCTTTTTTCTCGACCCAGTGGAGAGGCTCGAAGTCGCGAACTTCGCCGGCAATGGTGCAGTCAAACGCCGTGGTATCAAAGTGCGTGATGGTGCGGATACCGCTCTTCCCTGCCAAGAGGTTTTTCCAGACTTCCTCGGTGCCGATCCCCAGATCGCAGACTAAACCGACACCCGTTACTACAACACGACGGCTCACGGCAGAATTTCTCCTGATTGCACTCCGGCAGCTGGCAATTTACTTCTTGGCGCCGTGTTTTTGGATGTAGTCGACAGCGTCCTTTACGGTGGCAATTTTCTCGGCATCCTCATCAGGAATCTCAATGCCAAAGGCCTCTTCAAAGGCCATCACAAGTTCGACCGTATCCAGCGAATCAGCGCCTAGATCGTCCACGAACGAAGCGGTGGGCGTCACTTCGCCTTCGTCCACTCCCAATTGCTCGACAATAATCTGCTTTACCCGTTCTTCGACACTGGCCATTCTGTTTTGCCTCCGCTATGCGCTGTGCGCGCCTTCCTGTGGCGTTACTCTCTTCGTCGTGTACCGAACTTTAGGACCCGCATATTCTATGTACGCTATTGCGATTGGTCAACCTTACTGTGAATCTTGTTCGTCATGACACGCGCTGGACGCTGAATCGCATCTGCAAATTTAACCCATGCGCATGCCGCCGTTTACATCCAGGACCGTCCCCGTAATATATCCCGCTTCTTCGCTCGCCAAAAATACGATCGCGGCCGCAACTTCCGCGTCTGTCCCCATTCGACCCAGAGGTATTCGTGCCAGCAATCCGCTCTTCACTTCCTGTGGCAACGGATCCGTCATCGGAGAAACGATGAACCCCGGGGCAACCGCATTCACCGTTATATTCCGCGACGCAATTTCCAACGCCAGGGCGCGCGTCAAGCCAATCAATCCCGCCTTGGCCGCAACGTAATTTACTTGTCCCGGATTGCCCGTCTCCGCAACCACTGAAGTCACATTAATGATGCGGCCATATCGCGCGCGCATCATCAGCGACAGTGCCTGTTGCGCGCAAAAGTGCGCTCCGGTCAGATTCGTGCGCAGCACAGCGTCCCAATCGTCAGCCTTCATCCGCACGGCCAGAGCGTCGCGCGTAATCGCCGCGTTGTTCACCAGAATATCCAGCTTCCCGAATTTTTCGGTTGTCTGGCGGAATCCGGCTTTGACCTGCTCCGCGTCGGCCACATCCATCGCCACGGCGATTGCTTCCCCACCGGCAGCCGCGATTTCGGCGACCACTCCCGCCAATTTATCGGTATTGCGGGCCGCAGCCGTAACGCGTGCCCCTGCTCGCGCCAGCGCAATCGCTGTGGCGCGCCCGATTCCCTGTGACGCGCCAGTCACCAGCGCGACTCTGTCTTTCAAGCTGAACATGGAGTGTTTTCAGTAGCACAGGCTTCAGCCTGTGTTCTGTTGTGATCGTAACGCGTCAAAACCACACAGGCTGAAGCCTGTGCTACTTCACACTTCCGCCGCTTCGGTTTGCGCTTGCGCCAATCTTTCCAGCGTCGATTGCAGTGACTTTTCATCCTCGACGTTGAAGACGTGCACCGATCGATCGATTTGCCGCAACAATCCGGTCAGGACTCGCCCCGGCCCTACTTCAACAAACGTATTCACACCTTCTTCCACCATGGCGCGCACCGATTCCTCCCAGCGAACCGGCAAAGTCACTTGGCGAATCAGCGATTCGCGCGCCTCGTCCCCGCTGCTGGTGATCTCCGCATCGACGTTGGTCACCAGCGGCACGCGCAGCGGATGAAACGTTGTGGCGCGCAGGTCAATCTCCAGACGCTGCTGCGCGGGAAGCATCAACGCACTGTGGAACGGCGCGGAAACAGCCAGCATCACGGCGCGCTTGGCGCCTCCGGCCGAAGCCATTTCCACCGCACGCTTCACCGCCGCCGCGTGCCCGGAAATGACGGTCTGCTCGGGAGAATTCAGGTTGGCCGGTGAGACTACTTGTCCGTTTGAGGCTTTGCGGCAAATGTCCGCGACCTGCGCCGGCGCGAGTCCCATGATGGCGGCCATTGCGCCTACGCCTTCAGGAACGGCCGTCTGCATATATTCGCCGCGATGTCGCAGCAATTTCACAGCATCCGCAAACTTCAGTCCGCCCGCGGCCACGATCGCGGAGTATTCACCCAGGCTGTGCCCCGCCACAAAATCAGGGCGCACGCCTTTTTCTTCCAGCACGCGGCAAGCGGCCACCGACACCGTCAGGATTGCCGGTTGCGTGTTCGCCGTCAGCTTCAGGGCTTCTTCAGTTCCGAAGAAACACAAATCCGAAACCGAAAATCCCAGCGCCTGATCGGCCTCGGCAAACACACTTCGGGCCGCCGGAAATTTATCGGCCAATTCTTTGCCCATACCCGGGTACTGAGAAGCCTGTCCCGGAAACAAAAATGCTAATTTTCCCATTGAGAAGGACCGCCGTTTCGTTGCTTAGGCCTCCACGGCGACTGGAAGCATGGAAAGCTCTTGTTCGATTCTTTCGTTGACCCCGCCGCGCACTAACTCGATCGCTACCCGGATGGCGTTCTTGATGGCATGGGCATTCGAACTCCCGTGCCCGATCACCGTAACGCCTCGTACTCCCAATAACGGCGCACCGCCGTACTCCGAGTAATCGATCTTTTTTCGAAAAGTCTTGTAAGCTTTCTTCGACAGCACATATCCCACTTGCGAACTCAGTGTGCTCTGCAAAGCGTCCTTAAGCAACCCCACAATGTGTTGCGCGACGCCCTCGCTGATTTTTAGCGCCACGTTCCCGATGAATCCGTCGCAAACGATTACATCCACGTCGCCGCCGAAGATTTCGCGTCCTTCGACGTTGCCCACAAAATTCAGCGTCGATTGTTTCAAGCGAATGTGCGCCTCGCGCGTCAGCTCGTTGCCCTTCATTTCTTCCTCGCCAATCGAAAGAAGCGCCACCTTCGGGCGCCGCGTTCCAAAAATCGCCCGGTAATAGATTTCTCCCATCACCGCGAATTGCACAAGGTGCGCCGGCTTCGAATCCACATTCGCGCCGACGTCCAGCATCACGGACGTTCCACCGTGAGCCGTGGGAAACGGCGCCGCCAGGGCCGCGCGGTCCACCGACGAAAGCGTGCCCAGGCCGAAACGCGCAACCGCCATCACTGCGCCTGTGTTCCCCGCGCTGATAAATCCGTCGGCAAGGCCGCCGCGCACCAGCTTGGCCGCCACGTGCGCCGAGCTGTCCTTCTTCTTCCGGAAAGCCTGCGACGGCGAGTCATGCATGGTGATGACTTCGCTGGCAGGCACGATTTCAATCGGCAATCCGCGATGGGGATACTTGGCGAGCTCGCGTTTCAACTCAGTCGCAAGGCCCACCAACAGGATGCGCACGCCAAATTCCCGCGCCGCCACGACCGCACCCTCAACCTCGGGACGCGGCGCATGGTCTCCTCCCATTGCATCCACAGCGATGGTAATCATCAAGTGCTCCGGCGGAATTACGTGCAGGCGCCGTGAACGTCAGGGCTCAAGCCCCAGTGTCCACAACTTCCCGGCCCTTATAATAGCCGCAGTGCGGGCATACCTGATGAGGCTGTTTCATTTCATGACAATTAGGGCACTTGGCAAGCGCCGGAGCGGTCAGAAAGTCGTGCGCACGCCTCTTATTCTTTCGCGCATGCGAATGGCGTCGTTTTGGGTTGGGCATACAACTCCTTCTATGGGCCCCAGGCCGAATGGGGCATTCTATGGCCTTTTTGCCGTGATTTCTATTGCTTTTTGAACCAGTCCTGCTTCAGGCGAGCCAGGGGCGCCGTACGTGGGTCCGCGACGTGGGCTTCACAGCGGCATTCCTCGTTGTTCAGGTTTACCCCGCATTGCGGGCAAAGTCCCCTGCAGTCGCTGCGGCAGATCGCTTTCATGGGCAGCGCCAGGAGAACCTGTTCGGCCAGTACATCGGCCAGGAAAAGCCCTTCACCCTCAAAAAAGGCGATTTCGGTGTCATCCAGCTTAAGCCGTTCTTCCTCTTCCTTGGTCATCGAGGCCAAGGGCCGGTAAAACAGGTCAAAGTCGCGCGCTACATCCTCATTTACAGGCTCAAGGCACCGCGCACAGGTCATTTCCAGGCGTGTATGCAGCTCTCCCGTGATGCGGATCTGGCCTTCGAGCAGTTCGGCCGTTGCGCGCACCTCGAGAGGCTCTACCTGACGGAAATCACCTGTGTGGTAGTCCACCGTCCCCGGAGCATAACTCTTCCGGATACGTATCTTTCGGACTGCCAGTTCTTTGACATCCAGGAACATTCGCTTTTTCGCCTTGTGGCCAGGAGCCCTGACTCTCCCAGTGAAATCTATTATATGTCCCACCCTAGCGATGTCAAGGAAGCCTCATCGAGGTTTCCCAGGGCCTGATTCGAAACAGATACGACGCTTCCGGCGCTGAAATTCGTAGGGTTCGTACACCTGCGGGCGGGAAAAATCAAGCCGATTCTTTTGGTTAGTGGGCCTGTTAACGGACTACAGTTGCCGAACTCGGGCCCAGCAGGTATTGGTGCTGGCGCAGAAGAAAATGGTCGGTCATCCCCGCAATGTAATCGCAAATGACTCGATGGCGAGGGCCATGCAGGGCCTGCTCCGTATACGACTTGGGCATGGCTTCCGGGTGATCGAGATAAAACCCGAACAGTTGCCCCAGGGCTTCCACGGAGCGCTCGCGGTCGATCACGATGGCGGCATGATTGTAAAGCCGTTCATGCAGAAATTGCTTGAGTTCCGCGTCCTGCCCGGCCACCCGCGCGCTGAATCCCGCCAACCGCCGCGGCAGACGCCGCACATCTTTAAAGCTCTTCGCGCCTGAATCTTCCGCGGCCGAACGGGTATTTTCAATCAGGTCCGTCGCCAGGCCATCGAGAATGTTTTTTACCGCTTCATTAAATTTAAGTTTTTCCAGGCCTTGCGGGTGGCTGCGATCCACATCTCCGTACAACTCGTCGAACCAGGGCACGCCGGAACGAATCATGTCGATGTCCAGCAACTTCGCTTCGTAACCGTCATCCAGATCGGCCGTGTTATATGCGATCTCATCGACGAAGTCGATCAGTTGCGCTTCGAGCGGCGGCCGTTCGTCGAGCCGGTACTCCGACAATTCTGGAAACTGTTGCGGATCGTAGTCGCGCGAATGTTTGACGATTCCTTCGCGAACTTCGAACGTAAGATTCAGCCCGGGGAAATCCAGATAGCGCTGCTCGAACTGTTCGACGATGTAAAGCGCGTGCAGGTTGTGGTCGAAGCGGTCGCCGTACGGACGCATTAATTCGTCAAGCTTGCGTTCTCCCGCATGCCCGAACGGAGGATGCCCGATGTCATGCACCAGCGCCAGCGCCTCGGCAAGATCGCTGTCAAGGCCGAGCGCCCCTGCGACAGCTCGCGCGATCTGAGCCACCTCCAGCGTATGCGTCAGGCGATTGCGAAAATGATCGGAATAACGCGTGGTGAAGACCTGCGTTTTTGCTTCCAGGCGCCGAAACGCCCGCGAGTAAATGACGCGGTCACGGTCCCGCGCATAAACATTCCGGTA
>Ga0210400_10004411_pt1 | contig 12182 bp, 7 predicted proteins | sample IncBWH26MmetaG_FD_155456 | JGI IMG/M metagenome (GOLD analysis project Ga0210400, IMG submission 155456) | Forest soil microbial communities from Barre Woods Harvard Forest LTER site, Petersham, Massachusetts, United States - Inc-BW-H-26-M | ecosystem: Environmental > Terrestrial > Soil >...
TTTCGCGTTCACCAGCTTCACGTATACATCGGTTCCTGCCGGAACGACGATCTGATCCTCCATCACGATCGGCGATGCGAGAGTTGCGTGGAATACCTCACCGGCGCGGTTCACCGAGGAGTCCACGCTGTCAATCATTTGAACGCGTACAGGCGTTCCCGCAGGGATTTCCACGCGCTTTGGCTGCGGTGGAGGTGGAGGCGCGGGAGCCTCCGCTGTTACCGCCTGATCCTGCGGCATGGAAGCTGAGGGAGGTGGAGCAGGAGCTGGCGCCGGATCAGACTTCATTGAGCTCATGTTTGAATCGGTGTGATGCTTCCCCGCCTTGCGCGCAGGCCTGGGGGCGGGAGGCTGGCTGACGGGAGGTGGCTCCAGGGGAGCGGGCTCCGCGGCGGGCATGGCCTGCGCTGCTTGCACGACCATCTTGTCCACAACATGCTTCACGCCGGGTGTGTCCGTCGCGATCTTGAACGCCTCGTAGCGCGCTCCGTCGTCGGGAACTTCACCCGATAGAGTCGCTTCGCCGTCCTTTACGGTAACGTTGACGTTGGCTGCCTTCACTTGTGGATCGGAAAACATTTTGGCCTTGATATCGGTGGCGAGGGCCTGATCTTTTTGCGTGCTGGAGCACCCGGCAGCCAGAGCCACCACACTGATTGCTGCCAGAAACAACGTCGCTTTCTTTCTCATTCGCATCCGTCCTCCGCTGAGGTCTACCCCATCGTGGCCCCGAAGTCTCGGGACCCAGCAGCTGGGCAGCATAGGGCAGGGGTTGCCTCGACAATCAGTCTATCAGTGTCTGGGATGCAGGGGGGTGCCAAGAGGGGTGCCTAAAGCTCCAGGTTTGTGCCCAAAGCGAAAACGAGAAGGGAATCGAGGGCTTGCGAGGGGACGAAATAACTTGCCCCCATTACGTACTTGTAAAACGCTTATCGCACTTGAGAATCACTCACCTGGCGAAGTATCCCCCATTTCCCTTCGGCTTCGCGTGTCCCGCAGTTGTCCGGTATAATTCACCGGGCGTGAAATCGACTAGGAGGATAAATGGCGGAGCCAAGTTACGAAGAATTGAAAGCACGTTTAGCGGAACTGGAAAAAAAAGGCGCGGGGCGTCGTACCGGAGAGTTGGAATTCAAAGTAGGTGAAAAGGGAGGCGTGAGCGTGTATGGGCTCGGTCGTTTCCCCGTCACTCTATATTACGAGCAGTGGGTTCGACTTTTGGATACTGGCGAAAAGTTGCGGGAATTTCTGGAAGAGAACAAAGCCGCCGGCAAACTAAAACTCAAGGACAAATAGATTCCTGCACGCGGCAGTTACAACATTCAATCCCACACTGCGCAAAGACCGTCATTCAATGCTGTTTGCGATGATGGAGCTGCCTTTTTCCAGGACATCAATCGAAATGGGAGGCCGCAGGCCTCCGCCTCGCACGATTTCGCCCCGCACAAAAACGTTGCCGCCAAGTGTGCCTACCTTCAAAGGGTCGTAGATGGTGCTGGTACATGGGCTGGCCACCATGGGGTGAGAAGCGCGGTAACCGTACTGCTTCGCGAGCCGACCCAGGTCCGTTACGAATTCCAGGTCGCAGCGTCCATAGGGCTCCCTAAGGGCAAAGGCCCAAAGGCGTCCGCCAGGGAGACGGACCACCATCGCATCCACATTTTCGTGAGTAAACGGCTTTACAAAGGTGAATTGTTTCGACGACCAGGTTTGCGCGAGTTCTTCCGCAGTCGCTGCTACGGCAGGGCCATCAGGCGCGGAGCCCTCAGCAGCTGCCACACCAGACGAAGGCGCGGGCACTTCTGTTGCCGTCTCGGACAAGGGGGATTCCGATGCGCCATGAGAGGTGCGTTTTATCCACCACAGGAATACGATCCCGATCAGAAGTACGGCAGCAGCCAATCCGCCAATTTGCATAACACGTCTTGCTGCATCGCCATGATTCGCGTTCGTCGAAGCTCCTGGGCGAGCGTTGTTCACGCCGGGGATTTGTGGCATTTCCGCACGAAACCGGTCAGTCTTGTCCGGAGGCGGGCTTGGCGGCTTGTTTGCAGGCTGGACTGGCATGCCCATCAATACTTGCGCATGTGGATTTCTGCGCCGTTGCGTTCGAATTGCACTTCATCCATCAGCATATTGATCAGATAAATCCCGCGGCCGTGGTCGGAGAAAATATTTTGCTCATCGGTGGGGCGGGGAAGCTTCGCGGGGTCAAAGCCATTTCCGGGATCGCGCACTACGATGAGGATTCCGCGGTTTTCGTCGCACGTAACGGAACATTCAATTCTCTTGGACGGATCTGCGTTACACCCATGCAGGACGGCGTTAGCCAGCGCCTCCCGCAGCGCCATTTCGATTTCAAATTCTTTGCCGGCACCATATTCCATCTCGCTTACCAGGTACATCACCCAAGTAACGACAGGAGAAATCGTGCTGACATCTGCCGCCAGCATCACTTCAAAATGCGTGGACGGCGGAGGATCATTCTTTCCGGTGACGAGACTGGATTTTTTGGCCATGTTTGTTTTCCCGCGCAGGGTTAAGAGAAGTTTCGTTTGCCTGGGGTTACTCGAAACACCACCATCTGATGGAGGCACGCTGCATCATTCAGCGCATTCCTTCGATCGTCCAATTTTAGATCGCGGCCAATGCGCTTACAAGCACAGCGGAAAATCAGGGCGCCAAACGGATACCCCGTCAATCCGAATGCCGGGCTATGACCGTGCCATGGCGCACATATTCATTCAAATTAGCAACGCCAAGAAGTAATTCCAGCAGCTTGGAGCGTTGGTCGGCGTCCCAAACCGCGTCTTCTTGGCCCAGTGATTCGATTGCAAAGTCCACTTGAGCGAGCAACCAGTCCATAGTGCGATAATCCAAGTCCTGTCCGTTTTGAAAATCTTGCGTCGCCGCTGCAAGCTTGGCGAATGCTCCATCAAGGTAGTGGTTGAGACATAGACCCTCTATTTCGAGAACGGCAGGGACTTCGACCGTACAGCTTGGCGCCTGGCAAGTGCGGTTGGGAGTTGTCATTGTTTCAAACCTCGACCCTCGTCCATTCCAACCCTCTTCTGTACAATCGAGCACGCCCGCTGCCAGCCAAAGTCCGTCCCGTAGTCTATTGTTTCAAAAAGATTTAAATTCAGGACGGGTAAGGGCAAGTTTCCAGGTTCCCATCTGATGGGTAGAATCCACCCCGTTCGGGTGCGAGCGCTACTTGGGTCCGCAGGCGTAATAGTTATCGGCAAGCCGGAGTAAATTGCGTCGCAGGCGACAGATTTTTCGCAGAGATATCCATCGTTTGTTCAAACTTAAAGGGTGTCGCTGTTGACTTGCCGGGAACTAACGTCGGTGTTTTGCGTGGACAAGGTAAAACGCAGCAGTGAAGATGGTAACGCAGTGAAATCGCACCTTGGGATGCGAGGAGGGTCATCCAAAAATGCGTAAGTTACTAGTTCTATGTGGGACGATCTTGTGTCTGACGATGACGGCGGCGGCACAAGATGCTACAGCGGCGTTCGATGCAAGCAGTCCCGCAGCGGAACCCGGCGCTCCCCCCATCACGTTTGAACCGTCGGATCGTGCACCCTGGCAACTTGCATTTGGTTATCAATACCAACATTTTAAAGCTCTAGGCCAAACGTTTTCTGACAACGGTTATAATATCGGTTCCACCCGGTATTTCACGAATTCGCTTGGGCTCGAAGGTATTGCCGCCTTCGGATTTGGAAGGACTAGCGCACCCCTCAATATCGTGGCCAAGTCATTTTTCATCGGTGGTGGACCTCATGTCACTTGGCACCGCGCAGGAAGATTCGAACCGTGGGGCCATGTGCTTGTGGGTTTAGAGCACTTCCGGTTTGCCCAATACAGCAGTACGGTCGGCAGCAACTCTTCGGTCGGCTTCATGGCTGGCGGGGGAGCGGACTTTAGGCTTTTCCCTCGCGCATATTGGCGAGTTCAGGGCGACGCCATTATCTCGCACTTCGGTTCCGCGACGCAGGCCAACTATTCTTTCGGAACAGGGATGGTCCTAAACTTTTAATTGGCCACAAGCGAATTTCTTCCGGCCAGTTTCAGGCGTCCAAATCGGCGCGTGAAGCTGGCTTTTTCGTTGTTAGCGGAAACTCTTAGGTGGTCCAACACAATGAGGTTGCGTGGCGTTTAAGCGGCTGCTCCGTGACACTTCTTGTATTTCTTTCCACTTCCGCACGGGCAAGGGTCGTTCCGGCCGACCTTCGCGCCGGTGCGGACTGGCTTGGGCTCTTCGGCTTGGGCGGCACCTGCCTGATACTGTAGTTCCTGCTGCTGACGGCGCTGCCGCCGTTCGATTTCGCGCGCTTCGTCTTCCGGCTTTGCCGGCTGGACCAGGAACAGGTATCTAACTGTTTCGGTATCAATGCGTCCCATCATGTCTTCGAAGAGTGTGAACGCTTCCTTCTTGAATTCGACCAGAGGGTCTTTCTGCCCATATCCGCGCAGACCGATTCCTTCCTTCAGGTGATCGAGAGTGAGCAGGTGGTCCTTCCATTGTGTATCGACGATATCCAGAATGATGCGCCTTTCCAGCCAGCGCATCATCGTTTCGCCGAACATTTTTTCCTTTTCCGCGTAGCGTTCCTTGACCCGCGTCACCAGCGTATCGGCCAGCTCATTGTGACTCATCTTGGCGGTATCGATCCCGGCCGTCTTCACATCGAGACCAAACTGATTCAGCACTTCCGCGGCGATTTGTGTGACGTTCCATTTTTCCGGGTGTTCATTCTGGGGGCAGAAAGTGTCGACGAGCTCGCGCGCGATATCTTCCGCGATTCCCAGAGCGTAATCTTTCTGCTCTTTCCCTTCCAGCGCGGAGCGGCGGATCGAGTAAATGGTCTCGCGCTGCTTGTTCATCACGTCGTCGTACTCAAGCAGGTGCTTGCGAGCTTCGAAGTTCTGCGCCTCCACGGCTTTCTGCGCGTTCTCAATCCTGCGTGAGATCAGCTTAGACTCGATCGGAATGCCTTCCGTCATGCCCAGCCGGTACATCAGGGCCTTCACGCGCTCACCGCCGAATACTCGCAGGAGATCGTCCTCGAGCGACAAGAAAAAACGCGACGATCCTGGGTCGCCTTGCCGGCCGGCGCGCCCCCGGAGCTGATTGTCGATGCGCCGGGCTTCATGACGTTCCGTACCCAGAATGTGCAGGCCACCAAGCGCAATCACTTCATCGTGCTCGGTGCGGCATTGTTCGACATACTGGTTGTAAATAGGTTTCCACTGATCGGCGGGTACCTGAAATATTTTCCCTTCCTGCTGGAACAGGACCATATTCTGCGCCGTGTCGCCATTTGAGCTATCCGCGCCGATGACTGCCGGCGCCGCGATATAAGGGATAGCCAGCTTTTCGCGCAGGCAATGGTCGCGCGTCATCGCTTCGGGATTTCCGCCAAGTAGAATGTCCGTGCCGCGCCCGGCCATATTCGTGGAAACTGTGACCGCTCCCTTGCGCCCTGCTTGCGCAATGACTTTTGCTTCCCGCTCGTGCTGCTTCGCGTTCAGCACCTGGTGCGGAATGCCTGCTTTTTTCAATAAATTGGCCAGGTGCTCGGATTTCTCGATTGAAATCGTGCCGACCAGCACTGGCTGGCCCGACTCATGAATCTGCCGGATACCGAACGCATAGCTGTTGTCTTCCTGCATGATACCGTTGACCACGGCTTCGTATTTTTCCGTGCCGGTGCGGTAGACGACGTCTGGATTTTCAGCGCGGCGGAGAGGGCGGTTCGTGGGAATCAGCGAAACGTCCAGCTTGTAGATCTTGTTGAACTCTGTTGCTTCCGTTTCCGCTGTTCCGGTCATGCCGGAAAGTTTTTTGTACATCCGGAAATAATTTTGGAAGGTGATTGTCGCGAGAGTCTGGTTCTCGCGTTCGATTTTTACTCCCTCCTTTGCCTCGACGGCCTGGTGAAGGCCGTCCGACCAGCGCCGGCCGGGCATTTCGCGCCCGGTGAATTCGTCGACGATGATCACTTCGCCGTTTTTGACGACGTACTCGACATCGCGATGGTAGAGCGAGTGGGCGCGGAGGGCCTGATAGACGTGGTGAATTGTTTCCATGTGTTGCGGGTCGTACATGTTGCCGAGTCCCAGGAGTTTCTCCGTCTTGCTCACGCCTTCTTCGGTGAGCGTGGCCGTCCTGTGTTTTTCATCGACGGTGTAATCGATATCCTGAATCAATTTCGGAATGATCTTGTCGATTCGGTAGTACTTGTCGGTTGACTCTTCCGCGGGTCCAGAAATAATCAGAGGTGTGCGGGCTTCGTCGATCAGGATCGAGTCCACTTCGTCGACGATGCCGAACTGGTGGCCGCGCTGCACGCATTCAACAAGGTCGAACTTCATGTTATCGCGAAGATAATCGAACCCGAATTCGTTGTTTGTGCCGTAGGTGATGTCCGCGCCATAGGCCGCGCGCCGCTCCGCATCGCTCAGGTCGTGAACGATGACGCCCACGGTCAATCCCAGTGCGCGGTAAATTGGACTCATCCACTCCGCGTCGCGCCGCGCCAGGTAATCATTGACGGTGACGATGTGCACGCCGCGGCCGGTCAACGCATTCAGCACAGCGGGAAGCGTCGCAACGAGCGTTTTGCCTTCGCCCGTCTTCATCTCGGCGATCTTGCCCTCATGCAGCACGATGCCGCCTATCAACTGCACGTCAAAGTGCCGCATCCCCAGCTTGCGGCGGCCCGCTTCTCGCACCAGCGCGAACGCCGGCACCAGCGCCGGTTCGAGCGCCTCTTTGCATCGTTCTTTGAACTGCGGATCGTCGAGCGGGAGGTCCCCGAGGCGCTCCTTTACCTGTGCGCGGAGCTGCGACGTTTTCTCGAGAAGCTGAGCATCACTCAGCTTCTCGTATTCTGTCGCCAGAGCGTTGATCGCGTTCACCAGTGGCTGAATCTGCTTGAGGTCGCGCTCGTGCTTAGTGCCGATGAACCGGGCCACAACCCGGTCGATCATGGTATCGACTCGCATCACAATCCTTTTGTGCTACTAAAACTCGTCGCGCCGCGAAAAAAAATCTTGAATCTCTTCGGGTGGCCGAGCTCTTACAGTTAGTCCTTAAGTCCTCCGAACCGTCACCCTGCCGCAGCGGAGTCCTTTTGAATCCGGCTTTTGCCGCTGAAATTCAATTCGGTTTGCGACTCTAACTCGCTGTGTTCTTCGGATTACGCTTCCTGTTCCAGCGGCGGGCTTTGCGGCCCTGCATACTCGAAACAATCCGCGGACGCGAAACTGTTTCTCCGTGCCCATGCTCGAAAAATTCATTGTACCCCGTCCGGCAATCCAGACGCAAAGACAGCGCCCAAGCTGCGGATGCTCCGTTGGTCGAAGGCCACGGAAACGCAGCGCATGAAAATGGGAGAATTCATTGGCCAAAGTTAGGACCAAACAGATTCCAAAAGGGCGCGTGGTATGTTCAGCATACCGGCCACAATTTATCTTTCTTAAGGTTTCCTTAAGGTTGCGCGGAATAGCGTTGGCCCCAGCGGTTCGTCAGGTTACTTCTGGTTACTTGAACAATTTCATATGAGTGGGGCGAAGCTCGGTTCGCTTTGAAATCCGTTCTGGGTGTGCTTTTGGGTCGGAAAGTTTCTCTAGCGAAAAACTAACGTAAACCGGCCCGAACTGATCGGAAGCGTCGTGGCCACGGTTCCGACTAGGTCTTTCTTTCAAGAGCGTCCGAGCCTTTGCCGGCGCGGACGGAAGAGAAAAATGGGAACGCACGTATCTCTGGGCATGAATCTTGGGAAAAAGGGGTGTGAGCTCATGAAACGTTCAGAATCAATCATCAAATCGGCCCTGCAATCGAATATGAAGAAAGCGCTGCACGTATTAGGGGTGATGTTCGGGGTGCTCCTACTTTGCCTTCCAGCGTTTTCGCAGGGTAGCGCGGGTCGCGTTCAGGGAACAATTACGGACCAAAGCGGGGGCGCTGTAGCGGGAGCTACTGTAACTATAGCCGACACACAAAGGGGTACCTCGCGAACTTTGACTTCAGATGATGCGGGAGGATACAACGCCCCCAGTCTGACTCCTGGCACGTACAAGGTTCGTGCGGAAGCCAAAGGATTCAAGGTCGTCGAGCGCCAGAACGTCACGTTGGAGGTCAATGGGGACCTTCGAGTCGACCTGAAACTCCAGCCCGGTGACATAAATCAGACGATCACCGTCACCGAAGAGGTTCCGCTGGTCGAGACCACGAATGCGGAACTGGGCGGAACGCTGCAAAGCACGATTGTCGAAAACTTGCCATTGAATGGCCGCAACTTCGAGAACTTGCTCACGCTGCGTCCTGGCGTCGAAATTTATGTAGGTGGTGGCGGCTGGACCCAGAGTACAAACGGAATTCGTCCCCATGACAACGTCTACATGGTGGAAGGCGTGAACAGCAACGACCCCTGGATGGCCCAGAGTATCATGAACGCGGCGATGGCTGGCGGCGATGCCGGCACGATTCTGCCGGTTGACGCCATCGACGAATTCAAGACCGTGGTCAATCCGCCGGCGCAATATGGTTGGAAGCCCGGCGCGGTCGTCAGCGTCGGAATCAAGTCCGGCACCAACAGCTATCACGGTACTGGCTACGCGTATGGACGCAGTGATGCCTTCGATGCCCGCAATTATTTCAACCCGGACGTGAACTCCAATCCGTCCTGCGCAACTGATCCTTTTCCCTGCACCAAGGCGCCAGTGTCACTGCAGCAATTCGGCGCCACGTTCGGCGGACCCATCAAGAAAGACAAGCTTTTCTACTTTTTGAATTTCGAGGAGCAACGTTACACTGTGGGAGCTCCAGTCCATCATGCGGTCCCCGCCACTGCCTCACTTGGAGATCCAACGGCGAGTCTCGTTGATGCGTGCATGGCGGCGGCACAATTGGCTCCGCCTCAGTCGCTCACTGCGCTCAGCGCACAACTCGCCGGCCTAACCTTCAATCCCCTTACTCTAGGGTCCCCAACTCCGACTGGAAACTGCGGCGTGGCGAGTGGGCAGCCCGCCAATGGTTTTCAAGGCCTGTTCCCAGTCAGCAGTGATGGAACCTTGAACACAATCTTAAACACCAACAACAAGATTGATTCGGGGCTCGTGAAGGTCGACTTCCATCCCAATGACAAGAACACAATGAGTGGCATGTATTTTATCAGCCCGGGCAGGGGAATCTTCGTCGACAACGCTGGCCGGGAGGTAGCGACACAGTGGTTGACGGACCAATACGCGCGGTCTCAAGTAGGCTCGGGAAGTTGGACCTGGACTCCGAACTCCAATTGGGTGAATGAGGCCCGTGTGGGCTACTCCCACTACTATCAGGTGTTTCAGAGCACGGACCACACGCAGGATCCGGCTAACTACGCTTTCAATGGCTCGACGTACCACATTTACACGGGCCAGACAAATCCCGCGTATTTCGGGTTCCCGCGAATCCGGTTTAGCGCGTTCAGTACCCTGCAACTTGGGGTTCAATGGCCCAAGACTGTTGGACCCGACAGTGTCTTGCAGCTCGTTGATCAAGTTTCTTACCTGCGCGGCAAGCACGCCTTCAAGTTCGGTGTCGAGATTCTCCGGAATCAAAGCACGTCGAACGTGACGGATCACACCAAGGGTCCAGTTCAGTTTAAGACATTGGAGGACTTCTTCACTGGCACACCTCACGCAAATCCAAACACGGGCTTTCTTACGGGCAGCCTCTTACGCCACATGAGCTTTAATGGGTACGCAGGGTTTTTCCAGGATGACTGGCGCATCAAGCCGACAGTCACTGTAAACCTCGGTATTCGTTATGAGGTCAACACCGTTATGAAGGAGAGCAATAACCTCGTCGGAAACTTTGACCCAAACAATGGATTGCAGCAGGTGGGAGTTGGCGGCGTGAATGCTCCCTTTAACGGCGATCACAACAACTTCTCACCGCGCTTGGGCATCGCTTGGGATGTGCACGGCAATGGGAAAACGGTGATTCGCGCAGGGGGCAGCCTCATTTACGAACAAATTAGCCTGGACGCGTTCAATGGAGTGGCAAATTTCCTCGGGCTGCGTATGGTTCCTACGGGAGTTCCGCTCTCTCAGAATGGAGATGGTAGTTCCACGCCTGGTACCGGCACTATCAACGTTGTGAGTACCGATGGCCTTGCGGCTGTAACAAACAATTGGGGCACCAGCTGTGGCAGTCCTGATTGTAAGACGCCCGGCACGCCCATCTACTCCCAAACGGCCGGGTGCGGCACTGGGGTGGGTGCAGACCCCGCACCCTGCAGTATCTTGGCCGTGGATCGCAATCTGCGCACGCCCTACGTCAGTACTTGGACCTTGGGCATCCAGCGGGCGATCAGCAATAACATGTCTTTGGAGGTCGCCTACGTGGGGAACCACGGTACGAAACTTTTGGGCATGACCAATATCAACGCGCCGGCCGTCGGTGCCGGGTGGACGACAGCCGCAAAAGCCGCGTGCATTGCCAGTGCCAACGATGTGACGAAAGGTAAGCCCACCCCTTACGACAACTGCGCTCCCGACGGGAACGCAGAACGGTTGGCACAGACATTTACTAGTCCTTGCCCAACTACTAACGGCGTCGGGTTGGGCACCGGTTCAGGAAAGTGCTTTCCATACCTGAGCTACATCGATTTTATTTCGAACCTCGACAAATCCAATTACAATGGCTTGCAAATAACTCTGACGCAGAGGACTACCCACGGTCTGTCCTTCACGGCCGGTTATACCTACTCCCATGCCCTCGACGACAATGGCGACAACGAGGGCAACGGCCTCCACACCCCCATCGACAAAAACAACCCCGGGGTGCTCTACGGGAACAGCGACTTTGACATCCGGCATCGTTTTACGATTTCAACGACCTATGCGCTCCCCGGCATAAAGGGCTTTGCGCAGATGCTGCAAGGGTGGTCGCTCAATTCCATCGTGACCCTTGAAACCGGTTCCGTATGGGGCGTGAATGACCAAGGGAATGATCTCAGCGGAACCAACGAGATGGCCAACCCGGTGGGCAGCATCGGTGAACAGTGGGTGTTCTCAGGGAACTCCTCCGACTTCACCCCCGTTCACGGGTGGACTGACACGAACGGAGGAGCAGGAGGGGTTCCTTATTTTCCCGGCGCGAGCGATCCGGCCTGTTTGGCAAAAGCCGTGGCTATGGACGGCGGAACGGCAACAGGCTTGGCACAAGCCGCGCTCGCCAACACGGGCTGCTTCAGGGTCGGTTCCTCCATGCTCGTTCCCCAACCCTTCGGGACCGTCGGTACGACGAGCCGCAACATCTTCCGTGACCAAGGCTTTAAGAACTTGGATTTGTCGGTGACCAAGGAATTCAAGTTCAAGGAACGGCTCACAGCCCAGTTTCGGGCCGAGGTGTTCAACGTTCTCAACCATCCCTGGTTTGCCAACCCATATGGCGGCCCAGGAGGCGCTGCAGCGGATCCTTCGGCTGGTGCGGGATATGGATTTACCGGCGTAACGCCAGACGTACAAGCGTCCAACTCCGTGCTCGGTTCGGGAGGCGCTCGCGCGGCGCAATTGGGCTTGAAGATCCTCTTCTAGACGATCCTCGCGGATCGATCTGATAGTGGCGACGGGGCTGGATGAAAGTCCGGCCCCGTTCTCATTTGTGGAGGGCGCGCGTCAATCTATCCCCCGCGCCGCCAGTAGACGGATGCGCTTTTCTCGTTCAGAATGAATACTCGCAGATTGAACTGCCACAGGACTTAATTCCTGCAGGAGAAATTGAAAATGCCACCGCCACCGATGCCTCAACCCGCCAAATTGCCTATTGACGGCGTAAAAAATCTCGTCGCAGTCGCCAGCGGGAAAGGCGGTGTAGGGAAAACTACCGTCGCCGTAAACCTGGCGCTCGCACTGAAACGGTTGGGCGCTTCCGTTGGTCTGCTTGACGCGGACGTTTACGGTCCCAACGTCCCAATCATGATGGGCACGGACGAGCAGCCACAGGCGCTGAGTGAACGGCAAATACTTCCGGTCGAGGCGCAAGGCGTGAAGCTGATCTCGATGGGCCTGCTTAACCCAGGTGACAAGCCGATGATTTGGCGCGGGCCCATGTTGCATAGCGTTATGCAACAATTTCTGCGTAGCGTCGTTTGGGGCGAGTTGGATTATTTGATTGTTGA
>Ga0210400_10004412_pt1 | contig 12180 bp, 11 predicted proteins | sample IncBWH26MmetaG_FD_155456 | JGI IMG/M metagenome (GOLD analysis project Ga0210400, IMG submission 155456) | Forest soil microbial communities from Barre Woods Harvard Forest LTER site, Petersham, Massachusetts, United States - Inc-BW-H-26-M | ecosystem: Environmental > Terrestrial > Soil >...
TCGAACCGGAAGAGCTTCCGACGACGTACGCGAGACTTCGCCGCGCACTGGCGTCATGATCTCGGCGCTGCATGGTTCCCTGGAGCAACCCGTTGAACCTCGAGCTGAATGAAGAGCAGAAGTTGCTGCAGCGCTCGGTGCGGGAATTCGCCGAAAACGAAGTGAATCCGCTGGCGCGCGAGATTGACGAGACGGGGCGTTTCCCCCGCGAAACGTTCCGCAAGGCGGCTGCATTGGGCCTGACCGGAGTTGCGCTGCCGGAATCGGAAGGGGGTGCGGGGTTCGATCACATCGCGTACTCCATCGTCATTGAAGAAATTTCTCGCGTCTGCGCTTCCACCGGCGTGATTCTCTCCGTGCAAAATTCGTTGTATTGCGATCCGATTCATCGCTTCGGCACGGACCAACAGAAAAAACAATTTCTCGCGCCGTTTGCCCGCGGTGAAAAAATCGGCTGCTACGCACTCACCGAACCTCAGGCAGGCTCGAACGCCGCAGCGCTGGCAACCAAGGCAGTGCTCAAGGGCGACCGCTATATCATCAACGGGACGAAGGCGTGGATTACCAACGGCGGCGTGGCCGATGCGGCCATCGTGTACGTAAACACCGATCCGGCAAAGGGCGAAAAAGGCATCACAGCTCTGGTGGTCGAGCGCGGGACACCCGGATTCAAAATCGGAAAGGAAGAAAAGAAACTTGGTGTCCACGCTACGGCGTGCGTGGAACTTTCCTTCTCCGATTGCGAAGTGCCGGTGGGCCACCGCATTGGAAACGAAGGCGAAGGTTACAAGGTCGCGCTCTCCACGCTCGATGGCGGGCGCATTGGCATCGCCGCGCAGGCCACCGGCATCGCGCAGGGCGCGTTCGAGCAGGCGCTGGCGTACGCACAGCAGCGGCAGGCTTTCGGCCATCCCATCGCGGATTTTCAGGCGATCCAGTTCATGCTCGCGGATATGGCCACTGAGATCGATGCAGCGCGACTGCTGGTGCGCAAGGCGGCGTGGAAGCAGGACGCGGGCGCGCGCTTCAGCATGGAAGCGTCGGTTGCGAAGCTATTCGCTTCGGAGATGGCCACGCGCGTCACGCACAAAGCCATTCAGATTCACGGCGGCAATGGCTACAGCCGCGAGTATCCGGTCGAGCGAATGTACCGCGACGCGCGCATCACGGAGATCTACGAAGGAACGAGCGAAATTCAACGGCTGGTGATTGCTGCTTGGGTGTTGAAGAACTATTGAAACGACGGATGGACACGGATAAACACTGATTAGGAAAATGATTAGGGATTTGTTCATCACGCGGCCGGTTGAAAGTTGAGAGTTTAAAGTTCAAAGTGAAATACCCGGCCAATTGGAAACCAATCGCCTGTCTTTCATGCAAGAGCTTGATTCGAGCGCTGATTTCGACGCCACTCGCGACCGCGAATTCTTCGCGGGTGTGCCAGCGCGCCCTGCCGTGTTTGCCGTTGAGCCACGGGCGGAGCTAACAGGCGCGCAGCCCTACTTGTTGCGCACGGCCAATTTGCGCCAGCGCCTCGCGAGGCTGCTGGGCGCGCCCGAGCCCTCCTCGAAGCGGCTGAATTTGCGAGAATTTGCCGCGCGTGTTCGGTACCGCGTGGTGGGGTCGCCTTTTGAGTTGAGTTTCCTGCACTGGCAGCACGCGCGCGCGCTTTGGCCCGCGGCGTATCGCGAACGGTTGCGGCTACGGCCGCCCGCGGTCCTCAAGGTCAGCCTCGCGAATGCTTATCCCCGTTGTTACGCCACACGGCGAATCAGTGCGAGCGGTTTCTATTTCGGTCCGTTTCCCTCTCGCCACGCGGCGGATGCATTCGCCTCCGGATTTCTCGATTTGTTCAAAATTCGCCGCTGCCAGATCAAGATTCGCCGCGATCCAAGCTACCCGGGCTGCATCTATTCCGAGATGAAAATGTGCCTAGCGCCGTGCTTTGCGGGATGCACGAAAGAAGATTACGACGTGGAGGTAAGCCGCGTGGTCGCGTTTCTGGCAACGGGTGGCTCATCGCTCACGGCGGAATACGGGCGCGAACGCGAGGCAGCTAGCCAAGCGCTCGATTTTGAGCGCGCCGCCGCGGTCCATCGCCGAATTGAAAAGGCCGGCGAAGCCTTGCGCGGCCTGCCGGAACTTGCGCGACGCCTCGACGAGCTCAACGCCGTCGTGCTTCAGCGAGCCGCAGAGGAAGATACGATTGCCGTGTTTCTGGTGCGAGCCGGGCGCATCGAGGAGCCTCGAATGCTGCGCTTCGCGGAACTTGCGAGCGAGCCCCGCTCGGTAGAACAAATTTTGCGTGAATGGCTGGAGACGGCGGAAGTCGAGAGTCCATCTCCCGGAAAGCCCGCTCCTCCACAGCAAAGCTTTCGCGAGCTGGAAGACCAGTTGAGCCTTCTGGCGCGCTGGTTTTACGGAAAACCGCGAGTGGGAGAAATTTTCTTCCGTGAGGGTACGGCTCGCTCTTCTGCTGCCGGGCCGCAGGACGCGGCGTCGGCACCGGCGTCATCGGGGCGCGCGCGCCGCAACAGCGAATGGCCATATCGCAGGATCCTGCGTGCCTGTTCGCGGCTGCTGGCACCGCCTGGGGAATCGGCCGAGGATTCACAACCCTAGGTTCAGAGTTGAAGTTGAAAGTATGCAGCCAATGATTCCAACGCGAAATCGCCAAGAGACTGCGACCGTGAATGAATGTCAACTCTTTCTTGTCTGTTCGAACAGGGACATGCTGGGGCGTACTCTAAAATTTGAAGGACGACTCCACAGTGCGAGAATCGACTCTCCTCGGCGCCCTCCCTGTATTCCATGCATCTCGAAGTAGGTGTGACTCTGACCATTCCCATTCAACGCTCCTACCGCCAACCATCGATGTAGAGAAAAGCCGCCACCAGTCATGAGTCGCCATACTGACAGCTCGTTCTCCCACAGACGTGCAGACCGAAGACGGAGGAGCATGGCTTCCGAGCTCATGCGCGAGATAACCCAGGATCCCGTGCCCCGATTCCGCACTTCCATTGAGTACATCCCCGAGCTTCAAACCAACAGCCTGGAATAATCTCTTGAGGTTCTCCACAGTTGGGGATTGGGAGCGATTAATAATCTTTGAAAACGTCGATTGGTCGACGCCAGAGAATTAAGCCAGTTGGGTCTAAGTCAGCTTCGGTGAATTCATAAGCTTTTGTAGGGTCGTAACGGCAAGGTCAATTCGTTGGCTGGATAGTGAATTCTTCAGGGAATCGTATTCCTCCTAACTAACTATAAAGGAGATAGTTATTCGCCGTGCATTCCGCATCAGCGAGTGCCATGACTATAGGGTAGGGGTCGAGGTCATGGTCATGATTATTTTCCGCTTCGGTAAGTTAGGGCGCGTCAAGATTTTACGGCCGACCAATCTAGAGCTCATGGCTCTCCCATTCGTGCTATTGTTTTTCCTCGCGTTGTTCGGCCTTTGCAAGTAGAAACTTCGATTCAGGGTTCGGAACCGGCGACTCCTGCGATCGCGAACACCCTACTGGTTACGCAAAGTGTAAATATAATTTCGTCTTCTGAGGCTGCGAGGGAAAATGACTGCGTTTGCGACTTCCGATAGCACCACGAAATACGCCGCGCGATTTGCATCGCGCGCGGCTGCGGGGCACTTCCGCGAGCAACAAGGCTTGCTGCTTTCCTCGATCGGCACGGGTACTTACTTGGGCGAGCCTGATGCGCGCACCGATCAGTCTTACACCGATGCGATTGTCGCCGCTGTTGAGGCGGGGGCGAATGTGATCGACTCCGCCATCAACTACCGTTTTCAGCGCTCGGAACGTTCCGTGCGCTCCGCGCTCGAAGAGCTGGCACGGCGCGGCTTCACGCGCGAAGAATTAGTGATCTGCACCAAGGGCGGATTTTTGACGCCTGACGGCGACATGCCGGCGGACGCGAGCGAATACTTTAATCGCGAATACGTGACGACTGAAATTCTGCGCGAAGGAGACGTTGCTGCGGGGTGCCACGCCATGGCGCCCCGTTTTATTGCCGACCAGCTTGAACGCAGCCGCCGCAACCTCGGGGTCGAGACGATCGACGTCTACTACCTGCACAATCCGGAAACGCAATTGGGCGAAGTGCCGCGCGAAATGTTCAACAGCCGAGTGCGAGCGGCGTTTGAGTTTCTGGAGTCGGCAGTCGCCGCGGCGAAGATTCACTTCTACGGAATGGCGACATGGAATGCGTTCCGGCAGGGCGAGAATGAGCAGGATTTTCTTTCGCTCGCAGCGATGGAGTCACTCGCGCGGGACGTTGCAGGAGGGTCGCACCATTTCCGATTCGTGCAACTGCCGTGCAACCTGGGCATGACAGAAGCGCTGACGCGGCCGAACCAATCGCTCGACGGGACCCGAGTGCCGATGGTCGAGGCCGCGAATAAGCTTGGCATCACGCTGGTGGCAAGCGCCGCGATGCTACAGGGCAAATTGTCGCGCGGCCTGCCGCCCTTCGTGGCTACTGCGCTGGGATTGCAGAACGATGCGGAGCGCGCGCTGCAATTCGTGCGCTCGACACCGGGTGTGACGACAGCGCTGGTGGGGATGAGCCGAGTCGAGCATGTGCGCGCGAATCTTTCGCTCGTTGGCGTTGCACCGGCCTCGCGGGACGAATTTTCAAGATTATTTGAGCGGGGGAAGAAGGCTTGAACAGGCACCGTTCATTTTGGTTGTCCAATCAAGCAGGAAGAGGAATTCCTCGGCACGCAGCGCGCCTCGGAATGACAACATTTTTAGCTTTTCCGCAAAATGTAAAGGCGGGCGGTATATGAACCAAAAGTACGCGTCTGAGTGCCTCTCCCGCCCTGAAGGGGCGGAGGATTCCTACGCCCCTTCTGGGCGCGCCGATCGATTCCGAAACCCAGGGCGTTGCCCTGGGCTGGAGTGCGGCGGCGCTTTCCGGGCCGGAATCAACGTTGCGCGAATCCAAATTCACGAGCCTTGATGGTTAGCCATTTATGAGATGGCTTTGGCTTCTAGGCATGACAGGAAGGTCCATCTTCCCTTAGGGGTTTCAACCCCTCAGGGTTTGAGATTGGCTTTTCTTTCTCCGCCAATGCTTCAAGGGCTGAAGCTCTGTTGCTTATCCGTAGGATAAGTCGCGGCTAAAGCCGCGACCGACAAAGGCAATTCGCGGAGAGACCTTCCGTTACTCACCTTCCGCAACGAGGTCCGCGTGCTGTGCCTTCAACCATGTGGCGATCGTCGGGTCGAGCTCGGACAGATGTCCTGCGAAGAAATGATCCGCGCCCGAAATAATCGCGACATTGGTTTGCTGCTTCACGCGCGGGGGGAACCTTTCGACCAGGGCCTTCAACTTTTCGGGTGGCCCGTACGCGTCGAATTCTCCCGACACCAGCAGCTTCGGTTTGTCGCACGCCTCGAGGTAGGAAAACTCCCGGTTCGCCAGATTGGCCACGGGCAGACCGAGCCCAATCAGGTCCGTAACACGGGAATCCTCGCAACCAGCGCGCAGGCCAACCCACGAGCCGAAACTGAAACCCGCAAGCAAGAGCGTCGCGCCAGGATATTCCCCGGCAAGAAAATCGAGCGCCGCAGAAACGTCGTCCTGCTCGCCGCGCCCTTCGTCATGCTTGCCTTCGCTCAATCCCGCACCTCGAAAGTTAAATCGTAGAACGGGCAAACCGAAGCGGTGGAGGGTTTTGGCGGTCTGGTAGACAACTTTGTTGTGCATCGTCCCGCCAAATAGGGGATGCGGATGGCAGACGAGGGCCGCAAGCGGCGGACGCGCACCGTCCTCTTGCTCCGGCACAGCCCACAGGAGCGCTTCGATGCGGCCCGCCGGTCCAGGCAAGAAAAAAGTTCGATGGAGAAGTTGAGACACGCTCCATGAGACCACAAACGCGCATGGAGGAACAAATTTCCTTTTCGTTAAGACTAAAAAATGACATTTGATTCTTCCGGGGCGTTTGTTTCTCGTTGCGATTTTTGCTCTGCGATGCTACGGTGGGTCGAACCTGGGATGCCCGCTTCCGGGAGAGTTATGGCAAATTCGCCTGAACGCCGTGCCTCGCGGCGATTTACGATGACGCTTCCGCTGACGGTCCGGGCAAACGGACCGGACGGCGGGATCGAAAGACAGGGGCAAACACGGGACGTCAGTTTCCGGGGCCTTTACTTTTTGATTGACGCCGAACTTGAGGCTGGAAGCTCCATCGAATTTGTTCTGACTCTGCCGCGAGAGATTACCATGGCCGGCGATGTGCATATTCGTTGCTTCGCGCAGATCATACGAGTCGAGCCACACAACGGCCGCAGAGGCATCGCGGCTCGCATCGACCGCTACGAATTTCTTCCTGCCACAGCCCCGGCCTAACCGCGGCGACCTATCCCGTAAGAGCATTCACATTTCCATAAAGCAGCCTTTTCCCGTTTACGGTCCCTTCGCAGTAGAATTGTTTGTTGTAGTCGTGACGGAGCTGGTTCAAAGTCGGCGGGAGAACTACAATTCGTGAGCCGCATGTGTCGCGCCTCCGTCGCTTCGGGGGGTCTGTGACAACCGATGCGTGGGGTGCAGAGTCACCTTCAGGCCGACAGAGTATACGCAAGAACGTGCCCGTCTGAAGGCGGGCGCTACCTGTAAAACAGGCGACGCAGTCATTTTGATAGCGGGCTCCAAGTAGAGCACGCACCCGAGTCTGGAGGAACGATGGATAACTATGATGCCAAAGCAGCGCTTGATGAATTGAAAGAAGACGCAGTGCTGCCGCACCCGGTTCGCCTGCGCGACATGATCCTGCGCACGCAACTGAATGCGGTCGACGCGATCGAGATGAACCGTGAGTTTCAGAGCTATCTGTCGCACTACGGCGAGACGCAAAAAGTTGCGCTTGAAATTCTGGAGAAAATCGCCGCCAGCGTTCCGGAACACTCGTAAGGGCTCCGGCTAATCCGCTCGCTCACCACGGCAGGCGGACAGCGCCACGGAATCTGACGACGCCGCAGAAGCAACGATACTCTTGAATGGAAATTGAGGGGAGGATTGCCCTCGCAAGCCCGACATCCGAGGCGGCCCGAACCATGCCACGAGAAACGATCCTTATCGATGCCGATGATACGCTCTGGGAAAATAATGTCTTCTTCGAGCAAACCATCGAAGAATTCCTGACATTGCTGGAGCCGTTTGGCTATGCGCGAGATTACGCCCGGCACATTCTGAACGAAACCGAGCGCCGCAATATCCGCCAGCACGGCTACGGAGTGCGGAGCTTCGGCCGGTCGCTTGAAGACACCTACATGAAGCTTGCCGGGCATCTGGCCGAACGAACGACCGTCGAGGCGATCCATTTCCGCGTCGGCGAACTCGAACGCACGCCGCCCAGCATCCTCGACGGCGTGGTCGAAACGCTCGATTATCTGTCCGAGAGGCATCGCTTGATTCTCTTCACGAAGGGCGAACCGGCGGAACAAGCGGCCAAGGTGGAGCGTTCCGGTCTGCAGATTCATTTCGAAGCGATTGAGATCGTGCCGGAAAAGAATGCGGAGACATATCGCACGCTCGTAAACAGGCACCACGTCGTGAAATCGCGAGGATGGATGGTGGGCAACAGCCCTCGGAGCGATATCAATCCGGCGCTCGAAGCGGGGTTAAACGCGGTGTTCATTCCGCATCCGGCCACTTGGGCCCTGGAACACGAAGAGGTTCGCAGCGGAGCCGGCCGACTGCTCATCCTGCAAAGCTTTCGCAATCTGCGTGATCATTTCTGAGGGCGTCCAAACATGCAAGGGCGGTTGCAACCGGGCTCCTGTAATTTGGGCGCATCGTGGAGTTCTGGAAGGAGCGTCATGACGGATTGGGGGAAGGAATGGTTTGAAATCGAGGACGCCACCTACCTCAATGCCGCGGGCCAAGCCCCGCTACCGCGCGTCGCGCTTCATGCAGCGGCGCAGGCGCTCGAGTGGAAAAAATTCCCGCATATCATCCCTGACAGCATTTACTTTGAGCTGCCGAACCGCATTCGAACCTCGCTTGCAAAGTTGATTGGTGGGGCCGCCGAGGAAATCGCCGTCACGACTGGCACATCCTCGGGGCTCGCGGCAGTAGCAGCAGGCCTCGACTGGAAGCCCGGCGATGAAGTTCTGATCGCGCGTGGAGAGTTTCCCGCTCATTTCACTGCGTGGCTTCCGATGCAGGCTGCGGGTAAATTGAAAGTGATCGTGGTCGAGCCACGCGACCGCTTCCTCACTGCCGATGACTTCATCGCTCACATCGGCCCGCGCACACGCCTCATTTCGACAAGTCTCGTGCGCTTCGACGATGGTGTACGGCTCGACGCGACCAAGATCGCTCATGCTTGCCACGACGCCGGCGCTCTCTTGCTACTCGACGTAGCTCAGTGTGCGGGTGCATTGCCGATTGATATTCGCACGCTCGGTGCAGACTTCCTTGCCGGGTCCGGGTATAAGTGGCTGCTTTCGCCCTTCGGCACCGGTTTTTTCTGGGCGCGAGCAGAATTGATTGAGCAGATGCGCGTGGGGCCCTTCTATTGGATGGCACTCGAAGATGCCGAGCGTTTCCACACTCTCTCCACGGGCGTGTATAACCTTGCGAAGGGGGCGCGGCGCTGGGATTCGCCTGAAACAGCTAGCTTCTCCAATCTCGCCGCGATGGACGCGTCTCTCTCATTGCTCTTGCGCGTCGGAGTGGAAGCCGTGTGGGAACACACCCGGCGCCTAATCGAGCTAATGATCGACCGGCTGCCGCGCGACCGCTGCGTGCTGGCGAGCCCAGCCTCCGCCGACGCTCGCGGCCCTTACGCCTGCGTGGCGGCCCGGAAACCGGAAATGACCGCGCAAGTGTTCGAACGCTTGCGCGCCGCTCAAGTGTTTGTCAGTCTGCGGGAAGGGGCTCTGCGGATATCTCCACACCTGTATAATACCGAGCGCGATATCGATCGCCTGTTGTCGGTCCTTGCCGTCTAACTTTGCACGCTGACTGATCAGAAGGCCGGTGGGCGGGAGCGGAATGGGATGTGCACGACGGCTTCGAGGTCGATCGGTTCGCCGTGCTTTTCCGCCGGCTGGAATTTCCATTGTGCGAGAGCCTCCATGGCATTGACGTCGAGGTTAGAGTCCACGCTGTGCACTAACTGAATGCTGTCGACGGTACCATCCTTGCGGATTATGGCGTAGAGGATTACCTCTCCCTCCACATGCGCGGTGCGCAATTCGGGCGGATACTTTGGATCCACCTTGCGCAACGGGACCGGCCCTGCAAGGTCTGACGGCACGACTCCTATGTGAGGACCCGCGTCCATTTCATCCAACTCGGCAAAGTTCAGCACCCAACTCCCGGACGCGCTCGTTAAATTGGGCATGTTCACGTGAAGAGTATAGACGCGCTTCGAACCCAGCACTTTCTCGGGCGGCATGTCCAGCTTGGGACTCCCCTGCGCGGAATCGGAATTGAGCCGAGGGGCGTTGGAATCCCGGGGTGGAATGCTCACGCGCGGAACCGGCCGCGAGGGCAGTCCCGCTCCTCGAGACCCCGAGCCGACGCCTAGCCCGGAAGCGGGAGATGCGTTCGGGTTGTTCCCTCCGCTGATGAAGATGCCTTCCGGGCCGTGGATTCCGGCAGATCCTGTGTTTGGGCCCTTTGCCTCCAAGGTCCCAGCGGGCGTGCCGGGTTGCGATCCTTCCGGTGAGATCGAAACTCGGGCTGAAAGGTTTCCGGCAGGGACAGACGGAGGCGGCGCCACGGGCGCTGGTGTGGCGGAAAGAGCGATCAGTGTGGTGGCGTCTCCCGTTGTCTGTTGCGCAACGTCAGGTGCGGCCGCGTTCTGGTCTCCCCTCTGCGGGGCGGCACGCGGCGCGGACATCGGAGTCACCGGCAGGGTCGGTTTGGGCGGCGCTTGCGCGGACGAAGCGATATTGATGTCGCCCACGAGCCTTTCCGGCGTGGACATTTCGGGAGCGGCGGCATTCTGAGCTACGCGCGACGCTGGGGCTTTCGGACGCATCGCGGCCAGCTGCTCGGGAGTGAGCTGCAGCTTCGGGCGCGCCGGCTCAGATTCGGCCAGCCGGACGATGTTTGGAAGCTGCGGCAATATCTTGGGTGGCTCCGGTGGCGCCGCGGGCTCGATCAGACTCTGCCGTGGGTGCGTTGGATGCAAGGGCTCGGAGATGATCGTTTGTCGCGGATGAAACGCGTCGGCGGCGCGGCGGGGCGGAGTCTTCGGGGTGTCACTTTGGGGCGCAGGCTTCGGCGCCCGCACCAGGGGCAGGATGGCCGGAAAATCCTTAGCTGGGCCATACCACATCAACTCCATTGGTGGCGAAAAAGCCTCGACTTGGTCTGACCGAATGGTCCATACAGGCGGCGGAAACAGGACGAGAAGCACCTGGCAGGCGACCGCCACAGCGAACGCCACCCTGGGAGACCGCTGCTCGACCCAGCAATCGCGAAAGTACGGTGCGCCCAGGAATTTTTTCGGCGCTCCGGGCCCGCGAAGTAAAACCGAGAGGCTCGAAAGGAACTCGTCGCGCCTGCCAACCCGCGAAATTGCAAGCTTGGGCGGACGCAGTTTTCTTCCTTGGTCGGGCCTGGAACTCAAGTCCGGCCCCGGCAGTTTGTCACCGGTGATGCGCAGTTCAATCATTTCTCCTACCTTGCGAATTATACCCCTCCGGCCTACCTTTAGTCCGATCGTTCGAAGGAATGACTTGCCGTCCGCCGTGCGATTTGCAACGATAAGTTTTGATTCGAATACCCGGTTGAAAGTGTTACGGCTCGTAGGCCGGGGGATGAGTCTCTATGGCAACATCAGCCTCTAAGTCGGACCCTCGCCGATTCCCGCTTTGGGCCAAAATCGTGCTGGGTCTGTTCGTTTTCCTGCTCGTCGTTGCGCTGGCCTTACCTTACTTTTTGAATGTTGACCGCTACCGCGACGCGATCGCCGGCGCGATCGAAAAGGAGACCGGGCGGCACGTCACGCTGGGCAAGATTCGGGCGAAGATTTTGCCGGGGCTGGGGATCGTGGTCGAAGACGTGCACATCGGCAGCCCGGAAGGATTTCCGGCGGGCGACGTGGTCTCCGCCGAGGCGATTCGCGGCAATGTGGCGATTGGCGAGCTGCTCCACAGCAAGGTGCATCTGACCTCGCTCGAACTGGTACGTCCGAAGCTGACGCTTGTTAGCGACAGCGACGGAAAAAACAATTATACGTTTACTTCGTCCACTCCCGCACGGAAAGCGCCGCCGAACGCGCCGAAGGGGGGCGCTTCCTCGGAAAGTGACGGGGCGTCATCCCGCGTATCGCTCGATGAGATTGACTCCATCCTGCTGTCTGACGCGGAAGTGTCGATGGAAACCATCGTGCGCGGTAAGGTGGTGCCGTCCGCTGACGTCAAGGGCATCAATCTGACGATGCACAACTTCGTCATCAGTCCGATGAACGTCCACGACTGGCAGGCGGATTCGAAACTCTCCGGTGTGACGCTCTCCATAGGCGGTTGGAGCGCGCCGATCGCGTTCCGTTCGGGGCAATTCCAGCTTGCGGGCGGCAAGCTCGATGCGCAATTCGTGGCCGATCTTGCAAAAGCGTCAGACATTAAAGGCACGCTCAGCGTCCCCAACGTCGAGCACCCACAAGTGAATTTTGAGATGAGCGCGTCTGAGCTAGATATCGACAAACTAATGGCCGCAGCAGGCGGCGGATCGAGCGGGCCACCTGACACACCGACTAAGGCGGACCCACCGCCGTCCGGTCCGAGCGAGCTGGTCGCACGCGGGCACATCAATGTCGAAAAAATTACCACCAAGCCTTACACGGTAGGCCCGGCAAATGTTGAAATTCGTGTTTACACGGACCGCGCGGAGCTATGGCCAATCTCGATTGGCATGTATGGAGGAACGCTGCAGATTTCTTCGCGCGTGGACCGTGTAACTAACCCACCGCGCTTCACTGCCAACGTTCAGATGCGCAATCTGGATGTAGCCAAGGTGCTCGAAGTCTCCCCATCGGCGCGCGGAAAAATGGGAGGCATAGGCGAACTCAACTTGACACTTCTCGGCGGCCTGAGCGACACGTGGAGGAAAACGCTGTCCGGCTCGGGAACATTTGCGGTGCGCAACGGACACCTGCCGGGCGTAAATCTCGCCAGCGCCGCGCAATCCGTTGCAAAATTGGCC
>Ga0210400_10004413_pt1 | contig 12180 bp, 12 predicted proteins | sample IncBWH26MmetaG_FD_155456 | JGI IMG/M metagenome (GOLD analysis project Ga0210400, IMG submission 155456) | Forest soil microbial communities from Barre Woods Harvard Forest LTER site, Petersham, Massachusetts, United States - Inc-BW-H-26-M | ecosystem: Environmental > Terrestrial > Soil >...
AGGAAGTCATCGTCACAGGCTCGCGACTTCGAAACACGGGTATGCAAACGCCTACCCCCGTGACGGTCGTGACAGCCGAGCAGCTGGACCTAGTGGCGCCGGGAAATATTATCGACGCATTCAAGCAGTTGCCGCAATTTTTGGGCGGATCGGATCCAACCCAGAACAATGGCATTGGCACCGACGCCGGCCAGTCCGTCCTGAACATGCGCGGCCTGGGTGAGAACCGTACGCTGGTCCTGCTCGACGGCCGCCGGATCGTTCCCGCCACATACAATGGTACAGTCGACATCAACGTCCTGCCGCAATCGCTGATCAAGCGCACCGAGGTCGTCACCGGCGGTGCATCCGCCGCCTATGGAACAGACGCGGTCGCAGGCGTGACCAATTTCATCCTGGATACCGAATACACGGGTTTGAAGGGGCGCGCTCAGGGCGGCATCACGGGGGCCGGCGATGGCGCGAACAAAGAAGCCGAGATGACTTTTGGCACCGCTATCGGTTCGCGGGTTCACCTGGTCGCCTCGGTCGACTACTACGACAGCAACCCGATCGAGAGCGTCCGCCCCTGGATGCAGAGCTGGGGCGCGGTGAGCAATCCGGCCTACGTCAAGGGCGGCACCCAGCCCCAACAGCTAGTGGAACCGAATGTAGGCAGCACGATCTACACGCCCGGCGGACTGATCATCGCGCCGGGCACTCCGCTGAACAACCTGATGTTTGAACCGGACGGCACCGCGGTGCCATTCCAGTTCACGCCGGCCGGTACCCAGACGGGTCAGCAGGCGCAATCGGGCGGAGGCGCCTACGACTTCCGCAGAGATGGGGCTTTGAATGGCGGTCTGGTATCGGGAGTGTCCCGCTACAACGCCTTTGCGCACCTGTCGGCCAAGCTCACGGATAATGTGGAGGTTTATGGCGAGGCGATGGCCGGACACAACGACGTCAAGAGCCGGGGCTTCCCGTCGGTGATGTTCGGGTCATACCAGGCGACGATCTATGCGGATAACGCCTATTTGCCGGCGAGCATCAGCCAGATCATGCAGCAGGACAATATTCCGTCATTCGGCTTATCGAGACTGAGTACTCCCGCCGACATCACCGTCGATACGCTCGACCAGAGCAACTCCACGTTGGAATTCACGGCCGGTGTCAAGGCCGTGCTGCCCGACGACTGGCATTTCAATTCCTACATCGAGCACGGTCGCAACGAGAATGATCTCGCCGACGAAAATTATCCGCGTACCGATCGACTGTTCCTGGCGATGGACGCCGTCGTCGATCCCACCACGGGCGGCATCACCTGTAAAGTCAACCTGGTTCAACCCGGTTACGGCTGCGTACCGATCGATCTGCTCGGCGCCGGACGTGCGACCCCCCAGGCCATCGCCTATGTGACCGCCGGCACGAAGACAGCGTTCCTGCAGAACACCCAGGATGCCTTCGAGGCGACAGCGGATGGACAGATATTCAAGAACTTGCTCGCCGCGCCCATCGAGCTCGCCTTCGGCGTTGACTATCGCCACAGCACACTCAACCAGAATGTGACGGATCCGACCAATCCGACCAACAATCCCAACTTTGTTGCCGTGCCGCTGAACAATCCGGCGCTGGGCATTGAGGGCATTCCCCCCCATGGCTTCGCCGGGGTGAACAGCGGTGTACAGTTCTCGATCCAGGCGAACTTCTCCGGCGTCATCAACGTCGAAGAAGCCTTCGGCGAGGTCCTTATACCATTGCTGAAGGACAAGCCCTTTGCCAAGCAGCTGAACCTCAGCCTGGCCGGCCGCTGGGCCGACTACACTTCAAGCGGCGGAATCTTGTCATACAAGTACGGTCTGGATTGGCAGACCCTCGACTGGCTGCGCTTCCGCGGCACCTACTCGCGCGACGTGCGCGCAGCCGACATGTCGGAGCGGTTCAATGCGGCTGGGGGCGGCGCGACAGTGAACGATCCGTTCCAGGGCAACCAACCCGTGGTATTCAGCGAAATCATCGGCGGCAATCCGGCCGTCAAGCCTGAGAAGGCGGACACCTACAGCGCCGGCATCGTGCTGCAGCCCACCTTCGTGAACGGACTTTCGGTTTCGGTTGACTGGTACTCCATCAACGTCAAGGACGCCATTGGCCGGCTCGGGGCCCAGAATATCGTCAACGAATGCTATGAGGGCGCGACGCAGCTGTGTGCACAGATCACTCGGGATCCAACCACCGGCGTGATCACCGGGATGCGGGACATATTCCTGAACATCAATTCGGAAAAGGTGGTGGGAACCGACCTGGAAGCGGATTATCAGACCGGTCTCGGCGCCAATCGTTCGCTGACCTTTCGCCTGCTTGGCGGATATCTCGACGAGGAGTCTCTGAGCAACCTCGGGGCGCCGGTGCAGCAGCTGGCGGGTACGACCGGTAATATGCCGCTGCCGCGCGTGCAACTGAATCTCAGCGCGACGTATGCCCAGGGGCCGGTCTCGGTCTACGTCAACGAGCGCTTCATCAGCGATGGCAAGCGGGAATGGAACGATGATGAACTGGCGCTGGGCGGCGTGACGATCAATAACGATCACATCTCATCGGCGGTGTACACCGATCTTAATCTCGCGTACACCCTGGACTCCAAAAGCAAGAGCGAGTGGCAGTTCTTCCTGAACGTCCAGAATGTGTTCGATCGGGCCCCGCCGCGGGTGTACATCTTCTCCGGGTTCAACGGCACGACCGACACCAACCGGGCGCTGTTCGATGTTCTCGGGCGCCGATTCGTCCTCGGAGCCAAGTTCAACTTCATGTAACGGCGGCCGCGTGCATCTGGGCGGCCCTCGCGGGCTGCCCTACCCTGGCGGCCGAGGCACCTAACGGCTGGCCGTATTCAGTGTGTGTTGATCGTTGCGTTCCCGGTAGTACGCGGTCAGCAAGGGTGCATCGACCGTGCGCACGGCGCCCGACACCGCATTCCTGACACAAAACTGGTACGCGGCAGAGGGCAGAAGCGCGCCCTGGCGCTCATACGGCGTGCAGACTTCGGCCGCGGCAAACCGAATACGGCGAAAGAGCGTCTCGACATCGGCACGGGTATCCAGATTCAGATCGGCGTAGCGAACCGCCGTGGTCGGTGGTTGGTCGACGGAATCGGCATATGTCGCATGGGAAGCGCCGAGAACCCCGGCAAGGGCGCAGGCGCCGATGACCTGGGCAAACACACGTGAAGAAATCATGATTGGCCTCCTGGTGAGTGAGTCAGTGGACTCACTTGGTAGGGGTCAGTCTGGAGAGAAACAGCGGCGCGGAGTTTCCAAGTACTCATGATGTGTTGAGATTCGCTTAAGCGACCGCCGCACCAGCGGCTACGAATCAGGGACGAGCGCCATCCGGCCTGGCAAAAGCCGCCGATTCGGCCTTGATCCAATCGCTGAAGGCTTTGACGGCAGGCAGTTCCGCCGTCCGTAGCGGATAGACCAGCCAGTAACTCCGGTCCCAGGGAATGGCTTTTGGGCTGGCTCTGACGAGCGTGCCGTTTGCGATGTCGTCCGCGACCAGGCTCCAGCGGGCCAACGCGAGCCCTGCTCCCTGCACCGCCATGCGAACGAGCGCGTGCGAGTCATCGAACATGGCGCCGCGAAAGCCGGGCGTCCGCTCGATCGCACGGCCGTCGAACAGCCAGATTGTCCAAGGTTCCGTGACACTGTGGAGCAGCGGGTAACGCCGCAAGTCATCGGCGCCGCGCAACGGCCCATATTTCTCATACAGCGCCGGCGAGCACACCGGCAGCACCCATTCGTCCAACACTTTCTCGGTACGTACGTTTGGCCAGCCCCCGCTGCCGAAGCGAATGGCAAGCTGAAAGTCCTCGCGCATGAAATCAACCATGTCACCGGAGGTGTGCAGGTGCAGATCGATGTCCCCGTGCTTCGCGCGAAACCGGGGCAGGCGCGGCAGCAGCCACTGCTGCATATACGAGGCTAGAGTCGAGATTTTGAGCACGCCGGAATAGCGCTCCGTGCGCGCGTCATCGACGGCGCGCTCCAGCTGCTCGAGGGCCTGCTGGACTCGCGGCAGCAGCGTCCGGCCCTCGGCCGTCACATGTACTTCCCGTCCGTTGCGACGAAAGAGTGGCCGCGCCAGATACTGCTCGAGCGTGCGGATCTGGATGCTCACCGCGCTTGCCGTGACGCCGAGTGCATCCGCCGCCCGCGTAAAGCTCAAGTGCTGGGCGACTGCCACGAAGACGCGCAGGCTTCCCAGCGGCAGCCGGCGAACGCTCGGCGGTGGAACCTGACTGGATCGGGAGCGTTTGCGTGCCGGCGGCGCGCGTTTCTGGGTGGTGATGGCGCTGAACTCCTCAGCGTCTGGAGTGGCTCGTATGGTAAGCGGTTACCTGCGGCCGATCCACCGCGGTAACCGCTTGGGCCACGGCGGCCTTGTCTCCAGGGCCTTCAGGCGCCACTGCGTCTGAGTTGCCGACTCTGCATCAGCGCCGTCGTATGGAGCATGAGGAACAATGGCACCATGAATGCCGGGATCAGCAGCAGCGGCAGAGTCGCCATCGGAGCAGTGCTGATCTGTCCGCTGGCCCCGGTCGCGAAGAAGGCACTCGCGGCGCCGATGCTGATCGCGATGGCGAGGTCGAATATCCCGAGGACATTCCAGCGGATGAATGCGCCGCGCGCGGCGAAACCGGGCTGGCGCGCGAGCGACAGTACGATCCACGGGGCCGTGACCCCGATGGCCATGTCGCCCAGACCCGCCGGCAATGCGAACACCGCCGGCAGCACCTTGTGGGCATACAGCGAGAGGAAGCCCAACCCGGCCCATCGCCACGCCTGGATTGCCACAATCAGCCGCAGGTCCAGCGAGAACACGAACGCGCGGAAGGCTGGCGAGAGTCGCAGCCAGGCGAAAAAGACCATGAGCGGCGCCGCGACGCCAACCGCGATGGGCAAGGGAGCTGTCCCGGGACGGCCAACGAACGCCCCAGCGGCGCCGAGTGCTAGGACGAGCAGCAGCCACCCCGTCAGTACGATCGGGACGGCCAGGCGGATATGCCCTCGCCCGCTGGGCCGGGAATCGACAGGTTGCGGCAGCACGATCGCCGGCATGACACTCTCCTCGGTTACTTGCACTTTGCAAGTGTGTAGGAACCGTAGCAGAATGACTTGCGATCTGCAAGTCGCAGGCTTGCGAAGCCTGGAGAGCTACATTGACGAATACCGTAAAACCCTTCGCGCGCTCGGCCTGTGCGGTCGCCAACTCGCTCGACCTTCTGGGTGACAAGTGGTCGCTGCTGGTGGTGCGCGACCTGCTGCACGGCAAGCGCACCTACGGCGAGTTAGCCGCTTCGCGGGAAGGGATTCCCACCAACATTCTTGCCGATCGCCTCAAGCGCCTGGAAGCCGCCGACATCATCACCAGGACCCCCTATCAGCAGCATCCGGTCAGGTACGCCTATGCCCTCACCCCAAAGGGCGGCGCACTGGGCGAGGTGCTGCTGGCGTTCGTGCGTTGGGGCAAACAGCACATACCGGGTACGGTCGCCCTGACCCAGGCATCGGCGGGCGGCGAGATTGTGCCGGCTGCAAACTCGCGCGGCGCGCGTCCGAAACGCCCACGGATGCACCGCGGCAGTGCAAGTGTAGGAAAGGACTGACATGGTCGCGGCTTCTCTGCCGGTAATTCCTGAATGAGGGCACGCCATAGTGAGCTCCCCAGCGCCCTTGACTGACCCATGGTCGGCGACTCGGGGCGGCCTTTAGGTGCGGTAACGCACTTTCCAAGTTGGCGGAAGCAGTCAGGATGACCGCATGATCAAGGAGAGTCAGCTGGCTAATCGAACTGCAGCGCAAGCAGCCCCGAGGATCGCGCAACACGACGCTACGATCGACGCTCTCGCGCGGGAGACCGGCACGGAGCCGGCGCGGGTCCAGGAGCTGTACGAACGGGAGTTCACGGACCTCGAGGCAACCGCGACCGTGCGCAGTTTTCTGTGCGTGCTCGCTTCTCGAAAGGTCCGCGCGGTGTTGCGCCAAAATCATCGCCACCGAACGAGTGCCCGGCCCTGAGGAGCCCTCACACTTCGCCGTGCCGTCGAAAAAACTAACCTCTCGCTTGCACCGATTGGACTAGGCTTGCTCGCAGTGACTCACCGCGGAGCCTGACATGCCGGAATGCGAAACTCTAGTTGTATTCAGAATCCTGGGAGTTCTGGCCAAAGCCTGCAATCTCGGCCAGGCATTGCCCGTAGCAAGGATTGCGGACGCCGCACACCTTGGTAGACCCAACGCGGAGCGCTATATCAATATGCTCGAACATGCCCGCGCCGTACGCGCCGAAGTTACTGCGCTCCAGCCCCCCGCATACAGCCTCACCAGATATGGTCTCGAACGTCTCCGTGGAGGCAGTGCACGATCCGCTTAGGTCCTGCCGGGATGCATTCTTGAACCCGTATCCTTTCCGCGGGTACTAACACCCAGGAACAATTGTTCTTTGGTTCATCAGCTGAACCATCGGCGAGGCCGCACCTACCGTGGCCCGTGCGCCGGGTCGCAGCTGGGTGCCAAGCATCCAGGCCGGCGCTCCCGATTCACGTTGAATCTTGCCACCGACGGGGACAGCGCCATGGTCGACGCCTTCATCAACCGGATCACGACGGCGCTGCCGCCTCATGATGTGCACGAAGGGTTTCTCGACTTCGGGCGTCGGATGCTCAAGAGCGACGATCGTCGTCTCGCCCTGTTCAATCGCATGGCCGAGCGCTCAGGGATTTCGCACCGCTATTCCATTTTCGAGCCGGAGGGCGAAGGCGACGCCGCCCATTTCTACCGGCCCGGCGCCTTTCCCGGCACCGGCGAGCGCATGAAACTGTTCGAGCGCTTCGCGCCCGGGCTTGCCTGCGAGGCGGTGGAACGGCTGCTGGCCGGGGAGGACCGCCGCCGCATCACGCATCTGATCGTGACCTGCTGCACCGGTTTTTTCGCGCCCGGTATCGACCTGCAGCTGATCCAGACTTGTGGACTCAACACCGACATCGAGCGGACCTTTGTCGGCTTCATGGGCTGCTATGCCGCGATCAATGGGTTGAAACTCGGGCGCCATATCGTGCGCTCGGAACCCGGCGCGCGGGTGCTGGCCATCAACCTGGAGCTGTGCACCCTGCATTTGCACGAGACCACTGACCTCGAGGAGATCCTCTCTTTTCTGCTGTTCGGCGACGGCTGCGCGGCAGCGCTCATTTCCGCGGATCCGGTCGGGGTGCGGATGGATTCCTTCAAGGCAACTCTGGTACCGGACACCGCCGCACTGATCCGCTGGAACATCCGCGAGCAGGGCTTCGACATGGTGTTGTCGGGCGGGGTGCCCGGGGCCATTCGCAGCGGCCTGACCCAGGCGAAAGGCAGCTTTATCGATGAGCGGACGCCTACCGCTCTGTGGGCCGTGCACCCGGGCGGACGCAGTGTCCTGGACGCAGTGGAAGCGGCGCTGGAGTTGCCATCGCACGCGCTGGCGGTATCGCGCGGGGTGCTCAACGATTTCGGCAACATGTCATCAAGCACCGTGATGTTCGTGCTCGAGCGCCTGATGCGGGACGCCGCGCCCGGCGCCCGCGGCTGCGCCATGGCATTCGGGCCGGGCCTCGTGGCCGAGACGATGCGGTTTGGGCTGGTGGCGTGAGTGGGCTTTTCGCGCACGCTTGAGCCCGAATGGCTGGATGCGCTGCCCGCCGACGATCCACGGGCCCGTCACTCGCGCCGCGATCTCGCGCGGATCAACTTCGTCATGCACCAGCAGGCCACCATGGCGCGGCGACTGCGATCGTTCCCGGCGCCCCGACAGCTCGCGGACCTGGGATCCGGTGACGGGCGATTTCTGCTGGGGGTGGCGCAGCGGATGGCGCCGCACTGGCCGTCCGTGACCGCACTCATCGTGGACCGCCAGGATATCGTGAGCCCGGAAACACGTCGCGGTTTCAGCGCCCTGGGCTGGCAGTGCGAGAGCATCACCGGCGATATTTTCGAGACCTTGCCGTACCTGGAGGCGCAGATCATCACGGCCAACCTCTTCCTGCACCACCTGGAGGAGCCGGCGCTGGCGCGGCTGCTGGCGCTGGTGGCCGAGCAGGCGCACGGCTTCATCGCCTGTGAGCCGCGCCGATCGCCCTCAGCCTTGCTGGCCAGCCGATTGGTGTTTGCGCTGGCCTGCAATGATGTGACCCGACACGATGCGGTCGCCAGCGTGCGCGCAGGCTTCGCCGGGCTCGAGCTATCGCGCCTGTGGCGCGGCGGGGACTGGCGCCTGTGCGAAGCATGGGCATTCCCGTTCACTCACACCTTCTCGGCCCGCCGCGATGTGGTTTGACGCCGCCGTGATCGGCAGCGGTCCGGCCGGCGCCACCGCGGCGCGGCTGCTCGCGCAGGCGGGTTGGTCGGTGGCATTGATCGAGCGCGCCGCCTTTCCCCGCCGCAAGGTGTGCGGCGAATTCATCTCGGCGGCGACCCTGCCGGTGTTGGCGGCATGCGGCGTGGGAGGTGAATTCCTGGCCCGGGCCGGGCCACCGGTGGGCGAGCTCGCGGCCTATTCCGGGGACACGCTGGTCCGGGCGCCGATGCCTCGGACGCCGGGCGGAGGCGGCCGGGCGCTGGGGCGGGAGCAACTGGATCTATTGCTGCGCGATGCGGCGGTCACGGCGGGCGCCACGCTGTTCCAGCCCGCCGAAGTGGTCACGGTGAGAGGACACTCGGCTCGTCACATCCTCGCACTGCGGCACGCGCATGCCGCCGCGGAGATCGGTGCGCGGATCGTGATCGCGGCCTGCGGTTCCTGGAATACCCGGGGCTGTTTCGCCACCCTCGCGCCACCCCGGCCATCCGACCTGTTCGCCTTCAAGGCGCACTTCCATGGCGTGGCGCTGGCCGAGGGCGTGATGCCGCTGCTCGCCTTTCCCGGCGGCTATGGCGGCATGGTTCACAGCGATGGGGGCCGAGTCACCCTCTCCTGCTGCATCCGTCGCGATAGGCTGGGGCAGGCCCGCGAGATTCATGGCGGCAAGGCCGGCGAAGCGGTGTTGTGCCATCTGCTGGCGAGCACCGCGGGTGTACGACGCGCGTTGGTGCGCGCAACGCTCGAGGACTCCATCCTCGCCAGCGGCCCCATCCGCCCCGGTATCCGCGCCTGTCATCGCGACGGCATATTCTTTGTGGGCAATGTCGCAGGAGAGGCCCATCCCATCATCGCCGAAGGCATCAGCATGGCGATCCAGTCCTCCTGGCTTCTGGCGCAGCGCCTGCTCGCCGACGGCCCCGCGGCCGGTCCGCGCTACGCACGCGACTGGAGAAGGCACTTCGCCCCCCGCATCCACGCCGCCTCCGTGTTCGCGCGCCTGGCGATGAACGATTACAGCCGCGCCGCCGCGGAAGTTCTGATCCGCACTTTTCCCCGGGTCCTGACTTGGGGTGCGCAGTTGAGCGGCAAAGCCGATGCGGCCTGAGCCGGCAGCGGGCAATTCCGGGCGACTCTGGCTGGGATTTGGCGCCATGTGCGTCGGCATGTTCATGGCCATCCTTGATATCCAGGTGGTGGCCAGGTCCCTGACCACCATCGCCGATGCCCTCGGGCTTTCCGACTCTCAGCTGGGTTGGATCCAGACCAGCTATCTGATGGCCGAGGTGATCGCAATCCCGCTGACGGGTCTGCTCACCCGCGCATTCTCGCTGCGCTGGATGTTCGCGGCCGCCACCTTCGCCTTTACCCTGGCGAGTATCGGTTGTGCCTACAGTGGCTCCATCGCGGCGCTGATCAGCTGCCGCGTGGCACAGGGTTTCTTTGGCGGGATGCTGATACCGGCGGTGTTCACTGCGGTCTTCACGCTGATGCCTGCGGCGTACCGACTGCGTGCCACGACGCTCGCCGGCGTCTTCGCGCTGCTGGCACCGACCCTGGGCCCCATGGTCGGCGGCTATCTCACCCAGACCCACGCCTGGAACTGGATTTTCCTCATCAACATCGTGCCCGGACTGGTCGTCACGGTGATGGTCGCGGCGTGCGTCCGTCCCGATCCGCTGGAGCGCTCGGCCCTGCGGCGGCTGGACCTGATAGGCCTGGTGGCCTTCGCCAGTGCGCTGACGCTGCTGGAACTGCTGCTCAATGAAGGCCCGCGCCAGCATTGGCAGGGCCGATTCGTCACGGCCAGCGCGGCGGCCTGCATCGTCAGCGGCACGATCGGGGTCTGGCGCTGCCTGACGGCGGCTCATCCCTTCGTTGATCTGAAGCGGTTCGCAAACAGCCGTTTCACGGCAGGATGCCTCTTCAGCTTCGTGCTCGGATTGGGCCTGTTCGGTTCGATCTTTCTCATGTCGCTGTTCCTCGGTCTGGTGCGCGAGCATGAACCGCTCGTGATCGGGGAGATTCTGATGGTCACGGGTGTCGCCCAGCTGCTGACGGCACCGCTTGCGGCGTGGGGGGAGACCCACGCGCCACCCCGGCTGCTGACGGCCCTGGGTTTCGGTCTGTTCGGCGCCGGACTTCTGGCCAATGGCTTCATGGCGCCACAAAGTGATTTTGCGGCGCTGTTCTGGCCTCAGGTGCTGCGCGGCGGCGCGCTGATGCTGTGCCTGCTGCCGACCACCCGCCTGGCGCTGGACCTGTGGCCGGCGGCGCAGGTTCCGGAGGCCAGCGCCCTGTTCAATCTCATCCGCAATCTGGGGGGGGCCATCGGCATCGCGCTGATCAGCACCCTGGTGGCAGAACGTGCAGAGGTTCATGTGGCCCATCTGGTGGCAAGGCTCCAGGGCGGAGATCCGGTCACCGCAGGCTTTGTCGGCTTGCCCGTGAGACTGTTCCACAACCGGCCGATGGGACCGGTGGACGATATGACCCGATTGCTGATCACGCCGTTGATCAAGCGCGCGGCGCTCACCAACGTCCTGAACGAGGCCTGGATCACGCTTGCGATCCTGTTCGGGCTGTCGCTGCTGGCACTTCCGCTGATGGGCCGGGGGTCCCCCAAGATGCAGTGACTACCCGCGCGACGCCGCCGCATAGAACCTTTCCGGGGGTTCGGTGCACACACGCGGTATGGCAGGCCGCCGCCTATTTCATTGAGCCCACCTGAAGGAGAAGACGATGCCGCGCGGGATCTCACGCCGTCACTTGATGATAAAGGTGCTTGCAGGCAGCGCACTGCTCCCGGCGCTCGACACTCTGGCCAAGGGATCTTCGGCAGAGGCTCTACCGCCGCTGGATACCAAGGATTCGGCAGCGAGCGCATTGGGATACGTCACCGACGCCGCTACGGCCGGCGCCAATCCCCTCTATAAGAAGGGTCAGCACTGTGCGACCTGCCTGCATTTCCTGGGACAGCCCTCCGACGCGATGGGGGGCTGCAACATATACGCCGGCCACTCGGTACCAGCCAATGGCTGGTGCGCCGCCTGGTCACAGCGCGCCGGCTGAGGATTCAGGCGCGCCCGCGCAGCTTCGCGAACCACCAGCGCAGGCCAACGAACAGGAAGCGCCAGTCCTGAAAGAACTCCGGCGGCTTACCCTCGACCGCATGGCCGATGAACTGCAGGCCCCACCCGATCACGAACATGGCGGTCGGGACGACCCAGATGCCGTGAATAAACGGAATCGCGAGGAACAGGGGCAATGACAGCGCGATCAGTGGAATGCCCACCGTATGGCAGAGGCGATTGAGCGGATGCCGATGGCTGCCACCATACTGGCTGATCCACTCTTCCCACGATCGGCCTGCGAACATGAAGCCTCCCGGCGTCGTGAGTCCCAAAAGTAAGCTCGCGCCTCCCCGGATGCAAGTATGCTTCCCCCACAGCGGGAGGGGCGATGGAGCTGGGAATTCGGGGCCGCAAGGCCATCGTCAATGGCGGCAGCGCCGGGATGGGCAAGGCGGCGGCGTTCGCGCTGGCACGCGAGGGCGTGGACCTGGTGCTATCCGCGCGCGGTGAAGCCCGTTTGCGTGCGACCGCCGGGGAAATCGCGGCCGCGACGGGCGTGAGCGTCGTCCCGGTGGTGGCCGATCATGCGCAGCCAGAGGGACTCAAGCGCATCCTTGCGGCCTGCCCGGCGCCCGACATTCTGGTTGGCACCTGTTCTCCGCCGCCCATGACCGAGGACTATCGCGCCATCAACACCGTCCAATGGCAGGCCAGTCTCGACACGGGTCTCTTGAGTCCA
>Ga0210400_10004414_pt1 | contig 12179 bp, 8 predicted proteins | sample IncBWH26MmetaG_FD_155456 | JGI IMG/M metagenome (GOLD analysis project Ga0210400, IMG submission 155456) | Forest soil microbial communities from Barre Woods Harvard Forest LTER site, Petersham, Massachusetts, United States - Inc-BW-H-26-M | ecosystem: Environmental > Terrestrial > Soil >...
CGGCTGGGTCATTCCCAACGTCTTGACGATCCCTTCCAGATCATTCGCGTTCTTCATCAATGCAGGAAGGTTGTCAGGCTTCGGTCCCGGCCTCTGGTTCACTTCGTCGGTCTGCTTCTTGGCCTGGGCCATGGCCATCCGCTGCAACTGGCTGACAGATTGCGAGTCGGTGTAATACGCGCAGCCGGGTTGATTGTCGTCGACGATCTCCGCGCTCTTCTCGATCTTGACTCCGAGGATTTTTTGCAACTCCGCGGTTGACAGCATTCGGCAGCTATCCCCGGAAGCCACCACCTTCACGTTATCGCTCGATCCGCCGCTGATCGCCGATGCATAGGTTGACACCTTGTGCTTCACCCAATACGCACCGTAGATGGCCGCTCCCGCCACCATCATGAACAGCACCAGAAAGACTCCGCCGACCCACAGCAACACCTTACCGAGTCCAGAGCTCTTCGGCGCCACCGTAACAGACGCCTGCACCGGCTGGTACCCCTGGGCCGGCATGGGCGGCACGGGCTGCGAGGGAGTGCCCGGCACAACCACCGGCTGATAGCCCGCCTGAGATTGCGCTGGCGTCGAGGCCAGCGTTGCCTGCACCGGACTTCCTGGCGGAAGCGATCGGGCTCCGCAGTTATTGCAAAATGGCCCGGTCAAAGGCGTGCCACAACTCACGCAAAACCCCGGCATACACCCTCCTCATCGGATCCAGGTGGATTTCGAATCGCCCTACCAGACCAAGTCGCCCGCAGCCTTGGCCCCAAAACCGCACAATTGTACCCCCGAATTCCAAGACGGCGGTACTCCAGAAACACGTCAGCCCGGGACGCGTCCCGGGCTGATCAAGTGCTTGAAACGAAGATCGATGTGGCTTACGGCCAGCGCTTTGCCGTATCTTCCCATCCCGCCGCACGCACAGGCTGCGGCGCCGGAATCGATGGACTCGTTGGAACCGGAATCCGCGCGGTCTGTGGCCCATTTACCGCGGTCGCCAGAGCCGGCTTCCCCATCTCAGACATGCTTTCCTTTTCCTCCGATAGCAGGGGAGCCACCAGCCGCAGTGCCTCCACTTCTTTCTCCAACCGAGTTAACTCCATCTCTTTCTGCCGTAATACCTCGTACACGTTTTTCATGGTCATGGCACCCGCACTCTGGTCGATGGTTTCGAACCTTCCATCGCACTCTAGCAGAGTTGCCTGTATTGTCAAGGGTTTCGGCAGCTGTGTAGTACCTTCTTCTCGAGGTATGACGAATGGAAGATTGCCCTAGCGGAGTAGCAGGAAGGCGGCGGCTCCAAGGCCAATCACCAGCAGCACCACAACAATGTATTTGTTCGCTGAAAACCACGACCGCGAAGGCTCAAGCCCAGCGCTCAGAATGAGTTGCGGAGTCTCCGCAGGCTCTCCCTCGCCGGTTGTGGCTGGAACGGCTATCAGCGTCTCAGCACGGCCAACCAGGAATGGACCCGGCTCCGCTGGAACCATCGGCACTTTGGGCCCGGCATCGGCAGCTCGTTGAATCGGGACCTCAGGAGCTTTAGCCATCGATACCGCGGCTGCCGAGAACGCTCCTCCGGCAGATTTCGAAGCTTGAACTGGTCCAGTCGGCAGCTTCCGAGTCGGAGCTTGGAGCCGCAGCTGTCCACGCCACTTTTTCTCTTCACACTCCACGCAGAGTACCCGCCCGCCGGAAATCGGGAACCCGCAAGCCTCGCACTTCCGCAGCCCTCGCAGCACCGGAGGCACGTGGCTCTGGTCCGCGTCGATGGCCTTCGTCACTTCACCCTCATCCGCAGCCGACCAGAACAAAAGCTTCTTCGCCGGACTAGGACTCACAGGAACATGACTGACTGGAGCATCACTGACTGGAGCATCACTGACTGGAGCATCACTGACTGGAACATGGTTGGGGGAAGATATTGGCGCGCTCTGAACTGGCGATGTCTGCGCCTGAGGCTCCGGCAAAACCGCATGCGGAGTTGCCTCAGCCAAGTCGGGAACTGCTTCGACTAAGGGTGATTCCAGCGCAGCCGCTGCTGTCAGCTCAGGAGCATGATCCTCCCGATATTGTCGGACCTCTTCCACGACGAGGTCGCTCAGGAACTGACCTTCGAAAACTTCCGGATGCACCGCTTCCGCTATCGAACTCTCGCGCTCACTCAACTGCTGCGGCAGGATTTCGACAGCATGCGCCAGCCGGACCGCCGTCTCCACCATCTCGCTCAGCCGCTGTACCGCCGAGAGGTCCCGCTCCCCGAACGCATGCGCTTTCCCGGAAAAAAGTTCGAAGACTCCAAGAACCTGATCATCGTTCACAACCGGCATGACCAGCACCGATGCAATTCCCATCTGCCGGCATACCTCGCGATTCACGCGCGCGTCGCGCTCCGCGTCGTCGCAACGCAGAAGCTGGCGCGTCCGCACACTCTCGCCCGAGAGCCCGAACTCGGTGGAGAGCAGCGCGCCCAACTCCGGCGCATTCGTCCCCGAACTGGCGCGGCACAACATGTCATGGCGTCCATCCCGCCGCAGTGCAATCGCGGCTCCGCTCGCGCCCGTGATGTATTGCGCGCGATCGGCGAGTAACTGAAGCGCCGCATCGAGATCGCTTTGTGCCATCTCGGCCAGCGAACGTCCTCCATCTTCGCCCGGAAAACGCACCGACGCCGCCATAGCGGCCTGCGCCGCCAGTGCTGCCGACACTCCCTGCCGACGACTTGGACTGTTCTCTTCCAGGAATGCTCTCCGGCGGACCAAAGCCCGCCCGTCAATCTTCATTCTATAAATTGTAGGGATACTAACTCTGGAGTCTCGCTCGCAGGAACTACCGTGTCAAGGTTTCTTAAGGGCAGAGGTATTAAGCCAAAAGTGTCAAGAGAGGCTTAAGCACCCAGCATTCGGCACTCAGCCCATTAAAAGCGTAGAGAAATACCAAACCTTGGACTGCCAAGAAGTCTCAACGGAACGAAAAGGGCTGACTGCCAAGTGCTAAGTGCTAATTGCTGCTTTCCTACTTCCGCCGCAGCGCCGCCTGTGCCAGCCCATTGGCCTCGGCGTTTTCCTCTCGTCGCACGTGGGAAATGGAGAACGCCAGCGAGCGTGCGAGTTTGCGGCAGGTCCAGTGCAGGGAGTAAAGGCGGGCACTGCGGCAAACATATTCTCCGGTCATTTGCCGCACCACAACTTCGGAATCGGAATAAACGTGGAGCTTGTGGGCCTTCCGCTCCACCGCATATTGCAGGGCTTCCATCAAAGCGGCGTACTCGGCAACATTGTTGTCCTGGCGCCCGATCCACTTCGCGATCCGGACGGGACCTTCCGCCTGACCGCTGATTACTACGCCAATGCCCGCCGGACCCGGATTTCCCAGGCATCCGCCGTCCACATAGGCCACCAGTTCTGACGTCACTTCGATTTTTCCAAGTCTACTCTGCACTGTGCCCTCATCAATCCTCACCGTCAAGACTATTATTTGGTTCCCTTTCAGCGTTTTGCAGTTAATCTTTTCACTGTGAATCCTTCTGTGCAAAAGGCGTACCAGACGAAATCGCCTCGGACTAAGTTTTTCCATTACAACCATTTGCATTTTCGATTATGCACAGCTCGAATCGTCGCTATTGCACCAATAGTTTGCGTTGACTTTTCTAGTTACTCTGGTAACTTTGCCTACGTCGACGGTCGAAAGGGTTGGCACAATAAAATGAGCTGGCCCGAAGTAGACTGAGTGATTAGCCGGGCGGGGCGACCCGCAAGGCGACCGGACCTGAAAAAACCGACGGATCTGCGAGGTTCAGTTGGGGTTCGGGACTGCGAAAGCAGTGATCGCATCAAGGGGCTGTGACGGTACATGCTTCCACGCTGTGGGCTCCCTCGCAGGAGCTAGCGGCTAGGGCATAACCAATGTCACGGCCCTTTCAATTTTTTTCCACAGTTCGCCCACCTTTTTACGACACGGGTCCCGCCCTTTTCTCTTTCTCTCATCAATGAGTCATATGTGATTTATTGCCATCAGTATCGCTGCAAGCTATTATGGACAGGCCCAGCAGCGAGCATCCTCCAAACTGTCATCTCAGAAAGACAACACGCGACCACAAAGACGTTTTATCTGTATTGTTGTTCCAGTCTGTAGGGACCTCGCATAGCATCGGGCGGAGCGCGGCTTCGTCGTTCTCAAGACCTCTGGCCTGAGGGAGTTTCCCGTGAAGCCCACATTGCTATTGTTCTTGATCGCAGGAAGTATCCTGCTCGGCCTGGCAGCCCAGTCGCCCACAAAACCGCCCGAAGCAGCGACCGGATTCGACGACCAGAGCAACGGATTTTCCGATCCTGTTCGTCGTCTTGCCGACCAGAAATTTTTCGAGGAAGTTGAGCACATCGCTCCCGATGGACTCGGCCCCCTCTACAATGCCCAGTCCTGCCGCGAGTGTCACCAGACTCCGGTCAGCGGAGCCGCCAGCCAAGTGACCGAGTTGCGCGTCGGGCATCTCGATGCCCACGGCCAGTTCCAGACTCCAGAGATCCCGATCAATCACGGAGCGGAGATCATCAAGGATCGAAACCTGGTGAATGACCGCGCCATCTGCCCTGAGATTCAGGAACGTGTACCTGAAACCGAAACGGTGCGCACCACCCGCCTGGCGACCAATACCCTCGGCGACGGGTACGTGGAAGCTATTCCCGACGAGACCCTGCTCAAGATTCGCAAGGACCAGTGCAAGGCGTCCCGCGGAAAAATTTGCGGGCAGGCGATTAAGGTGCTCGTACCCGAAAGTGAAGGAGCCGATCGGATCGGACGTTTCGGATGGAAAGACCAGCACGCGAGTTTGCTCGCATTTGCCGCTGATGCTTACCTGAACGAGATGGGAATCACGAACCGCCTCCAGCCAACGGAAGTGACCACAGCCTGCAATCCTCCGGTGACGACTATCATCCCGAACACCGACCCGACGAAGATCACGGAACCCAATAGCCTCCCCGATCCCACCGACAACAATCTGGAAGATATCGACCACTTTGCCAGTTTCATGCGGTCGCTCAAAGCCCCGGCCCGGGACACAACGACCACCGCCGAGGTCATGCAGGGATCGCAACTCTTCACGAAGATCGGCTGCGCCAGTTGCCATGTGGACACCATCGTCACGGGCAAGAGTCCGGCGGCCCCCGGCGCGCCGGGATTGCATCCCGACGCGCTCGAGAACCGGACGATTCATCCTTACAGCGACTTCCTCTTGCACAATGTAGGGACCGGAGACGGAATCCCGATCGCGCTGATTGAACACTTCGGCCGCAAGCGAGTAGAGAAGCGAATACGAGAATTGGAAACGTCGAGGGCAGAAACAAAGCAACCCGCCAAAGGAAAACCCGAAGACGAATGTAGCGAGAGCTACCAGACGGCGGTGCTCGAGGGAGAAAAGCATCCTGACCTGTTGCGCGATACTCTTTGTGCCCGCAACAAGATCAGAACCGCCCCGTTATGGGGACTTCGCGTGCGCTCGCGTCTGATGCACGATGGCGTATCCGTAGACCTCGGCGATGCCATCCGCCGTCATCAAGGCGAGGCTGAGGAAGTAACCGAGCGCTTCGTCAAACTAAAGCCCGCAGAGAAAAAAGCGCTGCTGGCATTTCTGCAATCGCTGTAAGCTTCTGGCCGGCGGGCCATCAGGCGCCGACACAAAAGGCGAAATGACCTGTTGTGCTCTGCCTGGTCGTGTGCAAAAAGGAAGTAACAGGAAGGTGACTGGGCTGTTTCCAGTCGAGCGAAGGATTCTCGCAGGCCACTCTGACTTACAGAGCTTCTCCCCGCCTGATTTTGCTCCTATTCGGCGGCATCCCTAACAGCCCAGCGATTCTAAGGAAATGCTAGTCGCTGCGCTCCGCAGGCCGAAAGTAACGAAGGTAACTCGCGCCAGCATGCAGCTACGCCGCCGCACCCGATGCCTCTGCGGCGTCGACGTCCGGCGGCTTGCCGCCCATAATGAGAAGCCACAACATGAACACAATCTCCCCAATCATCCCGGGCTGAGAGTAGGTATCCACCTTGTCCTGATATTCCGGCAAAAGAATTCCCGTGAGACTCAGGATCACCCATGCCACGCCGGCCAACCCGAGCCACACTCCCAGAAACCGCGGCAAAAAGCACGACCTGTACACCAGCAGCCCCAGTGGAAAAAGCCATAGCCCCCAAAACATCTCGGCGACGACAAATCCCTGGCCATGCAACTTGATGAACAACATGGCCAAAGCCTCCCGCTGAGTCTTGTCGAGCACAGATAAGAAGTCCGCCCCGCGCACCAGCACGAGCGCAGCGATCGAGTTCAGCTCATTCACGAACGCGATCGGAACCGACGTCACAATCAACATCACCATCATCGAGGCATACCGCCGGCTCACCCCTTTGAGCAGATCATACAAAGCCAGCGCCACGAAGATGAAACCGGCCTGACCGATGATCTCGCCCGCAATGCCGAAGCGAAACAGCGTCTCGTGGGCCAAGATGTTGCTAGCCGATGCCGCCGCGTTTCCGTGCACGATCACCTTGCCGGGAACATAGCCCATAGCGAAAAAACCGACGATTGACGTGAGTACATACAGTAAGCCTGCCAATCTTCCTGGGTTCTTCATAAAGCTTGTGGGTCCTCGCGTGTGGAGTCTGTAACGTGTCTCATAAATTGCTTTGAAAGAGTGCGGCTTTCAGGAGCGCCGAAAAAAGCCATAAAAGACACGGGCTTCACAGTTTGCTGAAAAACTCTTTTTTGGGTGGCGCAGCGCTTTTCAGCGCTGCGATAAAGCCTCTCTTTTCTGATGGGCTTTTAGCCTCTGAGGGAAGAGCCTAGGTCCAGCAACCAACTTATGAGACCAGTTGACCAGTTCTAGCCTGAGATACGGCAGAGATTGTCAAAAGTTCCGCGACCCGGCTCTGTCCGCGCAACGACAATCCCAGCTGTCAAGAAAAATAGCCCCACGTTTCTGATCTCACCTAAGCTGGCGAAATTCGACAACAAGTTTGCCGCGAAGAATGCGGCGTAGTTGTTGACGGCGGAGTTCACGACAAAGCGAGACCTAAGATTAAGAGTTGCACTCGGAATTCAACAAAAGCTGAGACCGGGACCACCTGCACGGCGCCTACGAATTCCAACTAAAAAACAACCCTGCCACCCGTGGGATGGCAGGGTTTATTGTTCAAGTACTCCGACGACTGCTATTTTCCGTAGAAGTAATCGGCGAAGGCTTTCGCGTTCGGCGTTCCCACGCCAGTCACGTTGTCCCAGCCCGACTTCGTGTGCAACGCCAAAGGATCGTTGCACGATGTCCCGTCCAAGGTGGACTCGGGCACATCCGCGCAATCACTACCGAATGAAATGGCGAGCGATGTGAACTGCAGGTACGGGTAATCCCACAGCCCAGTGACGAACCTTGTGGCTGAGGAGCCTCCCATTACGGTGTTGGCGTTGTAGTTATTTGTACCGGTAGATTCCTGAATCGCTGCGGTCACGTTGTGCTTCGAGGTAACCGGAACGATATCGAATACGGTTCCCGCTGGCATCGAGTAAAGATAGGGTGCGGCCTGACCGAGCTCTTTTCCACCTCCCGCCAAGGCTTCCTGGTTGGCGATGGCCCAGAGTCCGGAGAACATTGGAGCTGCCAGACTCGTGCCTCCGACCACCTCCCACACCTGGGCCGGAGCCTGGAACGGAATGCTGATTAGGATCGCTCCTCCGGTAAAGGGATCCGCCAACCAAGAGATGTCCGGAAGTAGGCGGTACTTGCCCGGCAGCTTTTTCTGGTACGACGGTTTGGCGAAGCCGCCCAGGCAGGCCGGTGGGAACACAGTTTGATCGTTGACAACACAGTTGGCCGCGCCGCCGCCGGAACCAAACTGGAACCCGAACCAGAGGGGAGGATCGAAGACGAACCCTGTCTCGGCCAGCAAGGTTTCGTTGTTTCCCCAACCTGCTTGCCAGGCAATCGAGTTGTCGGGATTCAGTGCCAGACTTATCCCTCCGACGGCAGTGGCCCACGGAGAATCAGCGGGTGCGCTGACAGTCTGCGGAATTCCAAGGATTGAAAAGTCGCCGGTGTCGCCCGTCGAGAAGTTGGTTGAAATCCCCATGGCAGCGGCTTGCTCGGAAATCAGGCTCTCCGTTTGCAGTTCCGTCGTGGGAGTGAACGATTCGGGTGACCCATAGCTGCCCGAGAGGACATTTCCCAGGCCCCGGTTCACGACGTCAAACTCCGCCTCGTTCACATCCTGAAAGCTGGCTGACGGCGGAACCACCAAGTTGATATTCGCGCCCGGCGCGATAGCGTGCGCCCATTCCACATCCAGGTTGATTTCTACCTGGTTCCAGGAGATGCAGAAGCTGGGTGCCGTGTAGATGATGGCGAAGTTCGACGGGGTCAACTGCGGTAGGCCGTACTGCGCCGAAAATGCATTGGCATCCTGCTGAACCGTAGCCGAACCGCACCAGTCGACGATCGCGATCGTCTGGCCGGTGCCGTCGTATCCCTCGGCGTACAAGCCGGTCAGATTGTAAGCCGTCGCGATCGATGTCGGTGTATAGGCGCAGCCTAAGTCGGTCAGGTTCGGCTCATTCAGTTTGTTACCCGAGTAGGTGCCGATCGGCAACGCGCCGGTATTGTTGGTAGAAAACGACTCGGTTTCCGTGCCTGTAAAACACTGCGACGAAAAGATATCGGCACTCGTTACCGCAGCCGGTTCCGCAGTCGACGGTTTCACTACCGCTGCGGCAGGCTTGGCACCGCCGAAGGACGTCGGACGAACAACCAACGGATGCTCGAACCCTCCCGTATCAAGTCCGGACACGGCTGTTGCGACCGCCCCTGCTGCTCCCTCGACATACGGGTCGCTGGCGTTAGCGCGGATCGTCTGGTCGCCGACCTGATACTTGTTGAGTTGCACCCGGAACGCTTCCTCCACGTCGCCGACCGTGCCACGCGCGCGCACGTAAAAATTGCTCGGGCCCGTCTTGACGACCTTCAGATTGTGGGCTGCAAAAAACTGCCGCACCGTCCTGGCTTCTTGCACCGTGGGCGCGAAACGGGCAGCGATATCCTTCCGCGTCAGCCAGTGATGGTAGTTAGGAGAATTGCGATCATAGAGCGACCGCGTCAGCGCATCGAATTGCCTTTGATTGTGCATCCGTAGCCAGATGCTTACCTCGATCACCTTCGTCGGGTCTTCGGTCCCAACATTTTTCGCCGACGCCACATAATTTGGCGTGTTGTGCGCAATGAATCTTCCGGTGGCAGCAAAGCCCTGCGATGCAAGGCACCCGATCAGCACCACCACAAACAGCCCCAGCGATATGTCCCGCACTGCTTTGTTCTTGGCTGAAAGCACAACTGCATTGCTAGAGTCCATTTACTCCTCCTGTATTGACTAGACAACCGTATCTTCGGACTTACTCGTTATTCCTTGGGACGTGACGTCCGTTCGCACCAACACGAATTACTCGACAAATGAGCCGACTCACTTCGTTGCAGGTTGAGTTTCGTTGAGAGTTGAGATGACGGGTGGGAATTGAGAGCGACATCCTACCCCCATTCGTAGCGAATGGTCAATCGTTAAACGCATCGTTAAACGCAACGCTGTCGTTAAACGCAACACCCGGCTGTCGCTCTTGGCGCGTCCGTGGCCCGATTTGACGGGTTCCCTACCTTTCCCCACCAAAAACCTATGACGAACTCTCGTCCTATCACAGCTCGCCTTACGCAGCGATGCTCACGCGCGAGTGATTCGTGACGCCGATCTTCGTGATTGAGATCAGGACCACCATCGGGCGGTTGGCACTTGCGAGTGCCGGCCCAAAATCGTAACGACCTCTGCCATGCCGAAGAAAATCGTTTTACTAAATCGCCGCCCGCTGTGGGATAATTCCTGACCGTAAATGATTTCCGCAACTGCGTATCTGTCTGTTCGCAGAAAATCACTTCAGCACTTGTGAGGGCGAAAACTTCTATGTCCAAAAATCCCCTGTCGCGCCGCCAATTCATGCAAATCGGTTCCGGCGCTCTCGTCGCCGGCACCGTCGCTAAATCCGTTTTGCAACCCCACATCCTCAATGCCTCCTCGCGCCCGATTGCGCCCAGCGACACCGTGCGCTTCGCTTCAATCGGCACCGGCATTCGCGGATGTGAGCACCTTCAAGCTTCTCTCTCGGTTCCGGGCATTCAGTGCGTCGCGGTTTGCGATCTTTACGACAGCCGGCATACCGCCGCGCAGGAAGCCGTAAACAACCCGAGCGTCCCAGCTACCCGGGATTATCGTTCGATTCTCGACCGCAAGGATGTCGACTCCGTCCTGATCGCCACCATGGATCACAACCATCTCCAGATCTTTCAAGATGCCTGTGCCGCCGGCAAAGACGTCTATTGCGAGAAGCCGATGTCGCATACCCCCGAAGACGGATTCGCCATGGTCGAGGCCGCGCAGAAAAATAAGCGCATGGTCGCTATCGGCAGCCAGCGCGTCAGTTCCGTCCTTTATGCCAAGGCGAAAGAGATCTTCGATTCGGGCAAGATGGGCGAAGTCTTCTCCATCAATGCCTACTGGGACCGCAACTCGCCCAGCGGCGCCTGGGTTTACCCCATTCCGCCGGATGCCAGTGAGAAGACGATCGACTGGAATGCCTTTCTCGGCAAAGCTCCCAAGGTCCCCTTCGATCCCATTCGCTTCTTCCGCTGGCGCTGTTTCCGCGACTACGGCGAGGGACTCGGTGGAGATCTCTTTGTTCACCTGCTCTCCGGCATTCAGTTCGTCGCCGGAATCAATGAGCCCGCACAGCGCGCTCAGTCCTCCGGGGGTCTTTTCCACTTTAAGGACGGGCGCGACTTCCCCGACCTCATCGAGACTCTCTACGATTACCCGAACTGCCGCGTGACCCTGCGCTGCAATCTGAATAACAACGGTGGAGAATTCATCGGCTTCTACGGCACCAAGGGCACGATGATCATCAAGGACTCCACACTCACCTATAAGCCCGAAGACACGCGTCCCGAGCCCGAAGGCTATTCGATTTTCGGTTGGCCGAAGGCGCTGCGCGATCAGTATCTGCAGAAGTGGCACGAGGAGCATCCCGAACCGGAAGCTCTGAGGTGGAAAGTCGACGAAACCGGCGAATCCTACGTCAACCCACCGGGCTACAGCGACACCGTCGATCACCAGGCGAACTTCTACAACGCGGTGCGCACTCGCAAACCAGTTGTCGAAAACGAAGTCTTCGGCAACAACGCCGCCATAGGCTGCCACCTGGCGAACTTCTCCTACTTCGAAAAATCCGTAGCAGTCTGGGACAAGTCAGCCAAGAAGATCGTCAAAAGTTAGCCGGAACGAGGAACCACGAGGGTGCCCCACCCTTGTCGCGGTTTAAGCGACAGGGTGGGGTTTTTGACTTTCTGGTGAGGAAGACACGATTTCACCCGTAACAAACTGCTGCCGGAATGGGCGCCTCCGTCACTTCTTAAACACCGCATCCAGCGCCGCCTGCGCGATCGCTTCATCAATTTCTGACTTAGCGCCACTCGCCGCAATCCCTCCGATGGTTTGCCCATCGACCTGGATCGGCAGCCCGCCCTGATTAGGGAAAAAATCGGGGAAGGCAAGTACCGCCAGATTCCCGGCCTTCAAGGCATCCTCTCCGTCCTTCGATGGCTTCCGGTACAGCGCCGAGTGTCGCGCCTTCTTCTGAGCAAACTGGATGGTGTTGAGCGACGCGCCATCCGCCTTCTCCAGAAAGAGAAGATTCCCGCTGTCGTCCACAATACAGATGGTCACCTCAACGTTGAGCTTCTTCGCTTCCGCCTCGGCCGCGGCCACCAACGCCTTGATCGTGGCCAGGTCCAGGCGCTTCTTGGTTGGGAGCTCAGCCACAGAGACGGCCACCATGAAAGTCAGCATCACAACAAAGAGTTTGAACATGCCACGGATGCTAGCAGCCGACGTGCCAGTTTTCCAGGTGCACCCGTTCTGCAGACGCGGGTGCCCCACCCTGGTCGCGATTTTTGCGACAGGGTGGGGATTTTTACCTCCTACTAATCGTACTGAAACCCAGATCGCTACTTCGGCAGAACAATCAGGTTCTGCACGTTGGGAATCGAGTGCGGTGACGCCGGAGCCCGCGTCGCCCCGGTCGAGGTCACAGTCCACACGAAAAGCTTTCC